>Ga0187803_10000132_pt1 | contig 30804 bp, 22 predicted proteins | sample NC_wetland_sal_i_2_FD_132425 | JGI IMG/M metagenome (GOLD analysis project Ga0187803, IMG submission 132425) | Wetland sediment microbial communities from Neuse River Estuary, North Carolina, USA - Control_3 | ecosystem: Environmental > Aquatic > Freshwater > Wetlands > Sediment | place: USA...
ATCCGCATGCAGGGCCACGCCACCGACGACGGCATTTTCATCCGTTCCATGGCCACTCGCGGCTTTCTCGGCGGCCTCGCCCGGGCCACCGCCGATGTCGCACTCGTCATGGACGCCGCCGGCAAACGCCGCCTGCTCATCGAAACCGTCGGCGTCGGCCAGGACGAAGTGGACATCATGGGCCTCGCCGATTGCACCGTCGTCGTTCTCGTTCCCGGCCTCGGCGACGAGGTCCAGGCCATCAAAGCCGGCATCATGGAAATCGCCGACATTTTCGTGCTCAATAAATCCGATCGCGCCGACACGGATCGCTTCGAGCAGCAGCTCAAGGCCATGCTCTCCATCATTCCCGAGCGCGCCGGATGGCGCCCGCCCGTCGTCCGCACCGTCGCCACGGAAAACAAGGGCATCGGCCATCTGGCCGATGCCATCCAGCAATTTCGCCAGCACGTCGAAAGTTCCGGCCAGCTCCAGGCCCGCAAGGTCGCCAGTTGGAAGCAGCGCCTACTCGAACTCCTCGAAGCTCGCTTCCTCGACCGCGTCGTCGCGCGCGGCATCGGCGAAAAAGGTCTTGAAGCCGCCGCCGCGGAAATCGCCGCCCGCCGCCGCGATCCCTACGAAGCCGTCTCCGAAATCCTGAAACATGCGGGGCTAACATGATCCTCGGCAACATGGAAATTCATCTTCTCAACGACGGCCCGTTCTGGCTCGATGGCGGCGCCATGTTCGGCGTCATTCCCAAACCTCTCTGGGAAAAACAGATCCAGCCGGACCCCCGCAATCGCATCCGCCTCACCATGAATTGCCTCGTCGTCCGCACCGCGAAAGAATGCATCCTCATCGAAGCGGGAGCGGGCGACAAACTCGATGCCAAACGCAACGACATTTTCGGTCTCGGCGGCCCTCCGCGCCTGCTCGACCAGATGGCCGCCATCGGCGTTCGCCACGAAGACGTCACCATCGTCCTCAACACCCATCTGCACTTCGACCACTGCGGATGGAATACTCGCGTCGTTGCTGGCCGCGTCGTCCCCACATTTCCCAATGCACGTTACATCGTCCAGCGCGGCGAACTCGACTGGGCTCGCCATCCCTCCGAACGCGATCGCGGCAGCTATTTCCCCGAAAATTTCGAGCCCATCGACGAGCGCAGCAAATGGTCGCTCCTCGGAAGCGACGCGGAAATCGTTCCCGGCCTCCGCGTCTTCCGCGTTCCCGGCCACAATCGCGACATGATGTGTGTCCGCCTCGACGGGGGTGGCCGCACCATCTTTCTTCCCGTGGACCTCTGCCCAACGCACTTTCACATTCCCACACCCTGGGTCATGTCCTACGATCTCTATCCGCTCCAGACCATGGAGAACAAAAAGAAATGGCTCGCTGAAGCCGCCCGCGGGAATTGGCTCTGCGTCTTCTGCCACGACGCCGAAACCCCCACGGGCTATATCCGCGAGCGGGAAGGGAAGTACACTCTCGAGCCGTCCCCCTTTGAATGACCCGGGATCTCGTCGGCCACTAGCTCCGCCAGCGCTCTCGCACCGAACCTCGCCACAAGGTAGAATTGAATCGATGCCCAAGCGACCCAAACCAAAAAAGCACGTCCGCGCCCGTCCTCGCTCGCCGCGCCGCGAAACCGTTCGCATCGGCATTCTCGGCGGCAGCGGCCTTTACTCCATGCCCGGCCTTTCCGACACTCGCGAGGTCCGTATGTCCACTCCCTTCGGCGATCCTTCCGACGCCTTCGTCGTCGGCACCCTCGAAGGCCATCGCGTCGCCTTTCTCGCCCGCCACGGCCGCGGCCACCGTCTTCTCCCCACCGAAATCAACTACCGCGCCAACATTTACGCCATGAAGCTGCTCGGCGTCGAGCGCATCCTCTCCGCCAGCGCCGTGGGCTCTCTGCGCGAGGAGCTGTCCCCCAGGATGTTCCTCATCCCCGACCAGTTCTTCGACCGTACCCGCCACCGCGCCGACACCTTTTTCGGCCAGGGCATCGCCGCTCACGTTTCCTTCGACAAGCCCACCTGCGCCCAATTGGGCGGCGTCCTCGCGGAAGCCTGCGAAGCCGCAGGCGTCGTCGTCCATCGCGGCGGCACGTATGTCTGCATGGAAGGGCCCCAGTTCTCCACCCCCGCCGAGTCCCATGTTTATCGCCAGCTTCGCTTCGACGTCATCGGCATGACCAACCTCACCGAAGCCCGCCTCGCCCGCGAGGCCGAAATCTGCTACGCCACCATGGCCATGATCACCGACTACGATTGCTGGCATCCCGATCACGATTCCGTCAGCGGCGCGCAGATTCTGGACGCCCTGCGCCAGAACACGCATCACGCCCATTCCGTCGTCCGCAACGCGGTTCGCCACATGCCCGCCGAACGCACCTGCCGCTGCGGCCAGTCCCTCGCCCACGCCCTGCTCACCGATCCCAAGACCATTCCGGCCGCCGCGCGTAAACGTCTCGCCGCCATCACCGCAAAATATCTGGACTGATTCCGGTAGCACAGGCAATCTTGCCTGTGCACGTCATGCACATGCACCCAATCTCGCTGCAAGCACTCGGTACCCTAGAGGACCCACATGTCTCTTCTCATCGTCGGCACCGTAGCCTTCGACGCCGTAGAAACCCCGCACGGCAAAGTGGATCGCATGCTCGGCGGCGCGGCCACCTACGCCGCCGTCGCCGCCAGCTACTTCACGCCTGTGCGCATCGTCTCCGTCGTCGGCGACGATTTCTCCCCTCGTGAGCACGCCATCTTCCATGGCCGCCCGATCGATGTATCCGGAATCGAGCGCGTTGCCGGCCGCACCTTCTTCTGGTCCGGCCGCTACGCCGAGAACATGAACGACCGCGTCACCGTCGAAACCCAGTTGAACGTCCTCGCCGAATTCGATCCCAAGCTTCCCGACCATTTCCGCGACTCGCGCTTCGTCTTTCTCGCCAACATCCAGCCCTCGCTCCAGTTCCAGGCGCTCCAGCAGCTCCACACCAAGCCGAAGCTCGTGGCCCTCGACACCATGAACTACTGGATTGAAGGCTTCCTCGCCGAGCTCCGCACCGTTCTCCGCTGCGTCGACGTCCTGCTGATCAACGATTCGGAAGCCCGCCAGCTCAGCGGCCGCTACAACCTCGTCGAAGCCGCCCAAAAAATCCGCGCCATGGGGCCCAAAGCCGTGGTCATCAAACGCGGCGAACACGGTGCCACTCTCTTCAGCGGCAAGACGATTTTCTCCGCCCCCGCCATGCCCCTTCGCTTCGTTCGTGATCCCACCGGCGCGGGCGACAGTTTTGCCGGCGGCTTCATGGGCTCGCTCACCGCTTCCGGCAGTATTAGTGACGCCTCGCTCCGCCGCGCCATGATCTACGGCTCCGTCATGGGCAGCTTTGCCGTCGAACACTTCGGCCTCGGGCGCCTCCGCCGCCTCACCAAAAAACAAATCACCGCCCGCGCCCGCCAGTTCCGCCACCTCACCCACTTCGAGCTCTAGCACATGCCGCCCGACTGTCATCCCGATAGGTGGCGCAGGCACTCTTGCCTGCGCGCTTTTTCTACTCCCTCTCTCCTCCGTGCCCTCCGTCTCTCCCTGCTCTCCGTGTTGATTCTTTGTCTTTCCCCCGCTTTTCTTCTCCCCCCCGCCTCCGCCACCATCCGCTACTCCGTCTCTCTTGCTTCCCGCTCCTCCAACCATTTCCAGGTCCACATGGAAATCCCCAACGTCGACGGCTCCCTGGAGCTCCACATGCCCGTCTGGAACGCCCTCTACCAAGTCCGCGATTTCGCCTCTCGCATCGAACAACTGCACGCCTCGACGCCCGAAGGCGATCCGGTCCCTCTCACTCGCGTCACTCCCCACTCCTGGCGCGCCGGCCCCGTCTCCGGCACTCTCGTCCTCGACTACTCCATCTTCTGGGACGAGCCCAGTCCGTTCTCCTCCGACATCAGCGACGACCACGCCTTCCTCAATCCCGCCACCGTTCTTCTCTATCCCGCCGCGCGCCGCTCGGAAGACGTCTCGCTCGAATTCACCTCTGTCCCCTCCGGCTGGCGCATCGCCACTGCGCTCGATCCCGGCCCCTCTCCCACATCCGTCCTCGCCGCGAATTACGACGCGCTCGCCCAGGGTCCCATCGAAATCGGCGCCTTCACCGAATTCACCGTCACCGTCGCCGATCGTCCCATTCGCGTCGTCACCCACATCGCGCCGCAACAGGGCGAACTCCCCGCCGTCTGGTCCCGCGCGCATCTGGAAGACGCCGCTCGCCGCATCGTCCAGTCCGAAACCAAGCTGATGGGCGACGCGCCCTTCCCCCGGTACGTCTTCCTCCTCCATCTCGGCATCGGTGCAGGCGGCGGCATGGAGCATCCCAACTCCACCGCCATTTCCGTTTCCCGCGGCGAAGATCCCGCGCCCACCATGGCCCACGAACTCTTCCACGCCTGGAACGTCCTCCGCATCCGCCCGCAATCCCTCGAGCCCGTGGACTACACGCGCGAGCAAGTCACGGATACCCTCTGGTTCGCCGAAGGCGTCACCTCCACCATCGGCGCCTACACCATGCTCCGCTCCGGCCTGTGGACGCGCGACCGCTTCTACGCCGACCTCGCCGCGCAAATCGAAGAGCTCCAGTCTCGCCCCGCCCGCCATTTCCAGAGTGTCGAAGACGCCGGCATTTCCGCGTGGCTCGAAAAATATTCGTCCTATCGCAGTGCCGGCTCCAGCATCTCCTACTACAACAAAGGCCAACTCCTCGGCGTCTCGCTCGACATCCTCCTCCGCGACGCCACCGGCAATCGCCAGTCGCTCGACACGCTCCTCCGCGCCATGAACCAGCGCTACGCGCAGCAACACAAGCCCTACGCCGATACGGCCGGCATCGAATCCCTTTCGAGCGAGCTCGCCGGACACGACCTCTCCGATTTCTTCCGCCGCTACGTCGCCGGAACCGACGAAGTCCCCTTCGAAAAAATCTTCGCCCGCGCCGGCCTCACGCTCGAACTCACCGATCGCATCGCTCCCGATGCCGGCTTCCAGGCCACCCGCGGCAGCGCCGGCGTCGTGGTCACCGAGGTCACCCGCGACGGTCCCGCCGACCGCGCCGGCCTCCTTCGCGGCGACGTTGTCCTCGACATCAACGGCCAGCAAGTCCGCTCCGTCCCCAACCGCTGGCTCGCCACGCAGACTCCCGGCCAGCTACTCCACGTCCGCATTAAGCGGGGCGGTGACACACGCGAAATCTCGTTCCCGCTCGCCTCCCGCACCCTTCGCTCGAATCGCATCACCGAAGCCGGCGTCTCCGGCCTCCCCCGCGCCATCCGCGAAGGCCTCCTCTCCGGCACCAATCCCTCCCCGTAGTGGCGCGGGCACTCTTGCCCGCGCGCATCCCCTCTCCCCTCCATGCTATAAATCCCCTCGCGGAACCTGCATGCTGCTCATCGCCCTCATCCGCACCCTTTCCGCCATCCTCTTCCTCATCCTCTACGGCCTCGTCCTCGGCCCTTTCTTCATCCTTCAGGCCATGATTTCGAATTCCGTCCGCATCCTCTACCCCTTTTGCATCGGCGGCGCCCAACTCGGACTCCGCATCGCCGGCGTCACTCCCCGCGCCGAAGGTCTCGAAAACATTCCTGGCGGCGTCTGCCTCTTTGTCTCGAATCACGTCTCAAACGTCGATCCCCCCGCCATCATCGGACGCATCCCCGGCCGCGTCGCGTTCCTCGCCAAGCGGGAACTGTTCCGCATCCCCCTGTTCGGCACCGCCATGCGCCTCGGACGATTTATTCCCGTCAATCGCCGAGATCCCTCCGCTGCGCGCGCCAGCGTCCGCCTGGCCCGCAAGTACATGAAAGAGGGAATTTCCTATCTGATTTTCGCTGAAGGTACACGCAGCCGCGACGGCCGCCTCGGTGAATTCAAACGCGGCAGCTTTCTATTGGCCATCGAATCCGGCGCCCCGGTCGTTCCCATCACCATCGTCGGCACCCGCGAGATTCTCCCGCGCGGCGCTTTCCTCATCCGTCCCGGCATCGCCCGCGTAATCTTCCATCCCCCCGTAAGCGTCGCCGACTACTCCCACGCCACCCGCAAAGACCTTGCCGACCGCGTCCGTTCTGCCATCGCCTCCGCCCTCCCTTCCTAGTGGCGCGGACACTCCTGTCCGCGCGTTTTTTCTCTCGCCTGCTCTGCGTCCTTCGCTGCGTCAGAGTCTACCCGCCACGGCGGGCGCTATTTTTAGGCTGTCCTCTGTTTTTCTCTCTCTTCCAGCCTCCTCACCGTCCTTACGAGGTCCGGCAACCTCAAATACAACGCCACACATTTCTTCCATAGCCGGCTCTCTACTGCCGGATATCCCGAATAGTGCGCCCCGGCCGGCACATCCCCCGGCACCCCGCTCTGGGCCGTGATCACCGCTCCATCTCCAATGGTCAAATGTCCCGCCGCTCCTACCTGCCCCGCCAGTATGCATCCATTCCCCACCGTAGTCGTTCCCGCCAGCCCAACCTGCGCGCACAGCAGCGTATTTTCCCCCACCGTGGACGCGTGTCCCACCTGCACCAGATTGTCGATCTTCGCTCCCCTCCGCACGCGCGTCTCTCCCACCGTGGCCCGGTCCACGCACGCATTGGCCTGAATCTCCACGTCGTCCTCGATCACCGCCGGTCCCGTTTGCAGCATCTTTTTCCAGCTTCCGTCCTCCCGCCGCGCAAACCCGAATCCGTCCGCGCCCACCACCACGCCGTTCTGCAGGATCACGCGCTGCCCGATGCTGCATCCTTCCCGCACCACCGCATGTGAATGCGCAAAGAAGTGATCCCCGATCCGCGCCCCTCGATAAATGGTCACAAAACTGTGCAGAACCGCGTGCGCCCCGATCTCCGCTCCCTCGTCCACAAAGCAGTACGGCCCCACGTGCGACTCGGCCCCAATCCGCGCCGTCTTCGCAATCACCGCCGTAGGGTGGATTCCCGCCGGATATCGCGGCGCCTCGTGGAACAGTTCGATTGCGCGCGCAAAATCCAGATACGGGTTCGCCGACCGCAGCACGGGAATCGGCATCGGCCCCGCCTTCGGCGCCGTCAGGATCGCCGCCGCCCGCGTAGCACCCAGCGCCCGCTTGTACTTGGGGTTCGAGAGAAACGTCAGCATCCCCGGGCCTGCCTTCTCGATCCCGGCCACCCCGTCAATTTCGACGTTTCCGTCGCCTTCCATTTCGCACCCCAGCCGTTCCGCAATCTCTCGCAGTTTCATATCGCCTCTGGTAGAACAGGCTTTCAGCCTGTTCGTTTTTCTCTTCCACTGGCAACCAACTCTACACCACGCACCCCCGAGCCGGTGCAGCGCAGGGCGCCCGGACGTGCCGGGGAGCCCTGCGGCTTTGCCCAGCCGCAGCGGACAGGGATGGGCTTCCGTTGCAGCGATACAAGTGGGATACAAATCAAAGATTCAATCGCGGTATCATGACGATTGCTTTGGAGGAGCCGGTTGTGAAGAAGATGTCAACTTCGTCATTCAAAGCCAACTGCCTGGCGGTGATCAAGGAAGTTCAAACCAAGCGCGTAACCGTGGTCATCCCCAAGTGCGGCAAGCCAATCGCGAAGCTCGTGCCAGTTGATTCTGGTGCGCACGACATCTATGGCTTCATAGCTGGGAAGGCGAAAATCACTGGCGACATCGTCCGCCCGGTCCTGACGCTAAAGGAATGGGGCAACTTGGCCTGACCCTTCTGGTCATAGCTCGACTCGTCCGGATGCCGCTCGTTTTCCTTTGCGAGGTTCGCTACTTTGCGCCTTCGCGAGAAACTCTTCTTCCTATTCGTTGAACAGCGTCGGCTGCGCAACCGCCGCTTTTCGCGCCGCTCCGCGCCGCGCGATCCCCACCACGCCCAGCACCGTCATTTCCGCAATCGCCGGACGAGGAATAAATATCCGCGTGCAATTCGTTCCCGGGTCCGGCGGCACCAGATTCACTCCCCGGTCCAGCAGCGCGACCAGATCATTCGCCACCACGCCCTCGAGCGTCTCCTCGTCCCGGTATTTTACCCGCACCCACAAGCCGTCCAGCTTCGGCCGACTCAAGAAACTCTTCCGCTCGGGCAGGAATTTCTCCTGGAAATCGTTCACAAAGTAGACGGTCCGCACTCGCTCCAATTCCATCTGCTCCACTTCGCCGTTTACATTCAGCAGCTCCAGCCCTTCCGGGCGCCCCAACTGCGCCGGGGTCACATATCCGGGCACAGTCCGCCCGTCAAAGGTTTCCACAAACACCTTTTTGTGGCTGCTCGACGATTCTTTTCGCCGCGGCACTGCGATGCCCCTTTCGTCCATTGCAAACGTATCGAATGTCTGTTAAAATGGCAAGACTTTCGGCCATAACGTGTTGAAAATACTACTAGTTATCTGACGGGGTCGTTTTGACCGATAAAAAGCAGATCCTCAAATCTGCCTCCCTCATCACCGCCATCACCATCGTCAGCCGGATTCTCGGCTATTTCCGCGACCAGCGCGTCACGGTCCTGCTCGGCACCTCGCTCGCCGCCGATTCCTTCATCCTCGCGTATCGCATTCCGAACCTCCTCCGCCGCCTGGTCGGCGAAGGCTCCATGACGGCCTCCTTCATCCCCGTTTTCACCAGCTATCTGGCCGACAAGAAACGCGACGAAGTCTGGGATTTCGCCAACCGGCTCTTTTGGACCGTGGCTCTGCTTCTCTCTCTTGTCGCTGTCGCCGGAATGCTTTTTTCTCCCCAGGTCATCAACTTCTTTACGCTGTTCGGCCACGCCCCGCAGAAGTGGGATACGGCTGTTTCCCTCAACCGCATCATGTTTCCCTATATTTTCTTTATTGGCCTTTCCGCGCTGGCCATGGCCATCCTCAACTGTTTCCACGTCTTCGGCCTTCCCGCCTCCACTCCTGTTCTTCTGAACCTCTCGATCATCGCCTTTTCCACCGGAATGGTCTGGCAGCACATCGGCGACCCCGCGCGCTCGCTGGGCTTCGGCGTTCTGGTGGGAGGCACGCTCCAGCTCCTGTGCCAGATCCCCGAACTCGTCCGCCACGGCATGCACTTCAACCTCGGTTTTTCCGTTCGCCATCCCGGCATCCGCGCCGTCGGCCGCCTGATGATTCCCGGCTTCTTCGGCATCGGCATCTACCAGATCAATTTTTTCGTGGACACGGTATTCGCCACCGCCGCCAAAATGCCCAGTGGCAGCATCACCGCTCTCTACGTCGCCGACCGCGTGATGGAGCTCGTCCTTGGTGGCTACGCCATCGCCGTCGCCACCGCCATTCTTCCCATGATGTCCCACCAGGCGGCCGCTCACGATTACGAAAACATGAAGAAGACCTTCGCCTTCGCCCTTCGAATCGTCTCCTACATCACCATTCCCGCCACCGTTGGCCTCATTATTCTCCGTGTTCCCATCATTCGCGTGCTCTTCGAGCACGGCCAGTTCCAGGCCACCTCAACCGCGCTCACCGCCCGCGCGCTGTTCTACTACGCCCTGGGTCTTCCCGCCTTCGCTGCCGTTAAATTGATCGTTCCCGGCTTCTATTCCACCCAGGACACGCGCACCCCCGTGGTCGTGGCCGCCTACGCCCTGGTGGTCAACTTCGCGCTCAACGCCCTGTTCCTCAAATCCTTCTTCCAGACCTTCCAGAACGGAGGCCCGGCTTTCGCCACCAGCCTCGCCGCTTATTTCAATTTCTTCATGCTCTTCGTCGTCTTCCGCCAGCGCTTTGGACGCCTCGGCACCTTCGCCATCCTTCACTCCATGTTCAAGATCTCCGTCGCCTCCGCCGCCATGGGCGCTCTCTGCTGGGCCATGGTTTACTTCTCCCATTTCGAGCAGCAGGCCCGCTTCCTCCCGCGGCTCGTCATTTTTTCCGTCATCCTCACCGTTGCCACCGCGGCCTACATCGGCATCACCTGGTTGATTCATTGTCCCGAAGTCGAAGAAGTCTGGGGCATCGCCCGCCGCGCCGGACCGCGCGCCCTCCCCGGTGACTGACCCATGACGCCCCCTCGCACAACGCGCCAAGCATCCGCAACGCCCGGCGATTCCTCTGGCCGCATGGAAGCCGCCATCAGCCGCTTCCTCCGCCATCTCCAGGTCGAGCGTGGCCTCTCCTCCAACACCCTAACCGCCTATGCGCTCGACCTCCGCAAGTTTTCCGCCTTCTGCGCCGCGCGCAAACTCTCCATTCAGGCCGCGGGCCGCGACGCCGTCCTCGACTTCCTCTCCGCGCTCTACCGCCAGAAGCTCAGCAGCCGTTCCGTCGCGCGTCATCTGGCCACACTGCGCGTCTTTTTCCGTTTCGCGGTCACCGATGGCCTGATCCGCGAAGAGCCCACCCTCAATCTCCAGTCCCCGCGCGTGTGGAAGAGCCTGCCCATCTTTCTCACCATCACGCAGGTGGAAAAGCTGCTGGCCATGCCCGACGCCAAGACTCCTCTCGGTGCTCGCGACGCCGCCATGCTCGAAGTTCTCTACTCCACCGGCCTCCGCGTTTCCGAGCTCGTCGGGCTCCGCATCGCGGAAATGGACCTGGGAATGGGCTGCGTCCGCTGCCTAGGGAAGGGAAATAAGGAGCGCCTCGTTCCCCTCGGCCGCGCCGCCATTAATGCCCTGCGCCTCTACCTCGGCGAACCGCGCGCGCGTCTTCTCCGCGGCCGCACCTCGCCCCTCGTTTTCCTGAATCACCACGGGTCCAAAATGACCCGCGTCGGTTTCTGGAAGGTGTTGAAGTCCTACGGCCGCCGCGCCGGACTGACTCCGAAGCTGAGTCCTCACAAGCTCCGGCACAGTTTCGCCACGCATTTGCTCGAACGCGGCGCCGATCTTCGTTCCGTGCAGGCCATGCTGGGTCATGCGGATATTTCCACCACCCAGATCTACACGCATGTCACCCAGGAACGCCTGCGCCAGATTTACCGCGCGCACCATCCGCGCGCCTAGGTTCCAAGTGGTGCGGACACTCTTGTCCGCGCGCCTTTGGTTTTTGAACGTGCGGGGTCGCCCCGCAAGTGAAGGAAGGGAATTAGGAGACGCCATGCCCGACTACATGTTCCTCCTCGAAAGCCGCCTCTCTGCCGAGCAGCGCGCCGTCGTCATGCGCGTGGTCGAACTCGCTCAGGCCCAGGGCGCCAACGTTTACATCGCCGGAGGCGCGGTCCGCGACCTCATCTCCGGTATGGCCATCCGCGATCTCGATTTCGTCATGGAGGGCAATCCCCTCCGCATCGCCCGCGAGATGGAGAAGGGCGGCGCTCGCCTCCTCGACGTCGACGAAGATCGTCGCGTCGTCGAAATTCTCTTCCACGGCGACGTGGACGGCTCTCTCTCCGGCGCGCGCGACGACGTCTACGAATCGCCCGGCGCAAAAGTCCAATTCCGTTTCGGAACCATTCTCGACGATCTTCGCCGCCGCGATTTCTCCATCAACGCCATCGCCCTCTCGCTCAATCCCGCCTCACGCGGCCTCCTGCTCGATCCCACCAACGGTCTCGCCGATATCGAGCGCCGCGAAATCCGCATCCTTTCCATGCACGGGTTTACCAACCAGCCCGGCCGGCTGCTCCGCGCCCTTCGCTTCGCCGCGCGGCTCGGCTTTGCGCTCGAAGAGCGCACCTCCGGCTGGTTCGATCTGGCCATGGAACGAAAGCTCCATCAGCAAATCTCAGCAGCCGACATTACCGACGAGGTCCGCCAGCTCGGCCGCGAAGAGAACGCCGCCGCCGTGCTCAAAGCCTGGCAGGACCACGATCTTCTCTCCGTCGTCCATCCCAAATTCAATTCCCGCAAGCCGGACTATAAAGGCCTTGAAGCCCTCGTGAAAGCCCGCGAGGAGCTCGCCTCCGTCAACCGCCGCGCCCGCCTCGCCGCTCCCACGCTGTACTACGTCTTCGGCCGCTTCAGCCGCGTCGAACGCTCCAATGCCCTCAAGCAACTGGGCCTCCGCGCTGCCGAAGTTCAACTCGTCGCCGGCCTCGAAGAGCAGGCCGACGCCGCAGTCAAACTCCTCGCCGGCGCAAAAATGAAGGACGCGCGCGTTGCCTACGACGCTCTCGAGAAAATGCCCTCGGAAACCATCATCTTTCTCCTCACCTATACGCGCCAATCCAAGGTCCTCGCGCGCATTCAGGCCTATATCTCCAAATGGAAGCCCATGCGCGCCACTCTCCCCGCCGCCCAGCTCGAAGTTATCGGCGTTCCCCGCGGCCCCAAGTTCGACGCTATCCTCGAACAATTCTTCACGCTCCAGCTCCATGGACGCCTCCGTGGCCCCGAACACTACGACCGCATCCTCCGCAATCTTGCCGGTATCAAGCCCGAGCCGAAAAAGAAAGCCAAGCCCGAGAAAAAAGGGAAGGAAGCCGCCCCGCCTGCCAGGGCAGGCAAGCCCGCTCCGGCCGCCCAGCCCGCCAAGGGCGCCAAGCCTGCTGCGCCTGCTAAAGTCCCAGCCGCCAAATCCGCACCTCCCTCAAAAAGCGCGCCCCCTAAACCGGCTCCGAAAGGGAAGAAGCCTTCCTCAAAAAAGAGATCGAAATCCAAACGCAAGCGCTGATGCCCGCGCCCGATGCTGGGCCGCCGGCCTCGCACCGCGGGGCCGGCAGTTGTCCGCTCCGCTCTTAACTTGTCCGGATTGTGATCTCGACCCTGCGGTTTTTCTGGCGGCCCACGGGATTGTCCGTGCCGTTCGGGTTCGTGTTGGGGGCAACTGGCTTGGTTTCTCCGAGGCCTCGAGTCGTTATGCGTGACGCGGAGACGCCCGCGTTTTGCACCAGCCAGTTCTTCACTGACCCGGCGCGGTTCTCGGAAAGACTCATGTTGTAGGCGTGGGTACCCTTGCTATCCGTGTGGCCTTCAATCAGCACCGGCGAGTTGCCATAACTCTTGGCCACCTCGCCGACCTTGCGCAGACTCTCCGCCGCCTCGGGACGCAGGTTGTATTTGTCGAAGTCGAACAAAACGTCTGCGTTCAACTCGATCTTGACTTCGTGCTCGGTGACCTTCGCCCCGAGGTCTTGCAGCACACTTTGGATTCCACTGGTCAGGCCTTGGATTTCACTGGTCTTGCCGACGATGTCTACAACCTTGGCCTGCGGCAGCGCTGCCCGGGCAGCGGCCTCCACCACCGGCGAATCTGGATCCGCGTACTTCGTCTGCGCCGATGCGAAGCAAGGGACGAGAAGCAATAAGAGTATTTTCAAGCATCGCCGTGTCGCCATGATTCCTCCCCAGGCGGAGCGCCCCTCAGCGCCTATTTATCGGTGATGGGAACGTCCTCAAACGGGGGAGTCACGGGCATGAAAAAATTAATCTTCTTTATGTCGGCCGGGGGCGCCGGAAACTTCGCCCACCATAGGAATGTTTGCCCCGGCTCCAATCTAAGCTCGGTGGAATTGCCAACGGCATTGCCATTGCTGTTGCTGGACAAAAATGTGCCTTCGGAGTCTTTCAGGATGAAGTATTTCTTGCTTCCGGCAGTGAAGTAATACCTTTGGTGATCCCCTTCAGCCGGATAGTGGATCAGCGTCAGATTTGAGTTTTTATTTGACGTGTTGCGGAATCGAGCTTTTATGGTGAGTACACCTTCCTTCCGCCGGCATTCCGTGAGTTCGGCTACGATCCCTGCGGCGGTGGTCTCTTGCGATTGAATCACCCCCGCCTGCTCGGCGGCTGGCGGCTCCGCCACGGCTGCAGAGGGAGCGGGTGTGGCCGCCGGCTGCGCGGCCGTCGCGGCCGGTTGGGTTTCTACTGGCGGAGTCACCGGCACTGGCTCGGCCGGAGCTCCCAGCGGCGTTCCGGCCGGCTCGGCTCCGGCCGTCACATTCGAGAGCAGATTGATCCTTTGGCCGCTTCCATCAATCGCAGCCTCCATGACGCTGTAACTCCACATACCGGCCTTCTTCTGAGCGGTGACGTAGACTGTGCCCTTTCCCTTTGGACCGGAAATGGGTACGGCAAGATCCGCATCGCCGGAAGTCGGCGTAATATTGATGGAGCCGCTCACCATCCAGCCCTCCTCTATCGGCGTGCCGAGACCTTGCACCACGACCGCATTTTTCTGCGCGCGGAGCAGGCATTCCTTTGCCACATCCGAATTCTTCATCGCGCCAAAGACTGTTCCAACAAGCGCGAGCGGCAAAACCAGGAAAACAATGAGGAACGTAGGTACGAGCCATTTCCAATTGCGTGAGAACCAGCCCTTCTGCGCCACTGGAGTCGAGTAGGCAGACACTGCTGCCGAATTCGGCATTCGATTTGGCTGCGTGCTCATATCTGCTCCTTTTGAGTATCAGTGACTCGAGTTGCCCGCTTGGCACTCCCATGGAAAGGACACTGTCAGAATCGCTTCGCCGGCCGCACTCGAGGGCCTCATCACTCAGCGGAGGCCGCCAGCACAACCACTCGTTGCGGGCATCCTCTCGCTTGCCGCTCCGATCGTCAGCAGCAACAGACAACTCCAACCTGGGACAAGGTTTGGGACCTACTAGCCTGCCCGAAACTTGTCCGTGCAGAGCCTACGGAGGAGCTTGCGAGAGGCTGCCGCCCTGCGAGAGGCAGCCCCTCGCTGTCCAATGCCTGCGAATCAGCTCGTCGGTTCTGCCCAGGGAGACTTGCTGAACGCGCCCAGCTAGCGATGACCGTCGATGGGTTGAAACAGTGTCTTGGTCGAGCTGAGCGCCTTTCCCTTCTTCAGTTTCTTGGTGGTAGTTTTCATTGTGTTTCCCTCCTGCGGCGGCTATTGTCGCCACCGGGTTCCTCGAGTAGAATCCGTTACAGGCTCCCCGGCGCGATCACTCCGCCGACTCTCGACCAGCATCCTGCTCGCGCCGCCTGCGGAAGTCTTTGGAGCGGGCTCCTTTTTTTCTTTGAGTTTTCTCCTTATGGAGAGCGCGCCCAGGTCCATCTACCGTTTCGGGCCCTTCCAACTGGATGTGCAAGAGCGCATCCTGGAACGGCAGGGCGCGCCTATCCCATTGACTCCAAAGACTTTCGCCATTCTCCGTGCCCTTCTCGAGAGTCCCGGTCACCTGCTCACCAAGCAGGAATTGATCGAACGCGTGTGGCCGGACGCGACGGTGGAGGAAGGCAACCTCGCTCGGAATATCTTTACCCTTCGGAAGCTCCTCGGAGATGACCAGGATGCTGCTTGTTACATCGAGACCGTCCCGAAGTTGGGGTATCGGTTCGTTGCCCCCGTGCAACTCGTGGATGCCGCTCCGCGCTCTGGGATCCCCGGGCCGCCCCCTTCCCCCGTCCCGCAACAGCAAAGCGTGGCCGGAAAGCGCTGGCAGTGGCGTTGGGCAGCTCCGGTCATCCTCGTCCTGGCAGTCGCAGCGGCCACGGCCATGGTCTCCCGCTGGCAGCTTCCGGCACTGTCCGCGCCCGCCGGAAGAACCATGCTCGCAGTGCTGCCTTTCCAGAATCTCAGCGGCGATGCGCAGCAGGAATACTTCGGCGACGGGCTGACCGAGGAGATGATTGCGCAGGTGAGCCGCATGGATCCGGAGCGACTGGGCGTGATCGCGCGCACCTCGGCAATGCAATACAAAGGAACCACAAAGAATGTGCAGGAAATCGGCCGCGAACTCGGCGTCAGCTATCTTTTGGAGAGCAGTTTTCGGCGCGAAGCGAATCGCGTGCGCATCACCGCGCAGCTCGTCCGCGTGAGCGACCAAACCCATGTCTGGGCCCAGAGTTACGAGCGGGATGTGCGGGAGATCCTGCCGCTGGAGAGTGAGGTGACACAGGCCATCGCCCGCGAGATCAGAATCAAGCTGTCACCCCAGGCCCAAGCTCACCTGGCAAGCGCCCGCCCCGTTGACCCCCAGGCCTATCAGTTCTATCTGAAGGGACGCTACTTCTGGAACAAACGCACGCAAGAAGGCTTCTGGAAGGGGATTGAATGCTTCCAGCAGGCCATTGAAAAGGACCCCAACTATGCGCAGGCCTACGTTGGCTTGGCGGATTCCTACATTCTGCTCGGACCCAACGATTTGCTTCCTTCCAAACAAGTCTACCCTCTGGCGAAATCGGCTGCGCTCAGGGCCTTGGCGCTCGACGATGCGCTTGCAGAGGCTCATGCCTCTCTGGGGTTCGTGAAGTTGCTCTACGATTGGAACCCCGTCGAGGCCGAGGCGGAGTTTCGCCGAGCCATTGAGCTGGATTCGAATTATCCCACTGCGCACCATTGGTATGCTTACGACCTGGCTGCCGCGGGACGTTTTGACGACGCCGTTCGCGAGATCCGGCAGGCACACGAACTCGATCCGCTTTCGCCGATTATCAGTGCCGATGTGGCTCAGATTCTGTTCCTCTCGCGCCGCTACGATGAAGCGATTGTGCAGTCTCGGAAGACGGTTGACCTGGACCCCAATTTCAGACAGGCCTATTGGTATCTGGGATTGATTTACGATCAAAAAGGAATGTTTGACCAAGCTGTTCAGGCGTTTATCAAGGCACAAGGCGCCGGCCAGGCTGACTCAGCCGAGGGCGCCGCGATTCAGGCCGCCTACCGTGCCTCGGGGATAAAGGGCTATTGGCAGTACAGGCTGGGAGTTCTTCAGTCCCCGTCGAGGAAAGATCAGGTTTCCCCCTACACCATCGCGGTAGTTTATGCCCGCCTGGATGACACAAACAGGGCCTTGGAAAACCTCGAGAAGGCATACGCCGAGCGATACCCCTCGATGGTCTTTGTCAAAATCGAGCCCATCTTTGACAGCCTCCGCGCGGACCCGCGCTTCCATGACCTGCTGCGCCGGATTGCCATGTCACCCTAGGCCGAGAGGCGTCTCGCCCTGGCGATTCTCCATGCCCTGATTCCGGTCAACTCGGGACGCCACACAAACTCATTCTTCTCCACCTCGTATCGTCCGGATGAAAAAGCTCTCGCGGAAGCTTACAATGCTCTCTGGCATGAATCCTCCTCCCTTCGTTCACCTTCACCTTCACACCGACTACTCTCTTCTCGACGGCGCCTGCCGCATCTCCGATCTTGTCTCCGAAGCCGCCCGCCGTGGCATGCCCGCCGTTGCCGTCACCGATCACGGCAATCTCTTCGCCGCCGCCAAGTTCTACCAGGAAGCCACCACCCGCGGCGTCAAGCCCATTATCGGCTGCGAAATGTACGTCTCCCGCGGCAGTCACAAGGACAAGACTTCTGACCCCGACTCGCCCGGTGCCGGACGCGCCAATCATCTCGTTCTCCTCGCGGAAACTCAGGAGGGTTACCGCAACCTGATGAAGCTCGTCTCCACCGGCTATCTCGACGGCTTCTATTACAAGCCCCGCGTCGATCACGATCTCCTCTCGCGCAACTCTCGCGGACTCATCGCCCTTTCCGCCTGTCTCCGCGGCGAAGTTGCCGAAGCCCTCACGGAAGACAAGGAAGCCGAAGCCCGCGAAGCCGCCTACCGCCTCCGCGACATTTTCGGCAAAGGCAACTTCTTCCTCGAAATCCAGGACCAGGGCCTCGAAATCGAACGCAAGGTCAATCCCAATCTCCTCCGCCTCTCGCGCGACACCGGCATTCCTCTCGTCGCGACCAACGACGCGCACTATCTCTCCCGCGACGACGCTCGCGCCCAGGACGTCCTCCTCTGCATCCAGACCGGCAAGACCGTCAGCGACGCGCACCGCATGCGCTTCGCCAACGACCAGTTCTATTTCAAGACCGCCGAGGAAATGTTTCAGGTCTTCCGCGAGCTTCCCGATGCGCTCTCCCGCACCGTCGAAATCGCCTCGCGCTGCCACGTAAAAATCGAGCCGGTTCAGAATCCGTTTCCGGAATTCAAAGTCCCGCACGGCCACACGCCCGACAGCTACTTCGAGTCCGTCGTCCGCGAAGGCTTCGCCGCGCGCCGCACCGCTCTCGATCGCCTCGCCGCCTCCGGCTCTCTCCTCCACCCGCTCGCCGAATACGAGCAGCGCCTCGCCTACGAAATCGAAGTCATCAAGAAGATGCGCTTCGCCGGTTATTTCCTCATCGTCTGGGATTTCATCCGCTACGCGCGCTCGCAGGGCATTCCCGTCGGCCCGGGCCGCGGCTCCGCCGCCGGCAGCCTGGTCAGCTATTCCCTCGGCATCACCGACGTGGACCCGCTCCAGTACGGACTGCTCTTCGAACGCTTCTTGAATCCCGAGCGCATCTCACTCCCCGACATCGACATCGATTTCTGCATGCGCCGCCGCGGCGAAGTCATCGACTACGTCACCCAGACCTACGGCCGCGAAAACGTCGCGCAGATCATCACCTTCGGCACTCTCGCCGCAAAAGCCGCCATCAAGGACACCGGCCGCGCCCTCGATCTCCCCTTCGGCGAAGTGGACCGCCTCGCCAAACTCGTTCCCGCCGAGCTCAACATCAAGCTCGACAAGGCTCTCGCCGAATCCTCCCAGCTTCGCTCCGCGATCGAATCGAACGAGCGCTACACCGAGCTGATGGACGTCGCCCGCCGCCTCGAAGGCTTCGCCCGTCACGCCTCCACTCACGCCGCCGGAGTCGTCATCTCTCCCCAGCCTCTCGTCGAGCTCGTCCCTCTGTACAAGTCCAACCGCGAGGAAATCACCACGCAGTACGACATGAACGCGCTCGAAAAGCTTGGCCTCCTCAAGATGGATTTCCTCGGCCTCACCACCCTCACCGTCCTCGACGACGCCGTAAAGCTCATCGAACAGCATCGCGGCGCAAAACTCTCGCTCGCCGATCTTCCCCTCGATGACCCGCAGACCTACGCGCTGTTCGCCCGCGCCGAAATGAGCGGCATCTTCCAGTTTGAATCCCACGGCATGCGCGACATCCTCCGCCGCTACCAGCCCTCGCGCCTGGAAGACCTCACCGCCCTCAACGCCCTCTACCGCCCCGGCCCCATCCAGGGTGGCATGATCGACGACTTCATCGCCCGCAAGCAGGGCAAAAAGAAAGTAGCCTACGATCTCCCCGAGCTTCAGGACATTCTTCAGGAAACCTTCGGCGTCATCCTCTACCAGGAACAGGTCATCCAGATCGCTTCGCGCCTCGCCGGCTACTCCCTCGGCGAAGCGGACCTGCTCCGCCGCGCCATGGGCAAGAAGAAAAAGGAAGAAATGGCCGCCCAGCGCGAAAAGTTTCTCGCCGGATGCGCCGGACGCAAAATCCCCGCCCGCAAGGCCGAACGCATCTTCGACCTCATGGAGGAATTTGCCGGCTACGGCTTCAACAAATCCCACGCCTGCGCCTACGCCCTGCTCGCCTATCAGACCGCCTGGCTCAAAGTCCACTATCCCGTCGAATTCTTCTGCGCCCTGCTCACCTCGGAAACCGGCAGCACCGAGAAAATGGTCAAATACATCGGCGAAGCCCGCTCCGCCGGCATCACCGTCCTCCCGCCCGACATCAATTCGAGCGACATGGATTTCACCCCCGCGGGCGAAGCCATCCGCTTCGGCCTTCGCGCCATTCGCAACGTCGGTGAAAATGCGGTCCGCTCCATCCTCGAAGCCCGCCAAACCATCGGCAAATTCCGCTCCCTCGCTCAATTCTGCGAAGTGGCAGACGTCCGCCTGCTGAATCGCCGCACCCTGGAATCCATGATCCGCGCCGGCGCTATGGACTCGCTCGGCGCCCGCCGCTCCCAGCTCATGGCCATGATTGATCCCGCCATCGAGCAGGCCCAGCGCCTGGTCCGCGAACGCTCCGTCGGGCAGCACGGCCTTTTCGGCGCCGGCGCCGAGCCGTCCGCGGCCGGCCACTCCGCCGACGTTCTCCCCGACATCGAAGAATGGCCCGAGCACGAGCGTCTGGCCCGCGAATACGAAATGCTCGGCTTCTACGTTTCCGGCCATCCCCTCGAGCGCTACCGCGCCCGCCTCGACGAGCTCTCCGTCTGCCCCCTCGGCGCGCTCGAAGAAAAATCCAACGGCGCCGAAGTCTCCATCGCCGGCATCGTCGCCGCCGAACGCGCCATGCGTTCGCGCAAAGGCCAGCGCTGGTCCATCCTCACCCTTCAGGACATGACCGGCGTGGCTGAAGTTCTCGTCTTCCCGGAAAGTTTCCAGCGCCTCGAACGCACCCTGCGCAAAGGCGCCACCGTGGTGGTCAAGGGCAAGATCAGCGTGGAAGACGTCGGCACTCGCGTCATTCTCACCGAAGCCAAATCCCTCGACGCCGATCCCGCCGCCCCCGGCGCCGGTCTCCTCCGCCTTCACATCGACACGGAATCGATCGACGACGAATCTCTGAACGTCCTCCGCGATCTTTTCGCCAACCACCCCGGCCCTTGCCGCGTCGCCTTCGTCGTCGCCACCGCCGATGGAACGGTCGGCACTCAGCTCACCAAGTTCCGCATCCGCCCCGACGAAGATCTCCTCACCCAGGTCCGCAATCTCCTTGGCGACTCCTCCGTCGAACTTTCCCTATCCCCTCCGGCCGCTCCAGCCTCAGCCGCCGACTAAATTTTATACCGCCGGCGTACCGCCGGCGTCTTTCTCTTCCCGGCCTTCTCCGTGCCCTCCGTAACTCCGTGTTCTCCGTGTTAGTCTTTGCGTTCGTCCTATCCCCTCTTCTCCGTTCCCCGTGTTACTCTTTTCCCGCCCCCCATGGACCTGAATCACCAGAAGCGCGCTCTCGACAACCTCGAACTGGACGTCGAACAGCTCCGCAAAGCCGCTGGCGACGGCCTCTCCCGCCAGGACGTCGAGCGCCTCCGTGGCGACATTGCCGAATTGAAACGCGAGTTCTACGCCAATATCTCTCCCTGGCAGCGCACTCAGCTCGCCCGTCACCCTGGCCGTCCTTACACCCTCGACTACGTCCAGCACCTCCTCACCAATTTCCACGAAATTTCAGGCGACCGCGCCTACTCCAACGATCCCGCCCTCGTCGGCGGCTTCGGCTGGTTCCGCGGCCGCCCCGTCATGCTCATCGGCCACCAGAAGGGCCGCGACACCAAGCAGCGCCTGGCGCGCAATTTCGGCCAGGCCAAGCCCGAGGGCTACCGCAAAGCGCTCCGCCTGATGCGCCTCGCCGCAAAATTCCACCGCCCCATTCTCACCCTTGTGGACACGCCCGGCGCCTATCCGGGCCTCGACGCCGAGGAACGCGGGCAGGCCGAGGCCATCGCTCGCAATCTCCGCGAGATGATGCGCCTCCCGGTTCCCATCGTCGTGACCATCACCGGTGAAGGCGGGTCGGGCGGCGCGCTCGCCATCGCCGTCGGCGACCGCGTCCACATGCTCGAAAACTCAATCTATTCGGTGATCTCCCCCGAAGGCTGCGCCTCCATCATGTGGCGCGACTCGACCAAAGCCGAGCTCGCCGCCGGCGCCCTCCGCATCACCCCTCACGACCTGATCACCATGGGCATCATCGATCGCATCATCCCCGAACCCGAAGGCGGCGCCCATCTCGACCCCGCCGCCACTGCCGTATCCGTTGGCAACGCCATCGAACGCGCCCTCGACGAACTCTCGTCTTTGCCTCCCGCCGATCTCCTTGAGAAGCGCTACCAGAAATTCCGCCGCATGGGCCAGTTCTTCGAGGAACTAAAGTAGCGTCGGCAGGTGGCGCAGCCATTCCTGGCTGCGCTCCTCGTCCCGCCCCGGCGTTCCTGGTCGGGGCTGACCTGAGGCAGTGTTCGCGCCGCTGGCCGCAAGCCGCTCCTCTCCGCCCGATTTTCGTTTTTCAATTTTCGATTTTCGTCTTTTTCCTCTACGATGTTCACGCGTGATCGGCGAAACCATCTCCCACTACCGCATCCTCCGCAAACTCGGCGGCGGCGGCATGGGCGTCGTTTACGAAGCCGAAGACCTCAAACTCGGCCGCCACGTCGCCCTCAAATTTCTTCCCGAAGAATTCGCCCGCGACCCGCAATCCCTCGAGCGTTTCACCCGCGAGGCCCGCGCCGCCTCCGCCCTCGACCATCCCAACATCTGCACCGTGTACGAAATCGGCGAGCACGACGGCAAACCCTTCCTCGCCCTCCAGTATCTCGACGGCAAAACGCTCAAACACGCCATCGCCGGCCGTCCCATGGACGTCGAACAGGTCCTCGACCTTGGCATCCAGATCGCCGACGCGCTCGATGCCGCGCACGCCAAGGGCATCGTCCATCGCGACATTAAGCCCGCCAACATCTTCGTCACCGCGCGCGGCCAGGCCAAAATCCTCGACTTCGGCCTCGCCAAAGTCACCGCGCCCGCTCAACCTGCCGGTGAACTCACCGCCGGCGCCGCGCCCACTCTCGGCGCAGAAGCGGAACATCTCACCAGCCCTGGCGCCGCTCTTGGCACCGTCTCCTACATGTCGCCGGAGCAAGCCCTCGGCAAGCCGCTCGACGCTCGCACCGACCTGTTTTCCTTCGGCACCGTCCTCTACGAAATGGTCTGCGGCGTTCTCCCGTTCCGCGGCGACACGTCTGCCGCCATCTTCGACTCCATCCTGCGCAAAGATGCGCCCTCCGCCGCCCGCGTCCCCTCCGACGATCCCGATGCCACCGATCGCCGTCCCGCACTCAAACCCGTGCCCAGCCCCATGGTCAAGCGCATTCTCGCCTTCGCTCTCGGCATTCTTCTTCCAGTCGGCGCTTATTTCTTGATCTCACACCGCGCCCCCTCGAGGATCGACTCCATCGCCGTCCTTCCCTTCGTCAACGTCACCGCCGACCCCAATAGCGAATATCTTTCTGACGGCCTCACCCAGGATCTCATCAGCAGCCTTTCGCAGTTGCCCGATCTCGCCGTTCGCCCCCGCAGTTCCGTGGTCCGCTACAAGGGAAAAGATCCCGACCCGCAGACCGTCGCCAAGGATTTGAACGTCGCCGCACTGGTCACCGGACGCGTCACCGCCCGCGGCGATTCGCTCGTCATCGCAGTCGAACTCACCGACACGCGTAGCAATCGCAACCTGTGGAGTCAGCAATACGACCGCAAAATGTCCGACGTCCTCGCCGTCCAGCGCGACATCGCCGGCGAAGTCTCCGCGCGTCTGCGCGAGCACCTGGCAGGCAAACCGGGTGCTGTCGCGTCGCCTGCCCCGACTGCATCGGCACGCGGTGCGCGCCCGGCCGGTGGCGGAACGGACGACCCGGAGGCCTATAAGCTCTATCTGCAAGGCCGCTACTACTGGGAGCAGCGCACCCCGGACTCACTCGATAAGGCGCGCGACTACTTCAACCAGGCGATTGCCAAAGACTCGGGCTACGCGCTCGCGTATGTGGGCCTTGCCGATTATTGGACGGTGATTCCTGACTATGCCCCTGTTCCGAAGAGCGAGGCTGTGCCCAAGTGCAAGGCCGCGGCCGAGAAGGCGCTATCGCTCGACGACCAGTTGCCGCCCGCCCACTTGGCCATGGCCTCTACGTACTGGGACAATTGGGAATGGGCCGCGGCCGAGCGGGAATTTCAGCGCACGCTTCAGCTCGACCCCAATCTTTCCAACGCTCAGCACTGGTATGGTCTTTACCTTTCCTGGCTCGCCCGGAACCAGGAGGCCATCCCTCATCTGCAGCGTGCCGTCGAGCTGGAACCCTTTAATCTCGTCTACAACGCCAATCTTGCCGCGGGGTACTCCGGTGCCCTCATGTTCGACCAGGCGCTCGACCACCTCAGGAAGACGCTGGAGTTGGATCCCAACTTCTCATACGCCCACACAGTACTCGCGTTTGTGTACTTCCGGCAGAAACGTTACGACCAGTGGCTCGCCGAACTGAAGAAAGCAGCCGAATTAGCGAAGGACGCACAGAACATTGCCCTGGCGGATGCGGCCCAGCGTGGCTACTCCAGCGGCGGTTATCACGCAGCGCAGCGTAGCGCGCTGCAGGAGCGGCTAAAGCAGAAGAAAAATGGCACGTATGTGGACCCCGCATCGATCGCCTACAATTACGCGGCACTGGGCGACGCAGAACAGACCTTCCACTGGCTGGAGACCGCTGTCTCGGAGAGGTCGGGACGGCTTGAAGTCATCAAGAGTCAGCCCGAGCTCGATCCCTTCCGCTCCGACCCCCGCTACCGCGCCATCCTCGCCAAAATGGGTTTGCTCTAGTAGGTGGCGCAGCCACTCTTGGCTGCGCTCCCCATCCCCGCCTGGCCGCCCCCATGCGTTATAATGCTTCGCTCGCATGGCACTCGCTCCCGGCACAAAGCTCGGCCCCTATGAAATCCGTTCCGCCCTCGGCGCCGGCGGCATGGGCGAGGTCTACTCCGCCCTCGACACCCGTCTCGATCGCCAGGTCGCAATAAAAATCCTCGCCGGCCATCTCTCTTCTTCGCCCGAGCTTAAGCAGCGACTCGAGCGCGAGGCCCGTGCCATCTCCGCCCTCAACCATCCTTCCATCTGCCAGCTCTACGACATCGGCTCGCAGGACGGCATTGACTTCCTGGTCATGGAGCTCCTCGAAGGCGAATCGCTCGCCGAGCGCCTCCGCAAAGGTGCTCTGCCGCTGGGCGAAATCCTCAAGATTGGCATCGCCATCGCCGACGCGCTTGCTGTGGCCCATCGCCAGGGCATCATTCACCGCGATCTCAAGCCCGGCAACATCATGCTCACCAAGGGCGGCGCCAAGCTGATGGATTTCGGACTGGCTAAACCGCTCGGCCTCCCGTCCGCGGCCCCCGGCGCGTCTTCCGCGCCTTCCTTCACTGCCGCGCCCACCATGAGCGGGCCCAGCCCCATGAGCCCTCTCACCGCCGCCGGCAGCATCGTCGGCACCATCCAGTACATGTCGCCGGAACAGATCGAGGGAAGGGAAGCCGACGCTCGTTCCGATATCTTCGCCTTCGGCGCTGTGCTTTACGAAATGGCCACCGGCAACAGGCCGTTCCAGGGCAAAAGCCAGATCTCGCTCGCTTCTTCGATTCTGGAAAAAGACCCCGAGCCCATCAGCGCCCTTAAGCCTCAGACTCCTGCCGCCTTCGAACATGTTGTCTCCGTCTGCCTCCAGAAAAACCCCGAGGAGCGTTTTCAGACTGCTCAGGACATTAAGCTGGAGCTGCAGTGGATTGCCTCCGGCGGGTCCGCCGTCGCGCCTGCCCCGTCGCCGGCCGCGCCCCCGCCTTCGCTCCGGCGCGAGCGTCTGGGTTGGGCCATTGCTCTGGTGGCCTCGGTGGTGATTGGATTGGCAGGCGGCACGATTTTGCTCCGTCCCGCGCACCCGCCCCGCGCCCTCCACACCACCCTGAATCCTCCGGAGAAATCCATGTTCAATCTCGCCGGTGATACCGCCGGTCCGCCCGTCCTTTCCCCCGACGGCGCATCCCTCGCGTTCACCGCCACCGCCGCCGATGGCAAGAGTTTGCTCTATATCCGCCCCGTGGACTCCGCCGAGACACATTCGCTCCCCGGCACCGAAGGTGCCATTTTTCCCTTCTGGTCGCCTGACAGCCGTTCGCTCGGTTTCTTCGCGAGCGGCAAATTGAAGACCATCGGGCTGAATGGCGGCGCTCCTCAGGTGCTTTGCGATGCCCAGCTCTGGCGCGGCGGCGCCTGGGGAGAAGGCGGCGCCATCGTCTTCTCCGCCAACCCGACCTCGCCTCTGTTTCGCGTGAACGCGGCCGGAGGGACTCCCGCTCCCCTCACCACCATCGACTCGGCACAGCACACTTCCCATCGCTGGCCATACTTCCTTCCCGACGGCCGCCACTTTCTCTATCTGGCGATCAGCCACGACACCTCGAAGTCGGCCAGCGATGTGATTTATTACGCATCCGTGGATGGCCGCGAGAATCGCCCGCTCCTGAATGCTCAGTCCAACGCCATCTACGCGGATGGGTTCCTTCTCTTCGCGCGCGGCGACCAGTTGTTGGCCCAGCCGTTCGATCCGGCAAACGGCGCGTTGAGCGGCGCGCCCCGTGCCGTGGCCAAAGGCGTGATGAACGATTCCACCACTTGGCACATGGACGCTACCGCTTCTGGCGATGGCGTGCTGGTCTTCGCCAGTGGGGGCAGCGGCGATTTGCAGCTCGTCTGGCTGGATCGTACCGGCAAGCAGGTCGGCGCTATCACCGATACGTTTCCGAATCTCTTGTTCGCTGGCCTCTCTCCACAGGGAGATCGTGTTGCGCTTCAGATGGACTCGGGAGTAACCGACATCTGGGTGCTCGATCTGGCCCGCGGGGTGCGCACTCGGCTCACCTTTGGCCCCGTCTCCAACGTCAGCCCGGTTTGGTCCCCCGACGGAAAGTGGATCGCCTACGCCGCGCTTCGCGGCAATCGCTACAGCATTTTTCGCAAGCCCTCCGACGGCAGCGGACCGGAAGAATTTCTCATGGCCGCTGACCTGCAGGTCGTGGCCACGGACTGGTCGCGCGACGGCAAATCCATCTTTTATTGGAGCGGCTCCAATGATGAGCTCGGTGCGTGGGTGTTGCCGCTCGAGGGCGATCGCAAACCGCGAAAGGTGCTCGACCGCGGTGCCGCGCCGGTGCTTTCTCCCGACGGACATTGGCTCGCCTACATGTCCACCGAGTCCGGCGGCATGGAGGTCTATGTGGTGGGATACGATGGCGCCCAGGGCAAGTGGCAGGTTTCCGTCAAAGGAGGACAGGGTCCGCAGTGGAGCGCGGACGGTAAGCAGCTTTACTATCTCGACCCCAGTTTTAACGTGCTGTCTGTCCCGGTGAAATCCGTCGGCGGCGCCCTCCAGTTCGGATCTGCTCAGACGCTCATCACCACCTGGTCCGCCCCCAACGTGTTCTACAGCGTCACCCGGGACGGCAAGCGATTCCTCATGGACCAGGCTCCTCAGCATGTCAGCCAGTCCGTCACCGTGGTCTCCAACTTCACCGCAGCTCTGAACACCAAGTAGCGCCAGTGCCTGCCCGCCGTCAGGCGGTTCCCCTCCGACCGATTTTCGATTTTCGCTTTTGTCCCCGGGGGTGCCTATTTGGAATTTCCACTGCCGCAATTGTTGCCCGCGCGCCCTCCCCGTTTTACTGTTTTCGCCACCACCCAGGGCAGCCCTAAGAGAGGTGAGTAGCAATGTCCGACATCTTCCGTCCCTACGAACGGCTCGTGCCCATCACCGTCCTCGGACGCACCTTCCACGTCCCTGAGAAAAACAGCCTACTGCGCGCCTTCCAATACGTCAGCCCGGAGACGATCCCCTACGGCCGTTTCTGCTGGAATCAGGAATGCCAATATTGCAAGGTGGTTTGCAAACTCCCCGACGACGATGGTCCCCGCCCCATGCTCGCCTGCAAATTCCTCGTCGTCCCGGGAATGGAAGTTACCGAACTCTCCCCCGAGCTCAAGTGGTGCCTTAGCCGCAAGCTGGGCCACGGCGAAATCCCCCAGCCTCCCCCCGTCGAAGGCCCTCCAGCCGCCGAAGAACTCTCCCGCTAGCGCCCCACCAGTGGCGCGGGCATCCGCCGCGGCGGACCCGCGCGGCGCAGCCTCTCTCTCCCTCGCCCCAGCCTCTACCCCTCACGCCGAACCCCGCGTCGATTCCAACCCCTGTGCGCCGGGCGCACAACCCCCTCCAGCACGTGGCGTCGAAGACCGAAACCCGGGTACCCCGGCGATTTCCCCTCATCTCCGTCCTCCTCCCTCCTGTCCCCCACCAATCTCCAGTCACCAGTCACCAGTCACTTCTTCATGTGACCTCTATCACAGCCGCCCGACACACATTCCCCCATTCTGCTCTTCGCGGGGCCAATGCTCGCTATGATACACTTCAACAGAAATCGCGCTTCTCAGTCCCGCAGGGGGACGTAACGTGAACACTCGTGCCAAGTTCGCCGTCGGTGTAGCCTTGATTGTCAGCACTCTCGGCTACCTCGCCTGGTCCGGAGTCTCGGAAAACAAGACCTATTACCACACCATCTCCGAGCTCCAGTCCCTCAACGGCCCCGCTCTCCGCCAGCGCATGCGCGTCAGCGGCAACGTCCGCCCCGGCACCATCCAGCATCTCCCCGGCCGCGTCGATTTTGTCCTCGAAGAAGAGGGCCGTTCGCTCCCCGTCAGCTACGTCGGCCGCGATCCTCTCCCTGACACCTTCGCCGACAAGGCCCAAGCCCTCGTCGAAGGCCATCGCATGCCCGACGGCCAGTTCGTCGCCGAGCAGGTCCAGGCCAAGTGCGCCTCGAAATACGAAGCTACCCCCGGCGGCAAACCCGCTCCCGAACCTTCGGGACCGCCCGCCTCCTCTTCTCCCGCGCAGGGAAAGAGCTGAGGCACAGGAGGCCGCCCAGTGGATCTCTTCGGCTCCTTCGCCCTGCTCCTCGCTTTCGTCTGCGCCTGCTACGCCATCCTCGCCGGCATCTTTGGCATCCGCACCGGCAACCAGACGCTGCTCAAGAGCGCGCGCAACGCCGGCATCGCTCTCTGTGTTCTGGTGATGCTCGCCACCGCCTCGCTCGTCTATCTCTTCTACACCGACAATTTCGCCATGGCCTACGTCGCCGAGCATTCCAGCCGCGACCTGCCTGCTTTCTATAAGCTTCCCGCGCTCTGGTCCGGCCAGCAGGGCTCGCTCCTGTTCTGGAGTTTTCTGCTTTCCGTTTACACGTTCCTCGTTCTGGTCATCAATCGCCGCAAGCATCCCGAGCTGATGCCCTATGTCGGCGTCATCCTCGCCACCGTCCAGGGCTTCTTCCTCATCCTCAACAATTTCATCGCCAGCCCCTTCGGCCTTCTCGGCACCGTCGGGGCCACAGGTCTTCCGCAGGTCATCGCGCGCGCTGACGGCAACGGCCTTAACCCGCTGCTCCAGTATCCGGAAATGGCTGCGCACCCGCCCAATCTCTATCTCGGCTACACCGGATTCACGATTCCGTTCGCCTTCGCCCTCGCCGCTTTGCTCGGCCGCTATCCCGGCGAAAAATGGATTCACGTCACCCGTCGCTGGACCATGATTGCCTGGGGATTCCAGTCCATCGGCATCCTGCTCGGCGCGCACTGGGCCTATGCCGTGCTCGGCTGGGGCGGCTACTGGGCCTGGGATCCGGTGGAAAACGCTTCGCTCATGCCCTGGATCACGGGCACCGCCTTCTTGCATTCCGTCATGATGCAGGAGAAGCGCGGCATGATGCGCGTCTGGAACATTTGGCTCGTCTTCGTCACCTTCATGCTCTGCATTCTCGGCACGTTCCTCACCCGCAGCGGCGTGGTCAGCTCCGTGCACGCCTTCGCGCAGTCTTCCATCGGCCAGTGGTTCTTCGGCTTCCTGATTTTCATCCTCGCCGTCTGCATCATCGCGTACACCAAAAATCGCGACTACTTGAAGAGCGACAACCATCTCGATTCCATGGTCTCCCGCGAATCCAGCTTCCTCTTCAACAACCTGATCCTCCTCGCTGCCTGCTTCGCCGTTCTCTGGGGCACGCTTTTCCCGGTCATCTCCGAAGCCTTCACCGGAAATAAAATCAGCGTTGGCCCGCCCTTCTTTAACAAGGTCAACATCCCCATCGGCCTCTTCCTTCTGTTCCTCACCGGCGTCGGACCGCTTCTCGCCTGGCGCCGCTCCTCGCTCGACAGTCTCCGCCGCAACTTCGGCGTTCCGGTCGTTCTCAGCGCCGTCGCCGGAGTCGTCGCCTTCGGTCTCGGCTTCCGCCATTTCTACGCGCTCACCTGTCTCATCCTGTGTGTCTTCGTTGCCCTCACCATCTTCGGGGAATTTTTCCGTGGCATGCGCGTCATCCGCGCCCGCACCCGCATGGATTGGTTTTCCTGCTTCACCGAGCTTTCCTTCCGCAACACGCGCCGTTACGGCGGTTACGTCGTCCATCTCGGTATGGTTTTCATCTTCATCGGTCTGGCCGGCGCGGCCTTCAATCGCGACGTCCAGGGCGCCATGCACACCGGCGACACGATGACCATCGGCCCCTACCGCCTCCTGTGCCAGGAATTTGAAGCGCGCCCCGGCCCCAACTACCAGGCCGAACGCGCCACCATCGAGGTCACGCGCGACTCGAATCCCGTTTCCTTCCTCATGCTCTATCCCGAGCGCCGCCAATTCGCCACCGGCAACGGTGAGACCGGCACGATGGTCGCCATCTACTCCACCGTCCGCGAAGATCTCTACGTCGTTTACGCCGGCCGCGACCCCGAAACCGGCGCGCCCATCATCCACGCCTATCTGAATCCCCTGGTCAAATGGATCTGGATTGGCGGCCTCGTTCTCGGCATCGGCACCGTCCTCGCCCTTCTGCCGAATCGCCGTCTCGCGATCGTGCTCGCGCCCGCCGCGCAAACCGCCGGCGCCGCCGTCGCCGGCCAGCCCGCCCCCGCGGTCTCCACCTATGGCGCCCAGGACTAACCCCGTGGGACAGACATTCCTGTCTGTCTCTTCTGTTCCCGCCGGCTGCCGCCGGCCTGCGTCTCGCGACCGCCGCGCTTTCTCCCGCGCCTTCCTCCTCTTCTTCCTCGTCCTCTTTCTCTTCCTCCCCGCCACCGCCCAGCAGTCCGACCGCGCCAAAGTCGTCGGTCATCGCATGTTCTGCATGTGCGGCTGCAAACAAATTCTCGTGGAATGCAATCACGTCGGCTGCCCCATGTCTTCGGGCATGCTCAAGAAACTCGATGCCGAAGTTGCCTCCGGCAAAAGCGACGACCTCATCCTCCAATCCTTCGTCCAGCAATTCGGGGCCGAAGTGGTCGCCGAGCCGCCCGCCAAGGGCTTCAACTGGCTCGCCTGGATCATGCCCTTCGCCGCTCTCGGCCTCGGCCTGATGCTCGTCCGTGCCGTCATCACCCGCTGGAGCCACCTCGGTGGCGCGGACACTCTTGTCCGCGCGCCTTCTCCGGCTCCCGAAATTCTCGCCCGTATCCGTCACGAATCCGAGGAGGACGACTAGTGGCGCAGCCCGCCGCGGCGGGCTGCGCTCTC
>Ga0187803_10000133_pt1 | contig 30747 bp, 43 predicted proteins | sample NC_wetland_sal_i_2_FD_132425 | JGI IMG/M metagenome (GOLD analysis project Ga0187803, IMG submission 132425) | Wetland sediment microbial communities from Neuse River Estuary, North Carolina, USA - Control_3 | ecosystem: Environmental > Aquatic > Freshwater > Wetlands > Sediment | place: USA...
AGCTCATCGCCCCCATCGCCATGGACGAGGGCCTGCGCTTCGCCATCCGCGAGGGCGGCCACACCGTGGGCGCCGGCGTCGTCGCCAAGATCATTAAATAAGGGCGACGAAGAGACGGAAAGAACGGGAAACATCCATGGCCCTCGACAGTCAGAATATCCGCATCCGCTTGCGCGCCTACGATCATCGCATCCTCGATCAGTCGACGAGCGAGATCGTCAATACCGCCAAGCGGACCGGGGCGCGGGTACGCGGGCCGATCCCGTTACCGACCAAGATCGAGAAGTTCACCGTCAACCGCTCGCCGCACATTGACAAGAAGTCGCGCGAGCAGTTCGAGATCCGCACCCATAAGCGGGTGCTCGACATCGTCGATCCGACGCCGCAGACCGTGGACGCGCTGATGAAGCTCGACCTCGCCGCCGGCGTTGATGTCGAGATCAAGCTCTAGGGAAAAATATGCGTACGGGCCTGATTGCAAAGAAAATGGGCATGACCCGCTTGTTCACCGAGGACGGCAATCATCTGCCGGTTACGGTGCTGAAGGTGGACGATTGCCGCGTGATATCCGTGCGCACGGCGGAGAAGGACGGCTTTACCGCGCTCCAGCTCGGCACCGGCAAGGCCAAGGTCAAGAACGTGTCGCAGGCGCAACGCGGCCATTACGCCAAGGCCAAGATCGAGCCCAAGGCGAAGCTGGTCGAATTCCGCGTTTCGCCCGACGCATTGCTCGAGGTGGGCTCCGAGGTCAAGGCCACGCATTTCGCCGCCGGCCAGCTGGTCGACGTCACCGGCACCACCATCGGCAAGGGCTTTGCCGGCGTCATGAAGCGGCATAATTTCGGCGGCTTGCGCGCCAGCCACGGCGTTTCGGTCTCGCATAGAAGTCATGGTTCAACGGGTCAACGCCAGGATCCCGGCAAGGTGTTCAAGAACAAGAAAATGGCGGGACATATGGGCGATGTGCGCGCAACCACGCAGAATCTCCGCGTCATCTCGGCGGATGAGGCGCGCGGCCTGATCATGGTCGAGGGCGCGGTGCCCGGCTCCCCCGGCGGCTATGTGCTGGTCCGCGACGCGATCCGGCGCAAGATCGTGCCGCGCTTCAAGCCGAAGATGCCGGAAAAGGCCGCCAAGCCCCAAGCCAAGGCTCCCGACCGGGCCGCCGACAAGGGCAAGGCGCTGGCCAAGCCGGCCGCCGGGGGCGACAAGAAATGAAGCTCGCGGTCAAAAGCCTCGACAACAAGGAAGTCGGCGACATCGAGCTCGCCGACGAAGTCTTCGGCTTGCCCATGCGCAAGGACATCCTGGCGCGCGTGGTGCAATGGCAGCTCGCCAAACGCCGCGCCGGCACGCACAAGACCAAAGGCATCAGCGACATCCAGGGCACCACCAAGAAGCCATGGAAGCAAAAGGGCACCGGCCGCGCGCGCCAGGGCTCGTTGCGTTCGCCGCAGTTCCGCGGCGGCGCCGTTATCTTCGGCCCGGTGGTCAGAAGCCACGAATACTCGGTCCAGAAAAAGGTGCGCCGCCTCGCACTCAAGACCGCGCTTTCGGCCAAGCAGGCCGAAGGCAAGCTGGTCGTGCTTGACCAGGCCCAGGCCAAGGACGCCAAGACCAAGAATCTCGCCCAGCGTTTCGAGAAGCTCGGCTGGCATTCGGTTCTGATCATTGGCGGGCCGCAGCTCGACGAGAGCTTCGCCAAGGCCGCGCGCAACCTGCCTGATGTCGATGTGCTGCCGCTCGCCGGCGCCAATGTCTACGACATCATGCGCCGAGACACGCTGGTGCTGACGCGCGATGCGGTTCAAGGCCTGGAGGCGCGCCTTAAATGAGCCGCTTCCGTTTCATCAAGCGCGAAACGCCGGTGCTCACGCGCGAACAAATGTACGCCTTGGTGCGCTCGCCGCTCATCACCGAGAAGGCAACCATGATCTCCGAGCACAACCAGGTGAGCTTCCGCGTGCCCTTGGATGCGGACAAACGTTCGGTCAAAGCAGCGGTTGAGGGCTTGTTCAAGGTTAAGGTGACCGCGGTCAACACTATCCGCGTCAAGGGTAAAGAGAAGCGCGTGCGCGGCCGGCCCGGCACGCGTTCCGACTACAAGAAAGCGATCGTGACCCTCGCCGAAGGGTCCAAAATTGATATCACCACGGGGCTCTGATCCATGGCACTCAAGACATTCAGGCCCGTTACCCCGTCGATGCGCCACACCGTGCTGGTCGACCACGGTGAGCTGTGGAAGGGCCGCCCGGTCAAGGCGCTCACCGTGGGCAAGCGCGAACAGGGCGGTCGCAACAATCTCGGCCGCATCACGATGCGCTGGCGCGGCGGCGGCCACAAGAAGCGCTACCGCCTGGTCGATTTCAAGCGGCAGAAGCACGACCAGCCGGCGGAAGTCGTCCGGCTCGAATATGATCCGAACCGATCGGCCTTCATCGCCTTGATCAAATACGGCGACGGCGTGCTCAGCTACATCCTGGCGCCGCAACGCATCAAGGCGGGCGACAAGGTGGTTTCGGGCAAGCAGGTCGACGTCAAGCCCGGCAACGCCATGCCGATGAGCAGCATTCCGGTCGGCACCATCATCCACAATGTCGAGATGAAGCCCGGCAAGGGTGGCCAATTGGCGCGCGCGGCCGGCACCTTCGTCCAGCTGGTGGGCCGCGACGCAGGCTACGCACTTCTGCGCCTCGCATCGGGCGAAGTGCGCATGGTGCGCGCCGAATGCATGGCGACCATCGGCGCGGTCTCCAACCCCGACGAACAGAACGTCTTCATCGGCAAGGCTGGGCGTTCGCGCTGGCTCGGCCGGCGCGGCAATGTGCGCGGCGAGGCGATGAACCCCGTCGATCATCCGCTCGGCGGCCGCACCCGCGGCAACCGTCATCCGGTATCGCCCTGGGGCCAGGGCGCCAAGGGCGACAAGACGCGTCATAACAAGGCGACCGACCGCTATATTTTGCGGCGGAAGCGCGACAAGTAACGGAGGCCAGAGCGTGGCACGTTCAGTATGGAAGGGTCCGTTCGTCGACGGCTTTCTGATGAAGAAGGCGGAGAAGTCGCGCGCCTCGGGGCGCAACGAGATCATCAAGACCTGGTCGCGCCGCTCGACCATCTTCCCGCAATTCGTCGGGCTGACCTTCGGCGTCTATAACGGCCAGAAATTCGTTCCTGTGCTGGTGACCGAGCACATGATCGGCCACAAATTCGGCGAGTTCGCGCCCACCCGCATCTTCCACGGCCATTCCGCTGTTGACAAGAAGGTGAAGCGCGAAGAAGGCACGGAGAAAACCTGATCATGGGCAAACAAGCCGCACCGCGCCGTCTGCACGAAACCGAGGCCTTGGCCTATGCCCGCGCGCTCAAGGGCAGCGCGCGCAAGCTCAACCTCGTGGCGCAGACCATCCGCGGCAAGACCGCCAACGCCGCGCTATCGGAACTCACCTTTTCCAAGCGGCGCATCGCGCATGAGGTGCGCAAGGTTTTGCAATCGGCCATCGCCAACGCCGAGAACAACCACCAGCTCGATGTCGACCGGCTCTATGTGAAGGAAGCCACGGTCGGCCGCGCCTTCACCATGCAGCGCTTCCATGCGCGCGGCCGCGGCCGGATGTCGCCGATCGAGAAATACTACGCCAACCTCCTGGTCGTGGTGCGCGAACGGCCCGAAGAAAGGAACGTGGAAACCGCGAACGACGACGCTGCGACCGAAGCCAAGACCGAGGGCAAGAAGCCCAAGGCCGAAGCCAGGGGTGAAACCAAGGGCGAGACGAAATCCAAGTCCAAGGCCAAGCCGGCGGCCAAGGCGAAAGGGAAGAAGTAATGGGTCAGAAAGTCAATCCGATCGGGCTCCGCCTCGGCATCAACCGCACCTGGGATTCGCGCTGGTTCGCGCGCAAGGATTACAGCGCTCTGCTGCATGAAGACCTGAAGCTGCGCGATTTCCTCAATCAGCGGCTGCAACAGGCTGGCATCTCGCGCATCGTCATCGAGCGCGCCGCCAAGAAGACCCGCATCACCCTGCATTCGGCCCGCCCCGGCGTCGTGATCGGCAAGAAGGGCGCTGACATCGAGAAGCTGCGCGCCGACATCGCCAAGATGACCAACAGCGATGTCAGTCTCAACATCCTCGAGATCCGCAAGCCCGAGATCGACGCCAAGCTGATCGCCGACGGCATCGCGCAGCAGCTGGAGCGCCGCGTCGCTTTCCGCCGCGCCATGAAGCGTGCCGTGCAATCGGCCATGCGGCTGGGCGCTCTGGGCATCCGCATCAACTGCTCGGGCCGCCTGGGCGGCGCCGAAATCGCGCGCATGGAATGGTATCGCGAGGGGCGTGTGCCGCTGCACACGCTCCGCGCCGATGTCGATTTCGGCTACGGCACGGCCAAGACCACCTACGGCACTTGCGGCGTCAAGGTGTGGGTGTTCAAGGGCGAGGTGCTGGCGCACGACCCGATGGCCCAGGACAAGCGCGCCGCCGAGGCGCAACCCGCGCGCGCATAAAGGAACAGGTTTAAGGCTCAACGATCATGCTTCAACCGGCACGCAGCAAATACCGCAAGGCGCACAAGGGGCGCATCCATGGGCTTGCCACCAGCGGCAACACGCTCGCCTACGGCTCCTATGGCCTTAAGGCGACCGAGCCCGGCCGCGTTACCGCGCGCCAGATCGAGGCCGCACGCCGCGCCATCACCCGCCACATCCGCCGCGTCGGCCGCGTCTGGATCAACATCTTCCCGGACGTGCCGGTGTCGGTGAAGCCGGCCGAGGTGCGCATGGGCAGCGGCAAGGGCAATCCCGAATTCTACATCTGTCGCGTCAAGCCGGGCCGCATCCTGTTCGAGTTGGACGGCGTTCCGCGGCAACTGGCTTTGGAAGCATTCGACTTGGCGGCCGCGAAGCTGCCGATCAGTACGCGCTTTGTCGCCCGTCTCGGTATCGAGGAGCCGCAGGCATGAAAGCCGACGACGTCCGAGCCAAGACCGACGACGAATTGAAGACCGAGCTCGAGACCCTCGGCAAGGAGGCGTTCAATCTGCGCTTCCAGCGGGCCTCGGGTCAGCTCGAGAACACCTCGCGGGTGCGGCAGGTGCGCCGCGACATCGCGCGCATCCGGACCGTTCTCGGCGAACGCGCGCGCAAGGCTTCCTAGGGAAAGAGAAGAAAATGCCGAAAAGAGTCCTGCAGGGAATGGTGACGAGCGACGCGATGGACAAGACGGTGACTGTCCGCGTCGACCGCCGATTCATGCACCCGGTCTACAAGAAATTCATCACGCGCTCCAAGAAATACGCCGCGCATGACGAGGAGAACGCCTACAGGGTGGGCGATGTGGTGCGTATCGAGGAAACCCGGCCGATCTCCAAGCGCAAGAGCTGGAAGGTGATCGAGGCGGTGACGCGCGCGCCGGAAGTGCATCACACTCCGGCCAAGGATCAGGCCGCCGCCGCGCCGGCGCCGGCTGAGAAGAAACCGCGGGCCAAGCGTGCCAAGGCGACCGCGCCCCAGGCTCAGGGCTGATCCGCCATGATCCAGATGCAAACCAATCTCGACGTCGCCGACAATTCCGGCGCCCGCCGCGTGCAATGCATCAAGGTGCTGGGCGGTTCGATGCGCCGCTGGGCCACCGTGGGAGATATCATCGTGGTCTCGGTGAAGGAGGCCATTCCGCGCGGCCGCGTGAAGAAGGGCGACGTGCATAAGGCGGTGATCGTGCGCACCGCCAAGGCCATCCGCCGTCCCGACGGCAGCGCCATCCGCTTCGACCGCAACGCCGCCGTGTTGATCGACAATCAGAACGAGCCGATTGGTACGCGCATCTTCGGGCCGGTGACGCGCGAACTGCGCGCGCGGAAATTCATGAAAATCATCTCGCTCGCGCCCGAGGTGCTCTAGGCCATGGCCAAGATCAAGAAAGGCGACAAGGTGGTGGTGCTGACCGGCCGCGACAAGGGCAAGGAAGGCGAGGTGCTGCGTGTCCTGATCGACCAGGAGCGCGTCGTCGTGCAGGGGGTATCCATGGTGAAGCGCCACACCCGCCCCGGGGCGGGCCAACCCGGTGGCATCGTCGACAAGGAAGGCACTATCCATATCTCGAACGTGGCCCTGATCGATCCCAAATCGAGCAAGCCGACCCGCGTCGGATTCAAGATCCTGGCTGACGGCAAAAAGGTGCGCGTCGCCAAGCGCTCGGGCGAGGTGCTCGATGCCTGAAGCACGCACCATGACCCGCCTCCACGAGCATTACGAGAAGGTGATCCGACCGGAACTGATGAAGGAGTTCAGCTACAAGAACGCCTTTGCCGTCCCCCGGCTCGATAAGATCGTCATCAACATGGGCGTCGGCGAGGCGACCGTGGACGCGAAAAAGACCGAGGCCGCGGCCAAGGATCTTGCATCCATCACCGGACAGAAGCCGGTCATGACGCTCTCCAAGAAGTCGATTGCCACCTGGAAGCTGCGGGAAAACCTAGCCATCGGCTGCAAGGTCACGCTCCGGCACGACCGCATGTACGAGTTCCTCGACCGGCTCGTCAACATCGCGCTGCCGCGCGTGCGCGACTTCCGCGGGCTTTCGGGCAAGAGCTTCGATGGACGCGGCAATTATGCGCTCGGGCTCAAGGAGCAATTAGTGTTTCCCGAGATCGATTACGACAAGATCGACGAGGTCCGCGGTATGGACATCATCATCGTCACCACGGCAAAGACCGACAAGGAGGCCAAGGCACTCCTGCGCGGCTTCCAATTGCCGTTCATGAACTAAGGCGAAACGAGGAACGACATGGCCAAAACCAGTGCCGTCGAACGAAACCGCAAGCGCGAGAAAATGGTGAAGCGTTTTGCCGCAAAGCGCGCAAAGCTGAAGGCGATCGCCAGCGACCGCGCGCTTGCACCGGAGGAGCGCTTCGCCGCGCGCCTCAAGCTTTCCGAGATGCCGCGCAATTCCTCGGCGGTGCGCATCCATAACCGCTGCGAGCTCACCGGGCGGCCGCGCGCCTATTACCGCAAGTTCAAGCTTTCGCGCATCGCGCTCCGTCAACTGGCCTCGGCGGGACAGATTCCCGGCATGGTCAAGTCGAGCTGGTAGGGAGAGTCAGAGCATGATGACCGACCCGATCGCCGATATGTTGACCCGCATCCGCAACGGGCAGCAGGCGCGCAAAGAATCGATACAATCGCCAGCCTCAAAGATCCGCGCCAATGTACTCGAGGTGCTGCAGCGCGAGGGTTATATCCGCGGCTTCTCGCGCGAGGAGATTCGCCCGGGCGTTGCCGAACTCAAGATCGAGCTGAAATACGTCGATGGCGAGCCCGTGATTCGCGAGATCACCCGCGTTTCCAAGCCCGGCCGCCGCATTTATTCGCGCGTTGCCGATTTGCCGCGGATCTATAATGGTCTCGGTATCGCCATTCTGTCGACGCCGCGCGGCGTCATGTCGGACAACGAAGCTCGCGCCGCCAATATCGGCGGCGAGATCCTCTGTCGCGTGTTCTAAGAGGAAATCATGTCGCGCATCGGCCGCAATCCAGTGTCCATTCCCCAGGGCGTCACCATCGAGGTGGCGGGAGACATGCTTACCGCCAAGGGCAAGCTCGGCACCTTGAAGCGCGCCATGGGCAGCGATATCGCGGCTTCGGTCGCCGACGGCAAGGTCGTGCTCAAAGCCAAGTCCGAATCCAAGCGTGCCCGCACCCAATGGGGCACGGCGCGCGCGTTGGTCAACAACATGGTGGCTGGCGTCTCCAAGGGTTTCACCAAGAACCTCGAGATCGAAGGCGTGGGCTATCGCGCGGCCGTGCAGGGCAAGAATCTCGTGCTGCAATTGGGCTTCAGCCACGAAGTCGCCTTCCCGATCCCGGATGACGTCAAGATCTCCGCCGAGAAACCGACCTCGATCACGATCACCGGTCCGGATAAGCAGCGCGTCGGCCAGGTCGCGGCGGTGATCCGCGCCTACCGCAAGCCCGAACCCTATAAGGGCAAGGGCATCCACTACGACAACGAGACGGTCCGGCGCAAGGAAGGCAAGAAGAAGTAGGAATGCGGCGATGAGCGGAAAAATCAAAAATCTCTTTTCCCGGCGCCGGGCGCGTGTGCGCTACCGCCTCTCCCGGACGGCGCATGGCAAGCCGCGGCTTTCCGTGTTCCGTTCCTCGAAACACATCTACGCCCAAGTGATCGACGACCTCAAAGGCAGCACGCTCGCCGCCGCTTCGAGTCTGGACAAGAGCCTCAAAGGAAACATCAAGACCGGCGCCGACAAGGCTGCGGCCGTGTTGGTGGGCAAGCTCATCGCCGAGCGCGCCAAGGCCGCCGGCGTAACGTCTGTGGTGTTCGATCGCGGCGGCTACCTGTTTCATGGCCGGGTCAAGGCCCTGGCCGACGCCGCCCGCGAGGGCGGCCTGAAATTCTAGGAAGGGAGTCCATGGCACGCACACCGGGATCACGCACGGCTGGAGGCCCGCCACGGGCAGGGGGTCCGCCGCGGACAGGTGCTCCGTCGCGGGGACGCGAAGGCGGCGAAGGCGGCGATCGTCCGCCGCGCGAGCGCCGGCCGCGCGATGGCGACCGTGACGGATCCGACAGCGAATTCGTCGAAAAACTCGTAGGCATCAACCGTGTCGCCAAGGTGGTGAAGGGCGGCCGGCGCTTCGGCTTCGCCGCCATTGTCGTGGTCGGCGACCGCAAGGGACGCGTCGGCTACGGTTCGGGCAAGGCGCGCGAAGTGCCGGAAGCGATCCGCAAGGCGACCGAACAAGCGCGCCGCAGCCTGGTGCGCATTCCGCTACGCGATGGCCGCACGCTCCATCACGACATCGTCGGTCATTACGGCGCCGGCGAGGTGGTGCTGCGCGCCGCGCGGCCGGGCACCGGCATCATCGCCGGCGGTCCGATGCGCGCCATCTTCGAGGCGCTTGGCGTCCAGGATGTGGTGGCGAAGTCGATCGGCACTTCCAATCCGCACAACATGATCAAAGCGACCTTTGAGGCACTTGGCCGCTCGGTCAGCCCACGCTCGGTGGCGCAGCGCCGCGGCAAGAAGGTAAGCGAAATTCTGGGCAAGGGCGCGACCGCCGAGGCGCGGGAGTAGGCGATGGAGCAGAACAAGGATAAGACGACCAGAAAGCCGGCCGCGAAATCAACGCCCCAGGCCAAGATGGCGGCGAAGCCCGCGTCCCAGACCAAGGGCCTCAAGCTGACGCAGATCGCCAGCCCGGCTGGCAGGGGAGAGAGGCAGCTCGCTACCCTCAAGGGATTGGGACTCAACAAAATGCGCCGCACTCGCGTGCTCGAAGACACGCCTGCGGTGCGCGGCATGATCGCGTGCGTGAAACATCTGATACGGGTCGAAGAGATCCGCTGATTGCGGCGGCACGGCGGTATCGGCGATAATCGGTGGAAACTATGAAACTGAATGAGATCAAGGACAATCGGGGCGCTCATTACCGCGCCAAGCGCCGCGGCCGGGGCATCGGCTCGGGCAAGGGCAAGACCAGCGCGCGCGGTGGCAAGGGCCAGACTGCGCGCACCGGTGTCGCCCTGAACGGCTTCGAGGGCGGCCAGACGCCGCTGCACCGGCGGCTGCCCAAGCGCGGCTTCACGCGCGAGGATTTCCGCGCGCATTTCCACATCATCAATCTCGGCCGGCTGCAGCAGGCGCTCGATGCGGGCATGCTCAAATCCGACGCCAAGGTCGATGGTGAAACGCTGGTCAAGGCGGGCGTGCTGCGCCGCGTCGGCGACGGCGTACGGCTCTTGGCCAAGGGCGAATTGAAATCAGCCCTTACTATCGAAGTGGCCGGAGCCTCCAAGGCAGCGGTCGCGGCGGTGGAAAAGCTCGGCGGCAAGGTGATCTTGCCGCCGGCCCCGCTGGCGAAGCCGGCATCACCGGCCAAATCAGAGAAGCCGGCCGCTAAATCCGATCCCAAGCCGGAAGCAAAGCCGGCGCCGCCGCAGGAGTAATTTGATGGCATCCGCCGCCGAGCAACTGGCAGCTAGCATCAATTTTTCCGCCTTCGGCAAGGCGACCGATCTCAAGAACCGTATCTGGTTCACGCTCGGCGCGCTGGTGATATACCGGCTCGGCACTTATATCCCGCTGCCCGGGATCGATCCGCAGGTGCTCGCCGAGGTGTTCCAACGCAATTCCGGCGGCCTCCTCGGCATGGTCGACATGTTCTCGGGCGGCGCGCTCGGGCGCATGACCATCTTCGCGCTCAATATCATGCCCTACATCTCCTCCTCGATCATCGTGCAGCTGATGACTGCGGTGTCGCCGCAGCTTGAGGCGCTGAAGAAAGAGGGCGAGGTCGGGCGCAAGAAGCTCAACCAATACACCCGCTACGGCACGGTGTTCCTGGCGGCGGTCCAGGCCTATGGCATCGCCGTGGGCATCGAGGGGTTGCGCGGCTTCAGCGGCCCGGTGGTGCTGGACCCCGGTCTGTTCTTCCGCCTGACCACAGTGGTGACGCTCACCGCCGGCACCGTGTTCCTGATGTGGCTCGGCGAACAGATCACCGCGCGCGGCGTCGGCAACGGCATTTCGCTCATAATCTTTTCCGGCATCGTCGCGCGCATGCCCTCGGCTCTGGCCGCGCTCTTGGAACTCGGCCGCACCGGCGCGATTTCAACCTTCTTCATCGTCATATTTCTGGTGCTGGCGGTCGGGGTCGTGACCTTCATCGTGTTCATGGAGCGCGCACAGCGCCGGATATTGGTCCAGTATCCGAAACGCCAAGTCGGCAATAAGATGTTCGGCGGCGAGGCCTCCCATCTGCCCTTGAAGCTCAACACCTCGGGCGTGATCCCGCCGATCTTCGCCTCATCGCTGCTGTTGCTGCCGGCGACGCTGGCCAGCTTCAACGTCAACCAGACCGGAATCTTGGGGGAAATCTCTGCCATCCTCAGTCACGGCCAGCCGCTCTATATCGGGCTCTATGTGTTGTTGATCGTGTTTTTCTGCTTCTTCTACACTGCGATCGTCTTCAACCCGACCGAGACCGCCGACAATCTGCGCAAATACGGCGGCTTCGTGCTGGGCATCCGGCCGGGCGTCAGCACGGCCGAATATCTCGACTATGTGCTGACGCGCCTCACCGTGGTCGGCGCCGCCTATCTGGCTGCCGTTTGCGTGCTGCCCGAGATTCTGGTCTCCCAATACGCCGTGCCGTTCTATTTCGGCGGCACCAGCCTGTTGATCGTCGTCAGCGTCACCATGGATACGGTGGCCCAGGTCCATTCGCACCTCTTGGCGCACCAGTATGAAGGCTTGATCCGCAAGTCCCGGCTGCGCGGGAGATTTGGTTGAACCTGATTCTTCTGGGACCGCCGGGAGCCGGCAAGGGCACCCAGGCGAAGCGCATCGAGGAACGGTTTGGCCTGGCCCAGTTATCCACCGGCGACATATTGCGCGCCGAGCGCGCCTCGAAAAGCCCGCTCGGGCTAAGGGTCCAGGCGATCATGGATGCGGGCCAGTTGGTCTCCGACGACATCATGATCGATTTGATTTCCGCGGCGATCGCCCGGCTCGACAAGGGGCCGGGAAGCCCCAAGGGTTTCATCCTCGACGGCTTTCCGCGCACCGTGCCGCAAGCCGAGGCCCTGGATGCCATGCTGACCGGGAAAGGGCTGAAGCTCGACCTGGTGATCGAGATGCGGGTGGACGAGGCGGCGCTGGTCGACCGCATCACCGGGCGCTACGCCTGCGCCAAATGCGGCGCGGGCTACCACGACCGCTTTCAGCGCCCCAAGCAGAACGGCGTCTGCGACGTCTGTGGCGGCCGCGAATTCATCCGCCGCGCCGACGACCGGCCCGAAACGGTGAAGGCGAGGCTCAAGGCCTATCGCGAGCAAACCGCGCCGATTCTGCCCTATTACCGGGCCAAGGGCGTGCTGCATACGGTCGACGGCATGGCCCCCATCGACCGGGTTACCGAACAGATTGAACAGGTTCTAAGAACCCCCGGGAGTCGGTCGAATGGTTGACTTTCGGCCTCTTGTTTCTATAATCCGCGCCCTCGGCCCAAAGCGGCGTTGGGCCGCAGTCCAATATTGCCGATAAACCATGGAGAGCGCAGTTGGCGCGTATAGCCGGCGTTAACATCCCGAGTCAGAAACGCGTTCCGATCGGATTGACCTATATCCACGGCATCGGCCGCACTTCGGCCGAGAAAATCTGCCAGGAACTCGCCATCCCGCCGGCGCGGCGGGTGCATGAGCTGACCGACGCCGAAGTGCTGCGCATCCGCGAGCTGATCGACCGCGACTACACGGTCGAGGGCGATCTGCGGCGCAACGTGGCGCAGAATATCAAGCGGCTGATGGATCTCGGTTGCTATCGCGGCTTGCGTCACCGCAAGGGCCTGCCAGTCCGTGGCCAGCGCACCCACACCAATGCGCGCACCCGCAAGGGACCGGCCAAGGCGATCGCCGGCAAGAAGATAGCGCCGTCCAAAGGCTAAGGCGCTAGTTAAGCAAGGATGAAGGATTGACCATGGCGCAGAAGCCGCCTGCCGAGAAACCAGCATCATCGCCCGCGCAAGGCGCGCCCGCGCAAGGCGCGCCCGCCGCCGGCGCGCCGCGCCTCAGGCGCCGCGAGCGCAAGAACATCACCGCAGGGGTGGCGCATGTGAATGCCACCTTCAATAACACCATGATCACGATCACCGACGCGCAGGGCAACACTATCGCGTGGTCGTCGTCGGGTACGATGGGATTCAAGGGATCGCGCAAATCGACTCCCTACGCGGCGCAGGTTGCCGCTGAGGACGCCGGCCGGAAGGCAATGGACCACGGCATGCGCACGATCGAGGTTGAGGTCAAGGGTCCGGGTTCTGGCCGGGAGTCCGCTTTGCGCGCGCTTCAGGCCGTGGGGTTCACCGTCACGTCCATCCGCGACGTGACGACGATCCCGCATAACGGTTGCCGTCCGCCCAAGCGGCGGCGGGTTTAGAGAAGAGGGGTTAACGACAAGACGCAGCCTCGGCCCGTGGTGGGCCGTTCGGGCGCGTCATGAGGAAACAGCCAAGACGGCTCGTCCGTCAAACGGCATAAGGAACGACACGTGATCCAAAAGAACTGGCAAGCGCTTATCAAACCGAAACAGCTCTCCGTCGAATCCGGCGACGACCCGGCGCGCTCCGCGACCGTGGTCGCCGAACCGCTGGAACGCGGCTTCGGCCTCACCCTCGGCAACGCGTTGCGGCGCGTGCTGCTGTCCTCGCTGCAAGGCGCCGCGGTGACCTCGGTGCAGATCGAGGGCGTGCTGCACGAATTCTCCTCGCTACCCGGTGTACTCGAGGACATCACCGACATTGTCTTGAACATCAAGGGCATCGGGTTGCGCATGCACGGCGAAGGCCCCAAGCGCATGCGGCTTAGGGCCAGCGGTCCAGGCGAGGTCCGCGCTCAGATGATCGAACTGCCGCACGATATCGAGATCATGAATCCCGATCATCTCATCTGCACGCTCGACAGCGGCGCCAAGATCGCCATGGAAATGACGGTCGAGAGCGGCAAGGGCTACGTCGCCGGCACGCAGAACCGGCCCGAGGATGCGCCAATCGGATTGATTCCGGTCGACGCGCTGTTCAGCCCGGTGCGTAAGGTCAGCTACCGGGTGGAAAACACCCGCGTCGGCCAGGTAACCGATTACGACAAACTCTCGATGCGGATCGACACCAACGGCGCGGTGACGCCGGAGGACGCGGTGGCCTTGGCCGCCCGCATCCTGCAGGACCAGCTTCAGCTCTTCATCAATTTCGAAGAGCCGCGCGCCGCCAGCGAGGAGGAGCGTCCATCCGAGTTGCCCTTCAACAAGAACCTGCTCCGCAAGGTAGACGAACTCGAGCTTTCGGTGCGTTCGGCCAACTGCCTCAAGAACGACAACATCGTCTATATCGGCGACCTGGTGCAGAAGACCGAGGCCGACATGCTGCGGACGCCTAATTTCGGCCGCAAGTCCTTGAACGAGATCAAGGAGGTGCTGGCGCAGATGGGGCTTCATCTCGGCATGGAGATCGCCAACTGGCCGCCCGAGAACATCGAGGAACTGGCCAAGCGCCTCGAGGAGCCGTACTAGACATGCGTCACAGCATCCGCGGCCGCAGCTTCAGCCGCAAATCCGCTCACCGCAAGGCCATGTTCGATAACATGGCCCACGCGCTGTTGAAGCACGAGCAGATCAGGACGACCTTGCCCAAAGCCAAGGATCTCCGGCCCGTGGTCGAGCGCCTGATCACCCTCGGCAAGAAGGGCGGGCTGCATGCCCGCCGCCAGGCGATGGCTGCGCTGCAAGACGCCAAGATCGTCGACAAGGTAATGACGACTCTCGCCGAACGCTATGCCAAGCGCCCGGGCGGCTATTGCCGCATCCTCAAGGCGGGCTTCCGCCGCGGCGACGCCGCGGCGATGGCGGTGATCGAGTTGGTCGAGCGCGATATCGAGGCCAAGGGCAAGGATTCGGGCCCCGTCATGGCCAAGGAAGAGGCCGAGGCCGCCGCGTCCTGAGCCGCGCGGCTCAGTGCCGCGCCTTGACCAATATCGTGGCCGCCAGCGCCGCGTTCAACAGCCCCACGCCCAGGAAGATCGCCGGGACGCCGCTCCCGAGCTTGAGCATCAGCGCCGAACCCGCGCCGGCGATGACAATGAACAACGCATTGACGATGTTGTTGGCGGCTACCACGCGCGAGCGGGTGTTCTTGTCGCTCTCCGCCTGCATGATGACGTAAAGCGGCACCGCGTACACCCCGGCGCAGACCGCCAGCGCGAAGAGATCGGCCAAGATCCGCCAATGCGCGGGATAGGAGAGAAATTCCGCCGCCTCCATGAAATGTCCCGGCGCAGCAACGCTGCCGCCATTCCACCACAGGTCGGCGGCGAAGATGGCCATGCCAAGCGCGCTCCAGGGCACGAGAACGGCGCTGATCCGTCCCTTGAGCATCCGGCTCACCAGCAGCGAGCCCAGCCCGACGCCGATCGAATTGAGCGTCAGGAACAAGGTCACCACCTGATTGCCGGCTTGTAGGTACTCCTTGGCAAAATTGGGGAATTGCGACAACAGCGCTGCGCCCACCAACCAGAACCATGAAATGCCGAGCACGGCGAGCCAGACTTTGCGTTTACGCCGGGCCTCGCCGATGATTTCCCAGGTAAGGGCGGCGATGTTCCATCGCACCCGCAGGTGTGGCGCGGCGGGCCTGCTCGCCGGCAGCATAAGGCTCGCGCCAAATCCGAACAGCGACAGCGCCAGCAACGCCGCCGAGGTCCAGGCAGCGCCCCCTGGCAAAAGAATCAGCAGTCCGCCGGCGATGGTGCCCGACAGAATGCCAAGAAAGGTCCCAGCCTCGATCAGCGCGTTGCCGTCGACCAATTCGCCGCGTTTCAATAGCTCCGGCAGCATCGCGTATTTGATCGGGCCGAAGAACGTGGCCTGCACGCCCAACAGGAACAGTACGAAGAGCTGGAAAGCGATATTGTCGAGCGCGAAGGACAGCGCGCCGAGGGCAACCACGCCGATTTCGGTCAGCTTGACCCGTTTCAGCAGCCAGGACTTGGCGTATTTGTCGGAGAGATCGCCGGCCGTGGCCGAAAGCAGGAAATAAGGCAGGATGAAAATGGCGGCCGCCAGTGTCACGATCATCTCGGTCGCGCCGGCGGATTGGGTTTCGCGGTAGGCGATCAGGATGACATAGGCATTCTTGAGCAGATTGTCATTCACCGCGCCGGTGAATTGCGCCCAGAACAGCGGCCAAAACCTCCGGTCGAGCAACAGGCGGGCGGGGTGTCCGGCCGTCTTGTTCATCCCGTCGGCCTCTCGGTGAAATCCAATGAGCCATCGTCGAGCGCCGGACTGATCGCGACTTCCTCGACTTCCGCCAATATCGGGCCCTTGCGGCAAACCACGGCCATGTCGGCGATTTTTGGCTCTTCGCCGATGGCCAGAACTTCGACGCTGCCATCGAGGCGGTTGCGAACCCAGCCGCGCAAACTCCGCTTGCGCGCCTCACGCACCGCCCAGGCACGATAGCCCACGCCCTGCACCCCGCCCGTGACCGACAACAACGCCGCTTTGATCATGCGAATTCCAGGATCACCTGGTCGGCCGCCAGGCTGTCGCCCGGCTTGGCGCGCAGCTTTGTCACCTTACCGTCACGTTCGGCCCGGAGTACGTTCTCCATCTTCATCGCCTCGACCACGGCCAGCTCTTCGCCGGCTTTCACCGCCTGGCCTTCGCGCACCGCCAGTGACACCAGCAGCCCCGGCATGGGCGACAGCAGGTGGCGCGACAGATCGGCCGCCGGCTTCGGCCGCATGCGGCCCAGCAGCTCGGCCGCGCGTGGTAACAGGATTTGCGCCGTGTAATTCACGCCGCCGCGCGCCAGCCGGTATCCCAGACCCCGGCGCTCGACGCGGAAACGCGCGGGTGTTCCATCGATCTCGGCCTGGAATAGATCCGCGCCCGGCCGCCAGGACGCAATCATCTCATGGCGCTTTTTGCCCTGTTTCACGATCAAGGAAGTTCCCTTGCGCGCGATCTCGATCGCGTGGCGCTTGCCGTCCAGCATGACCACCCAGGCGGCGGGAATGGCGCCGCGCGCTAAATTCTCGAGGGCTATGCGGTGAATCGCGGCAGATGCTACCACGGCTTCCTCGATCTCGCGCGGCAAAGGATCGACGCCCGAAAACCCGCTGGGAAATTCCCGGGCGATGAACCCGGTCGAAAGTTTTCCCTTGCGGAAGGCGTCGCGGCGCAAAATCGCGGCCAGAAAATCGAGATTATTCGAGACGCCGCCGATGACAAAGCCGTCGAGCGCGGCGCTAAGCCGTGTCGTGGCCAATTCCCGATTCTCCCCGAACGCCGCCAGCTTGGCGATCATCGGGTCGTAATGGACCGAAATCTCGGCGCCTTCATAGATGCCGCTATCGACGCGAATGCCTTCGCCGACGGGCTCGGCATAGCGTTTGAGCCGTCCCGAAGAGGGCAGGAAATCGCGCCTTGGATCTTCGGCGTAAAGCCGCGCCTCGATCGCCGCGCCCTTGAGTTTCAGATCGCTTTGTTCAAAAGGCAGCTTCTCGCCCGCCGCCACGCGGATCATCATCTCGACCAGATCGAGCCCGGTCACCATCTCGGTCACCGGGTGCTCCACCTGGAGCCGGGTGTTCATCTCAAGGAAGTAGAAATGTTTCCTGGTATCGACGATGAACTCGACCGTGCCGGCCGAGCGGTAGCCCACCGCCTTGGCGAGTTTCACCGCAGCATCGCCCATGGCGGCCCTGGTCTTGGCATCGAGCAAGGGGCTGGGCGCCTCCTCGATCACCTTCTGGTGGCGGCGCTGGATCGAACATTCGCGCTCGAACAGGTGAACCACATTGCCGAACGCATCGGCCAGCACCTGGATTTCGATATGGCGCGGCTCTTCGATGTATTTTTCCAGGAACAGCCGCGCATCGCCGAAGGCGGATTTGGCCTCGCCCGAAGCGAGACGAAAGCCTTCTTTGAGTTGGGCATCGTTGGCTGCCACGCGCATGCCCTTGCCGCCGCCGCCCGCCGCCGCCTTGAGCATGACCGGATATTTGATCTGGCGCGCGATCTTGACCGCATCCTCGGCGCTTTCCACCACACCGTCATGGCCCGGCACGGTCGCCACCCCAGCGGCAATTGCGAGCTTCTTGGCTTCGATCTTGTCGCCCATTGATGCGATGGCCTTTGCGGGCGGGCCGATGAAGACGATCCCGGCCTTTTCCAATGCTGCGGGCAAATCCTCGTTCTCCGAAAGGAACCCATAGCCCGGATGCACCGCTTCGGCGCCGGTCTGGCGGCAGGCGGCGACGATCTTCTGGATGTCGAGATAGCTCTGGGACGAAGGCGCGGGGCCGATCGGCACCGCTTCGTCGGCTTCGCGCACATGCAGCGCCTCGTCGTCAGCTTCGGAATAAATTGCGACCGTCTTGATGCCGAGCAGCCGCACCGTGCGCATCACGCGGCAGGCGATTTCGCCACGATTGGCGATGAGGATTTTGCTGAACACGGGCTAGATCACAGCGGGATGTTGTCGTGCTTCTTCCATGGGTTTTCGAGCCGCTTGGTGCGCAGCATGGCCAGCGCGCGGCACAGCCGTCTACGCGTCGAATGCGGCATGATGACGTCGTCGATGAAGCCCCGGGATCCGGCGACGAAGGGATTGGCGAATTTCCCACGGTATTCCTCGGCGCGCTCCTCGGTCTTGGCCGCGTTCTTGGCGTCACCGCGGAAGATGATCTCGACCGCGCCCTTGGGCCCCATCACCGCGATCTCGGCGCTGGGCCAGGCATAATTCACGTCACCGCGCAGATGCTTGGAGCTCATGACGTCATAGGCGCCGCCATAGGCCTTGCGGGTGATCACCGTCACCTTGGGCACGGTGGCCTCGGCGAAGGCATAAAGCAGCTTGGCGCCGTGCTTGATGATGCCGCCATATTCCTGCGCCGTGCCGGGCAGGAACCCGGGCACGTCGACGAAGGTGACGATGGGGATGTTGAAGCAATCGCAAAAGCGCACGAAGCGCGCGGCCTTGCGCGAGGAATCGATGTCGAGGCAGCCGGCCAGCACCATCGGCTGGTTGGCGACGATGCCGATCGGATGACCCTCCAGCCGTGCAAATCCCACGACGATGTTCTTGGCGAAATCGGGTTGCAGCTCGAAGAATTCGCCCTCGTCCGCAACCTTCTCGATCAGTTCTTTCATGTCATAGGGCTTGTTGGGGTTCCCCGGCACCAGCGTGTCGAGCGAATTCTCCAGCCGGTCGGCGGAGTCGTCGGTCTTCTGCGCCGGCGGCGGCTCGCGGTTGGAGAGCGGCAGGAAATCGAGGAAACGCCGGGCTTGCAGCAGCGCCTCGGCGTCGTTTGCGCAGGCCAGATCCGCCACCCCCGAGCGCGTGGTGTGCGTCACCGCGCCGCCCAATTCCTCCTGGGTCACGCTCTCATGCGTCACCGTCTTCACCACCTCGGGGCCGGTGACGAACATGTAGGAGGAATCCTTCACCATGAAGATGAAATCGGTCATGGCCGGGGAATAGACCGCGCCGCCGGCGCACGGCCCCATCACCAGCGACAGCTGCGGCACCACGCCCGAGGCCAGCACGTTGCGCTGGAACACCTCGGCATATCCCGCCAGCGAGGCTATACCTTCCTGAATCCGCGCGCCGCCGGAATCATTCAATCCCACCACCGGCGCGCCCACCTTCAGCGCCTGATCCATGATCTTGCAGATCTTCTCGGCATGAGCCTCGCTGAGCGAGCCGCCGAACACGGTGAAATCCTGACTGAAGGCGAAAACGCGGCGGCCATTGACCAGGCCGTGGCCGGTGACCACGCCGTCGCCCGGGATCTTCTGCTTTTCCATGCCGAAATCGTGGCTGCGGTGCTCGACGAACATGTCCCACTCCTCGAAGGAGCCGGGATCGAACAGCAGCTCCAGCCGCTCGCGCGCAGTGAGCTTGCCTTTCTCGTGTTGCTGCTTGATACGCTGTTCGCCGCCGCCCTGGCGCGCCGCTTCGCGCTTTTCCTACAACCGCCGCAATATCTCGCGCATGGTGCCTCCCCTCGAGCGAGCGAACTATCCCACCAACGGCAAATCCGCGCCAGTCCGGCCTATCCGGCGCGGTGGAGATAGACAAAACGCGAGGCAAGATCGATATCGTCCTTGATTCCCGCGCGGCGCCTGGCGGCCTCCGCATCCTCGCCCCAACGCTCGATCTGAAAGCTCTCGTCGATCTGGGAAGCGGCGAAAGCCTGTTCGGCGTCGATGCGTCCCTCGATCAAGGCCAGCGCCAATACCAGCGAGCCCAAGACCGAGGTGGCGATATAAAGTGCCGCAAGGATCATCGAATCATGGGCGGCGACCGCCGCCGCATAGACTTCGAGCGCTTCCGGCGCTTGTTCCAGTGGCGCAATGCCCCGGGTCACAGCCAAGGGCGCGTAACGCGATCCTGCCCAATCGAGATGTCCTTGCCAGGCCGCATGCTGGCGCGACGCCAACTCGTGCGGACCCTCCGCGCGGTAACACAGCAGGTCGGTGGCGGCGTATTTGGCGATTTCGGCGATGATCTGCGCGCGGCGCGGCTCGATCAGGTCGATGACCGTGCCAGCGAGGCGGGTGAGGGGAAGATCGACCGGGTCGATCTCCTCGCCTTGCGTCTGCCATTCCTCCGCCATCGCTTCCGCGAGCTTTCGGCTTTTGACCACTAGTCCGGCCTTGGCCGGGGTGCGGATAAGCTTGCCGTCGAGCAGCACGGCATAGCCGCCCTCCGCCGGCGCGACCGTGGCCTGTTTGTAGAAGCGCTTCATCTATTGCGGGGCGAGACCGGCGAAGGGGTCGCGCTCCTGGCTTTCCTCGAAACCGAAAAAAGCCCAGGTCTCCTTCATGTGCGGCGGCAGTGGCGCCATGACAATGAGGGTGCCCCCCTGCGGATGCGGAATCGAAAGAGCCCTGGCATGGAGATGCAATAGCCGCGTTCCCGGTACGCCTTTCACCTGCGCGAGCGCTCCGCCATATTTACCGTCGCCCAGGATCGGCGTGCCCAGCGCCGCGCAGTGCGCGCGCAGCTGATGGGTGCGGCCGGTCACCGGCTCGAGCGCGAGCCAGGCGACCCGGTCACCGGCATGGGCGACGGTCCTGTAATACGTCACGGCGCGCTTGCCCTCCTCGTCGGGCACGACACGCTCGCCCAGTCTGCCCGGCAGCTTCGCGAGTTTCTGGTCGATGCGGCCTTGGCGTTTTTCCGGCGTTCCGACCACCACGGCCCAATAGATCTTGCGCGTCGATTTCTCGCGGAAGGCCTGAGCGAGTTTAGCCGCCGCGCGGGCATTGCGCGCCAGCACCAGCACGCCGCTGGTGTTCTTGTCGAGGCGGTGAACCAAGCGCGGGCGCTCGGTGGCGTCGAATCTCAGCGCGTCCAGCATGCTGTCGAGATGGCGCACGGTGTTGGTGCCGCCTTGCACCGCCAGACCGTGCGGCTTGTCGATCACGATCACATCGTCGTCGCGGTGCAACACGGTGGCCTGGATCAGCCGCGCCTCGCGCGCGCTGGGCGGCGTTGGCGGGCGCGGCGGCGCGGATATCCGATCGAGATTGCCCAAGGGCGGCACACGCACGATCTGGCCCGTGGTCACATGGTCGCGGGCTTTCGCGCGCTTGCCGTCGAGCCGGATCTGGCCGGTGCGCAGCAGCTTCTCCAGCTTGCCATGGCCGAGCCCGGGGAAATGCCGCTTGAACCAGCGGTCGAGGCGAATCTCGGAATCATCGGCCGAGACCGCGATGGATTGAACCTGTCCCATGCCGCGAATTTAACCGCGGCGGAGGCCGGACACCACCATGGGACTCTGGCCCGGGGCTTTAAGCCTCGGCGCGCCCCGGGGGGTCAGCCCTGGTTTAGGCTCTCAGCCCCAATGGCCGCGCACCCAGACCCAGCCTTGCGGGCTTTGCGCCCAGTGGCCAGGCATCCAATGCGCGCCCATGTGGGGCGGGTGCACGTAACGGCCGCGCACCCAGACATATTGGTTGCCGTTCCAGCGCCAAAAGCCGGGGCGCCATTCCATCGGCGGGCCGGGCGGCGGTGGCGGCACGACCTCGGCCTGAGGCGTGGGCGGTGCGATAGTGACGTAGACTTGTGCGGCTTGAGCCAGGGAAATGCCAGTGACCAGCGCCAGGGCGGCAGCACCGATTCGGCAGGTCGGGAGAAAAGACTTGTTCATGGGGGTCACTCCAGGGGGCGGGTAACCGGTTTATAGGGCGCCTGAATGGACGCCGTGCCCGCCTATCAGCGGCGGATACATACGATTAGAACTTAAGAATTATGGCTTATTTTTTGTTTTTCGGCACGGCCTCGCGCGCCTGGCCGCGGAGCTTTTCCCAATAATCCAGCCGTTTTTTGATCTCGCGCTCGAAGCCGCGCTCGATCGGGCGGTAGAAATTCATCCGCTCCATGCCCTCGGGAAAATAGTTAAGGCCGGAAAAACCTTCTTCCGTGTCTGGATCGTAGACATAGCCCTCGCTATAGCCCAGTTTGCGCATGAGTTTGGTCGGCGCGTTGACGGCGTGCATCGGCGGCATCAGCGATCCGCTTTCTTTAGCTGCGCGCATCGCCTGGCCGAACGCCATGTAGCCGGCCACGGATTTGGGCGATGTCGCGAGATAGATCACGGCTTGCGCCAGCGCCAATTCGCCCTCGGGAGATCCCAGGCGATCATAGGTTTCCCAGGCGGCGATCGCTTGTGGCAGCGCGGCAGGATCGGCCATACCGACATCTTCTATTGCCATGCGCACAAGGCGCCGGGCGATATAGATCGGATGCTCGCCCCCGGCCAGCATGCGCGCGAGCCAGTAAAGCGCCGCGTCTACATCCGAGCCGCGAACGGATTTATGCAGCGCGCTGATGAGGTTGTAATGGCCCTCTTGCGCCTTGTCATAAAGCGGCGCGCGTTTCTGCACCGCCGCCATCAGGCCCGCCGTGTCGAGCTTGGTGCCCTTGGGCAATTCCGCCAGCTCCTCGGCGAGGTTGAGGATGAAACGGCCGTCGCCATCGGCCATCGCCTTCAGCGCCTGCCGGGCGCCTTCATCGAGCGGCAGTTTGAGTTTCAAGGCCGCCTCGGCGCGCACGAGTAGCGTTTCGAGCGCCGCTTCGTCCAGCCGATGCAGCACGAAAACCTGGCAACGCGACAGCAACGCCCCGATCAACTCGAAGGATGGATTTTCCGTCGTCGCGCCGATCAGCGTCACGGTTCCGTCCTCGACATAGGGCAGAAATCCATCCTGCTGGGCGCGGTTGAAGCGGTGAATTTCATCGACAAACAGCAGCGTGCCCTGGCCACCGAGGCGGCGCTTCTTGGCGGCGTCGAACAGCTTCCTAAGATCGGCCACGCCAGAGAACACAGCGGAGAGCGGCTCGAAATGCATTTCCGTCGCCTCGGCTAAGAGCCGCGCGATGGTGGTCTTGCCGCAGCCCGGTGGCCCCCACAGGATCATCGAAGCCAGCCGCCGCGCCGCCACCATGCGCCCGAGCGGCGCATCGGGCTTGAGCAGGTGGTCCTGGCCCACCACCTCGGCCAGATTCTTGGGCCGTAGCCGGTCGGCGAGCGGGCGCGGCGCCTGCTGCTCAAACAAGCCGATCATCGCAGCACGGCCGTGAAGGTCTTGTCGCCGCGGCGGATGACGATGGTCCAGGGCGGGGCGCCCGTGCCCAGCGCGTTCCTCAGCTGCGTCACGTTCTCGACCTTCTTGTGGTTGATGTTGGTAACCAAGTCGTTGGCGCGGACGCCCAGCCGCTCGGCCGGCGATCCGGGCTTAACCCCGATCACGACCACGCCGGTCTGATCGGGCTTGAAATTAAGCTCCTCGTTCAAGGCGGGATTGAGGTTGCCCACGGTAGCGCCGGCCAGCGGCGAGGTTCCTTCGATCTCGGCCACTTCGCGCGCCGGAGAGTCGGGCGGCACGACCAGCGTCGCCATGGCGTCGCGCGACTTGCCGTCGTGCCACAGCGTCAATTTCACCGGCATGTCGGTGCCCAAGGTCGCGAGACGGAAACGCAAGCTTTCAGCATCCTCGATATCGTGCCCTCCGATCGCCAGGATGACGTCGCCGTTCTTGACGCCGGCCTTGGCGGCCGGCCCACCAGGCGACACGTCCTTCACCAGCACGCCGGTCGGATGCGGCAGGCCGAGCTTGGCCGCGTTGTCGGTTGTCACGTCCTCGCCCATGATGCCGAGCCAGGGATGCACCACGTGTTTTCCTTTCTCCGCGGCGTCGACCATCGGCCGCACCAGCACCGACGGAATGGCGAAGCCGATGCCGACCGAGCCGCCCGATTCCGAGAAAATGGCTGTGTTGATGCCCATCAGCTTGCCGTCAATATCGACCAGTGCGCCGCCCGAATTGCCCGGATTGATCGCGGCGTCGGTCTGGATATAGGAGCCGAAATCGCTGAGGCCGATGCCGGTGCGCGCCAGGCCGGAGACGATGCCGCTGGTCACGGTCTGGCCGACGCCGAAGGGATTGCCGATCGCCAGCACCATGTCGCCCACTTGCAGCTGATCGCTGTCGCCCAGCTCCAGCACCGGCAGGTGTTCGTTCGGCACGTTGATCTTGAGCACGGCGAGGTCGACGCGTTCGTCGGTTAACAGGATCTTGGCTTCGAATTCGCGCCGGTCGGACAGCACCACGGTCACGTCCTGCGCGTCCTTGATGACATGGTAATTGGTGACGATGAGCCCGTTGGGATCAACAATCACGCCCGAGCCGAGCGAATTGAGCACGCGTTCGCGCGGAATGCCGAGGCGCTGGAGTTCGGGACCGAACAGACGGCGGAATATCGGATCGTTGAGCAGCGGCGACTGGTTCTTCACCACCCGGCGCGAATAGACGTTCACCACCGCGGGTGCCGCCTTTTTCACGATCGGGGCAAAGGATTGGTGAATGGCCTCGCGAGTCGGCGGCGGTGCCGGCGTCGGCGCGGCGTTTTGCGCGGCGGCCGCACCCACCGCCAGCAGCAAGGCGACCAACGCCGCCGGAATCCATCGTGGTGATAATCTCATGCCCCCGGGTCCTTCGTCTTGATTGGCGCCGATCCTAGCCCATCGCTCTCATCCCGGGCAGCGGAGAAGATAGCTTCGAAATTTTTCCTTAAGGCGGTATCGAGCTGGGCCATCGGAACCTTGATCCCGAGTTCCGCGAGCGAAGTCACGCCGTGTTGGCTGACGCCGCAGGGCACGATGCCACGGTAATGGCCGAGATCGGGATTGAGATTGATCGAGACGCCGTGATAGCTCACGCCTTGGCGCACGCGCACGCCGATGGCGGCGATCTTGCTTTCACGCCCCCCGCCCTGGTCGATCCAGATGCCGACCCTGCCGGGCCGCCGCTCGCCCTTGAGGCCGATCGCGCCCAGGGTGCGGATCAGCCATTCCTCGAGCCCGGTCACATAGGCGCGCAGATCGCCGCCGCGCGCCTTGAGATCGAGCATGACATAGGCCACGCGTTGTCCCGGCCCGTGATAGGTCCATTGCCCGCCACGGCCGGTACGGAAAACCGGCAGGATGGCATCGACCAGATCCTCCTCCTTGGCGCTGGTTCCGGCGGTATAGAGCGGCGGATGCTCCAACAGCCAGACCAGCTCCGCGGCACTGCCTTCGCGGATGGCATGGACGCGGGCCTCCATTGCCGCCACCGCCCGGTCATAGGCCACGGGCGTTGCGCTGGTCTGCCATTCGATTTCTGTCTTTGGGCCGGTCTTGCTTGCTATGGGCATGGGGATTTGGTAATCAGCCGCGCCATCGGCGGCAATCGCTATCTAATATATAGTATCGTCGATGCATCGCGGTCGTGGCGGAATTGGTAGACGCGCTAGCTTGAGGTGCTAGTGGGGGAAACCCCTTGGAAGTTCGAGTCTTCTCGACCGCACCATTTGTGTCTTATTTGGCTGATATTCATAGGCGCCACCCACAATTGGTCGGGGGTCACCATGAGTTTCGAATTCACGGTTTCCGACGTCATCCCGGCCTCGCCCCAGGCGATTTACAAAGCCTGGCTCGACGCCAACAGCCATACCGCCATGACCGGCGGCAAGGCGGCGCAATGCTCGGCCGAGCCCGGCAGTACCTTCACCGCCTGGGACGGCTATATCACCGGCCGGAACTTGGAGATTGAGCCTTACTGGCGGATCGTACAGTCCTGGCGCACCACCAAATTCACCGCCGCCGATCCCGATTCACGGATTGAAGTCGTCTTGGAGCCGGTGCCTGGCGGCACGCGCGTCTCGGTGCATCACAGCAACGTGCCCGATGCCCACACCAGCTATCGCGACGGCGGCTGGCAACGCAGTTATTTCGAGCCGATGAAACTCTATTTCGCCGGCGCGCTGACGCCTGCGAAACGGGCCGCCAGGAAATCCGCAAAAAAGAAATTCGCAAGCAAGGCGAAGAAGACCAAGCGGCGGACTAAAAAGCGGCCCAAAAAACGGACCAAGCGGAACAAGAAAAAGAAAGGATGATCGGCCGCCAGGAGGTATGACGGCCGATCAGGGGTTAGCTACGCTCAGTTGAAAATCAGTGGAAGCCGCGGTGATGATGCCGGTGCTGCGCCAACAATTCGTCGGCCGCCTGCTTCTGCTGCTCCGATAGACTGTCATAGAGCGGGCGGAAGGCGGCAAGGAAGCGGGTCGATTGCTGCGCCTTGAGCGCGGCGAAGCGGCCTTGCGCCTCGAGACGCTGCACCGCATTACGCGTCTCGGTGCCCGCCTGGGCGCGCATCTGGGCTAAATTGGCGTCCAACTCCTTGGCGTTGTCGCGCATCACCTGGGCGAGCTTGTCCCATTGCGCCAGCTGTTGGGGCGTGATGCCGAGTTCGGCCTTGAGAAAGGCGATGCGGCCTTCGATATGACGGCTGGCGCTCCAATGCGGATGATCGGGCTTGGCCATCGGCGCTTGGGCAGGGGCGGTGGAAGCAGGCGGCGCAGATTGCGCGAAAGCGCCTTGGGTCGAAAGACCCGCGCCGCCAAGTCCGGCAAGCAGCGCGAGCATGGAAATGACGGCTATATGTTTCTTCACAGTATGTCTCCTGAGCATTTCTCTGCCCCTCGAAGGGGCCTATTGAATTCTAGGAGCCGTTCGCCCCTACCATCCCCGGCGCTGCCATCATTGCAACAATGTAATGAGGGGATAGACTGTCTCCCGTACCATAAGGAGAAGGCATAATGAGATTGCCCAAATCGGTGCGCGTCAACGAGGTCGGTCCGCGCGACGGGTTGCAGAATGAATCCAAGACCGTGCCCAGCGCGGTCAAGATCACGCTGATCGAGCAACTGGCCGATGCCGGGCTGAAGGCGATCGAGGCCGGCAGCTTCGTCTCGCCCAAATGGGTTCCGCAAATGGCCGACACCGCCGAGGTACTGAAGGGCCTGAAGCCGCGCGCGGGCGTCTCCTATCAGGTGCTGGTGCCCAACATGAAGGGCTTCGAGGCAGCCAAGGCAGCCCGGGTGAAGGAGATCGCGGTGTTCGCCGCCGCCTCCGAAACCTTCTCGCAGCGCAACATCAATTGCGGGATCGAGGAAAGCCTCATGCGTTTTCTGCCCGTGGCCGATGCTGCAAAACGCGAAGGCATGCGTATGCGGGGCTACATCTCCTGCGTCATTGATTGTCCTTATGATGGGCATATCGAACCAAAGGCAGTCGCAGGCGTAGCAGAGAAACTCCTGAAGCTCGGCTGCTACGAGATATCGCTTGGCGACACCATCGGCACCGGCACGCCCGCGCGCATCATCAAGATGATCGAGGCGGCGGCGAAGAAAGTGCCGCTGAGGCGCCTCGCCATCCATTGCCATGACACCTACGGCCAGGCGCTAGCCAATATTCTGGCCGCGCTCGAATGCGGCGTGGCGGTGGTGGACAGTTCGGTGGCGGGCTTGGGCGGCTGCCCTTACGCGCCGGGTGCCGCGGGCAATGTGGCGAGCGAAGACGTGATCTATATGCTCGACGGGCTCGGCATCAAGACGGGCGTGCATCTCGGGCGGCTTGCGGCGGCCGGGCGGTTCATCTGCGCGGAGTTGGGGCGCGAGCCCGCCTCCAAATGCGCCAAGGCGCTCGCGTCCAGGGCGGCCTGATGGCGCTTCATTTGATCAAGATGGCGGTCGGGGTTTCCGACCTGGCCGAGCTCAAGAAATTGCAGAAGCGGCGGCGCAAGGAGCGCGGCCGCGCCTGTTTCTACACCCGCAATACGCCCAAGCGCGCCGAGGAACTGCTGGACGGCGGCTCGATCTTTTGGGTCATCCGGCGCCGCGTGATGGCGCGCCAGCGTTTGAAACGCATCGGCCACGCCATCGGCAAGGACGGCAGGCGCTATTGCGCGATCGGCTACGAAATGAAGCTCGTGCCGGTGATGCCCCGGCCCTATCGCGCCTTCCAGGGCTGGCGCTATTTGACGCCGGCCAACGCGCCGCCCGACCGGCCCAAGGGAGTCGATTCGGGCGAACGCCTGCCGCCCAAACTCGCCAAGGAGCTGCGCGAGTTGGGGCTGCTGTAGCGTAGATAAGTCATGGTCTCTCACGGGCGAAGACACGCCGATCAAATACAATAGTGGTTATTTCCATGCATCGCGCAGCGGTAAATAAAAAACGAGCCACGTTATAACGATTGCCCCAACCGCAGCACCGGGGATTATACTTTCTCCAATACCCATGCCAAGAAGCGCGGCAATAAGCATGGGTACACCATGTTGCCACTTCTCCCGAAGAGGCAAACACAAGACGCGCCATACTAAAATGACTACCCCGACCGCGAGGTAGGGTTTCATGCTTTCTCCAACGCCCATGCCGAGAAGCGCAGCAATGAGTGCAGGCAGACCGCGTTTCATCTCATTCGCGATCCTGCTTATAAATTCTTTCGCCGCCTCCCAATCGGGCCTTAAATCTTCCTTCCAATTTTTATTCATAGAGTTTCCGAAAGATAGCCTTCTCTTTTGAAGTGAACGTCCCAACTATTGAGTCGGCTTGTCATCCCTGAAATGCAATCTCAGATTCGATGCCGAATCGATGCAGACTTCACGCATCACGCGGGGCCTTTCCGCCGTGAAAGGGCAAACGCGAAAATCTCCAAATAGCTCGGTTCTGTCGATCCCGTACCTATGAAACGGCGCTTCAACGTAGGATGGCAAGGGGGGATAGGCATTGCCTTCAGTCCCCGACCATCCGATGCCTAAAATGCGATGCGTGCCGACTGGCCATAGGTAAAGTCTCATATCGGCGTAGACGCTCAACCGTCCATGTACGGTGAAACACGCATCGACGACCATTGGGCTGGTCGCGCAGCCAACTTCATCGGCGTTTGCGGCAGCAATGAGTCCCAATGATATGATCGCACCGATTAATGCCGGGTACCGCATGATGTATCCCCAATAAGGGCTGTGAGGTGGTTTACTCTTTTACTTACTGCCATAAAAATCGATGTAGCTTTGACTGCCGCGTCCTATAGCACCGCCGCCAACGCTATAAAACGGTCCAAAACTCATGTACCGCTTTTTCTCGGGCCAAGGTGAAGGTTGATAACCTTGCCGCATAGTAAAATTTTTGACCCGACTATCTAGCTGACTTGAATCGGCTCCCTTTCCTGCCGCATCGAGCGCAAGATCCCAAGCCCGCGCTTGAATAGAATTATTGGGATCACTCGGTTCGTTGGACCAAACCTTGGAATTGCGCTCTGAAACGATGCCGACATACAACCGTGCTTTAGCAAGCTCTGCCGCTGAGGCGGAATCCCAGTTCGCCGGGTCATTGGGGCTTCCATTTGGATTCAGGAGCGCGGGTCTCAGCCCTGAAGTTTCGCCATAGATCACCCGCGCGCGCTTCAAGGTCTTTTCGTCATACTTGGGTCTGTCCGACTGCGCGTTGCCATTCTCGGCGACTTGAACGCCTGATCCGCCGCCATCGCCGGTCCATTGGCCGCCATCGGGATTGCCGGCGGGCACGCGCGGCTCGTCGGGGTCATAGGCCTTGGCGAGGGGCGAGAGGGCGAGCTTGGCCATTGCCCCGGGCGTGATCACGGGAAAGGCCAACTGCACGGCGGATATGGCGGCGAGCGCGTCCTTTCCCTCATCGAGCGCCTTGGCGACGCGGCTTAAGCCTGGCATGCCAGCGCGCGAAGGTTTCAGGTGATGGCGGGCCATAGGCGAGGGCGAAGGCCTCGATCAATTCTTCCGCCGGGCGCAGGCGATAGTGTCCCTCCAGGGCGGCGATGAGCGGAACGGGTCCCAATGCCACGCCTGCACGGCCGCAGGAAAGACCCGCATCGCCGCGCGGCGCCAAACGGTACCAAGTGCCAAAAGGAGAGTTCATAGGCGGCCTCCAGCCGGTTTTCAGCGCCCCCGACGCTTTAAACTATCATGAGAACATAAAGAGAACAATAGGTTTCCGTAGCTGGACGCTAAGATACCTGCCCTACAACTCAGCCCCATCCGCCCCCTGTGGATAGGCTGAATACCGGGCATAAAAGCCACGGAAAGGCTGGACAAGGGCCGTCTTGCGGGCCTATACCATGCGCCCGGCCGCCTGACGGGGTGGCCTCCGCGAACCAGGTAATGCCGCACGCAGCGGTCTTGCTGCGGGCGGTTTTGTCGGCTCACCCAAAACGCCGTTCCAACGGCGTTGAGCCGGCTGCTGGTTCGGCGACTGTTTTTTTGTTTTCGTGCATCCGGTCTTTGACATCGTTGAGAAGAGGAAGGGATGCGCAGGCGGCGGCGCCATTCGGCGCCGTACGAATGCGCATCATTAGGAATAGTCAATTCCGACCGATGACAATCGTACGGAGCCAGGACTTTGCCGGTCGATCCCTGCCAAGGGAAAAACCGGCGAGGCTAATCTGAGAGTTTGATCCTGGCTCAGAACGAACGCTGGCGGCATGCCTAACACATGCAAGTCGAACGCACCGCAAGGTGAGTGGCGCACGGGTGAGTAACGCGTGGGAACCTGCCCTGGAGTGGGGGATAACCGAGGGAAACCTCGGCTAATACCGCATACGTCCTTAGGGAGAAAGATTTATCGCTCTAGGAGGGGCCCGCGTCGGATTAGCTAGTTGGTGAGGTAACGGCTCACCAAGGCAACGATCCGTAGCTGGTCTGAGAGGATGATCAGCCACACTGGGACTGAGACACGGCCCAGACTCCTACGGGAGGCAGCAGTGGGGAATATTGGACAATGGGGGCAACCCTGATCCAGCAATGCCGC
>Ga0187803_10000134_pt1 | contig 30708 bp, 26 predicted proteins | sample NC_wetland_sal_i_2_FD_132425 | JGI IMG/M metagenome (GOLD analysis project Ga0187803, IMG submission 132425) | Wetland sediment microbial communities from Neuse River Estuary, North Carolina, USA - Control_3 | ecosystem: Environmental > Aquatic > Freshwater > Wetlands > Sediment | place: USA...
AGGCACGCTGGTCACCTCGCGCGACTTGCGCAGCCGCCTGCAGAAGGAGCTGCTGACCAACGTCTCCATCCGCGTGGAAGACAGCGAAACCACCGATTCGTTCCGCGTGCTCGGCCGCGGCGAACTGCAGCTCGCCATCCTGATCGAGACCATGCGCCGCGAGGGCTACGAGCTGCTGGTCGGCAAACCGGAAATCGTGGTGCGCACGGAAGGCGGCCGGAAGCTCGAGCCGCAGGAGTTGCTCGTTGTGGATTGCCCGGAAGCGTTCATCGGCATCCTGATGGAAGGTCTAGGCGCCCGGCGGGGCGAAATGGTGAAGATGGTGAATCACGGTTCGGGCCGCGTGCGCCTGGAATTCCGCATTCCCGCGCGCGGGTTGATCGGCCTGCGCAGCCAGCTTCTCACCGACACCCGCGGCACCGCGCTCATCCATTCCATTTTCGACGGCTGGATTGAATACGGCGGCGAGATGGCGCTGCGGCCCACGGGGGCGCTCGTGGCCGACCGCGCGGGCGCTTCCACCGCGTTCGCGCTGTGGAACCTGCAGGAGCGTGGGGAGCTCTTTATCGGCCCCGGCGTCGAAGTGTACGAAGGCATGATTGTGGGCGAAAATGCGCGCGAAGCGGATATGGACGTCAACATCACCAAAGAAAAGAAACAGACCAACATGCGCGCTTCCACCGCCGACGAGGCCATCCGCCTGATCCCGCACCGCGAGTTGAACCTCGAGCAGGCCATCGAGTTCATCGCCGACGACGAATTTGTAGAGGTCACGCCAAAATCGATTCGCCTGCGAAAAAAAGTGCTGGACGCGAAAAAGCGCCCGCGCCGCTGGCAGCAGATCCGCGCCAGCCAGGAAGTGAAGGCCGGCTAGCGCCATGGCCGCTCCCGACATCCCCTCCTCCGCATCCCCCAGCCAGGAGCGAACCGGACTGATCGCGTCCGGATGGCACGCCACGGTGGTGCTCGTGGCGCTGCTCTCGATTGCGGTGCTGTCCGCATGGCGAGGCGCGTCATCGCTCGGCGGCAACATCAGTTCGCATACCCGGATGGTGAGCTACAGCTCGGTGCTCGCGTGGGAATGGCCGATCGTGGCGTTTATTGCCTGGGGAGTGCGGCGGCGCGGCTATCGGTTCTCCGAACTGATCGGCGGCCGGTGGCCGACGGTGGGCGCGTTCGCGCGGGATATCGGGATCGCCCTGCTCTTCATATTAGGTGCGGGCTTGCTTGTTGGCTCAATTCGTTGGGCGATGCAGGACAGACCCAACCCGGCAGTGCGAAACCTGCTCCCCGAATCGCCAGCGGAGATAGCTCTATGGGTCGCGCTCTCAGCCACCGCGGGATTCTGTGAAGAGACCATTTTTCGCGGCTATTTGCAGAAGCAATTCAGCCGGCTCACGCGCGACGCCGGTGCGGGGATCGCGCTCCAGGCTGTGGTTTTTGGCGCGTGTCATGGATACCAGGGGGTGAAGTCCATGGTCAGCCTTACCGTCTATGGATTGCTGCTCGGCCTGCTGGCCGACCGCCGCCAAAGTCTTCGCCCGGGCATGCTGGCCCACTTCCTGCAGGACAGCGCTGCCGGAGTGGCCGGCCGCGCACTTCTGAAACGGTTTCCCACCGGATAGAATCTGCGCGGAAAAGTCCGCTCGCTGGATGGAGGGCACCCATGAAGCGCTTAATCCCGCCGATGATTTTCGGCGCTCTGGTCCTCCTCGGTCCCGCACTTGCCGCCCGAGGTCAGGCGACTCATGCCACGGGAACTCCCGCGCTCCTGCAAACGGAAACGGACGCCTACACCCGGTATGAATTGCTGGCGCCGGAGACTGCGAGCTTTGCAATCCGCTACCAGGTCACGGCCACGACTGCCGGCGCAAGCTACTACTTCAATCCCATCCGCAAAGGCAGTGTGGCCAGCGACGAGTCGGTGATTGACGCGATGACCGGCGAGCCCCTGCGTTTTGAAGTGGTGAGTGGCGAAGAGGCGGTCAAAGATCCGCTGATGAAGGGCGAAAACGCCTCCATGGACTACATCAAGATTTACTTGGCGCGGCCCGTGCCCCCGGAGGGACAGGCCCGCCTGCTGATCCTGAAAACGTACAAGGATCCCAAGAGCTACTACCGCGAGGGCGACACGATCGTATTCAATCGCCCGCTCGGTGTACCGCGCAACAGCGTGGTGCTTCCCGCCGGATATGAGCTGGTTGCCTGCAACGTGCCGTCGCAGGTCCTCGCGGAGCCCGACGGACGGATCGCCATCAGCTTTCTGAACGGGACGGGCGCGCCCGCGCCACTGGTGGTGAAAGGCAGACCGGGCGCGCAGACAGGCGCGGCCGCCGTACCGCGTGCCCCCAGCTCGGCGAAGAGTTGGGAGGCACCGTTTTCGGGTGAAAGTGAGAGGGCGCGTCTCTCCGAGCGAGCGCGCCAGGATCGCGACATTGTCTACTTTCTCGAGCAGCCGGAAACGCATTCGTTCCGTCTGTATCACGACTACACGGAGTCGCGCCCTGGAGCCGACAAATATTTGAATGTCGTGCGCAGCGGCAGCACAGTGTCGGATCCTTCCGCCTATGTGCTCGACACCGGCGAAAAGCTGGCCACAAAGTTGATGACCGGCGCGGAACTGGCCGCCGAGAAGCCGGAGCCGGGAGGGGCCGTGGACCCGGCCGCGCAAGTGGTGGTGATTCCCTTTTCTCCCGTCAAGGTGGGCCAGTCCGTGCGCCTGCGAATTTCGGAAACCTACACGGCGCCTGCAAGCTACCGCCTGGAGGGAGACGAACTCGTGTTTGACCGGAGCCTGGGCAGGCCACGCAATGCGGTGGTGCTGCCGGAGGGATGGTACCTGCTGGACAGTTCAATCCCGGCCAGAGTTTCGCAGTTGCCGGACGGCCGCATCCGGCTGGATTTCTGGAACGGCCGACCGGACGCGGTGGACGTGCTGATCAAGGCCAAGCGCCGCCGCGCTCAGTAGCACAGACATCCCGAAGCTTCGGGATTGTCTGTGCCCGAGCAAAGCTGGCTGAACGCGTTCCAGTCAAGCAATCCCAGCTCTCGCCCAAAACCGTTCGCAGCAAAATGACTCACTACCCGCCGCCGGGCCTGGTAATGGAACCCATCCCGCCCGGGAGTGCGCCTCCCGCTGGTCGTTTACTGTTGCTGCGGCTGCGCTTCCGTTCGCAGCAGCATGCGCGTGCCGCTGTCCAGGTGGACGTTACTCGTTCTTGAAGTAATGAGCGATCCTTGCAAAGAGTTTGAGGCCGTGGACTGAAGCATCAGACCGTTCAGACCGAAGACGCCCGAACTAGTCGAGCTCAGCGCGCCGGAAGCAGTCGCACCTGCTGTACTTGCCGCCGCGGAGGTCGTCGCGTTCACTGTGGATCCCACGGTCGCTCCCGCCGCATTGCCTACAGATCCCGTCGCGCTCGTGACTCCGCCCACTGTGCTGCCCACGGTTGAGGTCGCGCCGCCCAATAAGCCTCCACCCCCGCTGGAGCCTGAGGGCCTGCTGCCCCCTCCGCCGGCTGACATCGAACCGGCCCCATAACCTCCGCCGGAGGCAAACATGTCATCGCCGCCGTTGGCCAATGCTGCCTGGTTGGAGCTTGCGGCCAAAGTTTGGATCACGGCATGCATGGGAACTTCCTGCCCATTTCTCAGCACTGCATGGTCGAACACGATGCCAAGTGAGGATTCCGATTGGCCTCGCGCTCGCGCTTGGGCTTCGGTAACGTGGCCGACCATCTTGGAGCCCTTCGGGATCACCACGTGTCCGTCGGACTTTACATCCTGCGTGGTCTTGGCATAGACGGCATCGCCCGGCTTGCACTTGTGGGCGTCGAGCGAGTGGGAAAGTTGTGCTTGCATCGTCGTGCCGTTCGCCACGGCCGCGGAGTTCTTGCCCGCTTGGCCCGCCGCTGCGGACGATGCGGAGCCGCTGCCGGACGCTTGCGCGCCCTTCTTGCTCATGGATGCGTTGGCGTTCTGCTGGGTGTTGCCGGACGCCTGCGCGCTGTTCCTGCCGGCGGTCGCACTGGCATCTTGCGAGGCGCTCGTCTGCGAAGTGGCGGGGGTCTGGGCGAATGCGCACGGGGCGAGCAACGAACACGCAACCAAAAGGGACCGATGGGCGTTCATTTGGATTCGCTCCTTCTTTTCCGTTTCCTGGGTCTTGGGAGCGCGACAGCGGCGCCCCTCTCTCCAAACTGAAGATGCAAACTGGCTGCCAGCCAATAACCCTCGTTCTTTCAAAGGGATGATGCCAAGCTAGCCGCTTTCTTCCGATCCCCTAGGAGTCAAGACTTACCTGCCTCTGGGGAAAAACTGCACAAAGACTAGGACCGAGCACAGAAAATCGGTATTGGGCAAAAACCTGAATCTAGGGTTGGTGAATCCCCGACATCACTTCGAAGGATTGGCCCGGTGAAGACACAGTTCAGGCTCGCCGCAGCTTGATTCGAAGGGTTCTTGGCGTCAGTGGGGAGTTCGATGACGAGAAACCATGCGGCCTTCGACGAGTCTTGTGGCGGGGCCGACGGGACTCGAACCCGCGACCTCATGCGTGACAGGCATGCGTTCTAACCAGCTGAACTACGGCCCCGCGCGTGGTTGCCCTGATGGTGGGCGGTCACCGATTTGAACGGTGGACCTTCCCGGTGTAAGCGGGATGCTCTAACCGCTGAGCTAACCGCCCCACTTTTACAGAGTACCGGAAGCGATGGGGAGCGTCAACGCCGCGGCGAGGCGGACTCGATCTCCAGCAGCGAATTGTGACCCCGTCCGCTTCCTGCCATTCCGGTAGTACACTTCCGCCTCTCATTGAAGTTTCACAGGGCGGAGGTAATCATGACGCGGCTATTCGTGGGAACGGCAGTGCTCGCAGTACTCGGCTGGACCGCGGCGCCGGCCGCGGCGCAGGCGCCCATTGCGGTGAAATCGCCTCTCCCGTTCACCGTGGCGCCGGATGTGGCCGAGGCAGGCTCGGTCGAGGCGATTGCGAAGGCAACCGGCGACCCGCGATTCGTTTCGCCGTGGGTGGCGTACCTTCCAGGCTCCGCCTCCGTGCCCTCACCGCTGAAATTTCATGGGCGCATCATGGGCGCGCCGGGCGAGTTTGTGGATTCCGGGAAGGCCTACGCGTATTGCCGGGCACTCGCGGCGGCCTCGCCGCGCGTGCGCACGTTCACGATCGGCAAGAGTGAAGAGGGACGCGACATCGTTCTCGTGGCGATTGCAGACGAGGCGGGCATTCGCGAACTTGACCGATTGAAGGCTGCGACAGCTGCGCTCGCGGATCCGCGGACCACGGATCCCGCGGCGGCGGAGCAATTGATCGCCAGCGCCCGCCCCATCTACTACTTCAATGCCGGGCTGCATTCGGATGAAACCGGTTCCACCGAAGCCATGCTCGAGCTCGCCTACCGGCTGGCTGTCTCCGAACAGCCCATGATTCAACGGATTCGCCAGCAGCTCGTGGTGCTCATCAATCCGGTCTCGAATCCAGACGGGCGCGACAAAGTGGTGGAGTGGTTCTACCGCTATCTGAAGGGCAAAACGGTGCGCGACACGCTCCCGCGCATGTCCCCGCCCTATTGGGGCAAGTATGTGTTTGTGGACATCAACCGCGACGCGCACCAGAAAACGATGGAGTCCACCAAGGCCGTCCACCGCATGTTTTACGACTGGCACCCCACCGTGGTGCACGACCTGCACGAAGGCTCGCCCTTCATGATGTCGTGGAACGGCACCGGACCGTACAACCCCAACATCGATCCCATTACCTACACCGAATTCCTGGAGCTGAGCTTCCACGAAGTCGAGACGATGACAGCATTCGGGATGCCGGGAGTGAGCACGTGGAATTTCGGCGAGGCCTTCGCGCACATGTATCTCGACTCCGTGGCGATGAACCACAACAGCATCGGGCGCGGGTACGAGACGTGGGGAAACGGAAGCGCGGAAACGTTTCACCGCGCGCTGCGCGCATCCGCAACCACGATGGAATGGTGGCGTCCGCTGCCCCCTCCGGCCGATATGGTCTGGTCCATGCGCGACAACCTGAATTATCAGGAGACGGGGGCGCTCGCGGCGCTCGACGACGTGGCCGGAAACGCAAAACAAATGCTGCGGAACTTCTACAAGAAGGGCTGGGACTCGTGGCAGAAGGGGCTCACCGAGCCGCCCTACGCGTTTCTAATTCCCGAAGACCAGGGCGACCCGCTGCGCGTGATGGGAATGGTCTCGCGGCTACTCAGCCAGCATATTGAGGTTGGCATTGCAAAGCAGGAAGTGCGCTTGAAGGACGGTAAATTCCCGGCGGGCACATACGTTGTCCGCATGGACCAGCCCTACCGCAATTACGCGGTGGACCTGCTCACGCCGCAGCATTATCCGAAGGACAGCAACGAGCCGTACGACGACGTATCCTGGGAACTGCCCGCGAACTTTCACCTCGACGCCATCCCCACCGCCGACCCGGCAGTCCGCGATGCGCCGCTCACGCCGATGACCGACAGGCTCGCCAGGCTCATGAGCCAGATTGCGCCTAACAAGGCGGCGGCCTATCTGCTGAAGGACACGGGGCAAGAGTATCTCCTTGCAGAGCGCTACCGCCTGGAAGGATTTGCCATCGAGATTGCTGAGAAACCGTTCACATCCGGGGGCGTGGAATATCCTGCGGGCTCCTGGATTCTGCGCGATCAGGACGGCTTGTGGGAGGCGATACGCCTGTCCGCGCCGGGACTGATCTACACCTCCGTGTCACAAGTTCCGGATGTGCCGCGGCACCTCGCGAAAGCCGCGCGCATCGGCGTGTGGGTGCCGTGGGCGGATACGGACTCGATCGGCTGGGTCCGCTATTCGCTCGACCAGCGTCGAGTGCCGTACACGTACCTGCGCGACGAGGACATTCGCTCGGGCGCGTGGCGAACCCAGGTGGACGTGCTGCTCTACGGCCACGTGGACCTGGAACTCGCCGAGCAAATCCACGGCCTGCCGAAAAAGTGGGGTCCCATGCCGTTCAAAAAGTCGCCGGAGACGCCAAGCCTCGGTACCCCGGCGGAATCGGATGACATTACCGGAGGAATCGGCTGGCAGGGGCTGGCGCAAATCCAGAAATTTGTGGAAGACGGCGGGCTGCTCGTGACACTGGGCAGCGGTTCGATGCTCGCGCTCGAAGGCGGGATCATTCGCGGAGTCAGGCGGTCGTCGGGCGGCGTGCCGCGGAGCACGCAGGGCGGGGGCTCCGAGTCGGCCGCGGCGGCGCAAACGGCGGCAACGCGTACCCCGGGAGCGCACGTGCGCGTGACGTTTGACCGGCCGGATCATCCGCTGGCCTACGGCTATCCGGCGCACACGTACGTCTTCCGGCAGAATTTTCCGTTGTACGACACGCCGAAACGCTGGCTGCGCATGGCCTATTGCACCACCTGCCTTGACGGGCCGGAGGACCGCAGCGGAATCGTGATGGAATGGGGCGACACGGCGGGCTTGCCGTTTGTGGTCAGCGGACAGGCCTGGGGCGAGGGGCGGCTGATTGGCCGTCCCGCGATTCTGGACATGCCGGTAGGACACGGTCACGCCGTGGTGTTTAACTTCAATCCCATGCACCGCGACATGAACCGCGGCGACCAGCGGCTGCTATGGAACGCGATTTTGAATTGGCAGGCGATTGTGGCGGCCAAGGCGGACGAAACTCCAAAGCAGCCTGCGGAGGAAGAGGAATAGCATTCGCCGTCAGTGATTGATGCATGGGGTGGGATGTGAAAGACTAGGGCTAGGGGAGAAATGCCCTTGAAACTCCTGGTCACCCTTTTTCAAGATGAAGACGGCGTATTTGTGGCGGAATGCCCCTCGATTCCAGGCTGCGTCAGCCAGGGTAAAAGCGAAGAAGCGGCGCTGAACAACGTTCGCGAAGCCATCAGAGAGTGCCTGGCAGTCCGCGCCGAGCGAGGGATGCCGCTGACGGTCATGACGCGAGAAGTTGAAGTTCCTGTCTGATGCCTCCAGTTCCCGTTCTCCGACCAAAGCAAGTCGTCGGAGCATTCCAGCATTTCGGCTGGCAAATCGCCCGGCAAAGTGGCAGCCACATCATTCTCACTAAACCAGGGCATATCGCCACCCTTTCAGTTCCAGATCATCCGACGGTGGCGCGCGGAACCCTCCGAAGCCTTATCGCCCGCGCGGGCATAACCATTGAGGAGTTTCTGGCAGCACTCGGACGCTGAGGGGTCGGATTGCGAGGGGGCCTCATCGACCGGCCGAGCTGTCCGGATTCGATAGTGAGTCAGAAGTGCGCCGGAAGATCTTCATGGCCGGTTGACTCCGTCTGCGGTGGACGGTTAAAGTACAAAATGGGCGCGCGATGACTCACATCGAGGGAGCGCGCCGAGGGGAGCCGTCCCGGAATGTTGCTGCCGCGCGATTTCATCACTTACATCGCACGCGAAACGGTGCGCCACCTGGTCGAGGAAGGGCTGATCGAAACGCCCAACCAGGCGGATCTCGTCGCCCGCGTGCGCTCGGCGATGGACGCAGAGCTCTCCGTGGAAGACCGGCTGAATGAAGAAGTCCGTCAAATCCTGACGCAGTATGCGGACCAGATGAAGAAGACAGGAGCGTCGTATCAGGAGATGTACAAAAAGGTGAAGGGCCAGCTCGCGCGCGACCGCAAGCTGATCCTCAGGTGATGCGCCTGAGCCGCGAAAAAATCGTGCGCCTGTCCCACGCCGTGGTGGACCATTTCGTGGCCAGCGAGGACGTGGAATTCATCGAAGATCGCGAAACCATCCGGCAGAAGATTGTGACCCTTTTGAACGGTTTCCTTCGCGAAGAAGAAAAAATGGATGCGGACGTGAGAAAGAAAATCTCGTCCCAGAAGAAGGATATCCCGGAAGGCAGCGCCGAATGGGACATCCTCTACCGCAAGTATTACGCCGAGGAAATGAAGCGTTTCGGTGTGACCGCAGAGCGGTAAGGGAGCCGCCGCGGCCGAAACGCAAACTGCAATAGACTTCAGGATTTGGCCCTGCCCTGTTCCTTCCAGCACCCGCCTCCCTTCGGTGGTTGACTCCTCGCCCCTGTGGTGTTACGAATCTACCATCGGTTTCCGGTCGGGTTTGGCCACGCCCGCGGAGACGGGGTGGATTGTGTCCACAATCCTGGTAGCCGACGACAACAGTAATATCCAGAAGATGGTCGGTATCGCCTTGAAGGATCAGGGCATCGACGTCGTCGCTGTGGGCAACGGCGAGGCCGCGGTGCGCAAGCTGGCCGAGACGGTGCCGGACCTGATCCTGGCAGACATCTTCATGCCCGTTCGCAACGGCTACGAAGTCTGCGAATACGTAAAGAAGGACGACCGCTTCGCTCACGTCCCCGTGGTGCTGTTGGTGGGCGCGTTCGACCCGCTCGATGAGCGCGAAGTGGAGCGCGTCCGCGCCGATGGCGTGCTCAAGAAGCCGTTTGTCCCGCCGGAGCCGCTCATCGAAATGGTGAAGTCGCTGCTCGGAAAAGCCGCGGCTGCGGCTGCGGCTGCGGCTGCGACGCCGGCAGAGGGCGGAGCGGAAGACATCGAGCAGACCCAGGACATTGGGATTGCGGCGCATTCGCCGACCGGCACGCTGCGCATGCCCGCTCCGCTCGAGCCGCCTGCGGTGGAAAGAACGCAGAGGCTTGAGCCTGAGCCGCCGCCGGTGGAAAGAACACAGCGGCTCGAGCCTGAGCTCCCTCTTCGGGTGAGCTCCGGCACAGTCGAAGTTCCGCGCCCTGCCGTGCCCGGCCGAAGCGGAACGGTCGAAGTTCCCCGTCCGGATGTGGCTCCGCCCGACAAAACCCAACGGCTGGAGCCCGAACCCGCCCCCGCGACTGCCGAAGGGTTCAAGCTGGATCTGAACGAGCCCGCCCCTGCGCAGGTCATGGAAAAGACGGCCAAACTGAGCGCCACCGACATCTCGAACATTTTGAAGCGCGAGACCTCGCTGGGCCAGCCCGCAGCGGAAGAGGAAGAATTCGCCGTGCCTCCCTCCGTTGTGGATTTCCATGGCGAGGAAAGCCCGCTGGCATTTGAAGACATGCTCAAGCCCACGGAGGAAGAAGAAGCCGAGGAAGCGCCGAAGAGCGATCTAGGAGTCGCCGCGTTCGAGGCCGCCGAGGAACACGAGGCGGAAGAACATGAAGGCGAAGAGGAGCGGGACGAGGCTGAGGTTCGCTTTGGCGGCATTCGCGAGGAGGCAAAGACCCCGGACCCCGAAATGCCGCCCATCCCCGTGGACTTTGGCCATTCCGAGCCGATGGAGCTCATCACCGATGAGCACACGGAGTCGAGCGGGCACAGCATCGGGCCGCCGGAAGATCTGGTGTCGAGCTCATCGGGATGGGCCGCGTCGACAGCGGGCGCCGGGACGCCCACGGGCGCGCCGGAGCCCGGACTGGAGCACGAAGGCAGCGAGGGATTCTTGCCCCCCCGGCCTGCGCCGATGCGCGGCATCGCCAGCGAAGAGGCTGCGCCTGCGCCTGAGTTTGCCATTTCACCGCCGGTCGAGGCGGCGGAGGTCGCCGCCGAGCAGTTCGAGGAAACATCGGAATTGCCCAAGCACATCCTGCAAGAAGAAGTGAACCGAGCGCAGGAGATTGCAGCGCGCGTGGCGGCGCAGAACCGCGAGTTTCTCGAGCACGAAGAATCGGCAGTGGCCGCGGCGGGAGCGCCGCTCGCCGGCCCCAAGATTGATCAGGCGATTACTGCGGCAGACACGATTCTGGCCCGGCATCGCGCGCAGATCGCGGCGGCGGAGGCTGGATCCGCCGAGGCCGCACCTGCGGCGCCGGTGATTCCACCGCCTGTGGAGCCAGCGCCGCCTCCCGCTGCGACGGCAGCGCCTGTGGAATCGTTCCCGGCAACCGTAAAAGTTCCTCGCCCGGCCGACCCGGTAATGATCGAAGCGATTGCCGAACGCGTGCTGGCACAACTCGACCCCTACATCATCGAGAAGATTTCAAAAGAAATCGTCCGCCCGATCGTGGAAGCGATGATCCGCAAAGAGCTAGATAAGCTCGAATAAACCCCCACCCAAACGAAATGAGCAGACAAAGTGCCGGCAGTGAACCGGCGCTGCCGCAGGGCTGCGCACAGACATGCAAGATCTTTCGCGAGCGTGGCGGAGACGCCAGCCCAAACAGGAACTCTTAAAGGCGTCCGGAAAATCGTGTCCGCGACATAGAGAGGGGCGGACGCAAGGCCCGCCCCCGCAAAGACGACGAACTACCTACTACCGTTCGGTAACGTGCCCGCGGCGATTCTGCTGCCAGCACTGTTCGTTGGAGGCTGAGCAGAACGGCTTTTCCTTGCCGTAACTGACGGTTTTGATGTGCGCCGAAGGAACTCCGAGCTGGACGAGCGCCTGCTGGACCGCCGCGGCGCGCTTGGCCCCCAGCGCCAGGTTGTATTCCTCTGAGCCGCGTTCGTCGCAGTGGCCTTCTACCACAACTTTGACGTCTCGATGGCGATTCAAGTATTGGGCGTCCCTTTCGAGGTGCGCCATCGCGTCGGAGCGAATGTTGAAGCGGTCATAGTCGAAGAAGGCGTCCTTCACGGTCGCACCGAAAGGCTGCTCTTCACTCTCGCCGGAGTTTGAGGCGGAGGGAGCGGGCGAATTCACGGTCACGTGAGCCGAGGCAGTACCCTCTCCCCCAGCGCCCTTGGCAATGAGCTGATACGTCGTGGATTCGGCCGGGTAGAGTGTGCGGGCGCCGGTGGCCGGCACCGTGCCCAGTCCCTGAATGTTGATATCGCTGGCGTTGGTGGTTTGCCAGCTCAGGGTAGTCGATTGGCCGTGCTGGATGTAAGGCGGATTGGCTGAGATGGCCGCCGTGGGAGCCGGCGTCGGTGCCGGAGCGTTTGGCTGCGCCTTGGCGACTTCATGATGGCAGGCGGAAGTGAACACAACAACGGCAAAAGCAATCAGCAGGTAGAGCCACTTCGTCTTTGCGTCTTTCATCATCTCCTCCATGGGATGAATTTGGGACAAAGGCCGAACAGAGAACTCCGGCGCGCATACGCCTCACGCGCTCGTGAACAATCAGTGACCTGTATTTAGGGCTGGAGAAAAATCAGCAACGAAGGCTGCTGGACGGAATCGAAGCCGGGCAGAGTTCATAGGCGGGACTGCTCGCCGCCGGGAATTCGGACTCGCTTGACCAGAGCGCGGCGTGCAGTACAGATACGATCGAGACAAAGCTGATGGCCAAAGCCAAAAGCAGAATGGCGCGTTGGGCGCGGAGTGCACTCGCCGGACCGTACACGGCAGTGTAGGGACCTGGACCGGCAGGAAGGAACGCGACAACCGAAACGCTCACGCTAACAAGGATGGCCAAGCAGATGAGGCCGCGTTGCCACATGCAATTTACTATCGCCATTGTCCGCGTTTGTGTCAAGGAGGGCCGCATCAGAAGGTGACTGCGGACGGTGGTTTGACGCGGCGCGCCGGCGGCTCGTATAGTCGTACGCTTACTCTGATGACGCGAGAGATTCCAAAGGCATACGAACCGCAGGAAATCGAACTGCGCTGGGCCCAGCAGTGGTTCGACCGCAAACTTTACGTCGCGGGGCCAAAGACCTCCGCGCCCACATTTTCCATTGCCATACCGCCGCCCAACGTCACCGGCTCCATCCACATCGGCCACATGCTGGAGCACACGCAGATCGACATCCTGGTCCGCTGGCACCGCATGCGGGGATTCCGGACGCTATGGCTGCCGGGGATGGACCATGCCGGAATCGCCACGCAAGTGGTGGTGGAACGCGAACTGGCGAAGCAGGGATTGAAACGCGCCGAACTCGGACGCGAGGAATTCGAGCGGCGGGTGTGGGAATGGAAAGCCCACAGCGGCGGGACGATCAAGAAACAAATGATCCGCCTGGGCGTCTCCTGCGACTGGTCCCGGGAGCGCTTCACGCTCGATCCGCCGATGTACCGCGCGGTGCTCGAAGCGTTCTTGCGCCTGTACCGCGAAGGCCTGATTTACCGCGGCCGTTACATCGTCAACTGGTGCCCGCGGTGCATGACGGCGCTCAGCGACCTGGAAACCGAGCATGACGAGCGCCGGGGCCAATTGTGGCTGATTCGCTACCCCGTGGATGGTTCGGCGGAAACGGTGGTTGTCGCCACCACGCGTCCGGAGACGATGCTTGGAGATAGCGGAGTCGCCGTGCATCCGGACGATGATCGCTACAAGCATTTGGTGGGAAGAAATGTGCTGCTGCCGCTGATGAACCGGAAGATTCCGGTGGTGGCCGATGCAGCCGTCGATCCGGCGTTCGGGACCGGCGCGGTGAAGGTGACTCCCGCGCACGACCCGAATGACTTCGAGATTGGGCGGCGGCACGACCTCGCGGAAATCGAGGTGATGTCGGAAGACGCGAAGATGAACGCTGCCGCGGGCGCGTATGCCGGGCTCGACCGGCAGGAAGCACGCCATCGTGTGGTGGCAGACCTGGAAAAGCTGGGGCTGATCGAGCGCATCGATCAGCACACACACTCGGTGGGCGTTTGCCAGCGCTGCAAGACCGTGGTCGAGCCGCGGATTTCAACGCAATGGTTCTGCAAGATGAAGCCGCTCGCGGAGCCGGCGCTCGGCGTGGTGCGCGACAACAAGATTGTGACCGTGCCGGACAATCAGCGGAAGATCCTGATGAACTGGCTGGAGGGCATCCGCGATTGGTGCATCTCCCGGCAGCTCTGGTGGGGGCACCGTATTCCGGTGTGGCATTGCGCGGAGTGCGGGGGCATGAGCCCGGCACGTGACTCGCGCGTCGAGGTCGTGGACGGCCGCGCGCAGGCGGCAAGCCCGCCGGTCGCGTGCGACAAGTGCGGGGGGAAAAAGCTGGCGCAGGATCCCGACGTCCTGGACACCTGGTTCAGTTCGGGGCTGTGGCCCTTTTCCACGCTGGGTTGGCCGGACGAGACCCAGGATCTGCGTGAGTTCTATCCCACCAGCCTGCTGATCAGCGGCTACGACATTCTGTTCTTCTGGGACGCGCGCATGATCATGATGGCGCTCAAGCTCGCGCCTCTCGGCGAATCGGCCGAGAGGATTCCGTTCCGCCAGCTCTACTTGCATTCCCTGGTGCGGGACCCCCATGGCGTGAAGATGTCGAAAACGCGCGGCAACGTGGTGGACCCGCTGGAGATGATCGAGAAGTACGGCACGGATGCGCTGCGCTTCACGCTTGCGATCATGGCCGCGCCGGGAACGGACATCGCGCTGAGCGAGGATCGCATCCTGAGCTGCCGCGCGTTTGCGAACAAAATCTGGAACGCGGCGCGGTTCCTGTTCGTGAATCTGGAGAAGCTGGAAGCGGCGGGGATTTCATTCGAGGAGGTTGCCGGGCCGGCCGCCCGGCAGCGCACGGCGCGCGCCGCGGGCGGGCTGGACCTGGCGGAGCGATGGATTTTTTCCCGGATGGCGGCGGCTATCGAGCAGGCCAATCGCGCGCTCGCCGAATACCGGTTCCACGAAGCCGCGCACGCCGTCTATCACTTTTTCTGGGGCGACATTTGCGACTGGTACATCGAATGGATGAAGCCACGCCTCGAAGGCGACAACCGCCAGGACACGGTGGCCACCTGGAGGAATCTCTTCACCGTGCTCGAAGCCGCGCTGCGGATGCTGCATCCCTTTATGCCGTTCGTCACGGAAGAGCTGTGGACGCGGCTGCCCCAGGGCGCGCAGGAGTCGATCTCGCTCGAGCGGTTTCCGGAGCCGGCGGCAGAGTGGGCGGACGCGGAAGCGGAAAAACAGATGGGCCTGCTGCAGGAAATCATCGCGGCGGCGCGGAATATCCGTGCCGAGATGAAATTGGATCCCAGGCGGCGCGTGGCTGCGGAACTGGCCCCGGCGGAGAGTGTCCCGCGATCGTTCCTCGAGAAGCATTCAGACGCGCTTCTGCGCCTCGCGAATCTGAGCTCGGTGGTGCTGGCTGAGCAGGGCCGTCACCTGGATCCGGGACGCGGAGCGGTGCGATCCACGGCGGAGTTCGAGCTGCTGATTCCGTTTGATGAGGCAGTGGACCGCGTGACGGAAGCGGCAAAGGTGCGCAAGGAATTGGAACGGCTCGAAAAGGATATCGAGGCAAAAGCCGCCCGGCTCGGGGATCAGGCGTTCCGGAGCAAAGCGCCGGAGAGAGTAGTGAAAGCGGAGGAGATTGCGTTAGGCGAGCGCAGGGCGGAACGGGAGAAGTTGCGGGTGCGGTTGGGGCAGCTGGAGGGTTGAGCGCACGGCGCGTGCAAATGAATTGGGACTCGGCGGAGATTGCATTTTTTGTGCAGGCGGCGCTGGATGAGGACATCGGCGCGGGCGACCTGACGGCGCGGGCGATTGTGCCTGCGGAGTCACGAGCGCGCGCCCGCATCATCGCGCGGCGCCAAGTGGTCGTTGCAGGGCTCCCGCTCGCGGAAAAGATCTTCTGCGCGTTGGATCCCGGTGCGCGCGTGGGAGCGGGGGTTGCGGAGGGCGGCGACGTTCAGGCGAATACCGTGCTCGCTCACGTGGAGTGCCGCGCGCAGGCTTTGCTTTCGGGCGAGCGAACGGCGCTGAACCTCTTGGGCCATTTGTCGGGCGTGGCCACTCTGACTCGCCAGTTTGTGCGCGCGGTGGCCGGAACCAGAACGCAAATCCGCGATACGCGGAAGACGCTGCCCCTGCTCAGGCGCCTGGAAAAATACGCAGTGCAGATGGGCGGCGGCGTCAATCACCGGATGGGGCTGTACGACGCAATGTTGATTAAAGAGAACCACATCGCAGCGGCAGGCAGCGTGAGGGAAGCGGTGCGGCGCGCGCGCGCGTTTCTTCCCTCCCCCGGCGGGATGGCGGAGACCACGGCGTACGAATCCTTTGCGCCTCCTGACGCACGCTGGGACGAGGCGGTTCCGATCGAGGTGGAAGTCCGCAACGAGGCCGAGCTGCGCGAGGCGCTCGGCGCCGGCGCCGATTCCCTTCTGCTCGACAACACCACGCCGGACGAGGCCACACGACTCGTGGCGCTGGCCCGGGGACTTCGATCCGGATGCGTGCTGGAGATTTCCGGCGGCGTGACGCTGGAAAACGTCCGGGCGTACGCGGCGGCCGGCGCGGACTACATCTCGGTCGGCGCGCTCACGCATTCGGCTCCTGCTGCGGACCTCAGCCTGCTTGTCGAATCGGGGCCGCGCCTGTAAGCTCGCACACGCCATGCGCAACACCTCCGCCGCGCGCACGCTCCCCGAGACAACTGACCGAAAAATCCTGGAATTGCTGCAACTGTTGTCGGCCAACCCGATGATCCTCGTCAGCGGCACGCGCATGGCGAAACAGATCGGGGTGAGCCGGCATACCGTCCGGCATTGGGTGAATAAACTGCGAGCGCTGGGCGTGGACGTGAAAGGCCACGCCCGGACCGGATATCACCTCCAGAAAGCCGCGGACGTGCTGATGCCCGCCGTGCTGCGTCGGCGGCTGGAAGGCACGGCCTTCGGAAAACATATCCACCATTTTTTCACCATCGGATCGACGAACGATGCGGCGCTGGAGATGGCGCACGGCGGCGCGCCGCACGGCTCCGTCGTGCTGGCGGAACAGCAGACCGCGGGCCGCGGGCGGGTGGGGCGCGCGTGGCATTCAGAGAAATCGAATGGGATTTATATGAGCGTGCTGCTGCGTCCTACGCTTGCGCCCGTCGAGGCGCCGCTGATCACTCTGGTGGCGGGGCTGGCTGCGCGCGATGCCGTGGCGGAGCAGACGGGCGCAGCGCCGGATCTGCGCTGGCCGAACGACCTGCTACTCGGCGGGAAAAAGCTTGGAGGCATCCTCACGGAAATGCACGCCGAGCCGGACCGCGTGCATTATGTCGTGGTCGGCATCGGCGTGAATGTGAACCACGAGTCGCTTCCGGCGGATTTGCGGGGAATCGCAACGTCACTGCGGATCGAGACCGGCCGAGCGCACTCGCGGAGCGATCTGGTGGTTCGGATTCTGCGCGGCCTTGATGGGTATTACAATCAGCTCTTGCGGCAGGACGGTGATGCGATTCTGCGCAGGTTTGCGGAAGTATCCACATTCTGTGTGGGCAAACGGGTGCGCGTGGCCACGGCCAAAGAAACCTTTCTGGCCACCACCGCGGGCCTGGAACCCAATGGCGTGTTGCGGGTAACGCGGGAAAACGGAAAAACGGAGACGGTGCTGGCCGGAGATATACGCGAGGCCTGAGCGATGCTCTTGACCATCGACATCGGAAACACGAACACCGTGCTGGGCGTGTACAAAGGTGAAAAGCTAGCCGCGCACTGGCGGTTGACCACAGCGCGCAGCCAGACCGTGGACGAATACGGGATTTTGGCGCGCAGCCTGTTTCACAACGCCGGCCTCGAGCAGGGGGATCTCGAGGGGATCATCATCAGTTCGGTGGTCCCGCCGCTCAATTCCACCCTGGCGGAGATGTCCGAAAAATATTTCGGGACCAAGGCCCTGTTCGTTGAGCCGGGAGTACGCACCGGCGTGCCTGTTTTTTACGACAATCCGTCCGAGGTGGGGGCGGACCGCGTGGTCAATGCGGTGGCGGCCCATTCGAAATACGGTGGGCCGTGCATTGTGGTGGATTTCGGCACGGCGATTACGTTCGATGCCATTTCGGAAAAAGGCGAGTACCTCGGCGGCGTGATTGTGCCCGGTTTGGGGATCGCCGCGGAAGCTTTGTTCGCGCGCACGGCGCGGCTTCCGCGAGTGGAGATTAAAGACCCGGGCAAAATCATCGGCACGAATACCGTGGCATCGATGCAAGCCGGATTGTTTTACGGGTACGTGGATTTGGTGGACGGGATTGTGGCGCGGATGAAGCAGCAGATGGGCAGCGGCACGCGCGTGGTCGCCACAGGAGGTCAGGCGCCGCTCGTGGCGCGGGGATCGAAGCACATTGAAGCTGTGGACGAGCACCTGACGCTCGAAGGATTGCGGATCATTTGGGAGAGAAATCGCGACGGGGGAGCGGCCGGGCGCAAAAACGGCGGGCAGGGCGGCGCGAAACGGCCGAAGAAATAACGGCGGGCTGGACTACTTCTTCGGGGTAGTTTGGTCTCGACGGGAACGCCACAGATACCACGAAGCAACACTGCGATGGGGTTTCCACACCTCTGAAAGTTCAAGCATCTTCCTTTCCGATGGCATCCGGCGCAGCCCGTAGGCCATGCGGATTGCATGCTGGATGCCGAGATCGTCCACGGGCAGCACGTCGGGGCGTCCGAGCGAGAAGAGCATGAAGATTTCCGCGGTCCAGCGGCCAATTCCCTTCACCGCTGTAAGACGTTCCATAATCGCTTCGTCCTTCATGCGGCCGAGGTGTGCCAGGGGAAGCTCGCCGGAGGAGGCGCGGGCGGCGATGTCGCGGATGTAGCGAACCTTTTGGCGCGAGAGGCCGGCGGAGCGCATCTTGCGAACGGGCATCGCCAGAATCTCGGCCGCCTCCGGGAATTTCGACCGGCGGTCCGTGCTGTCGCAGCCGAAGAGTACGCAGAAGCGCGCCTCCACGGTGCGCGCGGCGTGCCAGGAAATCTGCTGCGCAATGATGGCCGTCACCAGCACGCGAAGGCGGTTGGTATGCACGCGCTCGTGCAGCAGGCAGGGGCCGACGCGCTCGATGATGCTGCGCATCACGGGGTCGGCGCGCTTCAGATGGCGTACGGCTGTGCGGTGCGACATCGAGGATAAACGGTACGCGAGCCGTTGGCGTGATGCAAATCAGGTCGCACGGCATGGGCTGCATCGCCGGACGCAATTCGGGCTAGAATTGCCGTCGTGACGGCGTTTAACTACTTCAATTACTTCACGGAAATCGAGGAGTATTTCTGGCGGAAGCGAGGAGCACAGATATTGGTGTCGCCGCTGGACTGGGCGATTCTGGAAAGCTGGCAGAAAGCCGCGATTCCCGTGGAGGTGGTGTTAAAAGGCATTGACGCGGCCTTCGAGAGCTATGCAAGGTCGCGGCGAGGAACGAGTGGGCGGCCGTTGAAGAGCCTGGCATATTGCGTAGACGCCGTGCTGGATGCGGCTGTCGCCGCGCAGGAGGCGGCCGCGGGGCGCGGCCCGGAAACGGACGGAGGAAGGAAGCCGGCCGAACAGCCCTTCTCGCGCGAAGAGTTGGCGGCATATTTCACGCGAAACGCTGCTCGAATGCGCGAGGCCACAAAGCGCGTCGAGTCTGCGCGCATCACCCGTGGTGAGGCGCTGGCTCAGCGAATTGCCGACACGGCGGCTCGCGTGGAGGAGTGCTGCGCGGGTCTCGAGGCGCTTGCGCGCATCGATCTGGAGGATTTGGAGCGGCGGCTGACGGTGCTCGAAGACGGGCTTTATGCCGCTTTGCAGGCCGGCGCGGACGAAAAAACCGTATTGGAGGTTCGGCGGGAGATGGATCGCCAGCTTGCTCCTTATCGGCGAAAGATGTCTGCGGAGCAGTTGGCGATGCTGGAGCAGCAGTATTTGCGCCGGCGATTGATGGAGGCGTATCAGTTGCCTCGGCTCGGCCTTTTTTATCTCACATAACGCCGAAAGCAGATTTTCCTACAATCGGCTGCGGCGTCGCGGGTTAGGGTGCAATGAAACGCTGGCTGATGTTCGTTCAGTTCTGCGGATTCTATATCCTGCTTGCCGCAGTGCTCTTCGGCGGCGCGGGAAGGTTCGACGTCCCGCGGCTGTGGGCCTACATAGGCGCGTACCTCGCGATCATGCTGGTGGGTGTGTCCGTCCTCGATCCCAGCCTCTATAGGGAACGCGTGCGGCCAGGCGGGAAGCGACGGCCCTGGAGCCTCCACATCCTCTCTGCGCTGTTCGTGACGCACCTGCTGGTGGCGGGCATTGAAGCGGGACGCTACCGCTGGACTCCGCCGGTCCCTCTGGCCGTCGAATGTGCCGCTTTCGTCGCGTTCACCGTGTGTTTTGCCGTGGTGGTGTGGGCCATGCACGTGAACCCGTTCTACTCTTCGGTGGTAAGGATTCAAACCGAGCGCGGGCACACCCTGGTGACCGCCGGTCCCTACCGCTGGGTGCGCCATCCGGGGTATGCGGCGACGATTGTGGTCTGTCTGGCCAGCGGAATGGCGTTGGGGTCGTGGGCCGCGGTGGTCGTGCTGTTTCCGATAGTGCCATTCGTTCTCTTCCGTGTCGTCACCGAAGACGCGTTCCTAAAGAAAAACTTGCCTGGATATCCCGAGTATGCCGCGCGGGTATCCCACCGCCTCCTGCCCGGGGTTTGGTAGGATGTCCGCGGGTTTCCTGCCGTGCAATTGAAAATCGAGAAGCTCGTCTATGGAGGCGAGGGCATGGGCCACTCGGATGGGGTGGCCGTGTTTGTCCCGTTTGTCGCCCCGGGAGAAACGGTCGCGGTGCGCCTTGATGCGCAGAAAAAGAAATTCGCCCGTGGGCGTGTGGAGAAATTTGTGGAGACCTCGCCGGCCCGAGTCGCCGCGCGCTGTCCCTACTTCACGCGATGCGGCGGATGCCATTACCAACACCTGCCCTACGACGCGCAGTTGGGTTACAAACGCGAAATATTGCTGGAGACGCTTTCGCGGCTCGGCGGCATCCGCTGGGGTGGGCCGGTCGAGGTTCATGCCTCGCCCGCGTTCGCCTACCGGAACCGCGCGCAGTGGAAGGTCCGGCAAACGGCCGGCGGAGGCGCGTCCATCGGTTACCTCGAGGCGGGATCGGAGACGCTGTGCGCGGTGGACCAGTGCCCGATTCTCAGTCCGCGGCTGGAAGACACGCTGCTTCGCCTGCGCGGCATGCTGGAGCGGCGCGAGATTCCTGCTGCGCTGGCGGAGGTGGAGGCGTTTGTGGATGGCGAAGACGAGCGGATCCTGCTGAGTGCGTCGTTCTCTAACCTCGGAGGAATTACTGCCCAGGCGCTGGGCGCGCGGCTGCGCGAGGCGTTGCCTTCGATCGAAAGCCTGCTGCTGCACGACGCCAGCCGCGACCGCTTCGAACTCCTGGGGCCCGGATATCTGCGCTATCGCGTGGGTGAGCGGCGCTACCGCGTGGGGCACCTGTCGTTCTTCCAGGTGAACCGTTTTCTGGTCGAAGCCCTGGCCCGGCGCGCAACGGCGGACTCGCGCGGGCGGCTCGCGCTGGATTTGTACGCGGGTGTTGGACTGTTTTCGCTGCCGCTCGCGGCGGGATTCGAGCGCGTGGTGGCAGTGGAAGGAAATCCCGCCGCGACGCGGGACCTGGAGGACAACGCTCGCGCAGCAAAGGGAGGCGCGATCGAGGTGCGCACTCAGGACGCCGAGGAGTTTCTTCCGCGCTCGCACGAGCAGCCGGACCTGATTCTGCTCGATCCCCCGCGGGCGGGGCTGTCGGATGCGGTGCGCGCGCGCCTCGCGGCCGTCGGAGCGGCGGAGATTCGCTACGTGTCCTGCGACCCCGCTACCCTGGCGCGCGATCTAAAAGGGCTGTGCGAGACGTACGACGTGGCGGGCATCGAACTGTTCGATTTATTTCCGCAGAGCTTTCATCTGGAAACGCTCGTGTGCCTGCGGCGGCGGGAGCCCACGGTATGAGATTGCCCGCGTTGTGGCCCGCCATCGCGCTCGCAGGCGGGATTTTGCTCGCGCACGGGGCGCCCCTTTCGCCGCTGGCCTGCGCGGCGGTCCTCGTCGCCGCGATGCTCACTGCCATGCTCTTCCTGCGCCGCGGAGCGCTGCGCGCCGCATGTTGGGCGGCGTTGGCGTGCTGGCTGGCCGTGGGGGCGATGGTGGCGGACCTGCAGCGGCGTGACGTTTCCGCCGACAACGCTGCTGCACTCATTGCCAGCGGTCAGGTGGACGCACACGAGCCATTGCGATGGCGCGGGCGGCTTCGCCAGGGGCCCTCGCGCCTGCCCTCGGGAATACGGTACGACGTCGACCTGGAAGAGGTGGAGGCAGCGGGACGCGCGGTGCCGGTGACCGGCGGATTGCGCGCGACCCTGCGCGAATTCCCCGGACGGCCGTGGGTTGAACCGCCGGCAGTAGAACCGGGGGACCGCGTGGAGCTGCTCCTGCGTGCCCGCGTCCCGCGGAATTATATGAACCCCGGCGCTTTCGACGAACGCGGCAGCCTGGCCCGCCAGGGAATCCACGTGGAGGGCTCGCTACGCGACGGCAGCCTGCTGACTCGGCTCGAGACGCCGCCCAGCGGCGTCCGTTGGAGGGACCGATTCGGCCGGATCCGGAATCATTCCTTCGCGACCCTCGATGGACTTTTTGCCGCGTCCCCCGATGTTGACGCGGTGCTGCGAGCGATGTTACTGGGCGATCGCGGTTTCCTGGAGCATTCCATCTCGGAAAAATTCCAGCAGACGGGTGTCTATCACGTCCTGGTTGTGGCGGGATTGCACGTAGGCGCGCTGGCCGCGTTCGTCTTCTGGGTGGGGAGGCGCACGCGGCTGCCCATGGAACTGACGGTGCTCGCGACGCTGGCGGTGCTCGCCTTCTACGTGCTGGTGGTTGAGGAGCGTCCGCCGATCCTCCGCGCGGCGCTGATGGCTGCAGCGGTACTCTGCGCCGCATTTTTCTACCGGCGCCCGGCGGTGCTCAATGGATTGGCTGTGGCGGCGCTCGTGATTCTGTGCGCGAATCCCGCGGCGGTGTTCGATCCCAGCTTTCAGCTTTCGATCGCGGCGGTAGGCGCGATTGGAGCGCTGGGCGTCCCGCTTGTCGAAGCTACGACGGCGCCGTATCGCCGCGCGCTCGCGCATGTGAGCGATGAGACGCGAGACCCGCTGTTCCCTCCCCGGCCGGGCCAGCTTCGCCTGCTACTTCGCGAACAGGCCGCAGACCATCTCGAGTGGAGGCTGCCCCCGCGACTCGCGCCGTATTCGCTGGCAATCCTTGTGACCCCCGCGCGGTGGGCTTTGGCGATCTGGGATCTAATGGTGATTTCCGTGGCCATCCAGGTGGGATTGACGCCCTTGATGGCCCTCTACTTCCACCGCGTGGCGCTGGCCGGGCCGCTGGCGAACCTCCCCGCGGTTCTGTTGACCGGGCTGATCGTGCCTTTCGGATTCTTGTGCCTGGCGGTGGCATCCGTATCGCAAACGCTGGCTGGACCGCTGGCTGCCGTCGTGGGCTGGCTGGTGCGGGTCTTGGTTGGCTCGGTGGCGTGGTTTGCGCGCGTGCCGCGGCTCTCCTACCGCGTTCCAGGGCCGCCAGGTTGGCTGATTGCCGCGTGCGGAGTCGCATTGGTCGCGGTCGCGGCATGCCTGTGGCGGAAATCGCATCCTCCGGCGGACACACAGCCGTCTCGCGGGTGGCTGCTGGGCGCCGCGATGGCTGCAAGTGCGGTGGTGTGTGGAGTACTGCTGGTGTGCGTGGCAACGTATCCGTTTGCGCCCCGGCTCGCGCGCGGAGAGCTGGAAACGACGGTGCTCGACGTGGGACAGGGGGATGCGATCCTGGTGGCATTTCCGGATGGCCGCACCATGCTGATCGATGGTGGCGGCAGCGCCCTCGGCCCGCTGGCTCGGGAGACGGGCCGTCCGGACTTTGATATTGGCGAAATGGTTGTCGCGCCGTACCTGTGGGAGCGCGGGCTGAAACGGCTGGACGTAGTGGCGTTAACCCACGGCCATCGCGACCATCTGGACGGGCTATACGCCGTGCTCGAAGATTTCCACGTGGACGAACTGTGGCTCGGGCGCGAGATTACATCGCCAGGCTTCCGAGCCCTGGAGCAGGAAGCGAACAGAAATGGCGTGCCCGTCGTGCACCACCAGCGCGGCGACGCGTTTACCTGGGCGGGGGTGCAGGCAGCGTTCCTGTGGCCCGACGCGGAGCCTGCAAACGACAAAGCAGCGAACAACGATTCCCTGGTCTTGCGGCTGCAGTTCGGCGGCGTCACGTATTTGCTGACGGGAGATATCGAGAAGCCCGTGGAGCGCGAATTGCTCTCGCGGCAGGACGATCTCCATGCCGAATTTCTGAAAGTGGGACACCACGGAAGCAAAACGTCCACGACCAGGGATTTTCTAGCCGCAGTTGCACCGCGCGTCGCTGTGATTTCCGCCGGTGCGGAGAATCCCTACGGGCATCCGAACCAGTCCGTGCTGGATGAATTCCGCGGGAGTGGCGCACGGCTGCTGCGCACGGACCGGGATGGGGCGACGACAGTGCTGACAGATGGACGTGGGATCACCCTGCGCTCCTACGCCCAGGGTAACGCGCCGGAGTAGCGCGGGGTGTGCCTGTGTTCACGCCTCTTCGGAGGGTGGCTGGTCCTCCTCGGAGGATTCGAGTTCCACTCCTTCTTCAGAGGATAGATACTCGGCGATGATACGGCGCGCGTCCTCCGCCTGCGAGGAAAGAACGATGATGTCGCCATCCGTCATTCCCGCGGGAGGCGTGTGCATGGGAAACGGCTCGCCGGGAGAGAAATCAGGGACCTTCAGCCCGGCGCTTTCGAGCAGGCCGCGGATCACCATGGCCTCGGTAGATGTGGTAGCGCGATGAACGATTACGACCGCGTCACGACTGCCGGGGTCGGACATGCCTCGTGCCCTCCCAGCGCTGAGAATATAGTGGGCTCCCAGCGCTCAGCCGTCAATAGATCAGCCGGGCTCGTCGTCAAAATGTTCCATCCCGAACCCTTCATTCTAGGAGAGGTATTCCGCAATTATCCGCTTTGCGTCATCCGCCTGCGAAGCGGGCACGGCGACATCGTTCATTCCGATATCGACTGGATGAGCGTGCATCGTTAGCGGTTTGCCGGCGGTCGAGTCAGGAGCCTCGATGCCCGCGCTCTCGAGGAGACCACGAATCACCATCGCCTCCGTGGGCGAGTTGGCGCGGTGGACGACCACGAGCGGGTCGAGACTGCTGGAATCAAGCACGCGGGCCGCCTCCCTGCTCTGCCCCTATCATAAGTGCAGGCGGCTGATGCGCGCGGCGCAAAGCGTCGGCTGCACCCTAAAAATTGTCCGAAAAACACTCAGGGGAACGCGGCGCCCGTTTAGCGGGCGCGCCACAGCATCTCCGCGGCGAGAATTGCAAAAGCCACAGCCGCGCCGGCCAGCGCCTGGTACTCACGGTTCTTGCGGTATTGGTTCCAGGAGAATGGTTCCGCGGCGGCGCCCCGAGGTGCGCGAGGCCAGAACAGTGGCACGTGGCGCGCATACTCGTCGAATGATGCGCCGTACTCCGCGCGCAATTCCTCCTCCTCGCGCCGCATCACTCCGGGATAGAACACGCCGAGATAGAGAGCGGCGACGGCAGCCGCGATCCACGATGCCGCGGCGAGCAAAAAACCGGCGCCGAGCAGCAGGCTGCCGAGATAGAGCGGATTTCGCGTCCACGCATACGGGCCCGCGGTAGCCAGCGCTTCGTGTTTGCGCAGATGGCCCGCCGCGGCGGCTCGAATCGCGAGGCCAATGACGGCGAGCGCCGCGCCTGCGGATAGCGTAGTGGGCGTCGGCCCCGCCAGCAGGAAGCAGGCGACGCCCACAGGATAGCCGATCCGCACGCGCCAACGCGTCCGCCAGGGCGGAGGGAGAGATTCGCCGGGCGTCACGACCGCCGAGCCTCCGCGCGGCAGGCTACAGCAGCGAGGCGGCGGTTGACCGCCTCTTCCACTTGTTCCACGGTGATGGAGAGCATGGATGGCGCGGGGGAGGAGCCGCGATTGTAAGTGGTCTCCTCTGGACGCGCATTGCGCACGACAACATCTTCGCGGCAGTACGGTCCCGTTTGCGCGGGGTCGGTGGGACCGTAGAGGCCGACCACCGGAGTTCCGAGCGCGACGGAAAGATGAAGCGGGCCGGTGTCACCCCCCACGAAAAACTGAGCGCAGCGCAGCGCGGCCATCAATTGTGGCAGATCCAAATCCAGCAGCAGCGGTGCGGGATCGCCCGCGGAGGCCGCCACAGCGTCCGCCAGCGGACGTTCTCCGGGGCCGTAGGTGACGATGCCGCGGAATCCGAACCGGGTGGCGAGCCGGCGATGGAGTTCGCCGAATCGTCCCGCGGGCCAGCACTTCGACAGCCATCCGCCGCCCGGACTGAGCATGAAATAGCGGGTGACGCCGTGTCCGCGGAGCGATTGATTCACGCTCGCCTCGGCCGCCGGCGGAACACGCAAGGGAAACTGTGAGCGCGCGTCGCGCGGTGCTGATGGAGGGATGGGCGCGATCGCGGCGGCGAGCGAAAGATTTTTTTCGATCCGGTGGCCGTGCGCGGGGGAGACGCGCCGGTTGTAGAACAGCGACGCTCCACTCTCTCGGGCTGCGGCACTATTAAACCCCACGCGCACGGGCGCGCCGGACAGCCTCGCGAGAACGGCGGATTTATACAGGCCCTGGACGTCCAGCACGCAGTCAAATCGTTCGCGGCGCAAGCGCGCCACGCCCTCGCGCAGCTTTCGCCACCCGGTACGCGGCACGGAAATCACCTCGTCAATGCCATCCACCTGATCCAGCAGCGGACGCCAGCGCTCGTCCACCAGCCACGCGATGTGCGCGGCTGGAACTGCACTTCGGAGGGCAACGGCAACGGGCAGGGCGTGAATGATGTCGCCGAGCGACGTGAGCCGGACGATCAGGAGGCGGCGCGCGTCGCCGGCGCTTGGCGATGGATTCATGGGCGCGAAGTGGCAGCGCTGCGGATGCGGGAGAATAAATCGGAGGTGGAATGATGTTTTGGGTCGCCCACAATGGCCACGCGAATTCCAAGCCGCGCGGCAATCGCGCGTTCGGGGACAGTATCCGGTGTGTAGTCGGTGCCCTTCGCGTGCACGTCCGGGCGGAGGACTTCGAGCAGGCGTTCCACATTCAGTTCGCGAAAAATCACCACACTGTCCACGGCGGCGAGAGCGGCAACGAGTTCGGCACGAGCGCGCTCGTCCAGTATCGGACGGCCGGGGCCCTTCAATTGGCGCGCGCTCTCGTCGGAGTTGATGGCCACGATCAACACGTTGCCTTCGCGCCGCGCAGCTTCGAGATAGCGGACGTGCCCTGCATGCAGGAGATCGAAGATGCCGTTTGCAAGAACAAACGTCTTCCCGTACGGGCGCGCACCCTCGATCATCCCGCTAAGGACATCCAGGGTCACGATTTTGTCGCTGGAATTCACTTGGAACGCCGGACCGCACCGCCGGCATCGGTCGCGGCCCCGCCGGCAGTATTCTCCGGCGCCGGGGCTTCGCCGGTGATTTCACCGCGGAGGGCAGCGAGCAGTTCCACCTGCGTGACGGTGGCCGTTCCGCGTTTCATCACCACGATCCCTCCGGCGTAGTTCGCCAGACGCGCCGCTTCGAGATACGAGGCGCCGGCGGCGAGCGCCAGCGTGAACGCGGCGATTACGGTGTCGCCTGCGCCGGTGACGTCCACGGCATCCGGCGCGCCAAAAACGGGAATGTCTTCCACGGCTCGCCCGGGCTCGAACAGCGCCATCCCATCTTTTCCGCGAGTCACCAGGAGCGCGCGAAGCCCCAATTGGCGCAGCGCTTTCCGGCCCAGGCGTTCGAGCGCGGCGCGATCGGTGCCGATACGGCTGTGGTACAGCGCTTCGATCTCCGGCTCGTTGGGCGTGGCGGCGGTTACCCCCGTGGCACGATATTCGAGCAGCGCGTAACGGGAATCGAGCGTGATGGGCTGCGTTGAGCCGGTGCGAAGGCTTCGAACGAGCGCGGGTGTGACGGCCCCAAAACCATAGTCGCTCACAAGCACGGCGCCGGCGCGCGCCGCGACTTGCCGCGCGCGCCGGGCGATCTGGTCGCGCGCGGCCGGCGGAATCGGACTCTGCGGCTCGCGGTCCACGCGGAGCACCTGCTGCCGGGCAGTATGCGAAAAACCGGCGAGATACCGCGTCTTTGTCGGCGTCGTCCATCCGCGAACAATCCGGATGCCGGTGACCGGAACCATTTTGCGGCGGAAATAATCGAGCAGAGCGTGGCCGGGTGCGTCGTCGCCCACCGCGCCCACCATCTGCACCTGCGCCCCAAGATCCGCCAGATTGTTTGCGGCATTGGCGCCGCCGCCGGGTACCAGGCGCGATTCTGAATGGCGCAGAATCAGCACGGGAGCCTCTCGCGATACGCGGGAGATTTCGCCGCTCACGAACTCGTCCGCCACCAGATCCGCGAGAACCAGAATGCGCTGGCGGGGAAACGATTCGGCCAGCTCGATCAACCGGACGAGGTCTGCGCTCATCGCGCTCCCCCGGGGGTCATGGCGGGGCGAGCAGGGGACGGAAGCGCGGCGGCCTCGGCCTGCTCGCACTGGAGAATTCTATCCACCGCAGCGGCCAGATTTTCGGCCACGAATTCAGGCTGTTGAGGCCAGTCGCGCGAATGCCATTCATACTCGCCCCGGCCATATCCGGTGAGGACAAATATTGAGCGGGCACCGGCGTTGTGCGCCAGGTCCACATCCGCCTGGCGGTCGCCCACCACCCAGGAGCCCGGCAGGGCGAGCGCGCGCTCTCGCGCCGCGCGTTCGAGCATTCCGGTGCGGGGTTTGCGGCAGTCGCAACCGTCCTCGGCCCGGTGCGGGCAGGCATAAAACGCATCGATGCGTGCGCCGGAAACAGCCAGATCATGCCGGATGCGGTCGTGGATCTCGCCGATCAGCGATTCGGGAAAATATCCCCGGCTGGCGCCCGACTGATTTGTGACCACGATGACGGGAAACGCCGCGTCGTTCAGCCGGCGGATGGCCGCAGGAACGAACGGATAAATGTGCAGGCGGGAGATGTGGTTCATGTAGCCCACCTCCTCGCAGATGGTGCCGTCGCGGTCCAGGAAGACGGCGCGTCGAAGTTGCCGATCAGCCACGGGCGACGGCTCCCTTCGACCCCCCGGCGGCGGACTGCGCCAGCCAGCCACGCGCCGCATCGAGCACCATTTGGAGATCCACGGATTTCATACAGCGATGGTCAATGGGACAGTGTCGCAGAAAACAGGGGCTGCAGGCCACTTTTCGCTGAACGATGGAGAGGTGCGGCGTCAGCGGGCGTGTGCCCTCGGCATCGGTCGGGCCGAACACGGCGACCACGGGCAGGCCGACCGCCGCGGCCACGTGCATGGCGCCGGAATCGTTGCCGATAAACAGCCCGCAGCGCGAGAGCAGCGCGGGGAGATCGCCGATGGCGCTGCGCCCGATGAGGTTGATCACACCTTCGCCGGCACCCTGCTCGACTTCGGCCGCCACGGCTGCCTCCGAGGCAGCCCCGAACAGCAGCACGCGCGCACCGTAGTCGGCAACGAGCGTTCGCGCCAGATCGGCGTAACGGTTGGCGGGCCAGCATTTCGCTGTGCCATATGCCGCGCCCGCGCCGAACGCGATGCGCAGGCCATCGGGCGGGCAGCCCACGTCGCGTAGAAATTTTTCCGCCCGGTCCAGTGCCTCGGGCGCGACTCGAATTCGCACCGGCGCTACTTCAGGCAGTGTCTCAATCCAGCCGGCGCGACGGAGCAGTTCCAGATAGTAGTTGGATTCGTGCGCCGGAATTTCGCCCGGGCTTGGAACCGGGATGGATTTTGTGAGCAGCAGGCCGCGCCCGTCGCGCGCGTAGCCGATGCGTTCCGGAATGCCCGCGCGCCACACAATCCAGGCGGCTTCGAATGCGTTTTGGAACAGCACGGCGGAATCGAACCGTTCGGCGCGCAGTTCGCGCGCCAGCCGTTCGAGACCCAGCGGGCCGCGATGGCGCCCGCGATGGTCGAAGGGAATCAGGCCATCCACCAGGCCCTGGTCGCGGTACAGGTCAGCCACCCACGGCCGCGCGAGGACGGAAATCTTCGCGTCCGGCCGGCGCGCCCGGATCGCGCCGAGCGCGGGGACCGAGAGAATCGCGTCGCCAACCCAATTCGTGGCGCGGACCAAAAGCTTCACGCGGCCGCTCCGCGCCGCCGCGAAGCGATTTGGAGAATCGCGCGGTACACGGCTTCCTGGTCCGCGGGAACCAGGCGAATGCGGCAGGCGAATAGAGGAAACGCCGCGGCGAGGGGGAGCGGCAGATTGGGCGCGTCCTTTTCCGTGCACACCAGCGCGGTCCCTCCCGATTCGCGGGCGGCGCGCTCGACGGCGGAAAGATCGTCGGCGGAATACTGGTGATGATCGGGGAACGATTTCTCGCCCACCACGGTGCCGCGCAGCTGGCCGGACCAGCGGCGCAGGTCGGAGAAAAACGCGTCGGGGTTGCCGATTCCGCAGAACGCGAAATAGCGCGGCTGGCCGTTCGAGGAGGCGGCCGGCGCCGCTGTCCCGTTCGCCGCTCCCGACCTGGCGGCGCGCGCAGCGTTGGCGGCGGCAGGAATGGAAATGGGCAGCAGTTCATCCCACACCGTCGTGGCATAGAAAATTGGCGCGTCGGAGTGGCGCCGCAGCGCTGCTTCGAGCCCCGGCGTGTGCACGGCGCGCGTGATCACCAGAATATCGGCTCGCCGCAGCGCGGAGCGCGGCTCGCGCCCGCGCCCGGCGGGCAGCAGGCCGCCGCCGAACGGGTCGGTGGCGTCAATCAGCACGATGTTGACGTCGCGCTCGAGCTGGAGGTGCTGGAAGCCGTCGTCCATCACAAACCATTCGACGCCGCGCGCGACAAGAGGTTGTGCCGCCTGGTAACGGTCTTTTCCCACTGCAATGGGAACGCGGTCGGCGAGCCGGGCGTGGAGGAGTTGAGGTTCATCGGCCTCGGCGGTGGCGCCGGATTTAGCGTCCGTCGCTGGCGCC
>Ga0187803_10000135_pt1 | contig 30583 bp, 26 predicted proteins | sample NC_wetland_sal_i_2_FD_132425 | JGI IMG/M metagenome (GOLD analysis project Ga0187803, IMG submission 132425) | Wetland sediment microbial communities from Neuse River Estuary, North Carolina, USA - Control_3 | ecosystem: Environmental > Aquatic > Freshwater > Wetlands > Sediment | place: USA...
CGCAGATCGCCGCGCACGGCGCCGAGACGCGCCAGCACGCGCGCTACGTTGCCATCGAGAACGGCCAGCGGGGCGCCGTAGGCGATGCTCAGCACCGCGGCCGCGGTGTAGCTGCCCACCCCCGGCAGTTCGAGCGCAGCTTCCAGAGTCTCGGGAAAACACCAGGCGTGGCGGCGTACGATTTCGCGGGCGGCGCGCCGCAGATTGCGCGCGCGGCCGTAATAGCCGAGACCGGCCCAGGCTTCCAGCACGGCATGTTCCGGTGCGCGGGCCAGCGCACGCACCGTCGGGAACAATTTCAGGAATCGTTCGTAGTAGGGCAGCACGGCGGCGACGCGCGTCTGTTGCAGCATGACTTCGGAAAGCCAGATGCGATAGGGATCGCGAGTCACGCGCCAGGGCAGCGCGCGCTTGCGTGCGTGGAACCAGGCGAGGAGCCGGCGGCGGAAAGCGGGCAGCGCAGGGCCGGAGGGAAGGGCGAGTGCTTGCGGCGTTTGATGGCGTCGAGGCACGTGGGACTTCATAGCATTGAGGGGGAAAAAGCGAAACTCGAAATTCGGCAAGAGGACGGAGGCCTCAGGGGTTAAAACCCCTGAGTGAACGGGGATCGCTGATGTCGGAGCTTAAGCTCCGAACCCTAGGGAAGGAAAACATGAGGGGGAGCGTGAGAAGCGAACAATTCACGGATGCAGCGCGCGTTACATGAAGATGACGTAGGCGGTAGTCCAGAACTGAGTGGGGATGGTGCCGCGGGGCTGGGCGGTAATGATGATTTTGAACAGATGGGGCTCCTCGGGGAGCTGCGCGAGCAGGGATTCGCCCGGACCTGCCAGGCGCGGCTCGATCAAAGCCAGCTCGCGCATCGTGCTCGAGATCGTTTCCGACGAGGGCGCCATGGGGGAGACGGGGCGCTCGGTGCGGAATTCAATTTCCGCGTCGATTTCGTAGAAATGCCAGGCGAGGCAAGCGGCGAGCTTGACGCCGCGCTCGAATTTTTCAAGTTGTTCGACGGTGGGCGCGCTGGTACCCGGGGCGGGAAAGATCAGGGGGTCAAAGACGAGCACCACCTGGCGCTCGTCTTCGCGCGCGAACTCACGGACTTTCAGCTCGCCGGTGCGCGCCGTCGCTTTCCAGTCGACGTGGCGCGCGCTGTCCGCGCTTTGATAGTCGCGGATGGCGTAGAGGTCGTGGCCGCGGCCGCGGTGAACGCTTTCCATCTCCCCGCTGACCATGGGCAGGATTTCATAAAATTCTTCCGTGGGCTCGACGGGAGGATAGACCAGCGCCTCGACCGCCGAGCGAACCTTCCGCCATTTTTCGAGGAATCCGAAGGGGAAGCGCGTCTGGAGGACGAAGGAATCCTGGCGGTAGAGCCCGCGGCGGGGAAAGAGCAGTTCGACGCGCTGGCGGGCCTGCGAATTCCGGGGGACGTAGGGGAAATAGACGGGATCGCGGAAGACGGGCTGCGCATCCTTCTTGGGGTCCGGATTCACGCGCAGGGAAAATGACGGCAGCGTCTCTTTGCGGTTGTGCAGGGTCAACATGGCCAGGGCCGGCTGGCCGGCAAAAATCTGCTCGGGCAGCTCGATTTCCAGCTCGTTGCCAGTGAGCACGATTGTGGAGAGCACGCCGCTCATCAGGATGCCCGCCAGGAGCGCGGAGAGAATCAGGAACAGAAGGTTGTTGCCGGTGTTGAGCGCGGCCAGGCCGAGCAGGAAAACGCCGGTGATGTAGACCCAGCCTTCGCGCGTGAGGCGGAAACGGATTTCGACGGTCAGCCAGCGGAGCGACGTGCGGCGAAACAGGGGCGGAACGATCTTGATTCCCACCCAGAAGGCGATCACGAGCGAGAGTGCGGCCATGACCGCGGCGAACCGCGTCTCGCCCATCTCGCGCGCGGCAGCCGAGTAGAGGGCGAGCAACAAGGCTACGCCCAGCGCAGCTATGCCCAGGCCGAAGGCTTTCCAGCCCTGCCGGTCCACATGGGACCACCAGCGCGATAGGGCGGAGGTGCTCATGGGAGTAGGAGGGCGCGAGAGGGAGGAGGGAGAAAAGCAGGTCCCTCCCCCGCAGGAGCGGGGTCGGGATGACAGGAAAAGTGGCGCGGCGGTCCGAAGAGCATGTCGAATCTCGAGGGCGACACGCGGGCCGTCCTAGAGCGGGACTCGAGTGGAGTCGAGGATTTCCTGGAGGATGGATTCTGTTTGCTCCGATTTGCGCTGGGTGGAGACGTAGCGCGAGTTCAGGACGATACGGTGAGCGAAGACGGGAACGACGAGGCGTTTCACGTCATCGGGTACGAGATAGTCGCGGCCGTCGAGGTAGGCGCGCGCCTGAGCCGCGCGGTGGAGCATCACGGTGCCGCGCGGGCTAACGCCCAGGATGATGCGCTCGTCGGAGCGGGTGCGCTCGACGATGGCCAAAGCGTAGTCGAGCAGGGCCTCTTCCGCGCGAACGCGCCCGACCGCCTCCTGCATGCGCACGACGTCGGCGGCGTCCATCACCGCTTCGCCCATGGCGCCGAGGGCGGCGGCGCCATCGCGCTTCATGATCTCCTTCTCGCTGGCGCGGGCCGGATAGCCCATGCGGATGCGAAGCAGAAAGCGATCGAGCTGCGATTCCGGGAGGGGATAAGTGCCGTGGTGCTCGATGGGATTCTGCGTGGCGAGCACCAGGAAGGGCTGCGGCAACGGGTGGGTCCTGTTGTCCACGGTCACCTGGGCTTCGTTCATGGCCTCGAGCAGTGCGGATTGCGTTTTCGGAGTGGTGCGGTTGATTTCGTCCGCGAGCACCAGGTTGGCGAAGATGGGCCCGGGCTTGAATTCGAATTCCTGCGTGCTGGGCACGTAGACGCTTGTGCCGATCACGTCGCTGGGCAGCAGGTCCGAGGTAAACTGGATGCGCTGGAACGAGCAGCGGAAGGAGCGCGCCAGCGCTTGGGCGAGCGTGGTCTTGCCGACGCCGGGAACGTCTTCAATCAGCAGGTGGCCGCGAGCCAGGAGCGCCACCAGCGCCAACTCGATGGCCTCGTCCTTGCCCCGCACCACGCGGGCGATGGCGGCGCGGAGTTCGTTGAGTTGGCTAGCCGCGGTTGTGGTGGTCATCGGTTGAAAATCCGGGTCCCTTCTGCTACAAACGCACTAGATGCATCGAGTAGGACGGGCGATTAGCTCAGTTGGTTAGAGCGTTCCCCTCACACGGGAGAGGTCCAAGGTTCGAGCCCTTGATCGCCCACCACGTCCTTCCCTCACGTAACAACTGGCGCACCTCACTGTTGGCCATTTCCCGCCGTTTGCGACCGCTGTGCTAGACTGCGGCTTCTGAGTTTGGGTCCGGCACCCATTCAGTGTAGCGGAATCCAGAAATGACCACCACACTCCGGTTCTTCGCCATTCTAGCGCTGAGCGCATGGCTGGGAGGCAGCTTTTTCCTGATGTTTCTTACGGCGCCGGACGCGTTCCGGCTGCTGCCCACTCCGGACCTGGCGGGGGCGGTTGTGGGGCTGGCGCTGGCCCGGCTGCATATTGTGGCCATGGTTGCGGCGCTCGTATTTTTGGTGTGCCACACCTGGCTGCTGCACAACGCGCAGGCGCTGGTGCGGCCCGCGGCGCTGCTGGTGTTCGCCATGGTGCTGCTGACGGCAGGCTCGCAGTACGGGGTGACGCCGCGGATGGCGGACCTGCGCCAGGAGATGATCGCCGCGCACGGATCCATCGAGGCAACTCCCAGGAACAGCCCGGCGCGGGTGGCGTTCGGGCGGCTGCATGTGGTAGCCGCGGGGATGGAAATGACCATCTTCGTGCTCGGCCTCGTGGTTTTATTCATCACCGTTCGCCGGTTCACCGCCGAGCCTGCCCGGGCGTCCTGAGCCCCGGAGCGAGGACAAGGCGGGATGGCAGCCGGACGGCCTGATTGGTAGTGGGTCAGTGTGCCCTGATGGACTCGAAGAAGGGCTCTCAGCTATCGATGCTGGCGTGTTTTGAGCCAGCTGAGCGTTCGCACAGACAAGAGTGTCTGTGCCACTGGGCAAACTGACCCACTACAGCCTGATTGAAGGACTGGAAACGACCCCAAACTCCCTGTTGCGCCGGGAACGATTCCCGGCCATAAAGGGATGCAATCAGGCTGGGAGGCCGTGTGGAGCGAGAAGGGCCGCAGTCGAATCCCACGAGTGCGTCTGTGCAGGCCGAACAGATTCGCGCCAGCATGCGCAACCTGCAACGGCGGCAATGGTGGATGTGGTCGTCTGCGGTGCTGGTGACGCTGCTGCTGACGCTGGCCATCGCCTCGTTCGCTTTTCCGGGCTTGCTATCCCAGGCGGAGGCCTTCAGCTCCTTCTACTTGAATCAGACGGTGCGGGGATTGGTGGGGCTGGTGCTGCTGTTCAACGTCTACACGGTGTACCAGCAAACCTTGATCCATCGCATCCAGAAACAGCTTACCGAGCAGATGGAAGCGATGACGAAAATGGAAGTACGGACGGAGGAGGTGTATAAGCTGGCGGCGCTTGACGCGCTGACCGGCCTGTACAACCGCCGCTCGGGCGAACAGCGGCTGGCCTCGGAAATCCTGCGGGCGGAGCGGACGGGACGCCCGCTGACAATTCTGGTGCTGGACCTTGACGGGCTGAAGTCCATGAACGACAAACACGGCCATGCGGCCGGCGACGAACTGATCCGCACGTTCGCGCAATGCCTGAACCGCGCGATCCGCGGCTCGGACCTGGCGGTGCGTTTTGGCGGAGACGAATTCCTCGTGCTGCTGCCGGATTGCAAGCTGGAGGAGGTCCGATACGTCTTGACCCGGCTGAGCGGACACAAAATGGAACACCAGGGGGCTTCGGTGAACATTTCCTTCTCCGCGGGCTGGGCCAATCTCCGGAGCGGGGAAGGCTCCGAGGAGTTGCTGAAGCGGGCCGACGACGCGTTGTACGTCAACAAACGGGCGAGCAAAGAGGCCAGCGGGATAGCTCCCGCCGCGGGGTAGCAGGGGCCATCCGGATGGCCGGGGGCGTGCGGCGAAGGTACGTGGATCGGGCAGCGGGCGTGCGAGTGGCCTATCTCGATATCGAGACGAACTACACCGGGAAGGAATCCGGCCAGAAGCTGTTTGAAGATTTCAAGAGCCACCTGATTACGGTGCTGGGCGTCCGTGTGATCAGCGGCGAGCGGGATGAGTTTACGCAACTGATCGAGCCGAACATCACGCGTGTGGCGCTGCTGATGCTGCTCGACGGCGTGGAGCGGATCGTGACGTACAACGGCCGGTCGATCCCCGATAAAGTGAAAGGGAGAATTGGTTTCGATTTCCCGGTGATTGCCGCGCAAATGGGGGTGGTGCTGGACCGCGAGTTCGAGCACACCGACCTGGTGCCGGAGTGCTGGACGCGCGGCCTCTACGGCGGGCAGAAGAAGGTGGAGCAAACGCTGGGCCTGGAGCGGAAGCTGCCGGGCCGCGACGGCGCGTGGGCCACGGAGATGTGGCGGCAGTACAAGGAATCGGGGCAGCGAAAATTGCTGCAAGATCTTTTGATGTACAACAAGGAAGACGTCTTCATGCTTCGCGAGATCCAATTGCGGCTGGAGAAGCGCTAAGAGGGGCGGCCGCTCCGGAATTCCAGGGTTCGCCGCAGGAGGGGCGCGATGAAACTCTCACGCGCGGCATTCATCCTCACGATTTCCATCTTATGGCCAGCGATGGGGGCGGGCGCGCAGGAGAAGGCGCCGGTGCCGGTGACGTTGGTGCAACTGGCGGCCAGTCCGGAGATCTACGACGGTAAGCTGGTGGAAGTAAGCGGCTACCTGGTGCTGGCGGAGAGGGGGGGACGGTTGTTCGCCCATCGAGAAGACGTGGAAAGTAATTTGCTTGCGAACAGCGTGCGCGTGGAACGCACGGAGGAGATGGATTCAGCAAAGGAGGAGCTGGACGGAAAGTATGTAGCGGTGGTGGGCGTGTTCCGGCAGGGAGAAGTGCAGAGGAAGGGAGCGGGCCTGCTCCACGAGATCAGAAGCTGCAGACTGCTTAGGCAGCCCCCGGGCAAGCCTGGTTCTCCCCAGGAACTTGCGGCGAGTGAGGCCGCCGCGGCCAGAGATCTGCGTGCTCTGAACACGGCGTGCGTGACTTACGCGGTGGGATATTCGATCGGGTATCCAGCGGTGTTGAGTTATCTGGGCCCTTCGAACCGGCTGGACAAGACTGGGGCGGGGTTGATCGACCAGAAGCTGGCGAGCGGGAAGCAGCATGGATACGTCTTTACGTACACTGCGGGAAAGATCGCTGCGGGCAGAATAACGAGCTACACGATTCACGCGGACCCGGAGGTGCAGGGAAGCACGGGGCAGCGGCATTTTTTTACAGACGAAAGCGGCGTGCTCCGCGTGAATGCGTCCAGGAGGGCTAGCGCATCGGATCCGGCGTACGAGGAAGCGGCCAAGACTGCAGCGGCGCCTGCGGGAACCCCCGGACGCATCAGAGTCAGCAAGGAGGTGCAGGCGGCAAATCTAATCGTCAAGGTCGCGCCTATTTATCCGCCGCTGGCCCGGGCGGCGAGGATACAGGGAATTGTCCGCATGCGGGCGGTGATCGCCAAGGATGGCACGGTGCAGCAGTTGGATGTTGTTTCGGGTCCGCCCGTTTTGGTTCAGGCGGCGATTGAAGCCGCGAAGCAATGGCGTTACGCGCCGACGGAGTGGAATGGCCAGCGGGTGGAGGTCGAGACAGTGATCGATGTTATTTTTTCGCTCGGCGACAAGCCACAGTAAGCGCAGAGGCGCTGGACGCCGTCTAGTTCCCGGTTCTGAACCAGGGGGAATTGGGGGGCCTCGCGCGCTACGCGGGATGAAGTAGAATAGTGAGAGGTCAGCAGCATGGCCAACCCCACGATTACGATTCCGCTGGATCCGCAGGCGGCTCGGGCATACAAGTCCGCCTCCCTCAAAGAACAGCGGAAAATAGAGGCGCTGCTGAGCCTTTGGCTTCGGCAACTCGCGGCCTCCGAATATCCGTCACTGGAGAAAGTTCTCGATGAACTTGGAGGGAAGGCGAAGGCCCGGGGACTCACACCCAAGATGTTGGAATCCCTGCTCAAGGGCACCTAGTTGCGCTGCGTTTTGGATACAAACGTCCTGGTCAGCGCACTGCTGTTGTCCGAGTCAAAGCCCCGCCAAGCCCTCGATATAGCTTTGCGAAAAGGCAAGGTCTTGCTGTCTTTCCCGGTACTCGCGGAGCTGTATGAAGTCCTGGGCAGAAAAGAGTTCCGCCGGTATGAGGATGAGGAAGAAGTTCAGGTCTTTCTGGCTGCGCTGACTCGCGAAACCGTGTGGGTGGACGTGCAATCGCGAATAGAGGTTTGCCGCGATCGCAGCGACGATAAGTTTCTCGAACTCGCTGTCGATGGCGGGGCAACCCACCCTGTCACCGGTGATTCCGACCTTCTCGCGCTGCACCCATTTCAGGGCATTCAGATTCTGCCGCCACACTCGTTTCTGAGATTGCCCGCGCGTTCGGGATTCGAGCCGTGATCCCGGCAGAAGGTCCGAGGCATTCCAAACCGAACTGGTCTGCGCAGCGCTACCTCCCAAGGCTCCCTAATCAGCCGCGCGCCGCACCTGGCGATTTTTACTAGGAGTCCAAAGCCTGGGGGCGGGCAACCGGCTCAGGGGACCATCACGGTCCAAAGCTCATTCAACTCGTGGGCTGAGTCCACCTTTTCGAGAAACAGCAGATTCGCGGGACCACTGTGTACGGCGCCGCAGGCCAACCAACTCGGCTCTGGCGAGGGCTGGTAGAGCACCTGCCGGCCTTCGGAGTCGAATCCGCGGAGGCCATCGGACGCGCAGGCGAAGAACAGGCCGGGGCGCTGCGTCCCGCTCAGGTGGAACCAATTGCCTGGGAGCGAGGCGACGGCCGTTCCGCGCGCATCGAGAATTTCGAGTCCGTTCGGACTGCGCACGACGAGCCGGGAAGTGCCCAGCGGCACAACCAACTCTGCGCGCGCGCTCATTTCCCGTGACCACCGCTCTTTGCCGTCCGCGCTCAGGACGCGGATGGGATAGCTCCAGCGGCCCCATCCCGTCACGCCTGGATGCTCGACAACGGATTCCACGGCCACATCTCCGTTAGCAAGGGCCTGGGGCATGCACTCAGGAGACATGGCGCGACAAGAGTTCTCCACCACCCAGCGCAACGCGCCGCGTTCCGCGTCTATGCCGTAGAGATGCGCGGTGCTCACCAGATAGAGGGTCTTCTCATCGGCACTGAGCACGGGCATGCCCGAGCCGAATTCAGGCAGTTGCATGCGCCAGAGCAACGCGCCGCTCTCGTTGACGGCAAAGAGATATCCGCCGGGGACATAGAGCGTTCCATTGCGCGCCCGGATCAACTCTTTGGCGGGCGAGGCGGCAAATCGCCAGAGAACATTCCCGGCTGGGTCGATGCGGAGCAGCATCCCTTCCCCCTGGAGCGCGTAGAGCGCACCGGGTCCGGGCACGGCGGCCACGCCACCGGGCAGCGTCCACAGCGGCGAGGCGTCGGAGGCACGCAGGGCGGAAATTCCTGTCAGGAGGTTTGTGGCGTAGACGAGTTGCGCATCTTCGGAGACGGCGAGGAACCGGGGCAGATTGTCGTTCACGCGCCAGAACATGACCGGTGTGGAATCGGTGGCCAAGCCTCCGGGGTGCAGCGCGTCCTGTGGAGGATTGAGCGTGCCGCGAGGAAAGAGTTTGGCGGGGTCCACCGGGCCGGTGCCAGCCGGGGCAGCGCAATCGCCGGCATAGAGGTTGTAGGCGCAGGGATAGGCCGCCGGATCCTGCGGACCTGCCGGCCGGTCCTGCGGTGTGGAGCGTACGATGCCCGTGTTGTCCACGTAGGAGCTCAGGATGCCGGTGACGCCATAGCGCCTGGGCCTCATCTCCAAGCGGAAATTTTCGGGAGGGCCTAGGATTTTTTCGTAGCTGTAGGCATAGGATTGATCGGCGAAGGAATTGGCGTCGTGCGGCTCGTTCGAACGGGGGAAGTAACCCGGCGCCTGGGATTCCACGAGCGTGTCCGGATAATGGAGTTCGGAGGAGTCGAATGTGACTGGCGCGGGCTGGGCATGTGTCTTCTCCCAAGCGGTGCGTTTCCACTCGAGCCAAGTGTGGTTCTGTATGCCGGACAGAAACGGTCCGAGGTTTCCCGTGGGAACGTAACTGCGCCACTGGGAGGGCGGAATACCGGTGTAGTCGGTCTCGCGGAGCACGAACGATTCATCGCTGAAGAATGCGTAATGTAATCTGCCCACGGAGCGGACGCCCTCCGCGAGCAAGGTGAAGCGCTTGATTCTCCCGCCGTCCTTGGTGGGCGTGTACTCGTAGCGGAAGCCGCCGGCAGCCCGGGCCGCGGCCACGTCCTCCTCGACGCAGGCGGGCACAATTGCATTGACTTCACCGAGCGACGCGGGATAGAAGTCGGCCGGGTGGTTCTGCGCATAGCGCACCAGGCAAGCCTGCAAGCCAAAGATTCGGGGAGGCGCGGCGTCCGCGTCCTTTTTCGCTTGAACGGCTACGGATGACTCATACGTTTGCATTGCGTCCGTGAGGGGCCCCGTTCCCATGGCGCAAAGAGCCGCGCCGAGCACCAGGGGAATGGTTTGCGGCCAGCGCCAGCCGGCGCGCCAGATGGCCGCGCCGGCGAGGAGCACGTTGCTGGCCAGGAATCCGAAGAGGAAGATTCCGCCCGATTGGCCGGTCTGTGCAGCACCCATTGCGTAAAGCAGGCCGAGCACCACTGGGAGAGGGTTGAGCGTGAAGCTCAGACTCAGGGCAAAGAAGCTGCCCATGGCAACCCCGAGTCCCGCGGCGCAGGCAAGGTCGCGCCATCGCGGAACGGCGGCGAGAATCATGACCGCCAAGTAGATGAGGCCCAGCAGGGCCGCATGGAGGATGAGGTAACGTTTCGGCCAGTAATCCAGGTGTGCAGCGGCGTGCGCCACCGCGACCCCGTAGAAGAACACTGCGGACAGAGTGCAGAAGATCACGCCCGCGGGGACGGAGAGCATGGAGACAGGACTCGTGCCTGTGATTGCCGCGGCCCCGCTGCTCCGGCGCGCGGGATAGCTGGATACAAATCTCCGGTAAGAGTAAAAGGCAAAGAGAAATGCAGGAATCAGACCGAGAAAGTAGAGCCAATCGGCGCGGTCGGAAGGCGGCAGCCCCAGTGGGTACCGCGAAGTGCGCAGCTCGTCCAGCACAAAGAATCGGTTGGCGACGGCTGCCAGGCAGATCAGCAGCTCCAACAGGAACGCCCAGCGCCAGGCGAGCAGCAGGCCGATCGCCAGGGCCGCCATGAAGAGCGCCAGACCGAAAAACAAATAACCCGAGCGGTGAAAATCCACCTGGAAGAAAAGCTGGGGCAGCAGGAAGTGAGTAAGGAGGTCGGGATGCGGCAAGAGCCAGAGGAGGCGCGGAAAAAAGCTCTTCAGCCAGATGACGAAAAAGCCCCTGCGCGTGTAATAGCCATAACCCGAGATGGCCAGCAAGGCCGCCGCAGAAAAATTGCAGAGGATCGCTGCGCGGTGGAGCGCGGCCATCAGGCCCGAGAGTCCGGGTTCTCGCGCAGATTTGAACTTGGCGGCAAGGGTGAGTACCGGCAGCGCGGGCGGCCTGCTCGTGCTTCCCGGAGGGCTACCTGAGCTTGCAGCAGCGTGGCTTGGCTTCCGCAGCGAAACCGCAGCATCCGCAGGACCCGCCGCCGTCTGGTGGATTGCCGGTTTGCAGACGAGCGCGTGGCGGATGCGCGCGAACAGAAAACAGAGCAGCACGCTCAAAAAGATCGAAATGGGGAATCCGCCAAGCAGAAGGTACTCACACGGGCCGTAGATGGGTAGGGGAAAAATTGCGTGCAGAGACGTGGTAAAGAGCTGATAAAAGAGGGTCCACCAAATGAGCGCCGCTCCAAAGGCGACCAGGAGCGGGATGCCCGGCCCGCGCCCGGGGGCCGCGCGACCGCGTCTCGCGAAGTATATATACGCCAGCCCGGTGGTGAGCCCGGCTTGAACGGCCAGGTAGAGGAAGGGAATGCACGGTTCCTTCACGTCCAGAATCCGCTCGCAGGCGTATAGCAAAGGTACGGGCACAATCACCGCCAGGGGCAGGCCCACGTAAGCGAGTGTGGTTTTCAGTTGCAAACGGAGCGTTCCGGGACGAGCGCGGCGATTCTCGTCCGAATGGAGATGATTTTACTTCGGCGTTACTTCCAATGCCTGCGTACTACGCGTCCGCATGTCGCAAAGATAAAGCCAGCAGATCCGCGCATCGTGCGCGCAGGGGAATTAAAGGCGTGCGGTCTGCAGCGGAGTTCGGTGGGAGCGGGAGAACTGCCGGAGGCTGGAGGCAAGATTTCACAGGGAAACTCCAAATCGCGCAGGGGGATGGAGCCGCTGGCCACTGACGATTGGCCACCGAAGATTTAGACCTTTGTTCTGCTTTCCTGAGCGGCGGAGCGGAGCATCATCGCGGCGGCGTAGACGACCACAATTACTACAAGCCAGCGGACATAAGTGAGGGGAAGTTCGCGGACGATGTAGGCGGCGATGAGCACGGCGGGGATTCCGCTGAGCGTCATGACCACCGTGGTCTTCAGACTGTAACTTCCCGCACGGATGAAGCGAATGCCGCCAATGGGCATCAGGAAAGCGCAGGAACCCATCATGATGGGGAATGCAGCCTTCGGATTCATTCCCAAAAGGCTGACCAGGATCAGGCACGGCGCGTAGAGGCCGATGCCCAAGGTCATCAGAGCGCCGAGCGCGAAATTTCCTATTAGGCCCATTGCCAGCAGCGGGCCGCGCAGTGCGAGCGCCGCGCCACCGCCCGGAACAAGCTTCAGTTGCGAGAGCAGCATGAGAGCGGCCGCGGCCAGAAGGGCGAGGCCCATGCCGATCTGCACGTTATGGCGCGACCAGCGGGCCACGACTCCGGCGCCCAGCCAGGCTCCGCCGACGGAGGCGAAGATGAGCAGGACGAGGGTCCACACGTCCACCTCTACGATGGAAATGTAGATGAAAGCCTGGGCGATCGTGGGCAGGGCGTAGCCGACGTTTAATGTGCCGGGGATTTTTTCGTCCGGGACCGTGGAGCGGAATTTGAAGGCGGAGGTGGTGGTGGCAAAGTTGCCGATGCCGAGGGTGTCGAGGAAACACATCACGAAACCGACGATAGTGTGATAGAGCGTCTCGGGTTTTGCCGGGTCCTTTTCGCCGGCGGCCTTCGCTCGGCGGGCCATTCCGGCCCAGCCGAACATAAACCACGCGGTAACGGCCAGCAGAGCGAGCAGGAGGATGTTCTTCATCGTCCACATGGGGGCGGATAGTAGCGCGACGCAGGGGCGAAGCAAACGGGATTCTACAGCGTGCTACACTCCCTGCTCCCATGCGTACAGGAATCATCGGACTGCCAGGCACGGGGAAGACGAGCCTGTTCAAAATCCTGACGCGCGCGCATCTGGACGCCAAGGCGGCGCACCAGGAGCTGCACGTGGGAGTGGCGCGCGTGCCGGACGCGCGGCTGGCTCCGCTGGCCGTGCTCTACAAGCCGAAAAAAATCACGCATACGGCGATTGAATATGTGGATGTTGCCGGGCTGGCGCGGGACAAGGCGCGCGACTCGGCGCTGCTGGTGGAAATGCGGCAGGTGGATGCGCTGGTGCAAGTGGTGCGGCTGTTCGACGACCCGGCCAACCCGCATCCGGCGGGCTCGCTCGACGCGCGGCGGGACTTCGACAGCATCGAGGTGGAGCTGATGCTCCACGATCTGGAGCAAATCCTGCGGCGGCTGGAGCGGCTGGAAAAAGATTTGAAAAAGAAACGGGAACCGCACCTGGAGAAAGAGCAGGCTGTTCTGTTCCGGTGCAAGGCTTCGCTGGAGGCGGAGCATCCGCTTCGCGGGCTGGAGCTGACGGCGGAAGAGACGAAACTGATCACCGGCTACATGTTCCTCTCCCGGAAACCGATGCTGTGCGCGGTGAATTTGAACGATTCGGAGGCCGCGCAGGTGGCGACGGCCGTGGAGCGGCACGGGCTCACTGCGATCGCGGCGAAACCACAAGTGGCGGTGGTGCCGTTCTGCGGGCGGATTGAAGCGGAACTGGCCGATTTGAACGAGGCGGAAGAAGCGGAGCTGATGGCCAGCTACGGCCTGGCGGAATCGGGGCGCGACCGGCTGATTCATGCGACGTACGAGTTGCTGGGGCTGATGTCGTTTCTGACCGCGGGGGATCCTGAGGTGCGAGCGTGGATGATCCGACGGGGGGCCACGGCGCTGGAAGCGGCGGGCGCGATCCATACGGATATCGCGCGCGGATTTATCAAGGCGGAGGTCGTGTCGTTCGAACACCTGATCGCGGCGGGGAGCATTGCGGCGGCGCGGGAGCGCGGCCAGGTGAAACTGGAAGGGAAGGAATACGTGGTGCAGGACGGGGATGTGATTTTGTTCAGGCACAGTGGGTAATGAAGGCAGAGGCGAGTGGCGAGCGAGGAGAGAAGAGAGTGACGAGTAAGCAGTGATGAGTGGAGAGACGGGACAGAGTGCGGCGGTGATGTCGCTGGGGGCGGGCGTGATTGCCGCGCTGGCTACGGTGGCTGGCGGGTGGCTGGTGGCGCGCCGCGAGTGGTCGCGGAAGTATCTGCGCTACCTGATCGGGCTGGGCGCGGGGTTCATGCTCGCGGCGGTGTTCGTGGAGGTGATCCCGGACGCGTACGAACTGAGCGGTCGGCAGGCGCCCTTCTATGTATTGGCGGGCTACCTAGTCGTGCACCTGTTTGTGCACACGCTCTCGCAGCACGTGCATTTCGGCGAAGAGACGCACGTGGAGGAAGTGCGCACAGGGCATACGGGGGAAGTGGCGCTGGCCGGGCTGATGCTGCACGCGCTGTTTGACGGCGTGATGGTCGGCGCAGGATTCCTGGTTTCCGCGTATCTCGGCGCCGTGCTGCTGGCTGCAGTGGTGCTGCACAAATTGCCGGAGGGATTTACGGCGGCATCGCTGATGCTGGCGCGAGGCCGCTCGCGGGGCGCGGCGTTCGCAGCGGCCGGGGGGCTAGGCGTAGCGACGCTGGTGGGTTCGCTGTTCACAGCGTTTTTTGCTGGCCAAGCGGGCGTCGTGCTGCCGTTTTCGGCGGGTTTAACGCTGTACGTTGCCGCGTCGGACCTGGTGCCGGAAGTGAATCAGGAGCGCGACTTGGGAGTGGCGGGAACGGTGTTTTTGGGGGCAGCGACGCTGGCTGCGGCGCATTTTGGCCTGCATCCACACTAAACGACTGAAGGGACGTGAGTTAGTAAGACCGGCCTGCCCGCTAGCGAGCGGTCGGTTTAGGACCTGCACGTTGAGGCAACTGAGCGATGCTACAGGCTGAAAGCCTGTGTGGCGCGTCGCCAGCCCAGGAACAGACACGAGGGGCCGACGGGCAGCGGGTTACATCCCTGCACGCGGGAGCATTCTCGACGGTGCTGTGGCGTGCACAGACAAGATTGTCTGTGCTACCTGAGCTAACTCCTGCAAATCTGGCAACTTTCTGGCCTTGGGCGTGTTGAGTATAGTGTGGAGGTCATGGTCAGGTCGGACGTCCAGTTGATGCTGGGAGTGAAGCAGGGAGACGAGGCGTCTTTCGAGCTTCTCCTCCAGCGCTACCGGCGTCCCCTGTGCCATTTTCTGAATCGGATGGTGCGCGACGCGGCTCAGGCGGAAGATCTAGCTCAGGAAGTATTCCTTCGCGTGTATCGAGCGCGGCGGGAATATGAACCGAGCGCGAAATTCACCACCTGGCTGTTCCGCATCGCCACCAACCTGGCGCTCAATTCGCTTCGCGACGGGCGTCACCGGCAATCGGAAATATCGCTCGATGCGCCGGCAGAGAGCCAGGACGGTTCCGAGATGCCAATTGAAGTAGCGGACGGAGCGCCGGTCGTGGAAGAGCAACTCGTGGAGCGCGATCGAGTGGAAGTCGTGCGGCGGGCGATCTTCGCGCTGCCGGAAAAACAGCGCGCCGCCGTTCTGCTGCACAAATATCAGGAGCTGGATTATGACGAGATCGCGCGAATCCTGGGATGTTCGGTGAGCGCGCTCAAGTCGCTGTTGTTCCGCGCGTACGAGACTTTGCGAGTGGAGCTGGCTCCCCTGGTCGCTCCCGAAGCTTCGGGACCCGGCCCCGGAGGGAACCCGGAAGGAAAGCTGCCATGAACTGTGAACAGATGGAATCGCACTTGATCGCATATCTGGACGGCCGGGCCTCGGCGCGCGAACGCCGCGAAGTGGACCAGCATCTGGCCGGGTGCGCCGCGTGCCGGTCGCGCGCGGAGGGATTCCGCGGCGTCTGGAATGTGCTGGAGGAAACGCCGGCGCCGGAACCTTCCGCGTGGTTTGACGCGCGTTTGCGCCAGCGAATCGCGGTCGAACCGCCCCCGGGAATTTGGACGCGACTGGCTGCCTGGCTGCCGCAGCCGCGGCTGGCGCTGGCGAGCCTGATGCTGATTGCCGTGGGATTCTGGGCGGCGACGGCGAGCCGTTCGCAACTGCCCGCTCCCGCGGCGCAGAATCCGGTGGCCATGAGTGAAGAGCAGAATTTCCGGATGATTAAAAATATGCAGGTGCTCGAGAACTATGAGGTGTTGAAAGACCTTAGCGCGGCCAATGAACCCCAGGGAGATTGATCGCGAAAGGGTGGTTGGGAGCAGGGAAGAAGGCAGGGAGATCGGTGGCGAGCTGGATTAACAAGAGAGAGAGCAGGGTTTCTAGTTCGGTTGTGCAGGTTTCACAGATTGCGACCTCGGATCGGCTGCACAGGCAGGATTGCCCCGCCACGGCGGGCAGGCTGTGCTACCTGAAGATGAAATTACTGTTCAAATTCGGATCGGCATTCGCGGTGGCAGGATTGCTGGCGGCGGGCGCTGCGTTCGCGGAGCCGGGCCAGGGCAAAGCACCTGCCAGCAAAGCGGAACGGCGCGCGGCCCGGCAGGCACAAAGGGCCGCGAAGCCGCCTGCGAAAGCTGCGCCGATGCAGGGACGGTCAGGGCCGAATGCGCGCGCGGGCACGCCACGGCCCGGCGCGGGTGCGGCCAATGCGCCGCGTGGAACTGCGCAACCGGGAGGCCAGACGGGACCGAATGCCAGAGCGGGGACGCCGAGGCAGGCAGCCACGCAGCCTGCTGCACCCGCGCCCAAGCCACCTCCACAGGTGCGAGCGCAATCCGGCGCGAATGCGCGTGCGGGAACCGCTGGACAAGTTCCTGCGGGCCAGCAACCCAGCAACGCCATGCCTGCGAATTGGCAGAAGCAACTGCAGAGTATGTCGCCCGCAGAACGCGAGCGCTTTCTGAATAACAATGAGAAGTTCCAGAGCCTGCCGCCCGATCAGAAGGAAAAAATTCGCGAGAACCTCGCGAAGTTCGACAAACTCACTCCGGCGCAGCAAGACAAGATGACCAAGGCGGCGGAGGCGTATCAGAAACTGACGCCGGAGCAGCGCACGAATCTGCGCACCCAGGTAATTCCCAAGTGGCAGAAGATGTCGTCCGATCGCCGCCAGGATTTGACGCAGCGACTGCATTCACTCGACGGCATGAGCGACGCGGAACGGAATCAGAAGCTGAACGATCCGAATTTTTATCAGGGTCTCTCGCCGCAGGAGCACGACGTCCTCAAACAACTCGGGGAATACAAACTGACTCCGGGGGCCGGCGGGTACTGAGTCGAAGCGCCCGGCGAGATCCTCGCAAGCGGCCGCCGGAGATTTTCGAGCGGCAATTTTGTTCCTCGTGTTGTGTTCTGAAACGAACCGGAGGAGAGGGGCGCAGCAAGCGGCGCCCCGGCGGATTGCGATCGGTAGTTTGTTGAATTTGACTCCAGGACGTCACAGTCGCGATGCCTTCTATGCAGGTGGCGGGACGACCGGAACGATTTGATAGGTCGCAGCGGGAGCGCCGGCTGACGGCCGAGGCGCGCGGCAAACGAAACGTGATGGGCTCCGTGATGAAGCGTGACCGGAATCACCGCATTCGCGGCACGGCGGCGAGATGGTGGTCGTGGAAACCGATGAGGTGTAAATGACTTTTCGACTCAAACCGGATACTGGCCGCAAGGTCAGCCGGTGGATCGCGGTGGGCGGGTACTTCTTCCCGATCCTCATTGGCGGCATCTCCTACGCAGTTCTTCGATTGGCCGGGGTGACATTGCTTTCTCCGTGGACTCAGTTTCCCGGCCCCTTCACGCTGGCGGTACTGTTGCTAGTGACTGATGTCCCGTTTCTGGTGGCAGCGAGATATGCAAGGAACCTGCTTCGGGTAGAGCCCGAGTCATCCAGCGAGTTCCCGGCTAGGGCCTCCGCAGGGACGGCACTGACGGGCACATTTGTTTTTCTGTCGTTAGTCGTTTTCGAGCTCCTAGACCGGGCCTGGCTTTTCCTGGGGTTCTGGATCTCGATTGCGGTGTGTGCCTGGTTCGCCGAGAGATTGCTGATCGCGCTGCTTCGATGTGGCCGAGTGACGCGCGTTTCGAGCGTCATGGGAATGGTTGCCGGCACGGCCATTGCGAGCGCTGTCGTGATCAACCTGCCTGCAGAAGAGTTCTTCCTGGCGCGAACTCTCATGTTTTTCGGCGCGTTTGGAACCTGGGTGATTGTGCTGCCGGGAGGCGCGCTGGGCCTCGGGCTGGGCAGCCTGCTTGGCCATCTGGCCGAGCACCCTCCACGGCACATCGCGGGTCACATTGCGCCACAGCATTGACCGCCGATTTCGCAGTTTACTGATTGGGAACAAATGTCGGCGCTTTCCGCACGCAGGTAGCTAGGGTTGGCGGAGAGGCAGGGGCGGAGCCACTATTTGTAGTGTCATTCGCCTCAGCGAGCCACTAGACACCAAGATTTCCACAGAGAGCAAGATAACTACGAAATTTTCTTGACACTGCAGGGGATACGCCTAGAATGCGGGCAGAAAGTGGGCTGAAGTGGTCAAGAGTGTGAAGTCGTGGCAGGGACGGGGCGTCCCGGCTGGGCTTCCGGGATGGCCTCAAATTGTTACGGGGAAACCATCGGGCGACTGTAGACCCGAAAGGCCGAATGAAGGTGCCGTCGGTCTTTCTGGAGGAACTGGCGGTTTATGGGGACACGTTCTACGTGACCAGCGAGAACGGAGACCGGGCCTACGTGTATCCGATGCAGGTGTGGATGGCAATTGAAGAAAAGCTGGCCAAGCTGCCATCGCACAACCAGGCGAAACAGAGATTTCTGACCAGGACGAGTTACTACGGGGCGGTGGTGAAGATGGACGGCCAGGGGCGGCTGTTGATTCCACCGGTGCTACGCGAGCAGGCGGAGATGAAAGGTGAAGTGGACGTGATGGGGAAGCTGAATTCGCTGGAAGTCTGGAACCACGCGCGGTTCGCGGAGCACATGAAGTCGCAGCCGATCACGGATGAGGATTGGAAGGTTCTGAATGATCTGGGCATCTAGTGGGTGCGGCGGGGCACATCCCGGTCCTACTCGGGGAAGTGCTGGAGTGGCTGGCGATACGGCCGGAAGGCACCTACGTGGATGCGACGGTTGGGCTGGGTGGGCATGCGGCGGAAATCGCGCGGCGGCTCACGACGGGGCGGTTGGTGGGGATTGACCGGGACGAGGCTGCTCTCGCGGTTGCCCGGGAGCGGCTGGCGGGTCTTGGGAAGCGGGTGGAACTAATGCACGGAACACTGTCGAGCATTGGGGAAATTGCGCGCCGGTTGAACATCAGGGCCGACGGGGTGCTGGCGGACCTGGGCGTCTCCAGCATGCAACTGGACGAGACAGGGCGCGGGTTTTCGTTCCGCGGCGCGGGCCCGCTGGACATGCGCATGGACCGCACGAGCGCGGAAGCCGCGGCCGAAGAGATTGTGAATCGGTGGCCGGAGAGGGAACTGGCCGATCTGCTCTATCGCTTCGGCGAAGAGCACGATTCCAGAAGAATCGCCAGGGCAGTCGTGCGGAGCCGTCCGATCCGCGACACGGAACACCTGGCAACGGTTGTGGCAGGGGCCCTTAAAAGGGGAAGGCAGAAGCTGCATCCCGCGACAAAAACATTTCTGGCGCTGCGGATAGCGGTGAATAGAGAGTTGGAGGAACTCGAGCAGTTTCTAGACCAAGCCCCTGCCACTCTGAATCCACGAGGACGCCTGGTGGTGCTGAGTTATCACTCGCTGGAGGACCGTGCGGTGAAGCAGGCCTTCCGGCGGTACGACCGCGCGGGAGTGCTGCGCACGCTGACGAAGAAAGTGATCGTGCCCACGGAGGCGGAGCAGGCGGCGAATCCGCGTTCGCGGAGCGCGAAGATGCGCGTGGCGGAGAAGACGGTAGCGGAAGGCGCGGCATGATGGAATTTGTGACCGTAAAGCGAATCGATAACTCGCGGCTGGTGCGCAGCGTATCGCGCGGGCAGTGGCGGGATCTGTGCCGGTTCGCGGGACTGGGGGCGGCGCTGGTGGCACTGCTTCTGGTGTATGCGGGACAGCATTTCCGGTGCCTTCGCGTGCAATACCAGCTGGAGGAATTGAAAGCGCGTCGAGCCGAAGCGGTGGAGCGGAACGCGCAGTTGAAATTGCAGGCCGCCGCGCTGAGCGCGCCGGGGCGGATTGACCAGATCGCTCGCGTTAACCTGGGGCTGACCGTGCCCGTGCCGGGACAGGTGGCGCCCGCAGTGGCGCCGGCCGACGGAATGCTGGCGCAGGCGCGAGTTACGCGCGGAGATACGGCGGCGAGCACGGCGCAGTAGGAATTGGCCGGCGCATCCCGACGAGGGAGGAAACAGCAGATCCCTCACCGGTCCCGAAGAGCGGGACCGGATTCTGGATGACAACAGGTTCGGTGAGCGGCAGCGCCTGAGCAGGATCCGGGGCCGACCGCCAGTGTGAGGGGGGTAGCTCGAGCGAAAGGTATGGAAGGGCGCCGCCCGCGCACGCGGATCTTCTCTCTGGCCTTCCTCATTGTATTGGGGCTCGGCGCCGTGGTGGGGCGCCTGGTCCAACTCCAGATCGTTCAGTACGGGGATTACCTCGCCCGAGCCCGCCGCCAGCAGCAACGAATCGTGGAAGTGAGCCCCGCCCGGGGCGTCGTGTACGACCGCAACCTGCACGAGTTGGCCATGAGCATTCCCGAGGATTCCTGTTTCGCGGTTCCCGCGGAGATCTCAGACCCGTCAATGGTGGCGGGCCTGCTTTCACGGATTCTGAACATGGAGCGGGAAGAGATCGAGACGCGGCTGACCGGCTCGAAATCGTTTGCGTGGATCGCGCGGAAGCTGCCTGCGGAGAAGGTGGAACGCATCCAGGCATTGAACCTTCGGGGGATTTATTTTCAAAAGGAAAGCCAGCGGTTCTATCCGAAAGGGGAGCTGGCGGCGCACGCGCTGGGATACGTGGACATCGATGGGCGCGGGCTGGGAGGGGTTGAGTACCAGTTCGACGACCGGCTGAGGGGAAAGCCGGTGCAGATGCTGGTGATGGCGGATGCACGGAGGCGCTGGTACGAGCGGCACGGGCCGGACGCGAGCCAGGCGGCGAACCTGGTGCTGACGCTCGACATCAACATCCAGTACATGGCGGAGAAGGCGCTGGATGCGGCCATCGCGCGCACGCACGCGAAGGCGGGCGCGATCCTGGTGCAGGACCCGAACACCGGTGAACTGCTGGCGCTGGCGAACTGGCCGTCGTTTGACCCGAATGCGGCGGGAGCGGCGGCGCCGGAGGCGCGGATGGACCGTGCGGTGAGCGCGCTGTACGAGCCGGGGTCCACTTTCAAAATCGTGACGGTGGCTGCGGCGCTGAATGAGGGGATCACGAACCCGGAGGAGGTGATTGACTGCCAGATGGGGTCAATCGTCATCGCCAACCACCTGATCCACGACCACAGACCGTTCGGGCTGCTGACGGTGACGAAGGTGGTGTCGGACTCGAGCGACGTGGGGGCGATCAAGCTGGGGTTGCGGCTGGGGCCGAAGAAATTCTACGACTACATCCGAGCGTTCGGGTTCGGCAGCCCGACGGGGGTGGAACTGCCGGGGGAGTCGCGCGGGCTTCTGCGGCGACTGGAGAACTGGTCGGCGATTTCGATCGGGGGCGTGTCGATGGGCCAGGAGGTGGGGGTGACGCCGGTGCAGCTCGTGAGCGCGGTGTCTGCGATCGCCAATGGGGGAGTGGTCCACCGGCCACGGATGGTGCGAGAGGTGCGGGCGTGCGCGGCGGGGAAGACTGACTGCGCTGCGCCGCCCGCCTCGCACGAGCCGGGGGCGGCGAGCGAATCCGAGGGAGGACAGGCGGCGGTCTCGGCGGACGATTCGGCACATCGCGCCGTGCGTCCCGAGACGGCGGCGATGCTGCGGAAGATGCTCGAAGAGGTAGTGCTGAACGGAACGGGCAAACTGGCGCGGCTGGACGGGTACACGGTGGCTGGGAAGACGGGGACGGCGCAGAAGATTGACCCGGCGACGGGGCGGTACTCCACGCGGGATTACATCGCATCGTTTGTGGGGTTTGCGCCGGTCAATTCGCCGGCGGTGACGGTGTTGGTGGTGCTGGATTCGCCCGCCGGGGGGCATATGGGTGGCGAGGTGGCCGCGCCGGTGTTCCGCGAGGTGACGCAGCAGACGCTGAGCTATCTGCGTGTTCCGCCGGATATTCCGGTAGCGCCGCCCACGGTGAGGGCCTCGAACCGGAAGGCCGGGGTAGCCGAGGCTGCGGACCTGAGTGATTTCGATTCCGGGCAATTGCTGGACCCGAACGCGCAGCGGACGGACGAGCTGTTGGCGCTGCCACCTGCCGCGGTGCCGGGGCCCGGACCTGCCGGCCATGCAGCGCGGGCTGGAGTGTCGACGGTGCGGGCGGGCGGGGCGAATGCGGCGAAGCCAGCCGGAAGGCTCGTGGCGCCGGCGGTTGGCGCGCGCCCGGCGCACCCAGAGGCGCTGCCGCAGGTCGAGACAACGGTGGTGCTGGACGAATCGAAGGGCGTGCCGGTGCCGAGCTTTGAGGGCCGGACGGTTCGCGCGTTTGTCGAGGAGTGTATTCGGCTGGGACTGAGCCCCGTGCCGGTGGGAGCGGGCGTGGCCGTGGAGCAGTCGCCGCCTTCGGGAACCCGGGTGAGGGCTGGAAGCAGGATTGTGGTGCGATTTGCAGCCTCTGCGGGGGTGCACGCCATCTCACAGAACAGGAATTGAAGAGGACGGCCGGAGCCAGCGAGTGAGCGCAGCGCAGACAGAGGTCGAGACGGGAAGAAATCGAATGCAACTTGGCGAATTGCTCGAGGGTGTGGCCAGGGCCAACGGCGCGGCGCGCCATGCGGCGGCGGAGCGCGAGATCAACGCGGTCGCGTACGACAGCCGGAAGGTCACGCCAGGATCCCTGTTCGTGGCGATTCGCGGGGAGCAGGCGGACGGAAATCGTTTTGTGGGCGAGGCGGTGGCACGGGGCGCGGCCGCGATTGTGAGCGGAGAGGCGCGGCCGGCGAGCGGCGTGGCGGCGGACGTGGCGTGGGTGCAGGTGACGGAGCCGCGGCAGGCGCTGGCGCGCATCGCAGCGAATTTCTACGGGCGGCCGGCGGACGCACTCGAGCTGGTGGGCATAACGGGGACAAACGGGAAAACCACGACGTCGTTCCTGGTGGATTCGATATTGCGCGCCGCGGGCCACTCCACCGGGCTGTTTGGAACGATTGTTTACCGCACGCCGAAGGGCGAGGAGGCGGCGAAGCACACCACGCCGGAATCGCTGGAGCTGCAGAAGTTTTTTGCTCAGGTACGCGGCGAGGGCGGGACGCACATCACCATGGAAACCAGCTCGCACGCGCTGGCGCTCGATCGCGTGTGGGGCTGCCGGTTTGCCGCGGCGATTTTCACAAATCTGACGCGGGACCATCTGGACTTCCATAAAACGATGGAAGCCTACGGAGAGGCGAAACGGCGGCTGTTTGAAGGAACGGGAGCGGGCGCGCCGGGAGTGGGCGTGGTGAACCGGGACGACCCCTGGGCGGAGCATCTGACGGGACTGGCGAAGCAGACGCTGACGTATGGGCTGGGGGCGGGCGCGGATGTGACCACGAAACGATTCGCGCTTTCGTTTACCGGGCTCGAGTTCACGGTGCAGACGCCCGAAGGGAAATTGGAGCTGGCGTCGCCGCTGGTGGGGAAAATCAACGTGTACAACATCCTGGCGGCGGCGGCTGCGGCAACGGGATTGGGAATTCCGCGGGAGGCGATCGAACGCGGCATACGGGAATGCAAGAGCGTGCCGGGGCGGTTTGAGCGGGTGGATTGCGGGCAGCCGTTTTTGGTGATCGTGGACTATGCGCACACAGACGACGCGCTGCGGAATCTGCTGGAGACGGCGCGGGAGCTGAATAAATCGGGGCGCATCATCACGCTGTTCGGCTGCGGGGGCGAGCGGGACCGGACGAAGCGTCCGCTGATGGGCGAGGCGGCGGGAACGCTGAGCGACCTGGTGGTGCTCTCGAGCGACAACCCGCGCGGCGAGGATCCACTGAATATCATCAATGATGCGCTGGTGGGACTGCAGCGGACGGGCGCCCAGTATCTCGTGGAGGCGGAGCGGGCGCGGGCGGTGCAGATGGCGATAGAACGCGCGCGGCCCGGAGACATCGTGCTGCTGGCCGGAAAGGGACACGAGACTTACCAGGTGCTTCGCGACAAAACGATTGATTACGACGATCGCGAGGAGGCGCGGCGGGTGCTGCGCAGCCTCGGCTACCGGAAGTAGCGGCGCGCGCGGGCGAGGGAGCGCCGGAAAAGTTTGAGGCCCGAAGGCGGGGCCGAAGGAGCAGCAGCCGGAGTCACATGCCGAACCCGCACGGTGGGACAGCCCAATCCCGCGGTACCCAGACTGCGGGAACGCGCGCAGCGAAGCCGGCTCGAAGACGAGTCCATGGAATGGACATTGCAACAGGCGGCGCGGGCGATGGGCGCAGTGCCCAGCGCGCCCGCGGAGCGGGCGGCGCTCGATGCGCGGGTGGCGGGGGTATCGATTGATTCCCGCACGGTGGCGCGCGGGGAACTATTCTTCGCCGTTCGCGGCGAGCGCCACGACGCCCACAAATTCGTTGCCGGAGCGTTGGGAGCAGGCGCAGTGGCGGCCGTCATCGCCGCTGAACGGTCGCGGGAATACGAAGCCGCCCTGCATTCGCGCCTCTTCTGTGTGGACGATCCCCTGGCCGCGCTCCAACGGCTGGCGCGGGAATGGCGGATGGAATGGGGCCGGGCGGCAAGGGCATCGGGGGCGAGGCGGCTTCTGGCCGGCGTTACGGGATCCGTTGGGAAAACGACGACCAAAGAGATCCTGGCGGCGCTTCTGGGCACGCGGTTCGGTACGCTGAAGTCCACGGGGAACCTGAACAATCTGTTCGGCGTGCCGTTGACGCTGGCGCGGCTGGGGCCGGAGCACGACGCGGCGGTGATTGAAATGGGCATGAGCCGCATGGGGGAAATCGCGCGGCTGGCCTGGATGGCGCAGCCGGAAGTGGGCGTGGTGACGCGCGTGGCTCCCGTGCATCTGGAATTTTTCGCCTCGGTGGAAGAAATTGCGGTGGCCAAGCGGGAGTTGATGGAGGGATTGGCGGGCGATGAGCCGGTGGCGGTGTTGAATGCCGACGACGCGCGCGTGGCCGCATTCGCGCAGGTGATGGAGCGGCGCGGCCGGGGGCGGGTGATTACGTTCGGGGTCAGCCCGGGCGCTGATTTTCGAGCCCTGCGCATCACGGAGCGCGGCCTGGACGGCACGGAGCTGGACTACGAGGGTCCTTCGGGGGGCGCCACGCTGCGGCTGCCGCTCCTCGGCCTTCACAATGCGCTGAACGCGCTCGCGGCGCTCGCCGCAGCGAGCTGCTGGGGAATTGGGGCGGAGCAAGCGCAGCGCGCATTTGCCGCAGTGGCGCCGGGAGCGATGCGCGGCGAAATCTTGCGATTTGATGCGGGCTACACGGTGATCAACGACTGCTATAACTCGAGCCCCGCGGCGCTGGCGGCAGCGGTGGCGTTGCTGGCGCATCTTCCGAAAGCGCGACGGCGGGTGCTTGTGGCCGGCGAGATGCTGGAGCTCGGGCCCGCTGCGGCACAATTGCATCGAGAGGCAGGGGCACAGGCTGCGGCGTTCGGAAACATCGATTGGATCATCGGCGTGCAGGGCGAGGCGGCGCAGATATTGCGCGGGGCGGCTGCGGCGGGGCATTCCACGGCGCAGCAACGGTTCTTCGGGGATGCGGCGGAGGCCGCGGAATTTCTCCCTGGATTTCTGGAGCGGGGCGATGTGGTGCTGCTGAAGGGGTCGCGCGGCGTCCGGCTGGAGCGCGTGGTGGACGCGCTCGTGGCGCATGGGCCTCGCAGCGCGGGGGCGGGCAGCGCGGGCGCTGCGGTCGCGGAAAAGGGCAGGCACTGACATGCTCTACTACCTGCTCTACGGATGGCTGCAAAAGTACTTCAGCCCGCTGAACGTGTTTCGGTACATCACGGTGCGAACGGCGTTCGCGGGAATGACCGCGCTGGGAATCGGCCTGGTGTTCGGGCCCGCCTTCATCCGGCGGCTGCGCGAGCTGCAGGTGGGCCAATTCATCCGCGAAGAGGGTCCTGAAAGCCACAAGAAGAAAGCGGGAACGCCGACGATGGGCGGGCTGCTGATCGTGCTGTCGATCGTCGTTTCGACGGTGCTGTGGGCGGACGTGCGCAGTCCCTATGTGCTGCTGGCGCTGTTTTCCGTGCTGGCTTTCGGCGCGATCGGTTTTGCGGACGACTACGCGAAGTACGTGAAGCGACAGAACCTGGGGCTGCGCGGGCGCACGAAACTGTGGCTGCAGTTCCTGACGGCGTTTTTCGCCGGAATCATTTTGCTACTGATGCGGGCCAAGGGCGTGTATTCGACGGAATTGATCATGCCCTTCTTCAAGAAGTTTCATCCCGACCTGGTGGTAACGCCGCTGCTGGCCAATCCCTATTTGTGGTCGGTGGCCTACCTGCCGTTTCTCGTGTTTCTGTCGCTGGTGATCGTGGGCTCATCGAACGCAGTGAACCTGACGGACGGGCTGGACGGGCTGGCCATCGGGTGCGTGGTGGTGGCGGCGAGCGCGCTCACGGCGCTGACGTATGTCTCCAGCCACGCGGGATTCGCGCAGTACCTGGACCTGCCGCACAGCCCGCGCGTGGGAGAGCTTACGATTTTTTGCGGCGCCACGGCGGGCTCGGCGCTGGCCTTCCTCTGGTACAACGCCCATCCCGCAGATGTGTTCATGGGGGACGTGGGATCGCTGGCGCTGGGCGGAGCGATTGGGACGGTGGCGGTGATCATCAAACAGGAAATTCTGCTGTTCTTCATCGGCGGCATTTTCGTGATTGAAGCGCTCTCGGTGATTCTCCAGGTTGGCTGGTTCAAGCTCACGGGGAGGCGGATCTTCCGGATGGCGCCGATCCACCATCACTTCGAACAGATCGGCTGGAGCGAATCGAAGGTGATCGTGCGGTTCTGGATCGCGTCTCTGGTGTTTGCATTGTTTGCGCTGACGACGCTGAAACTGCGATGAAACCGGGAGTGGAGCTTCGCGGGAAGCGGGTGCTGGTGGTGGGACTGGCGCGCACGGGTGTGGCCACCGCGCTGTTCTGCGAAGCGCGCGGCGCACAGGTGACGGCGACCGATACGCTGACGAGCAGCGAGTTGACGGGCGCGGCCGCGAAATTGGGCTCCGCGGGAATCGCGCTGGAGCTGGGCGGGCACCGGCGGGAGAGTTTTCTGGCTGCGGACCTGATCGTGCCGAGTCCCGGCGTCCCGTTCGATCAGCCCGACCTCGTGGCGGCGCGGAAAAAGGGAATCGCGGTGTGGAGCGAAATCGAGCTGGCCTGGAGATTTCTGCGCGGGCGACTGGTGGCGATCACCGGCTCGAACGGAAAAACGACGACCACCGCGCTGGCCGGACACATTTTGAAATCGGCGGGGCTGCCGGTGCTCGTCGGGGGAAACATCGGAACGCCGCTGATATCGCTGGTGGAGGAATCGAGCGAGGCGAGCATAGCGGTGGTGGAGGTGTCCAGTTTTCAACTGGAGGCGATTGTAGCCTTCCGCCCGGACGTGAGCGTGTATCTGAATCTGACTCCGGACCACATTGACCGGCACGGGTCGATGGAGGGCTACGCGGCGGCGAAAGCGCGGATCTTCGAGAATCAGAGGCGCGAAGACGCGGCGGTGATGAACGCCGATGATGCCGCGTCGGCGCGGTATGCCCCATCGCGGCCGCGCGTGTACTGGTTCAGCCGGAAGAAGGAAGTGCCGCGCGGGGCTTTTGTGCGCGGGGATGACATTGCGTTTTGCGACGGGGACGCGGAGGCGCGGCTGGCCTCGCGCGCGCAGATTTCGCTGCGTGGCCAGCACAATCTGGAGAACGTGCTCGCCGCGGCGACAGCGGCCTGCCTGGCGGGCGCCTCGCCTGCGGCCATCGCGGAGGGAGTGCGGACGTTTCCCGGGGTGGAGCACCGGCTGCAGTTCGTGGCGGAAATCGCCGGCGTGCAGTTCTACAACGATTCCAAGGCGACGAATGTGGATGCGACGGAGAAAGCATTGGAGGCATTTCCCGGCAATCTGCTGGTGATTCTGGGCGGGAAGGACAAAGGGAGCGATTACCGACCGCTCCGGCCGCTGCTGGAGCGCGGGGCGCGCCGGGCGTATTTGATCGGGGCCGCGGCTGAAAAAATCGCCGGGCAAATCGAAGGCGCGGTGCCGCTGGAGCGCAGCGGGACGCTGGACCGTGCCGTGCAGGCCGCGTTCGCGGCGGCGCGGCCGGGAGACATCGTGCTGCTGGCGCCTGCGTGCGCCAGCTTCGACCAGTTTCAGAACTACGAGCATCGCGGGCGCGTGTTTGTGGAGCTGGTGCGCGAGCTGGCGGCGAGCGCCGCGGCGCGCACGGCGGGAGGCAGGCGCTGATGCCGCGCGGGATGCGTCCAGACCGATGGCTGCTTCTCTCCACGCTGGGGCTCTGCGTGATGGGAGCGGTGATGGTGTTCAGCGCCTCGGCGGTGACGGCGCAAAGCCAGACCGGCAGCGCGTACGGCTTCTTTCTGCGCCAGATGGCGGCGCTGGTGATTGGACTGGCGGGAATGGCCGGGCTTTCGCGACTGGACTATCGGCTGTTGCGGCGGCCTCCTGTTGTGTTCACTTCATTGGGAATCGTGTTGATGCTGTTGCTCGCTGTGCTCATGTTGGATCGCGCCCATGCCACGCACCGCTGGGTGCGGCTGGGGCCGGCGAGCCTGCAGCCTTCTGAATTTGCAAAGCTCGCTGTGATTGTTTTCCTGGCCTGGTATCTGGAGCCGCGCGTGAAACCGGGAGGCGGCGGAGTGAACCGAGTGTGGGAAACGCTGGTGCCGGCGCTGGGACCCGTGGTGGTGCTGGCGGCGCTGGTGGTAATCGAACCGGACCTGGGCACCTCGCTGATGATTCTGCTGGTGGCGGGCGCCATGTTGTTCGAAGCGGGCCTATCGCTGCGGTTCGTGGGCATCGCGATTGGGGCGGCGATTCCCGTGGTCTATCTGCTTATCGCGCGCGTGCCGTACCGCTACAACCGGCTGATGGCGTTCCTGCACCCGGACCAGGACCCGCAGGGAGCGGGGTTTCAACTGCTGCAGTCGCTGATCGCGGTGGGGTCGGGCGGGTTTTTCGGCGTGGGATTGATGGCCAGCCGGCAAAAACTGTTCTACCTGCCGGAGGCGCACACGGATTTCATATTTGCGGTGCTGAGCGAGGAGCTGGGATTCCTCGGCGGGGCGATTGTGATCGCGCTGTTCGGAATCTACGGGTGGCGCGGGATTCGCGCGGCGCTGGCGGTTCCGGACGATTTCGGGCGGATGCTGGCGATGGGGATCACCTTTCTGGTGGTCGGGCAGGCCTTGTTCAATCTGAGCGTGGTGGTAGGCCTGCTGCCGACGAAAGGGATTCCGCTGCCGTTTATCAGCTACGGCGGATCGAGCCTGGTGGTGATGCTGCTGGCCACAGGAATTCTGTTGAACATCAGCCAGTACGCGGACTGACGTGAAACTGGCGATCGCAGGCGGAGGAACCGGAGGCCACGTGTTCCCGGCCATGGCCGTGGCGCGCGAGTGGCTGGGCCGTGGACCCGAGCGAGAGGTGTTGCTGGTGGGAACCGAACGCGGCATGGAGGCGAGGCTGGTGCCGGAAGCGGGACTGCCCTTCGCGAAGATTCCAGTGGGCGGGCTGAAAGGAATCGGCGGGCTGCGGTTGCTTCGCAATCTGGCGCTGCTGGCTCCGGCGCTGGTGGAATCGAGCGGGATCGTGGAGCGCAACCGGTTCGCGGCGGCATTGGGGGTGGGCGGCTACGCTTCGGGGCCCTTCGTGCTCGCGGCGGCGCTGGCGGGCGTGCCGACAGTGATTTTCGAGCCGAATGCCGAGCCCGGGTTTACAAATCGCGTACTGGCGGGAGTCGCGCGGCGCGTAGCCACGGCCTACGAGACGACGGCGGCGCGGCTGGGGAGCCGCGCCGTAGTCACCGGGATACCTGTGCGGCCGGCGTTCTTCCAGATCGCACCGCGGGAGCATGTGGCGCCGTTTCGCGTGCTGATTACCGGCGGGAGCCAGGGATCGTTGGTGATCAACCGGACGGTGATTGATTCGCTGGACCTGCTGCTGCCGCGAAAAAATCAGGTTTTCTTCGTTCACCAGAGCGGGGAACGCGACTATAATGCTGTTCGCGTGGCGTATGCGCGTCGGGAGATCAACGCGGAGGTCGTGCCCTTCATTTCGACCATGGCGGAGGAGTTCGCCCGGGCGGACTTGATCGTCTGCCGGGCGGGAGCGATCACGGCGGCGGAAGTAGCCGCCGCGGGACGCGCCGCCATCTTCATCCCCTTCGGCGCCGCGACAGACAGCCACCAGTTGCGCAACGCGCAGGCACTCGAACGGGCAGGCGCGGCGCGCGTCATTCCGGAACCCCAGCTCAGCCCACAGCGGTTAGTAGCAGAACTTACCTCGCTCCTGGACCAGCCCGAGCGAATGAAGCAGATGGAACTCCGCGCGCGCGCGCTCGCCCGGCCGCGGGCCGTCGCGGAGATTGTGGACCTGATCGAAGAGGTGTCGCGGCCATGAAGGTTTCTTTCCACAATTTTCAACGCATCCATTTTGTAGGCATCGGCGGAATCGGGATGAGCGGAATCGCGGAGGTGCTGCTGACGCTGGGCTATTCCGTCTCCGGATCGGATTTGAAGGCGACGCCGATTACCGAGCGGCTGGCAAAGCTCGGCGCCTCGATTCATTACGGGCACAGCGCGAGCAATGTAGGCTCCGCGCACGTGGCCGTGGTCTCCTCGGCGGTGCGGGCGGATAACCCGGAGGTGCGCGAAGCCCAGCGGCGGAAAATTCCGGTGATTCCGCGGGCGGAAATGCTCGCCGAGCTGATGCGATTGAAGAAAGGCATCGCGGTGGCCGGGGCGCATGGAAAAACGACGACCACTTCGATGACCGCCTCCAGCCCGGCGGCCCCGAGAATGGCGGCGGTCATCGAAGTGGTCGTCGCTTTTCCCTGCGCCCCAGCCACCGC
>Ga0187803_10000136_pt1 | contig 30518 bp, 25 predicted proteins | sample NC_wetland_sal_i_2_FD_132425 | JGI IMG/M metagenome (GOLD analysis project Ga0187803, IMG submission 132425) | Wetland sediment microbial communities from Neuse River Estuary, North Carolina, USA - Control_3 | ecosystem: Environmental > Aquatic > Freshwater > Wetlands > Sediment | place: USA...
CACCAGATCCTGCGTGTACGCCGCAAGGCAGACCTGCGTTTCCTGCGCGACGGCCTCGCGGACGAGGCGCTCGTGAATGCGAACCTGCTCGAGAACGACCCGGCGAGCACGGCGGCGGCCCTGCAGGAGACGAGCCTGCCGGTGAGCATCGACCCGGTGCTCTACCGCTTCCAGCGCAAGGAGTGGTGGCATGGCGAGCAGGGCAAGCCCAAGCGCAACTTCGAACGTCTCGGCGCCCACTATGCGCGGGGCACCGGCATCGACCTGCCCGCCGGGCCACTGCTGCAGACCGTGCCCGACGAGCGCGCGTGGCGCGCGCTCGCGCGCAACGTGATCGGCTACCAGCACTCTGCTCTGCAGTCGATCCCGACCCAGCTCGATCTGTTCGCCGCGGCCGAGCCGCGCCACCTGCACGCGGTGCGCGCGTCGGCGCCGGCCCTGGTCGCTCACACCCGCCAGGAGGACGCCGTCAACCGCCTGCTCGCGGAGCAGAGCGCCGAGGCCTCCCCGCAGCCGGTCGCGGTCCCCGTCATCCTGTCGCCCGAGCGCCTGGCGGACTCCGCCGAGCGCAGGGCGCTGCTCGCGAGCGTGCCGACCGACGGTGTCGGCTCCTACTTCATCTGGACCCCCGACGTCAGCGAAGAGCGGCTGCTCGACCAGCCCGGGCTGCTCGGCGCCCTGCTGCGTCTCCTCGCGGCCCTCGCGGACCGCGGCATCCCGGTCGGTCATCTTCACGGCGGGTATGCGGTCGCGGCACTGCACGAATTTGGGATCGACGCGATCGTGCACACGTTCAGCTGGACGGACGGCGGCGAACCGGCCGCGAAGGAGGGCGGTGGCGGCCCCCGGTCCTGCCGCACCTACGTGCCGGGGGTGCGCCACTGCCTGCGCTTCGACCGCGCTCACTGGCTCGGGCGAGCCCTCGACCGCGACGAATACGCCGCCCGCTATTGCGACTGCGCGTTCTGCATGGGCGCGTTCAGCGAAGGAACGCACCCCTTGGACCTGCTGCTGCAGGAGCGCGAGGTGATCGTCGCGGGCGCCACGCGCAGCACCCCGACGCCGTCGGCTGAGACGCTCAATACCTGGCACTACCTGTTCGCGCGGCGCAAGGAGCTGCAGGCGTTCTCGAGCGCACCCGCGAGCGAGGTGATCGCGCGCGACATGGAGCGCGCGCGGACGATGGCGGACCCTGACGGTGCCGACCGTCTGCGTCGCCTCGCCCGCCGTCTGCGCACGGCCTAGGAATCCTCCCGCCGGCCGCCAGGACGGTCACAGACACGTTTTCGCATCGACGAGAACGAGCGCCCACACACCCCCCGGGGCGCGCTGTGAGCATAGGCGAACCACCGGCCTCTGGGCCGCTCTCTGTACCGAGATGGTTGATCCTACGGCGATGTGCCGCTTTCTGGGGGTGCGGATGGTCGAGTCGGCCAAGGACGCAGCCCGAAGTCCTTGCTGGCGGCAAGGACGAGGGCGAGGACGCCGGCCGGCGAAGGCCAGACGTGCCATCCAGCGGTGCATGGCCGTGGAATCAACCATCTAGTCGCTCGTCTCCGGAGCTGCCCGGGACGGAAGTTCACTTAATGGTTGCCGAGCTTGCGCGCTACTCGCTCGTGTATCTGCCTCTGGGTCTCCGCGTTCGGCGTATCGCCGTCGGGCTGCTCGATCTCCCGTAGCCGCCCGAACAGTCTGCTGAGGACTGTCTCGTAGCGATCCAGGCAGGGGCTGATTTCCGCGTAGGTCATACCCGAGATGATGAACCGATGTATGACTGCATTGCGAAACCGATAGAGATCCTCGAGCTCTTGGAACTCCGGCTGGCTTAGCACTTTGGCGCTGAGGGCCTCTGCGTAGAGATCGCGCTCGTTCATCCACTTGGTCTTCTCGTGGTAGAAATACCTGGGGTCGAGCTGAACGGCCGTGCCGTCGCGGCCGCCGAGCCTGAGCGCGACGAGATTACGAAGCAGAGCGTCGATCGAGGAGGCGTAGAGCACGAGGCCCTCGATTAGCGAGCCCTGTTCGTGCGCTCTCTGGAGCAGCAGTCTCGCAGCGGCGACGGAATGTGTGAAGTTCTCGAAGAACTCCCCGGACTGCAACGCCCGCGGGTCGCGCTGATCCGGTGCGGGACTCGGGTCGTCGATCACGTGGGCCAGGGTACCGTGGCACACGCCGCTGGGTGCCCGCCATTCGCTTTCCAATGTCGGGGACGCCCGCTCGCAGACGCAGCCGCGGCTCGCACCCACACGCCACCGTCGCCCTGAGCACCCGGCCCGCGGTCAAACTCGCCCCCCCAGTGCACGGATCAATCGATCCGGACATCGGCGTCGAGCAGCCGGCGACGAAGCGGCGTCGGTCTTTGCCCGTGGCTCTCATCAACGAGCAGGCCCCTCGCGAGGAGCACCGCCCGCTGATCACTGTCCGTGCGCTGCGGACCGACCGAACGCCGGGACCTCCGCTCAGCGCCTGATCCGGCTTCGCAACGCGAGGATGCGCGGGGGAGGGCTGGGATCCGTAGCGCCTTGGGCGCTGTCGACCACCGCGTGTCCGCCGGCCTGGCTCGCGACTACGCGGCGCCGCGCCGCGCCTATCCTGCCCCTCCGAGGATCGCTTCGCTCTCGCGACTGATGCGGTGCCTGTCTGCCGACGCGCGAAGCATCCATCAAGCCACGGTCTCCAAGCGCGCAAGCACGCACAACATGCCTCAGCCCAAGCATCCACTCCGCCGGGCTCCCTGCGCGCTACAGGGTGCCAATTGACGGCCAGTCCCTAGATGGTTGATTCCACGGGAATGTGCCGGGTTCTGGGGGTGCGGATGGTCGAGTCGGCCAAGGACTCAAGGCCAGCAAGGCCTTGCTGGTGGCAAGGCCGAGGCCGCGGAGTGCCCCGTACGGGGTAAGGACGCCGGCCGGCGAAGGCCAGACGTGCCATCCAGCGGTGCATGGCCGTGGGATCAACCATCTGGCCTCCACGCGCCCTGAGGGCGCGTGCATCCACGCAACCGCAGGCCTGGGCACGCGGACCCGCCCGTGCAGCCGAGCCGCGCCCCAACGCGAACAGGGACGAGGACCGCGGCGCGTCCCTGTTCAGCGCGCCCTCGAGTCGCCCCACCTCTCGGCCGCGCCCCCCACGTCTCGCAGGGAGCAGCGGTGGGCGATCCTTGATGGCGACTCGCGCGACGACCGAGCTGCGCTCCCAGGCATGCGCTCCCGGCTGGGGAAGACATGCCCGCCCCGTACTGATAGCCCTTTCCTTCTACCCCATGACTTGTCGCGAGGCCGGATGGCCGCGAGAGTCACGCAGATGGAGAGGAGGACCATGCTGGTCTGGGCCCATGGGCGCGCGCGGCGTGCGCTGCGCGCTCGCTGCCTGGAGGATCGGGCGCTCCCCCGCGACACCCCCGGCACGGCACCCCGCCTCGCCCTCGACCTGATGCACCACCGCACACGCCGCGGATCCTCGTATTCACCCTCTTCTGCATCCGGCCGTTCCTCTGCATCTGACCGCCTACTCGTCTCGGCCCTCAGCTGCGTCGAGTGGGGCCGGCGTCGCCGGCCCCACGATCCACCCGGGTGTGCCGACCACGGTGTGCCTGCCTGCCTGTGCCCGCCAGGGTGCGCCGTTCAGGGTGTCTGCTCGCAGGCGCAGCGCGCATCAAGGATGGCTGTCGCGCAGCCGCCGCGGCTCTGGGTCAATTCCTCCACTACATGGCGGCTCGCACGCGTCCCCACCACCGACGTGGCTCCGGACACCGGCGCGCGATCACTACCCCCACGCCCCTGCGCGGGCGCGTGCGAGCCAACGAAACCGCACGCGGAGCGTGCATCCGCAGACGGCTTCTCAGCACGCAAGGCGTGCATCCAACCCCGCCTCTCCGCACGCACCGCGTGCATCCAGAGCGGCCTTTCCTCCGCACGCTCAGCGTGCATCCCAACAGCCCCAACCAAGGACCCCAGGTGAACCCCACAGAGCACAACGTGCAGACGCCCTCCACGAAGACCGGCCTCTTCGCGTCGCTCCGTGCCCTCCTCCCTGTGCCCTTTAGGGTGCACCTCCCCGGGATCGCCGCGCCTCATTTCACCTTCGCACTGGATCTCCGCCTCCCCGTCCCCGCTGGCGGACCCGCCCCCGGGACTCGCTGGCGGTTGCCTGCCATGTCCTGGCGTGCTCGCACGCTCGCGCTCCTCCTTGGTGTTGCGGCCGCGTATGTGGCCCCGGGTGTGACCCCCGCCTTTGCGGCTCGTGGCCACGTCTTCGAAGGCAAGACGATCGGTGAACTGTGCACGGTCAAACCTTGTGCTGCGGGCAAGCTCACAGAACCCTCCGGCGTCGCGGTCAACGCAGGAGACCGATCGTGACCGCCCGCATGTTGAGCGGACCGCCCGGAGTGAGAAAGCTTCGACCCCGCCGTCCTCACCTGGGTGCATCCGGATGGTTGATCCCACGGTCGTGTGATCTGCGCTGGGGGTGCGAAGGGCCGAGCGGGCCGCGGACGCAGGGCGAAGCCCTTGCTGGAGAGCAAGGGCGAGCCCGAGGACAAAGGCCAGCGACGGCCATGCGTGCCATCCAGAGCCGCAGGACCGTGGAATCACCCATCCTAGGGCGGGGGTGGGGGATGCTGGGCCCTGTCCGCTCGTCCGGGCTGCCGGCAGCGCTCGCCGAACTCCAAGTCGCGACCGGCCCACGGGCTGACATGTGCCTGTCTGCTTGTACCCGGCAGGGTGACTGCCAGCATGCAAAGCGTGCATCGAAGGGGCGGCGGTGGGGGATGCAGGGCCATGTTCGCCTGTGCCCTTCAGGGTGCTCGTTCCGCCAACCGGAGGCGCTCGCCGCGAGCGAGGCTACGACTGGACCGCGGACAGATGTAGGGCTGATCGCTCACGCCCGTCTAGCGACCTCCACGCGCAGCCATTTGGCTAAGCGACGTACGCATCTCCATATGTGCCTGTCCGCCTGCACGCGCCCGCTGCGCGGGCGCGTGCATCCTCAGGACGGACGGTCCCTCACGTCAGCGCCAACCCGCCTCCCCGCACGCGACGCGTGCATCCAAAGCGGCTTTCTCGCCGCACGCGAAGCGTGCATCAGCCGACAGCTCGTGCGGCTCGCACGCGCCCGCTCCGCGGGCGCGTGCATCCCCACCCACCGCCGGCTAGCCGGCGAGTGCATCTCAGCCGGAGCGAGCGCCCGCTCCGCGGGCGCGTGCATCCCCACCACCGACGTGGCTCCGGACACCGGCGCGCGATCACTACCCCCACGCCCCTGCGCGGGCGCGTGCGAGCCAACCAAGCCGCACGCGCAGCGTGCATCCGCAGACGGCTTCTCGCCACGCAAAGCGTGCATCCAACCCGGCCTTCCCGCACGCGCCCGCTGCGCGGGCGCGTGCATCCCAACCCGCCTCTGCATCCCAACCCCCCTCGCCCCAACAGCCTCCACCAAGGAGCCCAGGTGACCCCCACAGAGCAAAACGCGACGACCCCGTCTAGGACAACCGGGTTCTTTGCGGTGCTTGGTGGCCTGCTCCGCGGTGAAGGGACTGGTGCGTCCATTTTGAGCGTCAAAGGCACCGCTGCGCCCTGTTCTGCCCTAGGTGCCCCGAAGGGGTATCAGGGTGCATCCACCGCGCTCACGCGCACCGCCACGCCTTCACGCCGCTCCCTCGCCCGCCCAACCCTCGCCACCGCCTCCTGCGACCCCCAGCTCGACCTCATCGACTGCGGCACCCTCCCGTTCGAGCAAGCCGTCCGAACCCTCCCGCCTGCGCCGCGCAAGCCCGACGACGCGCTGAGCGTCACCGCCGGCTCCGGGCGTAAGACCTCCTGGAGCCTCGAGATCGACCTTCTGCTCGCGCGCGTCAGGGCGTCCGGGAGGAGCTTCTCCTGGCAGCGCTCGGGTGTCTCCTCCTCGCGCCCGGTCCCCTTCCTGTTCGCCGGCCTCGCGATGTTCTTCCTGCTCGTCGTCTTCTCGTGGCTGGCTTCCCCGGCCCAAGCCGCCCGCGGTCACGTCTTCTCCAAATCCTTCGGCGAACAGTGCTCCGCCGAGCCCTGCGAAGGCGCCAAGCTGAAGGAACCGAGCGGCGTGGCCGTAAACGAAGCGACCGGCGACGTTTACGTCGTCGACAAGGGCGAAGCGGGCACCCACGGACGCGTCGTGCGCTTCAACTCCGCTGGCGTCTTCCAGAGCGAACTGTCCGGTCCGAGCACGACGGGCAAGGGCACGGTCACGAGCGGCTCGGCCACGATCGAAGCTGTCACGACGACGGGCTTCTTCAGCAAGGGCGAGGAAATCGCCGCCGTCGGCTTGGCGCCGGGCACGACGATCGTGAAGGTCGGCGCGGGCACCCTGGAAGTGTCCCCGGCCGCGACCGCCTCCGGATCGGAACCGTCGGAGCCCCTGACCGCCCACCAGCCCTTCTCCGAACCGGAAGGCATCGCGGTCGATAACGCCTGCCATCTCCACCAATTGACCGAATCCACGAAACCGACGTGCGCGCAATTCGACCCCTCCAACGGCGACGTGTATGTCGCTAACGAGGGCGAAGGCCAGAATGCGATCGACAAGTTCAACTCAACCGGGGAATACGTCGGTCAGATCGCCGAAACCCCCGCCGGAGCATTCTCGCTTCGCCCAAACGGCCTCATGGGCGTCACGGCCGATACCGCCGGCGAGCTGTGGGCCTTCGAAGAAATCGAACTCAACCATCGCGGGGCCGACAGCTTCACCAACGCGGTCGTCAACGAATTCACGGCCTTTCACAAGCTCGAAGGCTGCGGTTCCCTGTCACCCGGTCCGGGCTACGGGGTCGACCGCGAACAGGACCTCTACGTCTACGGGGTGTCCATTTGCAAGTTCAGCGCCACAGGCAAGCTGCTGGAGGCGGTCGATACTGAAAAGGCGAGTGGTGTGGCGGTGGAACTGTCTAGCGATGATGTCTATGTCGACAACCTTGGCGTGGTCCGTCGTTTCTCGGCGGGCCTCGAAGAACTCGAATCCCTTGAAGTCCCGGGTCACAACGGCAGCGGGGTGGCGGTTGACTCCTCGCGGGAAACCGTGTATGTGGCGGACTCCATGGCCGGCGTGGTCGATGTTTACACCGCCGAGCTGCCCGGCCCTCCCACCGTTGTGCCGGCCACCGAGACGTTCTCGGAAGTCACCTCGGAAAGCGCGGTGTTCGTCGCCAAGCTTGACCCGCATGGCACGGCCAGCGAATACACCTTCGAATACGGCCGCTGTGCCTCCCTTGAAGCGTGCGCGACCAGCGGCTTCCCGGAGACCGTGCCCGCCCCGGAAGGGCAGCTGCCCGCCGACTACGAACCTCACGCTGTCAGCGCGACCCCGCAGGACCTGCTCCCGGGCAGCGCCTACCACTTCAGGGTCGCCGTCCACAACGTCCACGGCCCGACCGTGTATGGCGAGCGGCAGTCGTTCACGACGCAGGGCGTGGGCGGCGAATTCGCGCTGCCCGACGCTCGTGCGTGGGAACTGGTCTCCCCCCCCGACAAGCACGGCGCGGAACTCGAACCGATCGGCGAAGAAGGGGTGATCCAGGCCGCCGCCGCCGGCGGCGCGATCTCGTATATCGCGAACGCCCCCACCGAGCCCCACCCCGCAGGCTACTCCAACAAGGTGCAGGTCCTCTCCACCCGCGAACCGTCGGGCTGGTCCTCCAAGGACATCGCCCCGCCCAACAACCCCGTCGAGGCGACCGGCAAGACCGTCGGGGCGGGCGAGGAGTACCGCTTCTTCTCCGAAGACCTCTCAGCGGCGGTGGTGCAGCCGCTCGGGGCGTTCACCCCCTGCCTGTCCCCGGAAGGCGCCTCCCAGCCCTGCCTCTCCGAAGAGGCCACCGAACAGACGGCATTCGGACGCAACGACACGACCGGCGCCTACACGCCTCTCGTGACCGGCGCCGCCGGACACGCCAACGTGCCGCTCGGCACCCACTTCGGCGAAGAAGGCAAGTGCCCCGAAAAGCCGATCTGCGGCCCGCTGTTCGTCGGCGCCTCACCCGACGCTACCCACGTCGTGATCGGATCGACCGTCGGTCTGACCGAAGGGGAAGGCTCCAAAGGCGGCTTGTATGAGTGGGCGGCGGGACGGCTGACGTTCGTCGGCGGCGGTGTGCTCGGCGGGCACAACGGCCTCTCTGCGCGCCATGCGGTCTCTGACGATGGCCGGGTGATCTTCGAAGGCGTCGCGCAAGGCAAGGAGCGGCTGCTGCTGCACGACACGGCGACCCCGAGCACGGTGAAGCTCGATGAAGCCGAACCGGCATGCCTGGAAGAACCCGGGACGAAGTGCGAAAGCGGCGGCGGGCATTTCCAGATTGCCTCCAGCGACGGCTCGCGGGTCTTCTTCACGAGCACGCATCGGCTGACGAGGGACGCCGGCGCCGAAGGAGGACAGGAAGGAGGAACGGAACCTCACAAGCCGCGACCGGACCTGTATGTGTATGAACCGCAAGCCCCCGAAGGCGAACGTCTCACCGATCTCACGCCGTTGCACGAAGGTGAACCCGCGGGGGTTCAGGGCGAAGTGCTCGGCGCAGGCGAAGACGGCTCCTCGGTGTATTTCGTCGCGAACGGCGTCCAGGGCGACAGCCTGGGCGCCGCGCACGGCGCGTGCGAAGAAGGCAGGCCGCGGAAACTCTGCAATCTCTATCTCGTCCGCCGCGAAGGCGCTGCGTGGGGCAGGCCACGGCTGATCGCGGTGCTCTCCCAAAATGATGCCCCCGACTGGGCGGCCGGTGAAGGCGTCGGGTCGGAAGGCCTTCCCGGGCTGACGGCACGAGTCTCCCCCAGCGGCGGGTGGCTGGCGTTCATGTCGCAGCGGTCGCTGACGGGGTATGACAACGAAGACGTCACCAGCAGGAAACCGGGTGAACGTGTGGATCAGGAGGTGTTCCTCTACGATGCGGCCACGGGTGGGTTGGCGTGCGCGTCGTGTGACCCGACGGGCGCGCGGCCGGTGGGGGTCGAATACGAACGTTTGAACGATGGGCTCGCCGGCGGCGACCGGGTGTGGTCGCGGAAGGCTTGGATCGCCGGGAACGTGCCTGGGTGGACACCGTACCGCCACACGCTCGCGCTGTATCAGTCGCGTTACCTGAACAACGAAGGCCGGTTGTTCTTCAACGCTCACGACGCGCTCGTGCCCGCGGACGTGAACGGCCAGGAGGACGTGTATCAGTATGAGCCTGCGGCGAGCGTTCCGGGGGCACCTCCGAACGACACGTGCACGAGCGCCCCGGCGGGCTCGGCTGTCGTGTTCAAGCCCGGCGGCAAATTTAAAGACGAAACCCGTGAAGGAACCGAACCCACGGGCTGTGTCGGCCTGATCTCCTCGGGGCGCTCCTCCGGCGAATCCGCGTTCCTCGACGCCTCGGAATCCGGCAACGACGTCTACTTCCTGACCTCCGAACGGCTCGTCCCGCAGGACACCGACACGAGCGTGGACGTCTACGACGCCCACGTCTGCACGGGCGAATCCCCCTGCTTCAGCGCGCCGGCATCCCCGCCGCCGTGCACCAACGAATCCTCCTGTAGACCCTCCCCGACCCCGCAGCCGAGCATCTTCGGCGCCCCCGCCAGCGCGACGTTCTCCGGGCCCGGCAACCTGATTCCCGAACCCCCGCCGCCGCCGGCGAAACCCACCGCCGCCCAGCTCAGAGCCAAAAAACTCGCCGCGGCGCTCGCCTCATGCCGCAAGAAAAAGAACAAGCACAAGCGCCAAGAGTGCGAACGTGCGGCACGCAAGAAGTACGCGGCCAAGACCTCTAAGACCTCGAAGAGGAAGAGGTGACGCTCGTGCTTGTGAACGCGTGCCGCGGGAACCCAGGCTGCAAGCGCCCCACAGGGGCGCGCAGTGCCCCGGAGAGCTGCGCAGCGGCTCGGAGGGGGTATGAAAAGCAGGCCCGCAAGAAATACGGCGCCAAAGCAAGCGCCAAGCGGGCGAGCAGGAAGGCAAACCGATGAAGCTAGCGCCGCACGTCGAACGCTCGGTCCCTGTCTGCTCCGAAGCGGTAGATCGAGAAGTGCTCGTCGAAGCTCGCGACGCTTGTGATGCCCAGGCGCTCCATCACGGCGAAGCTGGTGCGGTCTACGATCGAGAAGTCCTGGTCCGAGAACACCTCGCCGATCCGCCACGCGGCGTCGAGGTCGACGGCCAGGACGGTCTCGACCGTGACCAGGCCGCTGCGGATCTCCGTCCAGAAGCGCTCCGCGCTGTCATGGCCACCACGGTCGCGCATGAGCCGCCACGACTCGACGAGCACGTGGTCGGTGCTCACGAGGTCATCGGCGCTGGCAAGCAGCTCGGTTGCACGAGCGTGGTATTGGTCGTGGGAATCGGCGGCCGCGTAGAACGCCGATGTGTCGACGAACAGCCTCAACGGCCAGACTGGCCGGTCTCGCGCAGGTGCTCCTGCCAGAGCGATTCGCCTAGGTGTTTCTCGACGTTGCTGGAGACATCGGACCGGCCCGAGTCAAACAGGGCGAAGATCGCGCTGATGTCGCCCTTGGGCGCGGCGGGGCCAGCCGTGATTGCAGGCTCCTCGTGGTCTTTCTCCACGAGCTTGCCTGCCTGTGCTGGCGCAGCCAGTGCGCCCTCTTGTGCCCCCGAGGTGCCACGCATGGGGTGTTTATGGGGTATCAGGGTGTGCAGGCGCTCCTTGATCGTCATGCCCCGCATTCTACCGCCCCACGAGGTCCCTTCCGCCGGCGGCGACCATGGCCAGCGAGTCCGCGCGATTACACGATCGCCTCAGATGCCATTCTCCCGCCGGACGAACCTCAGTCAGCGTGTGCCCTTCACGCTCAGACAGTTCCCCGTCCTGCCTGCCTGCCTGTCCTCCCTTGTGGAGGGTGCTGGCGCAGCCAGTGCGCCCTTCAGGGTGGGGGCCCAGCGACCCGGATGGTCGCAATATGTAAATGCCCGGGCGAGCGGAGCGGTCAACAAAGGCGCGCTGGACGAAGCGCCGTGCTATGCGCTCGCAGCAGCGGAGCGTTCACAAAATGTATCCCGGAGCGGAGCTGCAGCGAGCCCCAAGGCCGGACGCCGCTTCCAGGAGCGGAGCTCGGGCGGGCCAGGAGCCTGGATGGCGTTCTCCCGCAATGCGAGCCCTGCACAGCGAACCCGCCACGTCCCCGCGAACACAAGCCAGCCTGCCTGCCTGTCCTCCCGCAGGGAGGGTGCCCAGGAGGGGCACGAAGTGCCCCGCCTGCGCCCTTCAGGGTGTATGGGTGTGCCCCGCAGGGGTAGAGCCTGCCTGCCTGCCTGTCCTCCCTTGTGGAGGGTGCTGGCGCAGCCAGCCTGCCTGTGCCCTTCAGGGTGCGCCCAGGAGAGATGCGCAGCATCTCGGATGGGTGTGCGCCCCTTTATGGGGTGGACGCCGTCCTGCCGCCCTGATGCTTTCTATGGCAGCAGTTCGAGTGCGTTGCGGTGTCGTGGCGCGACGGCCGCGAAGTGGCGGTGGTCGAGGGTTACGATCGTGTCCGCGTCCAGTCGCTCGGCGAGCGCGATGACCGAGGCATCGGTCCCGCCGAGCGGGAAGTCCGCGTATTGCTCGACGAGTTCGGCGATGCGTGGGAAGTCCTCGCTGCTTGGGCCTTCCACGTCGAGTTGCCCGATGCCGCGCAGGAAGGCGGCCTCGGCGGCGCTGCCGAGTCGGCGTCCGACGAAGTACGTCGCCTCGGCGACGACGAGCGCTGGGACGACGAGCCGCAGGTCCTCTCGTTGCAGTGCGGCGACGCACGCGCGGTGGTCGTGGTCGTCTGCGTCGGCGGCCGCGTACAGCGGCCCGGCGTCAACGATCGCGAGGGTGCTCATTCCACTCGTCTTCGAGCAGGTCCTCCATGTTCCGTGCGGTGTCGGCCTGCCCGCTGTGTCCGAGTGCCGCGAAGGCCAGCGTCCGCGGGCGTCCGGGCTGAAGACCGAGGTGGGCTTGCAGCGCCTCGCGGGTCAGCTCCGATGCCGACACGTCCCGTCGCCGTGCCTCTCGCTGCAGGCTTTGGGCGAGATCGTCGGGCAGCGATATGGTGGTGCGCTTCATACGTGCATCATAGCATCGCGGTCCACGACGCTACGTCTTGCCTGCCTGCCTGCCTGCCTGCCTGCGCCCAGGAGGTACACGAAGTGTGCCGTATGGGTGTGCTGGCGCAGCCAGCCTGCGCCCAGGAGAGATGCGCAGCATCTCGGATGGGTGTGCGCCCAGGAGGGGCACACAGTGCCCCGTATGGGTGTCCTCCCGTCGGGAGGGTCCTTGCCTGCCTGCCTGCCTGTGCTGGCGCAGCCAGCCTGCCTGTGCCCTTCAGGGTGCGCCCAGGAGAGATGCGCAGCATCTCGGATGGGTGTGCGCCCAAGAGGGGCACACAGTGCCCCGTATGGGTGTCCTCCCAAAGGGAGGGTGCTCCCGAAGGGAGTGCGAAGCGAGGGTGCCCTTCAGCGTGCGAACACAGCGGGCCGGCCTGCCTGTCCTCCCTTGTGGAGGGTGCCCTTCAGGGTGATGCCCGCAAATGTAATCGCCGGCCTGCCTGCGCCCAGGAGGGGCACAAAGTGCCCCGTATGGGTGTGCCCCGAAGGGGTAGGCCGCGGAGCGTTCACATACAGAGGCGCGCTGGACGAAGCGCCTTGCTATGAGCTCGGCGCAGCGGAGCGTTCACTACAAGAGCGCGCCGGACGAAGCGCTCTGCTATCGGCTCGCAGCAGCGGAGCGGTTACCCGATGTAACCCGGAGCGGAGCTGCGGCGAGCCCCAAGGCCGGACGCCGCTCACCCGGAGCGGAGCGGAGCCGAGCCCCAAGGCCCGATGCCGTTTCCAGGAGCGTAGCCCGGGCGAACACCGTGGCATACCGCTCCGTAAGGAGCGGACAGCAACTAGGCCAACAAGCGCTCCGCAGGAGCGCGCAGTGCCCCGGAGAGTTGCGCAGCAGCTCGGAGGGGGTAGAGGCTGGATGCCGTTTACCCGTCATGCGAGCTCTGTAAGGCAAACACGTCCCGCTCTCACGCATGCAACAACCAGCCCGCAATGTGCCCCGCAGGGCTACGAAAAGCAGGCCCACAAAGCCTACGGCGCCACCAGCCCCAACAAGCCCACGAGAGGCGGAACACGATGAGGAATACCCCCACCCCGTTTCCCTCCTGCGACCCCCAGCTCGACCTCATCGACTGCGCTCCGTTCCGCCTCGACACGCCCGTCTCTCCCGCCGAGCGCTCCTCCGCACCGGGCGTCTCGCCTCACCCCGACGGCTGCAGGAAGAGGGTCCGCACCGCGCCACGGCAGCCCGGGGACAGTCTCAGCCTCAGCGGGCGCTCGGGACACAGCACCTCCTGGAGCGTCGAGATCGACCTTCTGCTCGCGCGCGTCAGGGCGTGCGGGAGAAGCTCCTCCTGGCAGCGCTCGGGCGTTTCCTCCTCGCGCCCGGTGCCCTTCCTGCTCGCCGGCCTCGCGATGTTCTTCCTGCTCGTGGTCTTCTCGTGGCTGGCGTCCCCCGCCCAAGCCGCCCGCGGCCACGTCTTCTCCAAATCGTTCGGCGAACAGTGCCTCGCCGAGCCCTGCGAAGGCGCCAAGCTGAAGGAACCGAGCGGCGTCGCGGTCAACGAATCGACCGGCGACGTTTACGTCGTCGACAAGGGCGAAGCGGGCGCCCACGGACGGCTCGTGCGTTTCAACTCCGCGGGCGTCTTCCAGAGCGAACTGACCGGTCCGTCCACGACGGGCAAGGGCACGGTGACGAGCGGCTCGGCCACGATCGAAGCTGTCACGACGACGGGCTTCTTCAGCAAGGGCGAGGTGATCGCGGCCGTCGGCTTGGCGCCGGGCACGACGATCGTGAAGGTCGGCGCAGGCACCCTGGAAGTGTCCCCGGCCGCGACCGCCTCCGGATCGGAACCGTCGGAGCCCCTCACCGCCCACCAGTCCTTCTCCGAACCCGAGGGCATCGCGGTCGATAACGCCTGTCACTTCCACGGGTTGACCGAACTGACGAAACCGACGTGCGCGGAATTCGACCCCTCCAACGGTGATGTGTACGTCGCCGACTTCGCCCACGCCGTGATCGACAAGTTCACGGCGTCCGGGGAATACGTCGCTCAGATCGCCGAAACTCCCGCTGGCCCCTTCATCGGCATCCACAACCATGAAAGCGCGCTCATGGGCGTCGCGGCCGACACCGCCGGGGGGCTATGGGCGTTTGAAGAAATCGAATTCCAGCATAGCGGCGCCGACAACTTCACCAGCTTATCCGTCAACGGATTCACGGCCTTCCGCGAGCTCGCAGGTTGCGGTAGCGGCAGCCCGATATCCGGTCCGGGCTACGGAGTCGACCGGGAACAGGACCTCTACGTCAACGAGACGCCTGTCTGCAAGTTCACCTCCACGGGCAAACTGCTGAACAGCACGTTCGACACGGAAAGAGCAACTGGTGTCGCGGTGGAACTCTCGAGCGATGACGTGTATGTCGACAACATCGGCACTTTACGTCGGTTCTCCCCAAGCCTCGAAGAACTGGAATCACTGGTTCTTCCAGGCGCGCATGGCAGTGGCGTGGCGGTTGATTCCTCGCGGGAAACCGTGTATGTGGCCGACTCCTCGACCGGCGTCGTGGACGTTTACACCGACGAGCTGCCCGGCGCTCCGACGGTTGTGCCGGCCAGCGAGTCGTTCTCTGAAGTCACCTCGGAAAGCGCGGTGTTCACGGCGCAGCTTGACCCGCATGGCACGGCCAGCGAATACACGTTCGAATACGGCCGTTGCGCATCGCTTGAAGCGTGCGCGACCAGCGGCTTCCCGGAGAGGGTGCCGATGCCGGAAGGGCTGCTGCCCGCCGACTACGAATTTCACGCTGTGAGCGCGACCCCGCAGGACCTGCTCCCGGGCAGCGCCTATCACTTCAGGGTCGCCGTCCACAACCTCCACGGCCCCACCGTGTATGGCGAAAAGCAGTCGTTCGTCACGCAGGGCGCGGGCGGGGAATTCGCGTTGCCCGACGCTCGTGCGTGGGAACTGGTCTCCCCCCCTGACAAGCATGGCGCGGTGCTCGAACCGATCTCCGAAGGTGTGGTCCAGGCTGCCGCCGGCGGCGGCGCGATCGCCTACCTCTCAAACGCCCCCACCGAACCCCACCCCGAGGGCTACTCCAACAGCGTGCAGGTCCTCTCCACCCGCGGGCCGGCGGGCTGGTCCTCGAAGGACGTCGCCCCCCCCAACAACCCCGTCGAAGCGACCGGCGCGTCCGTCCAGGAGGGCGAGGAGTACCGCTTCTTCTCCGAAGACCTCTCAGCGGCGGTGCTGCAGCCGTTCGGGGCGTTCACGCCATGCCATACCCCCGCGGAGTCCCCGAAGGGGGAAGGCGCCTCCCAGCCCTGCCTCTCTGCGGAAGCCACGGAACAGACGGCGTTCGTGCGCAACGACACGACCGGCGCCTACGCGCCGCTCGTGACGGGCGCCGCCGGCCACGCCAACGTGGCGCCCGGCACCCACTTCGGCGAAGAAGGCAAGTGCCCCGAACATGCGATCTGCGGCCCGGTGTTCGTCGGCGCCTCACCCGACGCCAGCCACATCGTCCTGAAGTCGAGAGTTGCGCTCACTGAAGGCGCCCCCGCCGGGGAAGGGCTGTATGAGTGGGCGTCGGGCAGGCTGACGTTCATCGGCGGCGCACCGCTCGGGGCAGAAGTCCATCTCGGGGGGCGCAAGGGCAAGTCTGCGCGCCATGCGGTCTCTGCCGATGGCAGGGTGATCTTCGAAGGCGTCTCGGAAGGCAAGGAGGGGCTGCTGCTGCACGACACGGCGACCCCGAGCACGGTGAAGCTCGACGAAGCCGAACCGGCATGCCTGGAAGAACCCGGGACCAAGTGCGAAAGCGGCGGCGGGGATTTCCAGATTGCCTCCAACGACGGGTCGCGGGTTTTCTTCACAAGCACGCACCGGTTGACGAGGGACGCCGGCGCCGAAGAAGGAAAAGAAGGAGGAGCGGAACCTCACAAGCCGCGACCGGACCTGTATGTGTATGAACCGCAAGCCCCCGAAGGCGAACGTCTCACCGATCTCACGCCGTTGAACGAAGGTGAACCCGCGGGGGTTCAGGGCGAAGTGCTCGGCGCAGCCGAAGATGGGTCCGCGGTGTATTTCGTCACCAACGGCGTGCAGGGCGAAAGCCCGGGCGCCGCGCACGGCACGTGCGGCGAAGAAAAACCGGGGAAACTCTGCAATCTCTATCTCGTCCGCCGCGAAGGTACCGGGTGGGGTCAGCCGCGGCTGGTCGCGGTGCTCTCCGAAAAGGATGCCGCCGACTGGGGGGCCGGTGCAGGCCTTGCCGCGCTGACGGCACGAGTTTCCCCCAGTGGCGGGTGGCTGGCGTTCATGTCGCGGCGGTCGCTGACGGGCTATGACAACCAAGACGTGACCAGCAGGAAGCCGGGTGAACGGCTCGATGAGGAGGTGTTCCTCTATGATGCGGGCACGGGTGGGCTGGCGTGCGCGTCGTGTGACCCGACGGGGGCGCGGCCTGAAGGCAGGGAATACGGAGGGGCCCCGACGCTGTCCGGCGGTCTCCAGGTGTGGCCGAACACCACGTGGATCGCGGGGAATGTGCCCGGGTGGACACCGTACCGCCAATGCTGCGCGCTTTATCAGTCGCGTTACCTGAACGACGAAGGCCGGTTGTTCTTCAACGCTCATGACGCGCTCGTCCCGGCGGATGTGAACGGCCAGGAGGATGTGTATCAGTACGAGCCTGCGGCGAGCGTTCCGGGGGCGCCTCCGAACGACACGTGCACGAGCGCCCCGGCGGGCTCCGGCGTCGTCTTCAAGCCCGGCGGCAAATTCAAAGACGAAACCCGCGAAGGCCACGAAGGCGAGGGCTGTGTCGGCCTGATCAGCTCAGGGCGCTCCTCCGGCGAATCGGCGTTCCTCGACGCCTCGGAATCCGGCAACGACGTCTACTTCCTGACCTCCGAACGGCTCTCCCCGCTGGACACCGACACGAGCGTGGACGTCTATGACGCCCACGTCTGCACGGGCGAATCCCCCTGCTACAGCGCGCCGGCATCGCCGCCGCCGTGCACCAACGAATCCTCCTGCAGACCCTCCCCGACCCCGCAGCCGAGCATCTTCGGCGCCCCCGCCAGCGCGACGTTTTCCGGTCCGGGCAACCTGATTCCAGAACCCCCGCCCCCACCGGCGAAACCCACCGCCGCGCAGCTCAGAGCCAAAAAACTCGCCGCCGCGCTCACCTCATGCCGCAAGAAAAAGAACAAGCACAAGCGCCAGGCGTGCGAACGGGCCGCCCATAGGGCGTACGGCGCTAAGGCCAGCGCGCGCAAGGCAATCAGGAAGGGGTCACGTTAATGGCCCGCTGGATGAAGGGCCCACATGTAACTGCCGGGGCGGCCGGAGCGGTCACAAGTTGTAACCAGCAGCGTAGGCCGGACCGGCCAGGAGCCTGGACGGCGTTTACCGAGAAGGGAAAACCCGAACAGCGAACAGGTCGCGTTTCACTGACCCAGGAGCGTAGCCCGGACGACCCGCAAGTTGTCCTCACAACCCCAGCCAGCAAGGACCCCGAGAGGGGGTCCGCAGTGACCCGGAGAGGTGCGCAGCACCTCGGAGGGGTTAGAGCCTGCCTGCACCCCTTTATGGGGTGGACGGCGTTCACCGGCCTGCGAAACCCCGTCCACCGACCCCGCCGCGTTCTCGCGAACGCAACAAGCCAGCCTGCCTGCCTGCCTGCCTGCGCCCAGGAGGTACACGAAGTGTGCCGTATGGGTGTGCTGGCGCAGCCAGCCTGCCTGTGCCCTTCAGGGTGCGCCCAGGAGAGATGCGCAGCATCTCGGATGGGTGTTCGCCCAGGAGGGGCACACAGCCTGCCTGTGCCCAGGAGGGGCACAAAGTGCCCCGTATGGGTATGCCCAGGAGGGGCGCTCCGCGCCCCGTATGGGTATGCCCCGTATGGGTGTCCTCCCTTGCGGAGGGTGCCCTTTAGGGTGCGAGTACGCGACGGCCGTCTCGGCTACCGGATGAGCTTTACGTCGAGCCCGACGTCTGCCCGCGCGATGCCGCCGTCGGCGGTCAGGGCCGGGACGCCCAGGCGGTCGGCTAGCGCGAGGCAAGCGCGGTCCGCGAGTGACAGCCCGAGCGTCTTGGTCGCGGGCCGCAGGTTCGCGATGACGACGCAGTCGCCCTCGGTGAGCGGTTCGATTGACAGCAGCCTTCCGATGAGGGCGTGCTCTCGCAGGCCGGCTGCGAGCGCCTGCGGGTTCGTTCCGGCCTCGGCTGCCTTGGAGAGCACCTCGGCCCAGTTGGCGACGCTGATGCCGGCGCGTCCTTCGATCGCGTCGGCGACGGTGCTCGCCCCGTTCTCGCCCTTCAGGAGCGCCATCAGCGCAGAGGCGTCCAGGACGGCCGTTGGGGTCTGCTCAGGCGAGGCCACCGCGGCCGGTGCCCTCGCGCGCGTCGTCTTCGTCTTCGGCGCGTGCTTCGGCGCGATGGTCGGCGATCAGCTCGCCGACGAGATCGCGGCCGGGCGCCACGTCGGCGAGGAGCCCCCACGCGTACCGGATCGCAGCGGGACGCCGCTCCACGTCGGGCGTGACGGTTTTCGCGGCGTGAGCCATGCGCAGATTCTAGCGCCCGCTCCGGCCACCTCGGCGTCCGCCGAGGACCGTCAGCGAGTCCATCCGATTTCACGACCCCGCCCAGGGCGGCGAGGAGCAAGCAGTTCCAGGACGCACCGAGTGTGGCGTGCGAACGAGCACGCGAACGAGGGAGGACGCCGAAATGCGCCGCCCCTCGCCGTCCTGAACCCAACCAACAAACGGAGGACCTCGAAATGAGAACCACAGAGCACATCGCAGGGGCCCCTTCCACGCCGAACACGGGTCTCCTTGCTGCGCTCCGTGCCCTCCTTGGCGTCAAAGGGACTGGTGCGCCCTCCGTCAGCCTCAAAGGGACTGGTGCGCCCTCATTTGCCCCTCGCCTGCCCTTGGTGGCCGTCCTCGGCGCTCTCGCGCTGCTGGCCCTGGCCGTCTCTGTCGCCCCTGCCTCAGCCGAAACCGGATGCTCCACCTGTAAACCCTGGTGGCACCTGACCTCCAACTCCCGCCCGTCGTATCTGCACTCGGGGCTCGCGAAACCCGGCGCCAACGAGGTGCAGGAAATCTTCACGACCCCGGGCACGATCGAAGGGTTTCCCGAACAGACCAACTTCAAACTGTACGTCGAAAAAAAGGAAGTCGAAGAATTCGCGACGGAACCGGTCGCAGGAGCATTTAGCGTCACGCTGCTGACCGCGGCCAACATCCAGAAGGCGCTGGAAGGAAAAAACAAGCCCAACAACCCAGCCTACGGCCCAGGCAACGTTACGGTCAAGGAAGAAACCCTCGATAAGAACGGCAAACCCCTCGAAAATGGCGACAAACGCTATTTGGTCACGACCGTCGGCGAAAAGGCCGAACAGCCCGTGACGCCGATCGAAGCGAAAGAAGAACTTCCAAGCACCGCTACGCCCTCGGTCCTGACGGCCGGTCTCGCTCCTGTCTTCGACGGCGAGCTCGCCGTCACGGCGGAGAACCTGGGGGACGCGAACGCCAGCGGCGCGACCACGCCTGTCGTGATCAGGGATGTGCTGCCGGCGGGCTTGACGGCGCTTGGCGTGAGCGGTACCGAACCGTTTCCCGGCGGTGAATACCACAAACGTCTGCCGTTGTCGTGCTCGCTCGAATCGCCGAAGGTCGTGACGTGCGAAGCCAAGAGCACCCTGGCGCCGTATGACTCGCTGGAAATGCGCGTCGCGGTCAGGGTCGAACCCGGCGCCAAGGAATGCGCTCCCCACGCCCCGACGTGTGAAAAGAATGAAGCGACCGTCACCGGCGGCGAAGCACAGGGCGCGACGATCGCGCGCCCGGTCACGATCTCGAGCGCCCCGACGCCGTTCGGCGTCGAAGACTACGAACTCCTCAACGAAGACGAAGGCGGCGCTCCCGACACGCACGCCGGCTCGCACCCGTTCCAGCAGACGAACACGATCGTGCTGAACCAGTCGGCGGACACCGCCGCGCTGAGCAACCCCGAAATCGAAGCGAACCCCGCCGCGCTCGCCAAGGATTTGAGCATCTCCTGGCCGCCGGGGCTGATCGGCAACCCCACCCCGATCCCGCGCTGCACGATCGCGCAGTTCCTCACGATCGTGACCGAAAACGGCGAAGAAAACGAATGCCCCGCCGACAGCGCGGTCGGGGTCGCGAACGTGACCGTCCGCGACTTCACCCTCTCGACGACGCTGCGCTTCCCGGTGCCGCTGTTCAACCTCGAACCCGCGGCCGGCGAGCCGGCGCGGCTCGGCTTCTACGTGATCCTCGGCAACTCCCCCGTCATCATCGACCCGTCGCTGCGCTCGGGCGGTGACTACGGCATCACGGTCAACAGCTTCAACATCACCCAGACCGCGGGCTTCGTCTCAGCGCAGGTGACGGTCTGGGGCACTCCCCAGGATCCGAGCCACGACAACGCGCGGGGCTGGGGCTGCCTGTTCACCGCGCGTGGATCCCACATCCCTCACGCCCCGTGCGTGGCCTCCAGACAGCAGCACCCGCCGCCGTTCCTCTCGCTGCCGACCTCGTGCGCGAACGCCTCGCTGAGCACGATCGAAGGCGACTCGTGGCTTGCGCCCGGCGTGTTCAGCCGGCTCGCGGAATACACCGAGCCGAAATTGGACGGTTGTAACCAGCTCCCCTTCGAACCTCAGATCGAGGTGAAGCCCGACGGGCAGCAGGCCTCCAGGCCGACCGGGCTGCTGGTCGATGTGCACGTCCCTCAGGAAGGCCAGCTGAACCCGACGGGCGACGCGGAGTCGAACATCCGCTCGATCAGGGTCGTACTTCCCGAAGGCGTGATCCTCAACCCCGCGGCCGCGGATGGCCTGCAGGCCTGCCCGGAGAGCCTCATCGGCTTCGAAGCGGGCCGCGGCACGGCCGGCTTCCAGGAATTCGAACCGGGCGTCAGGACGCCCCTGTTCACCGGAAAGCTGCCCGAACCCTTGGAAGCGGGCGTGAACTTCTGCCCCGATGCCTCGAAGGTGGGGACCGCCACGATCAAGACGCCGCTGCTGCCCAACCCGCTGGAAGGCGCGGTCTATCTCGCTACCCCCGCCCCCAACGGGGAAGAAGGCAACAACCCGTTCAACTCGACCGTGGCGATGTACATCGTCGCCAGGGACCCCGTCTCCGGCTCGCTCGTCAAGCTCCCCGGGAAGGTCACGCTGAACCAGGAAACGGGCCGGATCGAATCGACCTTCGAAGACACCCCCCAGCTCGCCTTCGAAGACGCCGAAATCCACTTCTTCGGCGGCGAACGCGCCCCCCTGGCGACCCCCGCCCACTGCGGGACCTATACGACGGAAGCCGAATTCACCCCCTGGTCCGGCACCCCGCCGGTGAAGTCGACGTCGAGCTTCGAAGTCAAGACCGGTCCCGGCGGCGGCCCCTGCCCACCAGCGGCGCTCCCGTTCACAGCCCAGCTACAGGCGGGCAGCCCGAACATCAACGCGGGCGGCTTCAGCCCCCTGGACACGACGATCAGCCGGGAAGACGGTAACCAGAACATCCAGACGGTGCAGCTGCACATGGCCCCCGGAATGTCGGGGATACTGGCGGGCGTCCCGCTCTGCCCCGAAGCCCAGGCGAACGCCGGCACCTGCGGCGAAGAAAGCAAGATCGGCGAAACCATCGTCAGCGTCGGCCTCGGCGGCGACCCCTACACGGTCACCGGCGGCAAGGTCTACCTGACCGAAAGATACCAGGGCGCCCCCTTCGGCCTGTCGATCGTCAACCCCGCCGACGCCGGCCCCTTCCACCTAGGAAAAGTCATCGTCCGAGCGAAGATCGAGATCGACCCCCGCACCGCAGCCCTCACGATCACAACCGGCGAAATCCCCCACATCCTCAAGGGCTTCCCCCTGGAGATAAAGCACGTAAACGTCACCATCAACCGCCCCAACTTCACCTTCAACCCGACCAACTGCACCCCCATGTCCATCACCGGCACGATCGGCGCCGTCGAAGGCGCCACCTCCCTGGTCTCAGACCCCTTCCAGGTGACCAACTGCGCCCTGTTGAAGTTTGGGCCGCAGATCGCCGTCACGACGGCGGCGAAGGCGAGCAAAGTCAACGGTGCGAGCCTTCTGTTCAAGATCGCCTATCCGAAAGGTGCGCTGGGCTCGCAGTCGTGGTTCAACGAGGCGAAGTTCGACCTGCCCAAACAGCTGCCGGCGAGGCTGACGACGATCCAGAAAGCCTGTCTGGCGGCGACGTTCGAATCCAACCGCTCGGCGTGCCCGCCGGCCTCGATCATCGGCCATGCGGTCGTGCACACCCCCGTGCTGCCCGTGCCGCTTGAAGGCCCGGTGTACTTCGTCAGCTACGGCGGCGCGAAATTCCCGGATGCCGTGCTCGTGCTCGACGGCTACGGCGTGCACATCGAGCTGCACGGCGAAACGTTCATCGAAGGCAAAACCGGTCTCACCAGCGCCACGTTCCGCAACACCCCCGACGTGCCGTTCGAATCGATCGAAGTGAGCATCCCCACCGGCCCTCACAGCGAGTTCGGGGCGAACCTGCCCGCGAGCGCCCACGAAAGCTTCTGCGGCCAGAAGCTCGTGATGCCGACGTTGTTCAAAGCCCAGAACGGCCTTGAAATCCACGAGAACACCGCCATCGCTGTCACCGGCTGCCCGAAGGCGCTGACGCGTTCGCAGAAGCTCGCCGCCGCCCTGAAGGCCTGCCGCAAGAAACACAACAAGGCCAAGCGCGCCAAGTGTGAAAAGGCGGCCCGCAAGGCGTACGGAGCAAGGACCTCCAGGAGGAGCAGCCCGGGCCGGAAGTCGAGCCGGTGAACGGGAGGACGCTGGGCACGTCACTCACCGGCGCGGGCGATGAACAGCGTCAACTCGCTCCAGGCGGCCTGCCGCGGGCGGGCTGTGAGCTCTGCGGTGATCGTCGTGAGGATCGCGCCGAACTCGCCGTGGTCGATGCCGACCACGATCGCGCAGCCCGCGTGCGCCCGTCCGGCCTCCGCCCAGCGTCGTGCGATCGCAGGGAAGTCGTGGACGTCGAACGTGACGAAGAGGCGCTTCTCCTCGGCGGCGATCGACAGCAGCTCCTCGTCGGTGAGCCCGTCGAGCTCGCGCTCCTCGTCGGCTGCCCGCACGTCGTGGCCGGCCTCGCGCAGCGCGCGGGCGATCCGCGGGCCCGAGATGTGCGCGTCGAGGAACAGCCTCACGAAGCGCCTGGAGCCCGCTCAGATGGTTGATTCCACGGGAATGTGCCGGTTTCTGGGGGTGCGGATGGTCGAGTCCGCCAAGGACTCAAGGCCAGCAGGGCCTTGCTGGCGGCAAGGCCGAGGTCGAGGACGCCGGCCGGCGAAGGTCAGACGTGCCAGCCAGCGGTGCATGGCCGTGGAATCAACCATCTCAGACGTCAATACGGCTGACCGCTGCGAACGGGAAATCCTCTGCAAGCTCCTCGATCGGCCTGCTGTTCTCGGCGATGGCCGCGTCGATCTCCTCGGGAAACATCTCGTGGTAGTGCAGCGCCAACTGGATCTGGCGCTCGCTCGCGGAGCCCCCTGCGGCCATCCTCTCGGTCGAGGTGATGTCGCGGTGGGCGTCGACGATCTGCCATACGTCCAGGGCAGTCCCGATCACCCAGGCGCGCCGCTCCCAGTCCGCGCCGCGGAAAGCGATCCCGGGGAACAGGCGCATCCGCAGCGCCTCATCCGCGAGCGCCTCGACGATCGCGCCCTTGCTGCGTCCGGTGCGCCTCGCCTCACGATCGACGAGGGTCTCCATCCGCTTGGAGAGACGCATGCTGAACGGCGCCGACTTCGTAGCCATCACGACAATGTATCACGGAAATTACGCCGTGCTACGGAGGTCGACGTTTGCAGTGAGATCGCCGGGCCCCTTCGAGCACCAGGCATGCCCGCGGCCTGCTCCCTCCGTGCAGGCGTGGCCGCGTCCGCGAGGGCATCGCGGCTCAGCGCGGCCTTCGTGGTGCCCTCAACGGCGGCCCGGCGGGAGACCGCGCGATCGACGTCGGGGTCCACGGCTGAAGAAGGACGCCGTCCGCGGATGAGCGCCCTGGACCTCTGATGATGCGCATGACCGGCGGACCGCCACTGACGAGGCTTGCGTTCGCCGCGACGGCGCTGCTGCTCACAGCCGTGCTCTGCGGCTGCGGCGGCGGCTCGAGCGCACCCTCCAGAGCAGCGGGTGCGGCCGCCGCTGGGAGCGTGGCCGCGGCAGGATCGGGCCCCGGCGCCTCGACGGCAGGCAAGGGTGCCTTCAGGCAGGCGCTCTCGAGCTTCGCGGCATGTTTGCGCCAAAACGGGGTGAGGTCCCGCCCCGGCACGGGCTCGGCCGGCGGTGCGACAGTGGGCCTGAGAGGCCTCGAGACCACCGGCTCGACCTACAGGAAGGCCCTGGCCGCATGCAAACCCCTCCTGACCGCCGCCCTGCGCGCCCGCTCCCGCCGATCGCAGAGCGCCGTAGCGCCCACTCCCACAGCCCCGGCAGCGAAGTCGACCACCGCTCCGCCGCGCCCGGCGCGGGTGCCGGCCGCAGTGACCGCCGTCCTCATGCGCTTCACCTCATGCATGCGCAGCAACGGGGTGGCGAGCTTCCCGGAGCCCGACGGCGGCGCGTTCAGGATCGCCGGCCTGCACCTGGACCCGAGCAGCCCGCAATACCGGGCGGCCGAAGCGAAGTGCAACCCCATCCTGCAGGCCGCGATTTCCAAATACTGACGCGGGAAGGCTCGAAACCGGTTCCTCGACCTGATGTACATGAGCGCGTCACAAGTAGGGTCCGATCTGCGTCTGTAGGTCATGAGCAGACAGCGAACGGCCTGGCCGACGTAGCTTGCGATGGACGCGAGCGACATCATCGCCCTGTATGACAGGCATGCCAGAGAGATTGTTGGGTATCTGACACAGCGAAGCGGCGACCCGCAGCTCGCGCTGGATCTCACGGCAGCGACTTTTCTGAGAGCGTTCGAGCAGCGCGGGCGATGTCGAGCGACTGGTGATCGCCAGCGAGCGGCGTGGCTGTACCGGATCGCCGCCAACGAGCTGGCCGATCACTACAGGCGCGGCGTGAAGGAGGGACGGCTGGTCACCCGGCTGGGAGCCGAGCTGCGCCCGCTGACGGACGGCGAGCTCGCCACGATCAAGGACCTCGCGGGCTCGGGGGACTTGGAGGAGCGCGTGACGGCCGCCATGCAGGAGCTGAGCAGCGAGCAGCAGGCGGCTGTGCGTCTGCGAGTGATCGAGGAGCGCCCCTATTCGGAGGTTGCGCAGGAGCTGGGCGTCAGCCAGCAGACGGTCCGGGCACGCGTGAGCCGGGGGCTGCGGGCGCTTCGCAGGGCCACCGAACGAGACGCAGAGGAGCACACATGAGGCGCCACGAGAGAACGCAGGATTTCGACGATCTTCCCATTCTGGGGGAGCTGCGAGAGCATCTCGTGAGGTGCTTCGCCTCGGCTGAGCAGCCACGGCGGCATGTGGTTCCCAGGCGCCGCTGGTCGGGAGGCCGGCGTCCGCTTGTGCTGTTCGCTGTGCTGGTGGTTCTCGGCGGGTCGGCCACCGCGGCGGCCACGCTCAGCGCCTTGCTGTTTCCCGGGGAGCCGCCACTTCCCGCGACGGCGAGAGTGTTGGCCAGCGGCTACGGCCCCGACCACCAGCGCTACGTGCTGGCGGTGAGGCCGAGCAAGTGCCCGGGCTGGGCTCATCTCGAACTCCGCTCGACCACGACGTTCACCACCGGTGGCTGTGGCCGGCCGATCAACACGAAGCTCTCGCCCCGTCCCTCCACCGGAAGCTGCGGCTCACAGGTTGCAATCATGGTTGGGACCGTGTCGGCTCGCGCACAAACCGTTAGGGCGACCTTCGCGAACGGCAGCTCGAGCACCACCTCCGTGTATGCGTTTCCGGCGAACGTCGGCATCGGGGCGGGAGCGTTCGTGCTCTTCTACACGCCCTCCCAAGGCAAGCTCGTCACGCTCCAGGCTCTCGACGCGAACGGCCGCACGCTGGGCAGCTGGTCGGTGACGCCCATGACCGGATGCTACGGCTAGCCCCACGGCCGCAAGTAGACCTCACCACCACGATCCGCGGCTGACCACCACGTCCCCCTCCGGACGCGCGGACCTGAGCGGGCCGGCTCATCCCCCGGCCCGCTCAGTCGCGCCGGCACCCGCCGCGCCGCCCTCCGCACCTGGTGCATGTCCGAGGGCGGGTCGGGTGGGACCGCCGCGGCGCCCAGCCCCGCCGGATTCCGTCTCGCACGGCCTCCCGCTCTGCAAACGCCGCGCTGGCTGAGCACGACCAACGCGACACGGGGAGAGCGGCGCGTTTCCACCGCCCCGCCGGGATATGGATCCCCGAAAACCTGCGTGACCCGAGAATTTCGCGCCTCGCGCGACGCCGGCCCTACCAGGCCCGCCCGGTGGCCCCCGCACGCGCGCCTGTCGGGCCCACGGCCGGGCCGACGCCGTGGGGGCGGGCGCAGCCACTCCCGCATCCCCGCAGGGTTATTTGCGTCTTGACTTCTCCGCACTCCGCGATCCTTCTGGTGGCGGCACCCGCGGCTGCTTGCAGGTCGCCCGGGTGAGCCCCGGCCCAATCTCCCGCTGCCGCGGCAGCGCCGAGACCTCACCACTCGGTCCGCGCCACTTGCCGTGCTCCGATCCGCCGAGCTCTCGAGCGCCGTTCGCCCGCAGGTGTCGTTCCAGTTCGCGCCGGTTCACGCGGCGACAAAGCGCAGATGCTCGACGTCGGTGTGTGCCTGCTTACCGCCGAGCTCCTCGTCGGGCGTCAGTACTGTGCGCAGCGCGTCCAGGACGTTGACCCGGGCCTCCTCGCGCGTGCGGCCCTGGCTGAGCGCGCCGGGGACCTCCAGCACGCGCGCAACGATCCAGCCCCTCTCGTCGGGCTCCTCGAAGGCGATCGTGAACTCAACCGACGGCGTCATGGTTCAAGCGTATCGCAGCGCAGTCGCGGTTCAACTGCGCCGTGTTCGCGATCCCCAGAGCGCTCCCCGCCCGCTTGGCGCCTCGTCAGCTCCGATCCTTCCCCCGCAGACTCTGCAGGCCGAGCGCCGCGCTCGAGGCCGCCCCAGACCCTCCCGTCAACGTCGTCGTGCCGACCGATGCGCCTCGGCAGGCCAGATACAGCGTGGCTACCGCTGACGCCACCGCAATGGCAAGCAGGATTGCTCGCTGGGCGAGTGCGAACCGCCTTTCAACCAGCTGGAAGGCTAGATGGTTGATTCCACGGGAATGTGCCGGTTTCTGGGGGTGCGGATGGTCGAGTCGGCCCAGGACGCAGGCCGAAGGCCTTGCTGGTGGCAAGGCCGAGGCCGAGGACGCCGGCCGGCGAAGGCCAGACGTGCCATCCAGCGGTGCATGGCCGTGGAATCAACCGTCTATGAGCCTCAGCTCGATCTCTTCTCGGGTTCTCGGAGGTGCCATGTGGCTCCCGACGCACGTGTTGGACGTTTGCATCGGCAGCCCGGCTGACTCGGACAGTCCCGTGGCTTTGCGCCCCGGCCTCGCGGCCGGTTTGCCCTTTCGATGAGCCAAGTGGGCTCATATCTACGCAATCGACGCCGTATGCCACTGCCTTTAGCGCTACCCGCGCATTGCACTCGTCTATCTCTCGCCATCGACCCGATGACGGCCCGGGACCGTGCGTCTGCAGGAACCTACCGGGCACGAGCGGGCGCCCCGAGCCGTTCCGTGTGGGGCGCTCGGCGCGGTCCTTGCCTAGCGAACGGCGAGGCCGAGGCCAAGCGTCACTGCCGCTCGCGGAATACCGGCTTCCCTGGCGACCGCCCTCGCCGTACGGGCGAGCAGGGCGATGACGAGCAGGATGCCGGCGAGGTTGAGTATTGCCATCAGCGCAAGCTACTTGCCGCGTTCCTGAGCGTGTCAAGAGCTGACAGTGATCTCCCAGCGCCGGCAGCGCCTTGTGGGGGAGGACCCTTCAGCGAGCGACCTGCCAACCGGTAATAGGCGAGGAGCTCACGCCGGCGCATATCCGTGGCCGGTCACGGATTTCGGCGACAGCGGGTGGCTGTCGGATAGACGCCGAGGTGAGCACTTCATTTCGAGGGCGTCCGGTCGCGAAATAGACGATGGAACTCGCTCTTCTCGTTATCGCTGTCGCGACTCTGCTCCTCGGGCTGCCCGGCTCGGCGCTCGCCGTGCTGCAGCTGCTTGACCGTCGCGGCGCGTCACGACCCCGGCGACCAGACAGAGCACGCGCCCGCCAGCTCGACGTTCGCTTGTCGATCAAATGGCGATGACCCCCAGCGAGCGGCGCCCGCACCCGTGGCACCACGTGCATCTCAGGGTGGGGCCTGGGTTGGTTCGTCGCGGCGACCAAGCCCGCTCGAGCGCACCGTCTGCCCGGCGGCGTGAGATCCACCGCGAGAGCGAACCGAGGAGCAGAAGCCCCGTCGCGGGGTTGCGTCGCGTGTCCTGCGCCCGTAGGGGGTCCAGCGCGAAAACCTGCGTGACCCCAAGAACCTGCGCTCTCGCAGGCGGCTACCGGGCGCTCGCCCCCGCCCACCATCGCGCACGAACCTTCTAACCGTTGACTTGTCCGCGCCCCGCCCGCCGGAGAGCATGTCTGCAATGCGCGGGTTCGTGCCACAAGCCCGAGTCCTGATCGCCTCGCTCTCGGGCTTCTGCGCCCTCGCCGCGGCCTCCCACACCGCGAACGCCGCCCCGGCGCACACCGCGCGGACCGTCAACCTCGCCGAGTCCGGCCACCTGCACCGCACGAACCCTCCGAGCGGTGTGCACCTCGACGAGCAGGGCAGCGCCAGCGGCACGATCAACGGCACGATCTACATCCACCTGAAGGTCTACTCCAACCACGTCAACGCCGAAGTGAACATCTACCCGCACGGCGGCTCGCTGACCGCCACCGGCTCCGCCACCTACCACGTCAATGGCGGCTACGCCCCGTTCTCCGGCACCATCGCCGTTGCGCGAGGAACCGGCACCTACGCGCACGCCCACTCCGGCGCCCTGCGCTTCACCGGTTCGATCCAGCGCTCAAACGACGCCGTCACGGTCCAGCTCTCCGGACGCCTGAGCTATTAGATCGTTGATCCCACGCCGATGTGCCGGCCTCTGGTGGTGCGGATGGTCGAGTCGGCCAAGGACGCAGGCCGAAGCCCTTGCTGGCGGCAAGGGCGAGACCGAGGACGCCGGCCGGCGAAGGCCAGACGTGCCATCCAGCGGTGCATCGCTGTGTGATCAACGGTCTCGGCGCGGCGAGACCGTGCCCAGCCTGAGATCGCTGACCCCACGGTGGCTGGCACGGGCGCCCGCCCTGACCCTGCTCATCCTCGCGGTCGCCGCGCCCGCGCCCGCCCGCGCCGAGACCGCCGCTCTGCGCGCCTCCTTCTCGCCCGACCGGCTCGGCGCCAGCACGACGATCGGCTTCTCCTTCAAGCTCGCCGCCTCCGGCGGAGGCATCCCCGCGCCCCTGTCGGCGATCAGCCTGCGCCTGCCGCCCGGCATCGACTACCTCTCGACCACGCTCGGCCTGTCGATCTGCCAGACCGCGGTCCTGCAGGCGCGCGGCCCCGCCGGCTGTCCGCCGAACAGCCTGCTCGGCAGCGGCAGCGCGCTCGTCGAAGTCCCCTTCGGCGCGGGCGCCGGCAAAGAGATCCCCGACATCCAGGCCGTGATGGGCCCGCCCGCGCACGAAAACATCGTCGTGCTCTTCTACGCCAACGGCCTCTCGCCCGTGCTCGCCCAGATCGTCATGCAGGCCGAACTGATCCCCGGCACCAGCGCCACCCCCGGACGCCTGGAAACCCAGGTGCCGCTGATCGCAAGCGTCCCCGCCGGCCCGCCCGTCTCGATCCTGTCCGTCAACACCACGATCGGTCCCGCCGGCCTGACCTACTACGAAAACCGCCACGGCCGGCGCGTCGCCTTCCACCCCCGCGGCGTGTCCGTGCCCGAGCACTGCCCGCGCGGCGGCTTTCGCTTCTCCGCGAGCTTCACCTTCGCCGACGCCAGCACCGCCAACGCCGCCTACTCCGTCCCCTGTCCGCCCCGCCACCGCTGACCGGAGCCGATGCGTCTCGTCGCGGAAGAGGACGCCCCTAGACCGATCCGCCCAGCAGCGCCCCTGCGACTCGGCGATCGCGTCGCGCTCGCCGGCGTCTTCGTGCTGCTCGCCATGCGCTACTGGCTCACCGTGTTCCCACCGACGTCGCTTCAGATCCGCCGCCTACGGCGCGAAGCGGCCGACATCCCGCACGCCGACTACCGCCGTCTCGCCCTGGCCGCGCTCTCCAAGCGAAGCAACCTCGAGGGCGCCGCAGCGTTCGCCGCGCTCGTCCCCCGCTCCGCACGCGCGAACGCCACCCGGGCGCTCGTCTGCTTCCAGTCGATCTACAACTACGCCGACGCGCTCGCCGAGCAGCCCTGCGCCGAATCCCAGCAGGCGGC
>Ga0187803_10000137_pt1 | contig 30446 bp, 29 predicted proteins | sample NC_wetland_sal_i_2_FD_132425 | JGI IMG/M metagenome (GOLD analysis project Ga0187803, IMG submission 132425) | Wetland sediment microbial communities from Neuse River Estuary, North Carolina, USA - Control_3 | ecosystem: Environmental > Aquatic > Freshwater > Wetlands > Sediment | place: USA...
GGCGCGTCTTCCCAAGGATACGATAAAAGCTCTCAGAGGCCAACCCTTCTTATCCACCTGCTCTTGGGGATGCTCGGGCCCGTAGCCCAGCACGGATCAGGGCGTCAGCCTCCGAAGCTGAAGCGCGAAAGCTCAGAGACCGTGGGTTCGAATCCCACCGGGCCCGCTGAATAACCTCTTAGAATGAACCCCGCTTGCCTAGACTAACTAGATTCTAGCTATTTCCGCAACCGGTTGCGGAGTCATTCCTGCGAAGTCCCGGCCAGGTGACTACCCGTGCGCGGGGCCATGCCGTCGGTGTGACGCGGTGTCGTATATCGAACCTTCATTGAAGCTCAGTCCGAAAGCCTTAACCAACGTCGGCATCAATCGAAGAACGATGTTGTCCAAGGACCAGATTGTGCAATCCCTGACCCAGCTGGGATCGCAGTCAGGAGAGTTCACGACCTCCAAGGGAGATGACACGGACCTGGTCATCGAACATAAGATCGTGGACGCGGAGTATTACAAGGTTGCCGGAAAGGAGAAGGTCCTAAAAGAATACCGAGCCTACGTTCTTCTCGACGAAGCCACCAGCGAAGCGAGGTACAACGAGGAGCTCACTGATGAATCCAGTGGAATGGGCGTGAACATGGCCGACGGCGAAATGGGATTTGGCAAGTCGAAGAGCATCTTCCGAGGCAAGGTCATCGGAATGAAAGAGACCGGAAAGGTTTGGGGTCTCAAGAAGGACCTGACGCCCGGGAAGGTTGTTGACTATTCGTTCGACGTCAAGGAGTTCCGCCGGCCCATCGAAGAAGCACTAATCGCGGCAGGGTGGAGGCTAGTTCCTGTCATCTTACGCAAGGATGCCTCCTATCCGAAAAAGAAAGGTTGGTTCCGCTAGCATTCAATAATGGGGAATATCTGGCAGAGGAACCCCCATGATCGGATAGAGGAGAGCTGAACGCCTAAAGCTTGCCTATGAAGAAAGATCGGGGAACCTGGCATACGTCAGAGTGAATCCAGATTTGAATGACCTTCGCAAAAACCCGAGATGGACCATAACCGAAGATAGAATGGGCTTCCCGCCTGCCAAGTCCCGATAGAGAATCCACTTTGCGAACCCATTTGGGGGCGGGCCCCACCGGGCCCGAATACGATGTTGCCTCATGGTCGGAGCCAAACCAGATGCGACCCAGTAAGGCTGAATTCGGGCCACGTACCTCACATTCGCGGTTGATACAATTGATCAAACAGTTGCCCTCTTTTCGAAAATGACCCTTGGCGTGACCTTCCCGACTATGAAATTTCGCTTGGAATGAAGATGCCACATGAAGGCATCTCTGGCGCACCACATCTCCACCTTATCCTTTCTCAACATACCTGACATTACGGCGTCGGATCCGAAGGCCGGTCCGCTCCACCTGGGTTCATTGAAACCATACTTCAGCCAAATGCCTCTGGGAAGACTCGTCATCGACCAGCCCATGAAGTATGTCGGGAAGAGTTCGGGTAGCATCCATATCTCACGGCAACTCGGAAAGCTCTGCAACGCTATTCTCTGATATATTTCCTTGAAAGGGAAGATTCCTCCCGAAACAAGATTCTCGATATGATGGCTGATTGCTTGAGGCATCTTCCTTGTGGTTCCGTAGTGCGAACGGTCCTCAAAACGGTTTCCTAGAATCAAGTTAGCCCGTAGGATATGGGGAGAGAGATTGCACCAGCCAGTGACGATCTCAACCGCTTCCTGCCACCTCAGAATGTGTTCAAGCGCTGCATCAGTGACTATAACGTCGTCGCTCACCATGATGTAACGCTCGTAATCTGTGCCTCGCACAAGATCCGAAATCGCCTTCCCAAGCTGCGCCATTGCGAAGCCACGAAACCAGGCCTTGTCTATCTTCAGCTTTCCAAGGGGGAGCAAACATTCCTGAATGTCCCTAGCGTTCATTATCATCAGGAGCGAGCGCAACTTTCATCACTCGCTCTATGTTAACAGAATGTTAGTCCTTGGGAAGGGAGGGAATAGGCCTAGCCTGGACATTCCGACCTTGACTGCCATCCTGTCCATGCACTCGCATTTCATAGCGTGACTTGGGCAAGGGCGACTAAGATATTCTGTCCAATCGATCACTTTCATAATGTTCATCCTGAATAGTTCCTGGCGCTCCCTCCTTCGGTGCCCAAGATTATGTCTATTGTTCCGTCATTGATGGCGGGGGCCAACCCCACAGAGCCCACCTGGCCTGCCTCGCGGGTTCGCGGCCGTAATCCGAAGGCTCCGCATCCTTAAAGTCATGGAGGACTCACCTCAATAAAGGGTTGCCTCGATGACCGAATCTAGTTCAACCGGCCCTTTCTCTTCCGTCACGCCACTGCGGCGGGTTCAGGTGCGTGGCAACAGTCCAGGCAAGTGGCAATGAGGGTCTTGTTGTCTTGTTGAAACAGAGGAGGCCCAAAGTTCTGTTTCTTTGTACCTACATATCCCCGAGAACTCTGAGAATGGCGCAAATCGCTGCCAACAACGGCTATGAGGTCGTTGTTGGAACGTGGGATCGCGAGCCTGCGGGGGGTGCGCCTACAAATCAAAGAGGCATCACCTTCACGATCATGCGCTTGAGATCGTTCTACGGGGTTCGTTCCCTGCCATTCATCCCGATATGGGTCACTTTCGCGCTTTTCAGGGCCTTGTTTGGAGGATTCTCAGTAATCCAGGCAAGCAACCTAGATGGCCTTGTCCCAGCCTTGTTGGCATCGGCGATTTCTCGCAGCAAAGTCATCTACGACTTGGCAGACGTCTACGCAGACACCTACGCCTTGAACAGCATCATGCTTCGCAGACTTTCACGTTCCGTCGAGCCATCACTCCTGAGACGAGCCGACGCCCTTGTTCTGGCGAGCGAAGGACAACTCAGCCAGATTAGAGGATTCAACTTGCCAAAGACAAGGATGGTTTTCTACAACATCCCCATGAATCAGCCAGGGGTTCCAGGATCTAGTCCAAACAAGCCTGAGGCCTCCGGCAAGATTACGCTGTTCTTCGGTGGGGTAATGTTGCTTGAAAGATACGATGCATTGCGCAATGTCATGAAAGCAATCCGAGGTTTGCCGGTAAGAGTGCTCCTTGCAGGGTTCGGGGAACACACCAAGCTATTCGAACAATTGCACAAGATGGGAGACGCAGAGTTCCTGGGGAAGCTGACCCATGCAGAGATTCAGGAGTATACTCGCCGCGCCGACGCAATCCTGTTGCCCTATTTTTCAGACTATCCGAACCACTCGGTGGCGCTTGCCAACAAGTTCTTCGATGCCATGGAAGCTGGGACGATAGTGTTGGCCCCGCGCCACACCTTAATGGGCGAAATCACAGAAAAGGAGGGAATTGGCTTGCTGACTGATTATCGTAATGTTCAAGAAATAAGATCAAGTGTCGAAACGCTTGTCGAAATGGGAGAGAGCGATCGCAGATTCATGAGCGTCAAAGGGAAGACGCTATTTCGGACGAGATTCAACACAGAAAGCATGGAGAAAGAGTATGTTTCAATTCTTGACTTGGTTCAACGAAGACAAGTGAGCCACGATTAACCTGTAACCCTTCGAGCAATTTCCAAGCTCATCGGTGCATCCTTTCTCTGCTTAGCGAAGGATCCACTTTTTGAACCCGTTTGGGGGCGGGCCCCACCGGGCCCGCTGCATGACCCAGGTCGCACGTCCTGGAAGCTCTCGTCCTAACCCTTGTCTTAACGACACTAGCAGTGGGAAGTTCCTGAATTGGCCCTAGAAGCGGACTGGGCGGCTGTTTCAGCTTGGGCTGCCATGGTGACAGCGGTTGGGGCGATTGTCGCAGCCTGGCTTCAAGACCGGCACGCGCAGATTACCAGGAGCCTCAACGTTCTCTTAAGACCCGAGGCGAAGTTCGACAGCGACAGAATGAAAGATCTCAGGCGAAGGGCGGCGACCGGATTTCTGGAAGGGAAGTTCGTTGACGAGGCGTACTACGTGCTGGACTCTTTTGAGGAGGCCGGTCTCCTGCTTCGGTTGAAGCCAATCCACGACTAACTACTGTTCGAAAGCTTCTTCCACAGTCCCCCAGCATACTGGTTCACTGCCAAGAAGTACATCCTCGAGAAGCGAGTGACGAGAAAGGAGCTCTATGACAATCTCGAATATATCACAAAGAGAGCACTGGACTACGCACAGAAGAAGACTGGGGAAAGCAGGAGCAATATGGAGGAAGAAGGGTACTGGAAGGACTTCGGCGTCAGAGAAACGCGGGCAGGTTAGGGTTCAAGCTGACTGATAGCAGATGGCCGACGGCCACGCACGGCCTCGAAACCTGACTTCGCGAAACCCGATATCACAACGCCTCTGCCCAATTCGAAGCGCGCCGCACCAGCTTGGGGCTTGCGTGACGCCCATTACCCGTGGCGCGGGGGTGCTGTGGGGGAAGAAAGCGCCTCAGCGATCCCATCGGTCCAAGCGCCTATCTCTTTCCAATCTCGGAAATCACCTTCTTCATCCTTTGGAATCCATCGGGCAAACATGCTTGAGGCACCTTTCAGGCGGTCCCGGTAGAACGCTCCGAAGAATACCCGATGGTCGCGAGGGTTAACCATTTGACGTAGCTCGTCGATTTCCTTTGGGCCGGACACTTCTTTCAGGTCGCGGCCCTTCTTATCGGTCGCCCTAGGACCTGTGGGTCCGCTACTGAAGATCCAAACAGGCCGGCTTGCCAGAACGTTGCGGTTCTGTGAGATAAACTGCTTCGCTTCTTTGAGCCAATGATAGTAGTAGACGGCGCTGCCGATAACAAACGCATCGTAGTCTGCCAAGTTCTTCCCTGCTTCGACCCCTTGGACATCTACCTGAGCTCCGTGTTCTCTGAGTCTTTCACCGACGAATTCAGCGATGCCCTTGGTCGAACCGGACCTGCTCGCATAAGCGACCAGGACTCTCATAGGGCTTGGTGAAGTCATGAAATCGATGCTCGACAGGATTATATTAGTCAGGGGCACGTTTTTCACACGTAGGAAACCTCCTAGGCGCCAAGGAGCAACGGAGAAGGGTGATCAGCAGCGAACTAAGGTTGCTTCGCTCCACATTTGGGGCAGAATGTGGCAGAGGCTGCCATCTGAACGCCGCAGCTTGGACAGAACTTCATACCTGCCGGGGCTCCCTGTGCTGCGATGGGTTGAGGCTGGGTTCCTTGTACCATTTCGTTGATTGAGAAGAACGCTACTATCTGCAAGATTGCCGCAACGAAGAGAATGAGGAACCCGACCAGGACAATGGTCAGGATTGCGCCGATGAAGTAGAGCAAGCCGGCCGTCTTGAAGGTGTCTACGTTCAGTTTCGTGGCCATCGTGCCATAGGCACGTCTGAGGAAGATTGACGAGACGATGAGCCCAATCCATGCGATCGCTAGCCCGACTATCAGTCCGGCGATGGCCGAGATTGCAAACGTGAACACACCGAACATTGCCCCCGTGAATATGATGAAAGCAGCTGCGGCTACCCCCACGATACCGGCGATGACGGCATACAGCATGTTGTCGAAGATTGACTTGTCACCGAGCTCGTCAGAGATGAATTTGCCAGCGATCAGAATCAGGATGTAACCAACGATGCTGACGCCGGGGATCAGAAGGAGGATTGAACCGATCCCACCCAGAAGCTTAGCGTCCCCGAGCCTCGTCAATTCCTCGCCTATTTGGGTTGGTACGGCATCATTTAATCTTGTACAGAGATGATAAGACAGGCCTTCCGTCCGTTCGACGCGATTATGGAAATCCCCTCAGACAACTACAGGGCCTCCCATGGCCTCCTGACGATGGAGGGGCCCGGTTTTCTCTCACTGGGTTGATTGCCTGAATCAACAGACTTGTTTCGATAGATCATCCAAGCGTATCCCATCGCCCCCCGTTCAATAAACCCACAATTGTTTCACCTCATGCTGACCTTCGTTTTTCTCACGATTTGTCCCAAGGAGTGCCCAGACTCGCTGCGATGCACGCATTGCCTGCAATCGATTAGAGGTACTCCTCCCTGTTTTCTAAAGTGCCGGGGGATCCCCGCTTTCACAGAATCTTCGGGAGCACCGGTATCCTCCCGCCAGTGTGGGATTAAACCCGGACAATCACGGATGCGCAGTCTCAGGCGAAGACGAGGTTCGAGGCTAGCAGTACGATCAGGGCGAGATACCCTACGGCCATCCAGGCCTGGTTCGGCGCCTAGGAGCTCCGCTTCGACCTGTAGATGTACGACAGGATAGCGAAGGCCACCATGTCCAGACTGAAGTAAAGTGCGAATGTGTCTGTCGCGGCTTGGGTCAGCGGATTGAGGAGCCAGGGGACGACGAATGATGCCCCCCGGAGCCCGATAGGGAAAATCACCTGTATCGCGAGGAAAGAAACCCTCATGGCGGCCTCACCCTCTCCATCTCACCTCCAACGCCTTTGCCCGCCCTCTGATTCCCCCGTTCTCAGGTCTAGCTTGTGGATGAGGCGCACCGTCGCGGTACGTCAAAAGCGAGCGGCTATGCAGATGCGATTAGTAACCCCAGAGACAATGTTTGTCCACGAACCAAACGACAATTGGACAACTGCTATGCCGAGGGCTCATATTCTCAATTTTGGCAAACGTCTGGGTCTCTTAATAGCTGAAGCCGACTCAAATGCGTTATGAAGGCATCTCTGACCTTCATATTGCTCTCAGTCGTGGGGGTCGCCGAAGCCTTCTACCACGCTTGGCAGGAGAACGCATTCACAACAAACTGGTTCACCGTGAAGTTCACAGGCTATTCCGCGCTGATGGGGATCCCCTACTGGGCTTTCGGAATCGTCTGGTTTCCGCTTGTGCTGGTTACGGGGCTCTGGATCACCCGCATGGGGCGCATCAGGCTCACTCCGAAGTTGCTGATTCTGCTGACCGTCGGGAATGTCTTCACAGGGTACCTCTGGTACCTCGACCTGATTGTCATTAACGCCATCACTCCCACGTACGTGGGGCTATACCTCACGAACTACGCCCTGACAGGAGTCGTCGTGGTCCAGAACTGGTCCCGTCCAGAAATGCGGGACCTTGCTTTGGGGACCATCCTCGGTGTTGTAATCGGTGCCTTCTTCGGGGCCTTCGGAGCGGCCTTTCTCGGCCTTGCCGGAGGCATTTTCGGTGCAGTGGCCGGCTATACGTCCAAAAGGTAGCTTACACAGGGCCACCATCTGCACCCTTCGACCCTAGCACCTTGCTTTCTCTTGGCGTCTTCGACTAACTAAGTAGGTAGAGGCCAGCGACCACGAGGAAGAGGATGAAGAAGGACCCGGCGGCCAGGGGTGCCCTGCTAATGCGGCCCTCTCGGGCCACGGCCCTCTGGACGTAGGAAACCATGCCCACAGAGACCAGGTCTACAGCCAGGTATAGGGCGAAAGTCGACTCGCTCCCTGACCCCACAGGGTTGACTGACCAGAGCACGAACACCGAAATTGCTGCGACCAGGAGAAGGAGAGAGACGATCCTTAGGGCCATCCTCTCGGTGACGATTGTGTTCCTATCGGAGACCGACTTTTCGGCGTTCACTCCCTCCACCCGAGTTCGAAAGCCCTCACCCTCCTCCTGATAGAACCTGTTCCCAGGTCAAGCCTGTATAGCATGAACATGGTGCCAATGACCGTTAGCGACAACCCCGCAAGCGAGACCGCGAAAGACTGCAACGCTGCAGCAGTCCCCAGTCTCAGGGCGATTACTCCGTCAATCGAGTTGCCAATGAAGAAGGCCCCAGCCACAAGGAGGCAGATGAAGATCCCCGCAGTCCATAGCGCCGCAGACCGAGAAGACACGGCCCTCGGTGCGACCAAGGATGGCGTCTGTGCCACGGGGGCCCCGCCGTGCTCTGTTTTCTTCGCAAGTCCCCTCAGGCCTCCGAACACTGCCTTGTAGGCGAACACCGACCCCAGGGTGACCAAGAGGGCGGTCCCACCAAGGACAAGCCCTGCCGTCTCGTTCGGTATTGCAATCCCGGGGGTCAGGTATCCCCAGAGAGCCAAGACGGCGACTTCGGCCACGAAGATCGCGCCAAGCGTTACGTACACCATCCTCCTTCGGATGCTTCTGGTCTTCCCCCTGTCGATGAACGGCAGGAATATCAACACAATGAAGACCAGCGTCACAACCGAGAGGGCGACCGAAAGCCCTGCCTCCTCGAAGGCCGATATCTTCAGGATCTGGTATACCCAAAGGAAGTACCAATCCGGCTGTGAAACGGATTGGCCCGCTAGCGAGGCCGAGTACTCAGGTGGCAGGGTAAGAGGGAAGATGACCGAGATGATTATCACAGCTGATCCGAACAGCGCCGCCAGCTCGACCAAGTAGAAAGAGACGTCCGGGAAGATGGGAATGAGCCTCCTCTTCTTCGGTGGGAGTGACTCCGTCCCCGTGGTGGGTTCGGAGACGCCGTGGGCCTCGAGCATGTACATTTTCACCACCAGGAGCACAAGGAGGACAGCGGGAAGCACGACGACGTGAAGGTCGAAGAACCTAAGAAGCTCTCCCGCGTCGCTCCCCGAGCCCACTATCAGGAAGGTCAGGAAGGACGCCAAAGGCTGGGGGAGGGCGCCCATCATCCCAATCCCCACGTCCGTAGCAGACTTCGACACAATCGTCCAGGGGAGCAGGTAACCGGTGAAGCCGAAGCCGAGAGTTATGAACCCCATCACCATCCCTGTGATCCACATCAGCTCCCGGGGCTTCTTGTGAACGGAGACGAAGTAGCCTCGCATCATGTGCATGAACGCGAGCATGATCATGGCGTAGGCGGTGTAGAGATGGATAGTTTGGAGGAAGGTGCCGTAACTCACGTTCTGGAAGATGTACAGGGTGCTCGCGTAGGCCTGGGTCGGACTGGGTACGTAGTACAGCATCATTATGCCGCCCGTGACTCCCTGGATGACGAAGGCCACGGTGGCGAGCGCCCCCAACCAGTAGAAGGGATTGATGGAATACTGCGGAGCGGGGCGCAGCATCTGGTGCGAAAGCCCTAGCCTAGAATCGAACCACCCCATGGCTCTGGCCGCGACGCTGTTCCTCCCCCGATCTGCCTTGTCCTCCTGGTGGCCGCCTTCGCTGGTGGTGTCTGACATAGTCTAACCTACTACGGTCCCGCCCTGCAGGTCGTTCAGGACATCGTTGCTTCCGTTATCATGGCCGAATATCGTAGGTGGGCCCATCCCCGTCGCGTATATGTCCCCGCTAGGGCTGTCGTACTCTAGAGTCACCTGGGGTTGCGGTCTCGGGGACGGTCCGTCGATGACCTTCGCGCCGTTGACAAGGTCGAAGACGCTGCCGTGACAGCAGCAGTATCCGACGGGACTTGCCGCCTTGTAGCTGCTGTCGCACTTCGGAGAGCCACTAGTGGGGACGTACCCCCAGATGCAACCCAAGTGCTGACAGACCTGGCTGAACGCGACGATGTCACCGGCCGGGCCTACTCCGCCGTCCGCATTCTGCCCGAGCTTCGCAAGCAGGTTTGGTGTGTTGTCAAGGGGATAGTTGAAGGTGACAGTCCGTCCTCCAGCCAGGTCGCTTACGTTGGCCACCTTCACCCGGGGGAAGGCGGATGCGGCCGTGGAGCTCGACCCCCCGCTTGATGTGCTCGTTGCGGAAGTTCCAGTCGAGCCGACGGTCACCGTCTCCGTGACGGTTTTGGTGGCGGGGAGAGGAGGGACAGGTTCGGGAGAGGTGGGGCTGAAGAGTGCCCTGACGACCGAGGCGATTCCGCCGACAGCGAGTACTAGCCCTACGGCCAGGGAGAGTTTCAAGAAACGCCTTCGGGCGTCGTCTTTCTTGGAGTCGGCATCCTCGGCATCAGCTTCGGTTGAATTGCGCTTTTCCTGTTCTTCTCGCTTCTCGTTGGGAGCCGAGACCACTATCTTCTCAGACTCTTACTGTAGGTCCGAGCCACCGGAGCGGGGGTAGCTCGGCAAGAACACGCCACCTATGGCCACGCTCATCAAGCCGAGGAAGGGCTGGAAAGGCAGGATTTCCCCCGCCGATTGCGACTGCTGGCTTGAACCTGTAATCAGGAAGGTGAAATGGAACGAGGGCATCAACTCTGGGTGGTCCTGGGGGGTCAGCAACGGATACCGGTATTCGATCGACAACTGGTTGGTCTGAGTGGATGGGCCCCACCACACAGAAGGGTACACGTCTATGGTGTGTATGCCGGGCGCGCCCGTGACAGTGAGGTAGAAGGTCACGTTACCATCGCTGAAGAACCCGCAGGCGTAGCCGATGTACGAGTTGTCGTAGTCCAGGGTCGCGAGGTTCGTGTTGAAGGTCCATCCAACTCCTTTCAACATTACCGCGACGGTGCTCCCATCGGGGCCTTGAGTTGCGTTGATGGTGGCGGTTCTCTGGACGAAGAGCGTCCCGTTCGAGTTAGGTGTGAGGTTGGCTGCCGATATGTAGTGAATCCCACCTAGGGTTGCGGGCGTCTCCACGGTGACCGAGAAGGTCCCATCTGGACCGGCAGTCACGTTCTTCAACGGCCCATTGACCAGCTTGAAACCCAGAATATTATCCCCCACCCTGTTGGAAAACGAAAGCGGAACCTGGGAGTCGGGTCCGAAGCCGGTGCCGCTCACGGTGATGCTCTGGCCGACGCCGGCGATGTCGGGGGAGACGGAAATCCTAGGCCCGGCTGTCGCACTGTTCTGCGGCACAACTATGGGGGGCCTGACGACCGCGGCCTGGGGAGTGTAAACGGACGGCGCGCCAGCGGAGGACGGTGCCAGGGCTAGGTACGCCCCTGCCCCTGCTGCGACTATCGCTATGATCATCAAGACAGCAGCCAACGCCCTTCCGAACCTGCTTCGTTTCTCAGGTTCGGTCCTGGCGACGGCAATGAAAAGCCCGATGGAAGTCAGCGCGGCCGCGAGGACCACCAGCGAAGTGACCGCGATCGATGTTGAAGACGGGTCTCCGGTCATGTTGAACTCCGCGTGGAACGGTATGTACGGAGAGAAGAGCGACTGCGTCTCGAGGGAAGGCGCTGCATCCCAAGGGTTCAGGTACCCCGGTCCGGGGTAACCTTGGTAGATTTCGATGTAATGTGTTCCGGCCGTCCCTGATGCGTAGAAGGTGAAATTCGTCGCCCCGTGGGACGTGAGGGCGGTGAAATAGCCGACCTGGGAGTTGTCCCAGTAGAGGAAGTAATTCGTTGAGTAGGGCCCGTACCCTAGTCCCTTCGCTGATACTTTGATTGGGGTGCCAGCAGGTCCATTGGCAGGGGAAACTTTGAAGGAGGGTTCCAAAGTGAAGATGGCCCTCCCGGTGATAACGGTACCGTTGGGGAACAGGGCCTGGATGACATGCTGGCCTCCGTAGTCATTGGGTATGGTCACGACTGACGAGAAGGAACCGGTAGCGTCAGTCTTCGCTTGCCCCAGCGTGATCTGGATCGGCGGCGCGCTTACCCCGGTGACTCTGGGGGGATTCCCCGTCACGACCCAGCTGGCGTCTACTGTTCCCCACTGCAGAATCAGACCAGTGTTCGGTGGATACCCTTGCCCGCTGACCGAAACGCTGCTGCCCCCCACTGCCGCATGAGGCGAGATGGTGAGGGATGCGGTGGTCGCGGCGACAGCAGGATTCGCAATCGGCAATACGAAGACAAGGACGAGAGAGGCCGCTACTATGATCCCTAGACCCTTCATCGAACTACCTTGGAACCCTCACGATGTAGCCTATGAGCAACCCGACAATGAGCAGGATCACCAAGGCCGCGTAGACGGCATCGGGAATCGTCTGCACGGTCTGTGTGGCTGTTTCGGTGCTTGTGATCGAGATCGTGGTCACCGTCGAGGAAGCTTGGGAGAGCGCTTCCATCCCGAATCCTGTGTTGGCGGGCGATGCGTTGTCCTTGGAACTGATTACCACCACGTAGTTGGTCCCCGCCTGCAGCCTCGGAAGTGAACTAGACACGAACTGGCCAGACCATGTCCCGCTGGCTCCCGAGTAGACCATTGGGACGATTCCAAGCAAGCCGCCGGGCATCTTCCCTCCAAAAGTCCCCGAAGTCACGTTGTAGTAACCCCACCCGACTTGTGCCGCAACGACACCGCCTCTGGTAGAATTCAGAGGGCCAACGAAGCCGGAGACGGGCTCTACGTTTGTCGGATAGGTGATAGTGGCCTTGATCGTGACCGTTTGCCCGTTCATGAGGCTGGTGACAGCCCGGCCCGACGTCGCGTTCACAACTGCTATGCTTGTGCTGAGTTCGACAGGGCTGATGACGAACGGGGACCCCGCGTAATTGAAGACCCCCCTATTCCCGGCGGCATCACTGGCGTTGATTGCAGGGTTCCAGGGCCCAACAGAGGTGTAGTTCCAATTCGGCAGAATCCCAATCTCAAACGCTTTGGCGTACGGGTCCCAGTAGGCGGCTGTCACACGGCCGGTAGGTGAGAGAACGTTGACGGATGCGCCCTTCGCGGTGTTTGTCATCAGGGCGCCGTTCGATGAATATGCGATGAAGATGTGGGGAAACATCTTCGACCCTCTCGTCACCCCTGAGACGTAGTCACATGTGCCGCCGGTGACCATTACAAAAGATATCAGGAGTTTGTTGGTGGCGTAGAACGATGTGGAAGAGATTACCTGGCTTCCCTGCTGAAGGAACACGTTGTAGGTTCCGACCAGGTTAGCCATTGCTTTGAATCCCGTAGTCGAGTTTCCGTATGTGGCGTTCAGCACCTGACCCGGTGACGTGGGCGTGAAGCTGAGGGTTGATTCCATCCCGTTGGGCTGTTGGACCACAACCGAATATGAGCCCGCGGCCGGAGCGGTCACTAGGATGAACGTGCTCATTCCGAGGTTGATGTACCCTGGTGTCGCTTCGACGTACTGGGTCTGAGCAGATGCAGGGGACACCGCGACCGTCATCAGGGCAAGAACCGCAACGATAACCGCACCGGTTAGGGCGGTGCGAGAACGGGACACCCTAATCGTTGAGGTAACAGTCGATATAAGGGCTCTGGACGGTTCTCAGAATTGAGAATGACCATGACGGAATTCTCAGATCCTCCTCCGCCCGACATAGCTTCCATTTGCACCTAAGACGCGTCTTGGCTTGGCTAATGACTCTCGTCTCAGGCAGACTCGATTTCGCCTCTGTCCACCGGAATCTTAAGGAGAATCGATGCATTCCTGGCGTCGTCCACTGTCGGATCGCGTGATTCCGGATCCTTCCGCCCTACCGGACAACGAGCGAGCCCGTCATCCACCCGGCCGTTGACATTGCACCGTCAAGGCCATCGGTCCCTCCGCCGCAGGGGGTCATGCAATACCATGTGTAGGTGCCCGGGCTGGTCAGAGTGAAGTGAGAAACCAGTGTGGATGAAGTTGCAATCGGAATGTTCAACCCTAGTGACGGGACCGTGAAGGTGTGGGAGATTTCGTCCGCCGGGAGGCTGCCGACTGTTTCCGAGCCTCTGATTTGGATCCCAGAATAGGTCATCGTGGAATTGACGGCCGTGTTGTTGAAGACTGTCATCTGGTTGTTCACAGTCCCCGCCACGGATTCGTACTGCGAGTTCGAAAGGTTGGCCGTACCTTCGTCGTAGTTGACAATGACGAGCTCAATCAACCTGTGCGCAGGCAGGACAATCTGCGCCGATGATTGCAGACCGTTGGAGCCGAGGACGTAGAAGGCTGGCTGGTCGCCGAAAGTCGAGTTGAAGAAGTTGCCTGTGGTTATGACTAGCGTCAGTACGAAGGGTCCAGTAGAGTTTGACGCCGACACCGTTGAGGTAATGGTCGTCCCCTGGTTGGCAATCTGCACGGTCGTGCCGAAACCATATCCAATGGCAATTCCTGAGACCGCGATTAGTATGACTGCGACGAGGACTGCACCAACCCTGGCGACGGGAATTCCCCCCATGACCCGGGCATGGAAGGATGATCCGGTTTAGGAGGTGCCCCTAATGTGTAAGGGAGGGTGCATCACAGGGACCCACGCGATGGGTTCGGTTTCACAGCCCAAGTCCCGCATGTGGCCCGACGTTGGGCCTAGCCAATCTTCTTCAGTGCGTGGTCGAAGAACCTGTACGCAGTTCCGTCATCCGAACTCCACGCGGCTCTAATCGACTCTATCCCACTTCTGGCGGTGGCGGTGGAACTCTCCGTCCAGCGAGGGAATGAACCGATAATCTCCATGGCAACAAGGTAGACGTACGTGGCACGACCGAATTGTGACCGCACAGAAGACCCAGTTGCGACAAAGACGCCAAGTCAATGCCAGCACTCGTGTCTCGACTGCATCGGCCGTTCTCCCATGACGTGCCCTCTTGGCGCGAACCAAGCAATCTGCACGTGCGAGGGCGAATTGGGGACGACTCCTCGCCAACAGATATTAACGAGCCCTAGTCTGATTGACACCGGATGAAGTTTCTTTTCGTGACAAACGAGAGCCTGTCGGCCGACCTAGCGTGGCAGCTGAAGAAGGAAGGGCAGGACGTCAAGATGTACTGCCACGGCCAGGGGGAGAAGGACGTTGGCCTGGGTTTTTTCGACAAGGTGGACGAATGGGATTCGCTCAAGGACTGGGCGGACGTCATCATATTCGACGACATAGGATTCGGTTCCAAGGCCGAGCAGCTCCGCAGCGAGGGCAAGTTCGTCGTCGGAGGGAGCCCATACACGGACAAGCTCGAGCTCGACAGGGAATACGGGCAGGCTGAACTCAACTCCGTGGGGGTCGACGTGCTCCCGAGCTGGAACTTCACGTCCTTCGACGAGGCGATCGAATTCGTGAAGGCGAACCCCGACAGGTACGTGCTGAAGCCGAGCGGCAAGGCCCAGAACGAGAAGGAGCTGCTCTTCATCGGCCAGGAGGGGGACGGCAAGGACATCATCCAGGTGCTCGAGCACTACAAGGCCAACTGGTCGAAGAAGATCAAGGAGTTCCAGATGCAGAAGTTCGCAGAAGGGGTGGAGATAGCCGTCGGGGCGTTCTTCAACGGGAAGGACTTCGTCATGCCCCTCTGCGTGAACTTCGAGCACAAGCGCCTCTTCCCCAACGAGCTGGGGCCGAGCACGGGCGAGATGGGATGCTATGATGACAAAACAGAAGTTCTAGCTAGAAAAGGCTGGAAGTTCTTCAAAGACCTAGAAGACACCGATGAGATCTGCACTCTGAATCCAAGAACCCAGGAAATCGAGTACGAAATCCCGGAAGCCATTGTCTCCTTCACGCATCATCGAAAACTTGTGTCAATCCAGAACAGGACGCTCGATATCATGGTCACGCCTGATCACAACATGTACGTCCAATCACAAGAGGACGCCCGCACCCGCAAGAACAGGTTCGGATTCGTCAAGGCGAGAGACCTCGAATACCAGTGTGTGATCAAACGTACGGGAACTTGGGCCGGTATTGAAAGCGAGCTCTTCATGTTGCCTTCTGTGGAGATGGGTCATATCGCAGGCCGTACTGGGCAGATAGTCTATTCTCAGTCGGGAGAAATAGAAATACCCATGGACAAGTGGTTGGCATTTCTCGGAATCTGGTTGTCTGACGGAGGTGCGAGCCAAGACGGTCCTCATTATCAGATGAAGATAGCTCAGAAAAAGAAGAAGACGACCGAGCAAGTACGGGAACTTCTGGCCACTTTGCCGTTCAAATTCGGCGAGTACGGTGATTCATTCTATTGTTCCAGCAAGCAACTTTGCTCCTACCTGAGGCAATTCGGAGAAAGCAGAGAGAAATTCGTGCCCGATTATGTGAAGGTTCTCAGCTCCAGGCAGATCAAACTCTTCCTGGATTGGTTCTCGCGAGGCGATGGAACGATGATGAAGAATCACTACCGTATCTTCTACAGTTCTTCTAGAAGGTTGGCCGATGACATTCAAGAGCTCCTTCTGAAAATCGGGAGGATTGGGACCGTGAAGAAGCGGGTTGGAAGAGGACGCATCTGGATTCTTGATCATTGGGCCGACGCCTCACAGGAACAATACGAAGTCCATGAAAGGGTCAGAAAGCGCGACTCTTGGATAGACAAAAGAGATACTCGACTTGTGGAATACAGCGGCACCGTTTACTGCGCTACGGTGAAGAATCACATCATGTATGTAAGGAGAAATGGCAAACCGTACTGGTGTGGAAACACCGGGATGTTTTACACCAAAGATAGCCCAGTTTTTGAAAGAACACTGCTCAAGGCCAAAGAGAAACTTGCTGCGAGCAAGTACGTGGGATACATCGACATCAACTGCATCGTCAATGGAAAAGGGATCTGGCCCCTGGAGTGGACCTCGCGCTTTGGCTACCCTACGATCAGCATCCAGATGGAGGGGATTACGAGCGAGTGGGGCCCCTTCCTCTCCGACCTGGCCCACGGGAACGACACGCAACTCAAGACGAAGAAGGGGTACCAGATTGGAGTGGTGGTGGCCATCCCGCCCTGGCCTTTCGAGGACGAGAAGGCATTCAAGAAGTACTCCGAGGGCGCGACCATCCTCTTCAGGCGTCAGGGACTGGATGGGATTCACATTGGCGAAGTCAAGCTCGAGGAGGGGGACTGGCACATCGCTGGGAACTCGGGCTACGCCCTTGTCGTCACGGGCTCGGGGGCGACCATGGCCGACGCCATCGACAGGGCGTACCAGAACGTGCGGAACGTCATGATACCCAACATGTTCTACAGGAACGACATAGGACAGCGCTGGACCCGGGACAGCGACATGCTCCTGAGCTGGGGCTACGTCTAACCCTGTGCTTCCAGCCACGTCTCAAGGTCGGACATTACCTCTGACAGGCTGGCGTATCTCGTCCTCTTCAGGGCCTTCGAGAGGAAGTAGTCCAGATCCCACCCTTCCAGCGTCCTTCCTTCCACGAGCCGAAGCACCTTCGCCCTGGCCATCGGAAAACTGGCGTCCCTGAGCGTCCTCGAGACTGCGGCCGTCAGGCTTGAGACTTTGCACCAGGCCATGCCCAGGGGTCCTTCCTGCGCTCCGAGTACACGTAATAGACGACTAGGATAATCAGCAGCGCCTGCGCTATCGAGCCGAGCACCAATATGACGGTGGCGGCCATGTTCCCGTTCTCCACCAGAGCATAGTGTTCGGGCTGCGAAAGCGTCTCCCCGAGGGCCACGACTCCGAGCACGAGGCCAAAGTAGTACGATAACCTCGGGCGGACGAACGTCAGGATGCTGTCCAGGACGAAAAGCAGCCAGCCGAAAGTCAGGATGTAGAAGACGTCCGAAGGGAGGAGCGGGCGGGCCTGCCACAGGAAGAACACGCCCAGCGCGGCCGAGAAGAGGATGAGGCCCTGGATCGCCCTGGCCACGGAAGCCATCACAGGCTGCGCCCTGACTTCGATATTTCAAAGTATGGGGGGCTCGAAACTCTTTTGAAGTGAAATCTTGCATTCGAAGGGATGGCGAAGGGCCACAAGTCTTTCCACCTGCCAGAATCGAGGGCGCACTATGTCCCGCCCAGGGAGTACCGCACGGTCCACACGAAAGTCGAACTCGCGGTTGATTTCGAGAAGAGGGGAATCGCGGGCGCGTGCACTCTTGAAATCGAACCGATACTGCCAGGGTTGGAGGCTGGCCGGTTCGACGCGTGCGAGATGGACGTGAAGCGGTGCGCGGTCGACGGCGAAGCTGTCGAATTCGAATACGACAACTCAACGCTTACTGTGCCGCTGAAACCTGGGAAGGGCTCCTATTCTGTGCGAGTCGAGTACGCCGCCACCCCCAAAGAAGGCCTCTACTTCACGGGCCCGGACGCCGAATACCCCGGGAAGGAAGTGCAGGCCTGGACCCACAGCGAGCCCGAGTCGGCCCGGTTCTGGTTCCCCTGTCACGATCATCCGACAGACAAGTCGACGTCCGAGGTTATGGTCACTGTCCCCAAGGGCTTCAGGGTAATATCGAATGGCAAACTTGTCTCCGTCAAAGAGGAGGGCGCAAGAGCAACATACCACTGGAGGGAGGACGTCCCCCACTCCACCTACCTGACATCATTCGTAGCTGGCAAGTTCGGAGAAATCACCCAAGAGGTGGGAGGGATCAAGCTCCGCTACAACTTCCCAGAGTCAAAGCGTTCTGACGTGCTGAGGTACTTCGGGGAGACCCCTCGGATAATCCAAGTCATGGAGGAGCTGACGGGCACGAAATACCCGTATGAGAAGTACGACCAGACGACGGTCGAGGATTTCGTTGCCGGCGGGGAGGAGAACATCAACGCGACCACGCTCGCGATGAACTACTATCCGGAGGCGGGCACGGAGGAGGACTTTCAACCCGCATACGCCATGCCCTTCAACAACGCGGTGAACCTCGTGGCCCATGAGGCTGCGCACATGTGGTTCGGGGACTGGGTCACGTGCTCCGACTGGTGCCACGCGTGGGTAAACGAGGCCTACGCCACCTACCTCCAGTCCCTCTACGTAGAACGGACGAGGGGCGCGGACGAGATGAAGTGGGGGATGGGCGCCAGGGAGGTCGAGTACTTCGAGGAAGACGAGACGGAGTACAGGCGGCCCGTTGTCGACAGGGACTATGTTTGGCCCCACGACGTCTTCGACCACACCCTGTACCGGAAGGGCGCGTCCATGCTGCACGAGCTGAGGTACCTCATGGGGGACGAGGCTTTCTTCGGAGGCATTGCCGAGTTCCTCAGGAGGCACGCGAAGGGGTGCGCGGACACAGATGACATGCGCAAAGCCATGGAGGCTGTCAGCGGGCTGCAGCTTGAGGAGTTCTTCGAGCAGTCTTTCCTCAGGCCGGGCTACCCGGAGTTCGATGTGGAGTACGCGTGGGACGACCGCGCCAAGACCGCGACATTGCGCGTGAAGCAGGTGCAGGACACTTCAGACGGCACCCCCGTGTTCAAGCTCCCCTGCGAGATCGTGTTCTACGTCCAGGGGAAACGAAGGAAGTTCAGGACAGACCTTGACGCGACAGACCAGACCCTGGTCTTCTCCCTCGACTCCAGGCCGTCAGTCGTCGAGTTCGACCCGGAGAGGTGGCTGCTGAAGAAGGTCAAGTTCGACAAGACCAGCGAGTTGCTGGAGAATCAGCTCGATTCGAGCCAGGACGCCTGGAGCAGGTCCGAGGCCGCGAGGGCTCTGGGGCAGACCGGGTCAGACAAGGCTGTTTCAGCACTGAAGGCCGCGGCTGTAAAGGAGCAGTTCTGGGATGTGCGTGCCTGCGCAATCAGGGCCCTGGGAGAAATCGGGAGCGCCGCGGCCCTGGAGGCCCTCGAGGAGGTCGGAATCCGTCAAGTGAGACGGGTCAGGAGGGCCCTCGCCAAGGCGCTCGGGAACTTCAAGGACGAGAGGGCCAGGAGGATTCTTGTGAATCTCCTAGAAGAGGACGAGAGCCCCTATGTGAGGTGCGAGGCCGCCCTTGGGCTTGCGAAGTCATGGCCGGAAGGCGCGCTCCCTCATCTGAAGGGGAGTATGGGAGTTCATTCGCCGAACGAAACCCTGGCCGAGGCGTGCCTCGAAGCCATGGGGAAGCTGAAGGATGACGAAGTGAAGAGCATCGTCGACGAGAACCTCCCCTATGGCAGGCCCACCAGGGCAAGGGTCGGGGCTCTAAAGGCCATCAAGGCACGCGGAAGGATTGCGGACGACGAAGTGCCGCGCCTGAAGGAAATCCTCTTGCACGACAAAGAGTTCAGGGTCCGCCTATACCTCGTCTCAGCCCTGATCCGTGAGCTCGCTGACGGCCGGTTCATCGACGCGCTCAGGGAAGTTTCGAAGAAGGAGAGGAACGGGAGCATAAGGAGGGAGGCCCTCGAAGTATACTACGACCTGACGGGCGTGGCAGAGCAGTCGGCGACACTCGCCAGGCTGAAGTCAGAGGTCGAAGAGCTAAAGGAAGAGAACAGGAAAATCGTGAAGGGCGCAGCCTAGGACTCCTCTGTCCTCTTGCGCGGCGACTCGCCGTGGGTCGAGGTCACTTTCGACTGCCTCGATGAAAGGAGTCTCTTCATCTTGGGCCCCATGGAATCGAAGACCTCCGCGAGGTCGTACCCGGTCTCTGAGAAAGCGCGCCTCTCCTTGGGTGTGTACACCTCCACGGAGACCTCGTACCTTGCATGGGTCTTCCCTGGCTTCCTTGACTTTACGACGGCGCGTATCTCCTCTATGAAGGGGTAGACCTTGCACAGCTCGGACGATAGCTTCTCGAATTTCGCTTTCGCCTCGCTTGCCTCGACAGGTTCCTCGGGGAGGCCGACTATGTAGAATGGCGGGGAGACAGGCTCAGAGACCATGGGATGATGGACAAAGGCCGTCAAGGGCCGTCTTTATGGATTCTGCCGTCCAACGGCCGCTATCGGGGCTGGGGGCAGGACGCCCCTCCGATTTGGCCAACTAGACCCCCAAAACCCGGGGGAGTTGAGCGAGAGTCGGAACAACATAGTCTGCGCCTTCGCTCTTCAGACGTTCGGCCGAATAGCTCCCTGTGGTGACTGCCACCATCTTCACCCCTGCCCTGTTCGCCGCCATGACGTCGAACGTGCTGTCCCCCACGTAGTATACTTCCTCCTTGGGGAGCGAGAGCATCGAAACAGCCTGCTCGAGCCCCTGTGGGCTGGGTTTCATAGCTTCAGTGTCTTCGCGGGTCAGGACGAACTCGAGACAGTCGCCCACCTCCGCCCTTTTGATCGAGAGCGAGGAGGCCTTGCGCCCGCTGTTCGTAAGCACCGCCAGCCTGACCCCCTTTGACCTCAGGTAGAGCAGGGAATCGCGGACCCCCGGGAATGGGATGGTCGCATCGATATTCTCAAGCTCGAATTCGTCCAGCATGGAGAACACCTTCTCCCGATACAGTTCGTAACCTCCCGGTCCTGATTCCTTCATCCCGACCTTGGCAGCGTCTAGGATCCCCTGAGTCGGAGTGGCCAGGGTCAGCCCCGAAGTGTCGACCCCGCGCGCCCCGAGTTCAGCGATCAACGCCCTCCTGCACGCCTGGGCGTCGAACTTGAAGGCGACGAGGGTGCCATCTATGTCGAAGATGGCTGCGACTGCCATGGCTGACTAGATCTTCTTCTTCGAGAACAGAATCAGAATCGCAAGTCCCACGAATCCGATGGCTATGACAAGAATTGCGATAGCAGTCAGAGTGTCCGAACCCGCCGCCTGCAGAACTGGCAGGTGAGGAAGCAACCTGCGCGCTGTGCACCCAAGTTCGTATTTATCCCTTGTCGGGTGCGAAGGGTTGGAACCGTTAAGTAGCTTGCAGGCACATTGCGCTTCGTGCCTCCGAGGATAACGTGCTATGGCGGGGTCGGTGAAATCGGAGGGAACAAGTTCCTCCTTGAAGACAAAGACACCAAAGTAATACTCGACTTCGGAACCGGGTTCTCTGATGGAGCGGACTACTTTGACTCGACCATCGAGCCGAGGTCTGTCAACGGCGCCGGGGACCTGTTCGAGTTCAACCTTCTGCCTCAGATACCAGGTCTGTACTCGGAGAAGTCGCTCCAGAACACTTCCATGAAGTACACGGAGCCGGAAGTGGACGCGGTGGTGCTCAGCCATTTCCATTGGGACCACACAGGGAGGATAGGGTACATCGACCCGAAGATTCCATTGTACTGCGGCGAGACAACGTCGCTGATACACGACGCATACAGCGAGTCCTCCGGCTCCCCGCTTGACGGGCGCGCCCTCAGAAGGTTCAGGACAGGGGACAGGTTCAGGGTGGGCTCGATTGAGTTCCAGCCCGTCCACGTCGACCATTCAATCCCAGGCGCCTACGGCTTCGTGATTCACACCAGTGCCGGGGCGATGGCCTACACGGGCGACTTCAGGTTCCACGGGCCAGCAGGCTCGATGACCCGGGACTTCGTCGAAGCGGCGAGGAAGGAGAGGCCCAGGCTGCTGCTCACCGAAGGGACGAGGGTCAGCGCAAACGACGTTACGACAAACATGAGCGAGGACGCAGTGCTGGAGGAGGCATCGAAGATGGTCAGGGGGACGAAGTCCCTCGTCTTCTCGACCTTCAGGGGAAACGACGTCGACAGGATAAACACGTTCTTCGAAGCCAGCCGGGCTTCGGGAAGAAGACTCGTCGTCTCGATGAAAGTAGCGATACTCCTCGAGAAGTTGAAGGCGGACAGGAGGATCAGGGTGCCCAGGGTCGGCAAGGACGTGGACGTGTACCTCCGCAGGAAGAAGACCGGGAAGCTCAATGACTCCGACTACTTTGCATGGGAGAGGCCCTTCCTTGACGTCGGCGTCAGCGCTGCTGACGTGAGGAAGAGGCAGAGAGAGATGTTCCTCCACCTCGAGGCATTTCATTTCCCTGAGCTCGTAGACATCAAGCCCGAGAGGGGCGGGACATACATTCACGCGGCCACCGAGGCCTTCAACGAGGAGGGGGAGAGGGAGGAGACATTGATTAGAAACTGGGTCCGGCACGTCGGTTTCCGGTACGCCCAACTGCATGCCTCGGGACACGCGCCTGGCGAAGAAGTGGGCCAGCTGGTCGAAGGGATAGCGGCCAAGAAGGTCGTGCCCGTGCACACAGAGCATCCCGCGCTCTTCAGCAGGTTCGGCAAAGGTCGGAGGTGGGTCCTCCAACCCCCAAGGAAGGGGGAGCCCGTCTTCTTTGCGCCCTGAGTTCTGCGCTTCACCGTTCGTAAAAATAGAAATATGGTAAGACGGGGTCTCTCTCCGTTGGGGAACGAAGGGGCCAAGGACCTTGCCGAGGCGGCAGTGTCGAAAGCCAGGAGCGCGGGAGCAGCCTACGCGGAAGCAAGGGTTCAGAGCAACTGGGAAAGGCAGTTCGTCCTGAAGAACGGCGAATCTCAGCCTTCCTTTTTCGCCGAAGGATATGGGATAGGAATCAGGGTGATTTCACGAGGGGCCCTCGGATTCGCTGCTACCAACGACATGAGAAGGGCGAACATAGGCGAGCTTGCAAAGAAGGCAGTCAGATTGGCGCAGGCCTCGTCGGTGGTGCTGAAGGAGCCCGTCGCGTTGGACGATTCGAAGCCGGCCAGGAGGAAATGGGCTCCGCCTGAGACCAGGAAGGTGGAGAACGCGGACTCGGGTTGGCTCCGGAAGGTGCTCTTGGACGTAGAGGGAAGGATAGCAGACGGGAAGGCGGGCGTGAAGCTCCCCGGGCGCCTGCTCTACCTTGGGGCGGAGCTGGAAGAGAGGTACTACGTCAACAGCGACGGAGCCAGGGTCGAAGGGAGGCTCCCCAGGATAGGGTTCTTCGGGTCCCTCACCGCAGTCGAGGGAGGGGACACAGCGCAGAGGTTCATCCAGCAGGGTGAGACTGGTGGTCTCGAAGTGGTCAAACGCGTCAGGCTCGTCGAGCGGGTCGAGGAGGATGCGAGGGCCATGGGAAAGGTCCTCAGGACGGCGGCCAAGCCCCCCGCCGACACTCTGGACGTCGTCTTGAGTCCGGAGCTCTCGGGCATTGCGGCCCACGAATCGGTGGGCCATCCGCAGGAGGCGGACAGGGTCCTCGGGAGAGAGGGAGCCCAAGCGGGAGAGTCGTACCTGAAGGCGGACAGCCTTGGAAGGAAGATAGGGAGCGCCGAAGCGAACGTCAGCGACGACCCGAACCTGCCGCATTCAAACGGGTTCGTCCCCGTGGACGACGAGGGGGTGGAGACGAAGAAGCGCTTCCTGATCAAGGACGGCGTGATAAACGAGTTCCTGCAGAACAGGACCACTGCGAGGGAGTTCGGTCTAAGGAGCAACGGCGCCTCCAGGAGCGTGTCCTTCAACAGGGAACCAATCATCCGGATGTCCAATACATTCGTCGAGCCTGGGGACTACACTACGGAGGAACTGATCAGGGAGGTGAAGCACGGCGTCTTCTTCAAGACGTTCACGGAGTGGAACATAGACGACAAGAGGCTCAACCAGAGGTACGTGGCGCTGGAAGCCTACCTCATCGACCGGGGGGAGCTGAAGGGGCTGGTGAAGTCACCGGTGCTGGAGATCACTACACCCAAGCTCTGGGGAAGCGTGAAAGCTCGAAGCAAACACATGGAGTTCGAGTCTGCGACCTGCGGCAAGGGGGACCCGATGCAAGGGGCTCCGGTTTGGACCGGGGGCCCCGAGACCCTGCTTGCGGGCATAAAGCTGGGGTCGAGGTGAGCAAGACGGACCTCGAAAAACTCAACGAGGCAGCGGTGTCCGCTGCAAAGCGCCTCGGCGTGGACGACGCCGTCGCTCTAAGCGCAAGGGGCGCGGACAGCATGATCAGGTTCGCAAACAGCTCTGTGACCGTGGTCAACAGGGTCGAGGAGGCGGAGCTCACAGTCTACCTGGCGAAGGACAAGAGGCGGGCTATCGCGTCGACCTCGAACCTTGAGGGAACGGCCGTCAAGAAATTCGTCGGGGACCTGTTCTCGTCGATGAAGGGGCTCCCAGAGTCTGAATATGTCCCCCTGCCCGACACGCCATCGAAGTACGCACCCAGCAGGTTGGGGTTCGACAGGAAGCTGGAGGAACTGGACGACGAGCTCCCATCCCTTGCGAAAGCGGCCATTGACTCGGCGGCAGCGGCGGGGGGGAAGAGGTCGGCGGGGGTGATAAACGCGGGGAAAGGCACTGTGGCAATCCTGACTTCGGCAGGGACAAGAGGGTCCGACTCGAGGACCGCCATCACACTCAACATCAGGTCGTTCGCAGACAACGAGGCCAGCGGACACGGGCTCTCTTGCTCGTCGTCTCTGTCCGGGTTCGATCCTAAGGAGGCCGGGCGGAGGGCAGGCGAGGGGGCCAAGAGGATGAAAGACGCTTCCGAGCCCGAAGCCGGGAAGTACAGTGTGCTGCTGAGCCCCACCGTGGCATCCAATCTCGTAGAGACTGTCGCCGCCGCGGCGTCAGCATTCTCAGTTGATGCGGGCACCTCGTACCTGGCTGGCAAGCTGGGGAAGAAGGTGGGGTCGCCACAATTCAGCCTAACAGACCATGGCGTGACTGAAGGCGGGCTTGGGGGAAGAGTGTTTGACGACGAGGGGGTCAGGACACGCGCGAACAAGATAGTCGAGGGCGGGGACCTGCGCGGGTACCTTCACAACCTGACCACGGCGAACAAGTGGAAGACGAAGAGCACTGGAAGCGCTGGCTTCGTCACGCCCCACCCCTGGAACCTGGAGATCGGGAGGGGGGACTCCTCCTACGAAGAGATGGTGAGGGAGATGAAGAGAGGGATAATCCTCACGAGCAACTGGTACACGCGTTTCAAGAACTACAGGACGGGGGAGTTCTCGACCGTACCCCGGGACGGGGCATACCTTGTCGAGGGAGGGAGGGTGGTGAAGTCCCTCAAGGGGATGAGGGCGGGGGACGATCTGCAGAGGATGTTCTCAGCTGTCACGATGCTGTCGCGGGAGAGGGAGTGGATCCAGTGGTGGGAAGTGGATACGCCTACCCTCTGCCCCTGGATGCTTGTTGACGGCGTCACGATCACAAGGGCCTACGGATAAAACGGGGAGAGGCTGCGATTACACGCAGCCCTGTTCGGCCTTCTAGCGGACGACCGGTACGGTTTCCAGCGCCTGCTTGAGGAACTCCGCGTCGGGTTCGTAGTCGACGAGCCTGCCTGCGAGCTTGTCTTCGTAGGCCTTCAGGTCGAGAAGGCCGTGGCCGCTGAGGTTGAAGAGGATGGTCTTCGCTTCGTTTCTCTGTTTGCACTCGAGAGCGATGTCGATTGCAGCTTTGACTGCATGGTTGGACTCGGGGGCTGCGACTATTCCTTCTGTCTGCGCGAGGAGGATACCGGCCTCCATCACTTCGTTCTGGGAGTAGGCGACGCTGCGCATGTACCCCTTGTCTATCAGCATGCACATGGAGGGGGCCTTCCCGTGGTACCTGAGCCCACCGGCGTGAATCGGAGGGCACTGGTAGGAGTGGCCCACGGTATGCATCTTCAGGAGAGGGGTGGTCTCGCCCGTGTCTGCGAAGTCGTACCTGTAGGAGCCGCGGGTGGTTGAAGGGACTGCCTTGGGCTCGGCGGCGACGAACTCTGCTTCGCTCTTGCCGCGAAGCTTGTCCCGCATGAATGGGTAGGCAAGGCCGGCGAAGTTGCTCCCTCCGCCGATGCAGCCGACGATGTAGTCGGGGACCTCGTCGAACTCCTCCATCTGGAGCCTCGCCTCCTGGCCGATGACAGACTGGTGTGTGAGGACGTGGTTGAGCACGCTCCCCAGAGCGTACTTCGTGTTGTCGTGGGTGACGCAGTCTTCGATTGCCTCGCTGATTGCTATGCCAAGGCTCCCCGGGTGGTCGGGGTCCTGCTCTAGGAACTTCTTGCCGACGTTGGTCCTGGAGCTGGGAGACGCGTGCACCTTCGCGCCGTAGACCTCCATCAATGTCCTCCTGTACGGCTTCTGGTCGTAGCTGCTCCTCGTCATGTAGACAGTGAGGTCGATGTCGAAGAGGGCGGCAGCTAGGGCCAGCGCGCTCCCCCACTGGCCAGCGCCTGTCTCCGTGGCCAGCCTCTCTGTCCCCTCCTTCCTGTGATAGTAAGCCTGGGGTATGGCTGTGTTCGGCTTGTGGCTACCTGCGGGGTTGAGGTCCTCGCGCTTGAAGAAGATCTTGGCCGGGGTCCCCAGCTTTTGCTCGAGCCGGGTCGCCCTGTAGAGAGGCGTGGGTCGGCCGAGGCGGAGGTACGCCTCCCTGACCTCATCCGGGATGGGGATGAACTCCTGAGTGGAGACCTCCTGCATCACGCACTCCTTTGCGAAGAGGCGGAGCAGGGGCTCCGGGGCCATGGGCTGCATGGTCCGGGGGTCGAGCGGAGGCGGAAGCGGTTCGGGAAGGTCGTGCTGGATGTTGTAGTAGTTGTCTGGGAGTTTGTCCTGTGAAAGGACGACTTTGAGCTGTGTCTTACTCATAGATTTGGTCGGTTTCGCGGGTGTTAAATCAGATCCTGACCATTTGTGTGCATGGTCGCATTATGTTGTGTAAACTTCTCCGTGTCGCAATTTGAGTGGAAGGCAGCCAGGGCTTGGCGAGTATGACACCAGAGGGCAACGGGGGGGTGAATGTACAACTCTGGGCATAGATCCCTATCCGCAGAGGGAGCGAGGATTCACTATAACTTTTTCAAACCTCATCAGGCATTGAACGGGCAGACTCCCGCACAAGTCGCGGGGGTCGGTCTGAACGCAAGGAATAAGTGGCTGGGACTATTGGAATCCGCGATAAATGACCAAGCTCCGCACAACAGCCAAGCGTAATCAATTCAGGATAGCGCCCACCCTCCCGGAACTTGCCGAACGCGAGAGACGCGCAGAGGAGCGGTTAGCCCCTAACCCACGTCAAGACTTGATTGGGGGGCTACCGTCAGCCAGAGAGGCGGGAAGAATAATGAGACGTAGGAAAGCAGTCAGCAAGCCCCCTTCTCAACTGACTGCTTAGAATCCAGAAACCAAATCACCCAACCTGGGACACCCTTTCACATCACCCGAACATTGGACAGAATCACGAAAGTCAACTCAAGCTTTAAAGATAGAACTCTTCGCGTGGGAACGGCCAGGGTTGGCAAAATTCACGGTTGATGATTTCAGAATCGCATACGTTTTCGATATAGAAGAACCGATTACTGAAGAGAAGCTTGCAGCGGGTCTGGAAGGAAAGGGATTCACGGTCCAAAAGAACCGCTACATCTCCTCTTCAAACATGCCCGTAAGAATCACGATACTAAACATCGCAAATAAGGGGAGAATCAGCGTACTTTACCAAAAAGATGATACGCCGACGTTCATTGGACTCTCTGGCAAAGACACTAACGAAGTCTTGAAGCAATTTGAGGTGTTGGGCAATCTCCTGCAACAACTGGATCCTTTCTTACTACAGCAAAAGAGGTACATTGAAGCCGTAATAACCGCGAAGGTGTGGACTCAGAGCACTCCGGGGAAAGAAATCCCGAAACTAGGCGGAGACGCCATCAAGAAGCTTGCGGACAGCTCCGGTACGAATTTGAAGCTCATTTCAGCTGTAATTAGTCCAGAAGGCAGCAGCAGCCTCGAAGGATGGCAAATGAAGATTGAACAGCTCATCAGAAATCCCAAGTATTACTTCGTCCAATACATTAGAAGGAGCATAGAAAAGAAGGATGTACTTGCGGACGCCTATTCAAGCGGGGATTTCATAACAGGTCTGATTGACCAGCTTGAAAGTGCAAAATAGACCATGAAACAAGCGAATTTGGAGCCAAAGAATCCTTATAACAAGACATAGTATCAAAAGAGGGGTAAAAGAAATGAACACAGTGGGGACCTTCGGACAACTTAGCGGCTCAATTCGGCAGATGGTAATTGGAAGCGACTCTGAGGGCGTCGTGACCACATTTCCGCAACTCCCTGGGATCCTCTTTCCTGTGGGAATCGACCCGGAATCAATGGACAGGAATCTTGTCGACCAGTGGGTAGTGTTGGTCAGTGAGTTGGTCTATCAAATGGAGAAATCTCCGGCACCGGCAAATCCCATTAGCGGAATGCCTTTCGACGAGTACAGGATTGACCTTCGAAACACGCGGCTACCACTCGCGCTAACCTTCACGGGCCTTTCCGCCATTGCCATAGCTTCACTGTTTGCCCTTCCCTTTCCATATGGCGCCATAGCGCTAGTGGCACTCCTGGGACCGGCATCCGTTACCGCTTATGGTCTACGGACTCAGCCAAATTAAGAAGCTAACCGACCAGTTCCTGCGCCTGGCAAAGTACCTCAGCAAGTTCACCAAGAAGAACAGGTTGAGGCTGGTTGATCACACTTTCATCGTGCTAGCTGGTTCAGGTCTCCTGATAACGTCGTACCTGGCCTCATTGAAATCAGTGGCGGTGTCGCAGCCAGCCAACTCTCTAGCTTTTTCATCGGTCGCGTTTCTTGTCACTGTTGGCTGCATCCTTATCGCCATGGTAACATGCGAATACACGATTCGTAAACTAATCTACTAAGACAAAAGCTAGACTTGGGGCACAAGGTACCCGGCGCCTAAAACCCGGGCAGTCACAAGTCGGCTTCCCCCAACGTCATGCCGCTGCAGTCTCCCTCCTTTGTTGCCTAAGGAGTAAACCCTCGGTCTAGAGCCATGCGTTCAGATCGAGGAGGCACGGAAACGCCATTGGAGGCAGATTTCGCAAGAAGCGCAGGAAACCCAGGGCGTACATGAGAAGGCCCAGAAACTTGTTTCTCCCGAGGTTCAGTCTTATTCCTGCCCTCTCAGCAGGGGTTGCACCCTTCAGGCCTCTGTTGGGCTTGAGGTAGTTGTGGTCGATGACGTAGAGCAACCTTAGTGGAGTATCAGCAGTCTTCCATCCCCGCTGCGTCTTGATCCTCGCACGAACGCCGTTGTTGGTGTTCTCGGCCTGCTGGTTGTCTGGGTTTCCCTTCTTTCCCTCACCTGCCCCTCCCTTGACCTTCCAATGAATAGGCGGGGCCCGATTCGGGAGGAAAGTTCGGTCAATTCCTCTTGGATATGCAGGATTCTTGTCGGTCGTGATCACCGATGGTGTCTCCTTGGCCACCTCCATCGCCTTCCGCACTGCGTGCCAGGCGTCCACCTCCGTCTTGGTCTTGCTCAGTTCGCTCGCGAGCATGAACTTCGTCTCCTTGTCAATGCAATTCCACAGATACATTACCTTCCCTCGGACCTGATCGCCTGGAACCCCTCCTCTGACCTGCACGTCCATTTCATCGAAGTGCCAGATGCCAGACAAAGTAGGCTTCTGAGCTATCACGAAATCCTCGAGCCGCCTGACCCACCTATCGATCGTCCTCCAGACTGATTGATGGGTGATGGCGATACCCTCTTCTTTCCAGAGGAGTTCATAGATTCTTCTCACGGAGATGCCCGCCGCATGCCAGTCGAGAATCCTGACCACGGTCTCGGGAGTGTGTCTCGCCTTGACCCAGATTGACTGCTCGCAAAACCATTTGCCACACTCTTTGCAATAGTAGAGCGGCTTACCGCTAAAGTGGTGTTTTGTCTTCTTCGTGTGCCCATTGGACGTGCAGTTTCGCGATCCACAATGGGGGCACGCGGGCTCCTCCCCCTTGAGCTCTGGCGGTTCCGGGTTCTCTTCCAGATAGAACGGCAAAAGCGAAGTCAAAACTGCTATCGCGTGTTTGCAACGGTCAACGTGCCTAAGCTGGTGGTCGGGGCAGTCGCAGGTCCATTTCCCCTTGATTTGTCTCACCTTGCGGTAGCCGCTTGGGCTCTCCTCAGAGGGGACAAGGAAAGATCCGTCAGGCTTCCGGATGATATTCCCAAGCCGAGCCAGTTTGACACCTTTTGTTATTCTGTCCCCAGAAGATTTCTGGTAATGCCTGGCCGGAGCGGAAGCCGATTCTCTCCTGCCTCCTAGTTCCGATACCCTGTTCGGGTTGGGCTCTTGACTTAGCAGTGCCTGGTGATTCGGCTGCGGGTCGAAAAAAGTAGTCGAGCGGGGGAGTCTCTTCGAGGAGTGTCCGA
>Ga0187803_10000138_pt1 | contig 30395 bp, 28 predicted proteins | sample NC_wetland_sal_i_2_FD_132425 | JGI IMG/M metagenome (GOLD analysis project Ga0187803, IMG submission 132425) | Wetland sediment microbial communities from Neuse River Estuary, North Carolina, USA - Control_3 | ecosystem: Environmental > Aquatic > Freshwater > Wetlands > Sediment | place: USA...
CACCATTACTACAGGTGGCTACCCCGAGGGAATGGCATTCGACTCTCTCAATGGCGACATGTATGTGGCAAACGATGGCACGGCGTCGGTCTCCGTGATAGACGGCTCGACAAACACGGTGATAACTAGTCTGAATGTCGGCCCGTGCCTATGGGCTGACGCATTTGACTCGAGCAACGGCGACATCTACGTTGGCAGCCAATGTGGCAACCCGCCTTTCGCTGGCATAGTCTACGTCATAGACGGCTCGACAAACACGGTGACCGCGAGTTTCAGTGTCAACTCGATAATGTATGCAATAGCCTTTGACATATCTGATGGAGACATCTATGTACCGACAATAGGCTCAGGTGTGCAACCTGAAGTCGCTGTCATTGACGGCAACACGAATTCCGTTGCCTCAACTATGACGATTGGATTAGAGAATTCAGGCGAGATTTCAGCCGCCTATGACCCTGCCAATGGAGACCTCTACGTGGGGGCGGGAGGACTCGGGCCCATTGTCTCGGTGTTTAGTACGGTGCAAGCATCTACGCTTACTTCGACCTGGATACGATGTAGTGGTGCAAACACTCTAGTTGTGTTCCCCTCTTCTTGTAGCGAAACAGTTTGGATGCTACGGGTCGTTTATCGTTTCATGGATACCGTCATCAACTTGATATGATGATAGGGTAATTGCGTTGACATTTGGAGTCGAAATTTGATAGAATCCTTCCGAAAATCGCGAAGAAGATCAGGGAAGGAAAGGTCGCAATCTGGTACGGAGCTGGCATTTCGTACGACTCAGGACTGCCCACGGCGAGTAGGTTTCAGAGTCTATATCTGGACAGACTAAAGGCGAAGGTCGGAGTTGTGCCAGCTTTGCCTCGTGATCTTCCTATGGAAGTCCTGATCGAGTGCCTGTCTTCTGTGACCGAGTTGTCGTCGATAATCGGCATCTTGCGAGTCGGCATGCCTAACCCCAACCATGAGTTCATAGCAAGTCTGGTCGAGAAGCATTTCGTGAAGACAGTTGTAACGACAAACCAGGACAACATGGGAGAGAGAGCTCTCACGAATAAGGGGATGGTTCGAGGGAAGGATTTCAAAGTTATATTCAATGACGAGGAATTCAGAGACCCATCTCATCTAGGCTTTGGCAACAAACCTATCGTTTTCAAACCTCACGGGACTATAGAGGACATTGACAGCGTGAAGATCACTCTGCAGCAGGTCGCGAGTAAGGAACTGTCCGAGGGTAAGAGAGACCTGATACGCTACGTGTTCAAGAGCGGAAGACATGATACGGTTCTGGTACTGGGCTACAGTTGTTCCGACGAATTCGACATCAACCCAGAGATTCGGCGTATCGAAGGAGGCGGAAAGGAAGTGGTTGTCGTACAGCATCATGATAGTAGCGCCCACCGAATTGAGGACGTCAAGCTAAGGGCGGCGAAGAATCCCTTCAGATCCTACTCAGGAATCAGGGTCTTCATCAAGACCGGGGAGTTCGTTCGTAGGATGTGCAACGTACTCAACTCGTTTGATTGCAGCTTCTTCGATGATGAAGTGGGGACGTTCGTTCGCCGGGAACACGCCCGAATAGAAATCGAAGACAAGGTGAATGCTTGGGGGTCGACCCTAAAGGAGGGTCAGCGTGAGTTCATCATTTCGAAGGTCTTCCAGAGGGCAGGAAATTACGAAGCAGCGAAAGAATTCTCTCAAAGGGCCCTGGGATCTGCCATTGCGGCGAACAACGACCCGTTGCGGACGCAGTGTTACACGGCACTCGCAAACGTAAGTCTTGGGTTGGGAGAGGACCAAGCCGCAAGGGAGTATTTCTTGGAAGGGGTCAAAATGACAGGCCCCAACTATTACGACGAGGTAACCGGCAGGATACCTCCACGTGAAGCGAGCCAAGAGGCGTTGATGAGCAAGCGCGTGGAGGAGACTTCGAAAACCTTGGAGAAGGCAGATCTTGCTAGGCTGGAAAAAGACTACGTAACAGCCCGATTGCTCTACTTGAAGGTCATCAGGAGACTTAGTAGCATTGAACAGGCAGGGCATGGCAGATACGACTTTACTCCGATGTATCTTTCCCTCTACCTTGACCTTAGCAATACCCAGTTGAAGGTGAATGAGCTATCGGATGCGGAGGTTTACGCTCAGAGAGCATTGCGATTAGCTGCGCAGGAAGGACTCGTAGCAATGCAGATCGAGTCCCACTTGAATTTGAGCAGGGTGAAATTAGCTACAGGGAGACTGCAAGGTGCCATGGCTGATGGGGAGTCAGCGTTGGCGCTTGCCGAGGCCATAGGGGACAGGGATCTGGAGGAGAGAAGCCTTAGACAGTTGATTGGAATCTACAGGCAGATGAGAGACCTGATCCGAGTTACCCGGTACAGGAGGATTCTCTCAACGAGAAGAAGCAAGTGGAAAGCGGATCTTGCCTGAGGATACGAGAATACACTTGCTGCACGCAAGTTCTCATGGAGCGTGAAGCAAGGCAAAGCTATAGAGTTCGGCCCAAGGAAGTCAACCCTCAATCTTCCTAATCGCTTTCCTGAGGACCGAGGCGAACCTCTTCATGTCTTCGCTGTCCTGCCTCTCCGGATCAAACTCCAGAGCGCCTGCAGAATCGTACTCCCTCAGAAGCGATTTCAACACGTGTAGATTATCTCTGGCAACTAGTTCCAGGACTTCTGTATCTATGATCTCCGACTGTTCGTATCGTGTGATTGCCACCCAATAAAGCACCCCAAGTGTGCGAATCAGCCACTCGCGGGTAAGAAACCTTCGATCGACCTCTCGGAATGGCAAGCCGCCAATTTGCTCCTTGACTGAGTATTCATTTAGAGACTCGTTATGACGGCGGGCCAAGTCTGCTAATCTTGTTATCCAACCATCTCTCTCGCCAATCAGATCAACCTCTTTGCCTTCCCGAATCACGGCAAACGATGAGTCCGGCGTGAACCTGACCTCAGCCACACAGGCGCGCCTCAATTCATCCGGAACCGGTGATTCCATGAACAGCCCCCATTGAGCATAGAGGCGTTCAACGAGCGGGGGCGGGAAAATCAGCCTGGCACCTGCTTCAAAGGCATTCGAAAGAGGGAGTACATATACGACCGCCTCCTGACCATCTTCACTTTTCTGGCCGCTGGCAGCGAAGTATGTCGCAACTTCGGGGTCCAGCGTGAAATCTAGGAAATCGGTGGCAATACCATAGTGCTGAGCCGTCGCTTTGGCAGAGAGTTGGTTGACATCGAGGAATCCGCCCAGAACCGTGGGCATCAAAGTATAGAAATTCCCAAGCGCGGTCTCTTCGTTTAGACGATTCACGCCCTCCCTGCGAATCTTGGGCACAAGATCCCGTCTGGCATCAGATTGTCCTCTGAAAACAAAGCGGGGTCTGCGTCTGAGTACCGTCGCGAAGCGGTCAATCCTTGGATTGCTTTTCTTTTCTAACTGTATCGATTCCCGGACGAGTTCGTGAAGCAGAACTGCTGCGTGCCAGGGAGATGGAACGCGCAGGACTCGCTGTGAGGGGTCCGTATCTGAGACAACCTTGTCAACCCTGTTCTGCAGTTCTACTACCCTTTTGCCTTCCTTTCCTTCTACGAGAGTGTAGGGACCTAATTTTTTCCCGGGAATCGACGACAACTCTCGGTAGAGTTGCTTCGTTCCTTCAACATCCATGGGCATGCGCTCCTAGGATCTCAGATGTATGCTCGCTGAACCTATCTAGTTGGGATCATTCGTGAAATAGGTTGCACGAGCCTCCGAAGAGACGTCAACCGCATTAAGAGGCTCTGATGCGCGAGGCAAAGCGTCTTCAATAAATCATGGTCATTTCTTATTAGTGCTGTCTCTAAGGTTGCTGTCACACAAGTACGTCCTGACAACAAACAGCGCGCTCTTCTTTGCGGACTCCCTGCTCGAAAAGAAGACTCGCCCTAGCGCCTATACACTCTTCGACCTAAGCACGGTAATCGAGAGCATCGTTCTCTATGACAAGCTCTACACTCTGCCTAGCTATCGCCTCCAAAAGACAGACCTCGCCAAGAGACTGACCAGCGCGGGCATTCTCGAAGAGGTGCCGGTAGGCGACGATGTGGCCCGGATTCTTGATTCTGCTCGCAATATGAGCTACTCCTCGGAAAATGAACTGGGGGAACTTGCCGCAATGGTCTCAACGGCTCTTCCTGTGAACCGGACCAAAGCAAGGCATGCGCTTGAAGTCGCAAGCGGGTATGCGAGCTCGCAGTGGCGAACTCCGACCGGATACAACACAGCGAGAGACTGGTTCTATGATAGCCTAAACGACGAAGTCTTCGATATCCGCTCATGGGAGATTGGACAAAGCAAGCCTGATCTCGAAGAGCTCGAATCCGACCCACGCGTGTATGTCAGCGAAGGCGGGCGGTCAGCACTTGACAACATGATTGCGGAAATCGTCGTCAGGGGAGAGATGTACATCATGGTGGCGGGAGCCTTCGGAGTAGACTACCATCCGGACGTCATAAGGATCCCATTGACGGTGTACCGACTGAAACAAACGGCTGTAATCACGTCGGCAATAGCTCAGGTAATCCATATCCTTGAGCAAAACCGGGTCTCCGTCGCCGAAGAAGCGAAGAAGTTCTACGACATTCAAGAATTCGAGTTTGAACTTCCAGTCATTCTATCGGTTCTCCTGCCGGAATCCAGGAGTCCATTTGACTTGGTGACGAGGGCCATCGAATACAGGAAGAGCAGGTACGCGAGAAGCTTCCGGGATTGGATGGCCAAAATCGACCTGGCCAAGACGCGTGAGGGGTTCGACCGTCAGCTCCTAGTGGATTCGGCACGTAACCTGAAATCAAGCATAGACCCGGGTTCGCCCACTATCAAGGCCAGATTGAACTGCGTCCCGAGCCTGGGCATAAACTACCAGAGTCTCGGAGTTGACCTGACTTCAGTTGCTACGTGGGGGATTAACGAACTCGCCTCCCATTTCAGGAGGCCATACAAGGTGTTCCTGCCCCAATTAAGAGGGAAGCTGGAAGGGCTTAAATCCAATTCCAAGAACCTCGAGCAGGTCTTTGGCTCGCGCCTCGATGAAGACCAAGAACGGCTCTTCTCAGAGATAAGTTCGGGGGTGGAGCTTCTATATTCGACTCCGGACGTGGGATCGTGATGATTTGAACGAGAAAGGGGACCATGAGGTAATTTGTCGCTTACCTTCCGCTATTAGCGCGCGCTAGACCTCGACATCATAATTTTCGCCGATTAGGAAATTACTCGATCTCTGAGAGTGATCAGCGTCAAAGCCTACTACCTCGTGAGGAGTGCTGATCGTTATGGTAATTCTGCGGTTGACACACGGGTACTCACACCTCTCTCCAGCGATAGCGTGGGGGGTAGGGGGTGGGGGCGGTCGGGGGAAGAAGGAGAAGAGGAAGCACGCGGCTGCGAGCTCGAGGACGATATACAGGCGAGACATCGAGCCGGAGATAAGAGCGGCGAGGATCCTCGGAGTCCCGTGCGAGCTTGTGATAGTGAACATGCGCAACGGCGCGAAGGCGCGCTCCACAATCACGGACGCCTTCGAGAGGGTGGCGACGCCCTCGAGTCTAAACGAGTAGGGGAGATGTGTCACACGAAGGAAAGGAAGGCCGGACTAGGGAGTTCCCTGACAGGCCCTCCTTCCAAAAACCCGATAGAAGACCAATCGCAAATCCGGGTTGGTATTACCTATGTTATACCAAATTTGCTTTGGTATGACTCAATCTGGGTTCGAATCCCGGCCGGGGCATTTCACCACATGATCAAATGCCCCAACCACCTTACGGGGTTCGATGCCAGGAAGGGTGCCCACGGGTGAGCATATTGTTTCATCTCGCGTGCTTCATCTAGCATCCCTGCAATTTGCTTTATTATGTGTAGTACAGTCTTGAGTTATGACTATCAAAGCCACGGCTACACGAGTATCTAAGGCATCGAAGGATTCCGTTTGGAAGGCGATGGAAGATTTGGAAAACTACCCAAGATGGGCCGATAGCACAAGAAAGACTCGCATGGTTAGTTGTAAGATAGTGAGTCGAGAAGGTAATACGGTTGTTTGCGATTGTGACGAACTCGTAGGTGGCCGTCGTGCAAAGCACACAGAGAGAGTAACGGTCTATCCAAAGGAGAAGTGCGACTCAGAATTCATTACCGGGGGCCCTGCGCGGAACTACCTCTTGGAGTTGTACCGAGACTCCGCAAGGCACGCGCATCGACATGAGCTTCGATGTTGAGCCAAACACTCTGGGGGTCAAGATACTCGGACTCTTCACGACCCTGCAGAAAATGCTGCAAGGCATGGTGGAGGAATACTGCAAGCAACTCTCAGATTACGCAGAAGCTCACCCCTGACGACGTGTTTGGGATTGGGTACAGAGTCCTCAAAGTAGGTTGTTCCCAGCTCCTACCAGCGTTTAGTCCCGCGTAACCATTTAGTCCCGCGTAACCCATAACAGCGTGATGGTTGGCAGGGCAATTAACTAGTTGGTGTAAAGCCCGACCGGGGCACACCCATTCTTGGTAGCGCGCGCGCCTTTGGTTTGTCGGACTTGCCAACACTAGGGAGGGTGATAGTCCACATGCCTGTGAGCATTAGGTTAAATCGCCATAAAATGGAGGTTCCATCTAAGAATATGTTCCATCTAAGAAGGAGATGCGTTACTTACTCTTGCGCCGCGGGGTGGAAGATGAATGAGACTTAAAGAGGAGTTGCGGGCCGACGATCGCTTCAAATCCGAATACTTCGTTCATGAGTACTGGGCGAGCATCGTGGCCTATGCTGACGAAATCGAAAGGAGAAGGCCCGCATGCATAATCGCGCAATCCCGCAAGGCGAATCGGCTGATAGAGGTCTTGAAGCATCTGAGGTTGCTCCGAACATCGGCTCCGGTTGTCACTGAGAGGGCAGTGGACTTCATGCCGCCCAATGACCTCAGGAACAAGAAGATCCTCGTTGTCGAAGACATAGTGATTTCGGGGTCGACGCTTCAGAGCCTCCTCAAGAAGCTTGTCAACAAGTACGGCAAGCACGGCACCCGGTTTGAAGTCCTAAGCCTTGCGATAGACAGCGAGTCCATAGCCTTGCAGCATGACGAGGATGGCTACTTCTTCGAGATTCCGCAAGTCGAATCGACCGAGAAAGTTAGACTGTCTTATGCCCTGGACCTTCCTACAGAAGAAAGGCTCCCTTTCTGCCATGCAATCGTCCGCGCCCTGGCACTTCTGAACAAGCCATTTGACCTGGACTTCTGCAACTTCTACTTCCAGAACGAAGCTCGGGTCGTAGTGTCGGGATTGCGCGAGAACCGAGCGATTAGTATGCACGACATGACGACAATTCATCAACACAATGCGGGGCTTCAGCGACTGACGGCCCAGGTGCCTCAGGCGTGGGCAGCATGTTTCTTGGAATCTATCTTCAGAAATACTGACTTCTGGCGGCTTCAGGGATCCAAAGTCCGCATCTTCAGCGACAGGAGTGCGGGCGACCTGACTTTCGTTCCGATGTTGACGTTTGCTATTCATTCAGAGAAGCTTGGTCAGAGCTTATTTGGCGACCGATTCAGAGTCTACAACGAGCTCTTGGATGAGGTCCGCAAGAGCACGGCGGATTGCGAGCTGGCGGTCAGGGAACAGGCAATCTACAGGTTTGTCTTCTACGTGGTGAATTACCTATGGGGGCTCTTTGTCTTAGTACATACCTCGGCGAATTGGCTTGAGATGCGAAACACTGAGCATCCTTCACCTTGGTTGAGGCTGTCCGACAGCACGTTTCTTTTCGGACCTCGATTGTCATTCACCGTGCTTCGGTTCCTTGCCGGGGAATACGATGGCACTATCCGCGAGCTGCAAGGATTGCGGATAACAACATTGTCGAGTGCAAGACGTATGCGCAGGCCAGCGAAGGGGTCTTCATTTGATCCACAACGAAAGGAATTGTATGACAAGATAAGGGAGTACGTCCGCCTCAACATGCTTGATGGCCAGTCTCTGGCGAGTCAGCTTGCAGTTGTATTCGAAGGAATCTACACCAAAGTGGAACTTCCTTGTGAACGCGAGATGAGGCTACGTGGACGCATACTTGACTCTGATCTAGATAGGCTCAAGGTTGGCTTCAACGCTCAGCAACTAGCGGAGATCCTGCGAGATCTCGGAAGCGACTCTTTTCCAGGTGATATCTATGCCCAGATGTCCCTCGCCCTCGACTTTATCATCGATACCGGTGCCATGATACCCATTTTCAACTATGAACGGCCTGACGGATGGTTAGAGAGAGCGTACAGACACGGCGAGGTCGTTCTATCTGGGAAGCGGTTCGGATGGTTGGTAGCGACAGTTCTGAGCCATCTTGACGAGGACATGAAGCGTCAGGGTACCGCTGATCCCGCGATGTGGTGGATTTCATTCGAGAAGCTAGGGGTGATGTTCTACAATGAGCTGTATTCACATGGGAAAGAGCTCGTGGACGCACTCAAGACAAAGGAGGCAGACGACAGAGACTTGAATATCACACCGCAATACAGGAGGTATGGGAGAGTGCTCCAGATTGTCGATGACAGCAGACATAGGTCTCATCGGCCGAGAATGTTTGTCACATGGTGCACACAGCAAGGAATTATCAAGCGCGAAAGGGGCTTCGTCAGGTACTCCCCTGCATATCTTCGCAGGTTCGCAAAAGAGTACTCTGGTGGCTCTCCTCCCCAGCTCATTTCTAGGAATATGGTCGTGGGCTTCGTCAGGCTTGCAGAAGCCCTCTACTTGACAGACACGAAGGTTGACAAGAGTCAGAAGAGCGACTACTTGACGGCGATCACGACATGCGCTGATTCCCGCACTTATCTTGAGGCGATTAGAGAAGAACTGGTCCTCTTCTTCAAGGACGAGAAATGGAACCTGGGCGGGCAGCTGCAGCAGGTCTCGTTGGTTTACGATGGGGGAACTAGTCGACCCGCGAGGAGGAACCATGGAATACTGGAGACTCTTCGGAAGTATCCGGTGTCGGCCTCCCGGGGGATAAAGGATAAGAAAGAGTTGCGAGACAATCTTCCACACATCGTCAATGCAGTGGAGTCTCACTTCGACAAGCCGGAGCTCTACCTGCTATATGGCGACAGTCTGTGGCCCTACATTATACAGACCAAAACAAGCTTGCAGAAATCCAAAGTTGTCGAGGTCGAACGCCTGGCGCAGCAACTGGAGTTCACTGGGGCCCTTTGCCACGAACTGAGCATAATAGTCCAGCGTTTGTTGGAGTTGGGTGACGAAGTTTGGCGGGCTAGGGCAAAGGCAGGGGTTAGCGCCAGTAAGAAAGAGGTCTCAAGGAAGCTTGATGCCCTCATGCAGAGCTTAATGGAGTGGAACTCGTCCATCCAGTCTAATGCTGAGATTGCCAGCTTGATTTTGGGGCAGGCAGCTGTGAAGAAGATTGATCTTGCACAAGATAGAGTTGAACAGAAGATGGATGCCACGAGGCTTCCAATCTACTTGGGGAGTGAACTCCTTCCACAGGTCAAGGAGAACTACGGTGCGCTTTCACATCTTTTTGACGTCCGATTCGGCCGCGACATGTGGGAACTAGAGATGAAGCGTTTGTTTCCGACTTCTACAATCGATGCCAGACCTGAGGTCGAGTTCTCCTCGTTTATGTGGGCTATCGATGCCGACATCTTGGACTCGTCTGGCGAGTTCAGACGCGAGAACAAGGCGAAGACTCCTCTTCTGGTTGAACGCGTTACGCACGGATTTGAAACTGCGCGCACTGAAGTACAGGATGGTGACATCCACCGCGAGGGTGACAGAATCATCATTCTGACAGAAGAGGCGAAGGACATCCCTGCTTTCCTTCGAGTAGTGATGGAAGCAGCAGACGGGTACAACATGTTCTTCAGAGTCGGCATCTGCGGATGTTCTGACAGTGGCTCACAGCTCCTTCACAACAAGAGATATGATGATATCGAGTACGACGAAACACTGAAGCTCTCAGCGCGTCTGAGGGATTTCGGAAAGAGACCCTACGAAGAACAGGACTATCACACCATTACCATCTCTCGTTCGGCATTCCGCGCCGCTTGGGGAGGAAGAGAAAGTCTGCCGGAGGATTTGCGGTCGGGATACGACTTGGTCGGCAAGATTGGCATGGAGGAACAGCACCTCAAAGGTGTTGACACCTATGTTCCGTTCTACCCCTTCAAAGTAAAGCCGAAGACTCGAGCGCTTTGAGCCCAAAACTAGGCCGAGAAGCTCCCGCGCCGATGACTGCTAGAGTTCCCTCTAGCGCACGCGCTAGTGGTTTGAACCCTGTAAGCGTTCGAATCCCAGCTGATTCGAACCCGTGGCATGTAAGAAAGATGAGAAACTAGAACACTTTCTCGAAGTGGCCTCTCCGCTAGCCGAACAGCCTTTCCCAGAACGATCTGTTTGGTCTGCGCGCTTGTTTGCGAATTATCTTGATGTTGGAATCTCGCGCGTACTCCATGACACCTTCAGGAACGCGAGTGCTCTTCTTGACCAGTATGACTCCTTTCCGGGCAAAGAATGGATATCCCTTGTACCCTTTGACTTGGTCCACGTGCTGGTAAGTGAGTTCCTGCACATATTTGGCGTCTCCAACTATCCGTTCCCGTGGATTACGCTTCGACACTCCAAAGAAGTCTGGTCTTTTCCCTGTACTGGTCGAGACCTTCTGCTCTTGAATCTCGTATCCCGTGAATGCGCTGGAATTCCGTGCTCGTTCCTGGTGTCTCAACCATCTCTTCGATTCCAAGCCTCTACGGGCGTTTCCCAAGGATCTCGAGAAAAGTCTAACCTAACAATTAAGTTTTCGTTGTTCCATGATTTGAAATTCCAACACCCCCCGGGGAATCAGCAGCATTATCGTGGCAGGACTTTGTTTCGGAATCAGGTGGTCGTATCTCTAAGGGTTTGTATTCGGGATGGCGGCACTGGTCGACTCCGCTACAAACCCGCAGTTGAATCGGGGCTCGAGTCACATGGTCAAGGGTTCGAACAGGAAGGGGGTCGAACCTTCGTAGGGTTCAAACCGGTTACGCAACGTCATCAGATAAGTATTGAAGGTTTCGCACCCTGAGTTTAGATCCAATGCTTTGCAATCCCACATCCGATAAATCAAAGTGCTATTATTGAGCTCGTTCCTATTTCGCTTCCAAAGGGCATTGCAGATTCCAACAGTTGGAAGAAGCGGTCCGTGTAATTCTTCCGTGGGGTCGGCTGCTTTCGAGAAAAACTGGACTACACCTATCTACCCAGTTCAGACTCAGGTAGGTAATTCGCTTCACATTTGACTATTCGCGCGAGGTCCCTGATCACGTGGTCGGTCGTATGAATCCTAGCGCCCGTCCTTTTAGAGATTGAAAGAAGGTAGGAATCAACGAATGAGATGTCCATTCCCTTTTGCTTTGCCACTAGACGTATCCTGCCTGCGTCCATCGCCAGGTTGTCGTCTTCTCCCTTTGGAAACATCTCGCTTCCCTTAAGACTCTTGATTCTCATTACGAAGTTCCTTGCACTCTCGAAACCAGCTGTTTTTGCCACTTGGTTGTAGATCTCCGAGATCAAGGGCTCAGAGATCAGCACCGTTCCGTAGTAAGCGCATTCATTCCAGGCATGTTGCCACTTTTCAGGAATTTTCCCTGAGCGATGCCAGGATACATAGACCATTGTGTCGAAAAGTGATTTCATGAATCCATGCGCGTTTCTTCGGCGCTTCTCTTGGGTATTGGAACTCTCTTGACCTCTACTTTCCCCTCTACATTGCACGCAACTAACAAGTCCTTCCTGGACCTGCTGATGATGTAACATGACCCTGGTTCTAACTTCTCGTAGACCGGAACGACCTTGGACCCTCGCTTGCTGGTGGCCATGTTCATTCTAGCACCTTCACCGTTGGTGATATACCTTTCCTCGTCATAGGGCACCTTGAATAGGGCCTTCTAGTCGATTTCATTCCTGATATAACTACGGTGTTGCCCTCAGAACATGTGGACTATTTCATCTCGTTACTTTGCCAACCACATTTCTCACATTCTGAAACGTAAGGGCGTGGTGACAAATCTGGATTGTAACCGACACCAATTGCGTACGAACCGCATTTTGGGCATTGTTCCGGACTCTTGCTCTCGTATCGAATCACGGCATTACCAAAAGCAACCAGTACGCTTTGAGTCGATTCCAAAGCAAAATCAGCATCAAACCGGGTTGCATTTCTGTAGTGCGTCAACCAATTGTCAAGCTGCCAAGTAGACTTGATGATTGTTTTCAAATGACTCCGAATACTTTCATTGCTGCTTCCACCAGCTATTGAATCCGCGATTATTTGGGACCAAGCGAGAACATCGGAGTGTTTCGGTGCATCTTTTCCATTAAGAACCATCTCAGGCCTAGAGGTTTGCCGAACTAGCTCGATCAGACATTCCCGACACTTCATTCCCACAGCTTGGAAGTCCTCGACTTCCTCGCCACTGTCGTAGGAAGCTGCCGCCTCTTCCCATCGCCTCCGGACACGGTTCAATCTCAACTTATGAGTCTCATCTGGAGCTCCTCTTTGCGCAGCCAATACACGCGTGGTGAAGCCAATATGAAATGACAAAGTGAAGTCCAAACTCGGGAAAAACTTCTGGGGGTAGAAATTCGTTGGAGAGGTAATGACCCAGTAACGGCTCCGATTCGTGTGAACGTCCCAACAATCGTAGTTACGTTCGAGAATGTGTTCAGTCTTCACTCGTTCCAGGCGTTGAACTTTTTCCCCACGGGTTTGTATTTCGACGTAGTCCTTAATGGCTCGCCGACTAGTGGGACTAGAAAGTGTGAAACTGTCGAGAATCCCCTGCGAAGGAATCGGGGGGGTGACATGTTGCCCTTTGGCTTTCTTCTTCCTAGGTGGGTTCATCTTTCATCTTCCTTTTCATAGAACACTCCCAAACCAAGTCGACGGAGAAAGGTGAAGTCATTATAGTTATATCTCTGAGACCAGCCTAATCTTGACGACATGTCAATAGGATCGAGCGTCCTAGGAAGACCCGAAGACTGGAAACTGGAATCAGCTGACCTGAAGATCGGCCTTCCCAAGCCCTTCGATATTCTCTCATTTACCCTCAAATTCAGGAGGAAGCACGGACGACCACCAACCCCTGATGAGATCAGCAAGGCCAAGGCGAGCTATCTACTTAGAAAGAACTCCCCCCAGCGGAGGAAGACCAAGCAAATCATCCAAGTGGGCAATAAACAATTCGTCGTGAAATGAGCCGTTAGAAAGAAAGAGGGTGGCACGTCCCGCCGTAGTGGCGCCGCCCATCCCGCTCCAAGGCGTACCGCCCCCTCTGGCGCCAGCATATTCGACCTCCAACGAGAATAAAAAGCGACGAAAATTCAGCACCAGTGAACAGACATAGTTCATATACATAGATCGCAGTTCATAGTTCAGTATGGGGCGCTACAGCAAGATCTTCAAGGAGAAGTACGCGCGCGAAGCAAGCACTTTTCCCAAGCCCTTCAACGAGCACATCAAGCCAAACAAGGCCTACAAGCTCAAGATACTCACCGAGCCGCGAGACATCCAAGGCAGGTACGGACGGAAGATTACTATTGTCGAGGTAGAGCATGAAGGGAAGGAATACACACTCTATCTTTCGCAGGTCGACATGCTAAACAGGATGGTCATAGCAGAAAAGGAGGAGATCAAGCTGATGGGCAATGAGGACCTGTCCCTAGTTGGAAGGACAATCATCCTGAAGCAGCTATCGCCCAGGCGCTACAGCATCACTCTGGAGCCGCATCACCAATTCTAGGCATGGCTCGGGCTCAAGAAAGACTGAAAGGCAGAGCATTGGAGGGCGAGAGTGTTTAGTTACTCTTCGACCTTCTCTGATATCACAGCATTCGCGTCAGTTCAACCGAGGACAAGTCCTTTGCACGGGGCGCTTGGTTGACCTTATCGATCTTCTGGGCTCTTTCCTCTTACTTGATCCTTATCTCTCTCGCATCCAATATCGCTTGAATATCCTCGACCGTAGCGTTCCTGTTATCCTCAAGTAGCTGCTGCATCCTCTCCTCAGTAATGCCGTTCTTGCCGTACATTGCCTGCACAGATAGCGGCTCATGAGATATCGCCGCCTTGAATTCGATGCGCGCGCTAGCGCGTGATGAGGCATTGAAACCTCATTTTGTCGGAGCTCTTCCGAAAGCAATAATTGAGGAGACAGTCTCGGAGGGCGAGACAACTGTAGGAGAAGAAAGAAAGAGCGAATTCCAAAAGGGAAAGAGAAGAACACGAGAAGTATCACGTTGGAGGAACGAAGGTCTTACAGTGTCGATACTGTAAGAGGAATTGGGTAGACTACGAGAAAATGAAGGGAAGAGCAGGCGGTTAGTCTCCCAGGTAGAAGCCGTAATGGACATACGGGCTGTCAACAGCAACCAGCATTTGTTCGCAGCGCAAGCATCGTTTAAAGAGCAAGGATAGGCGTACGAGCCTTCAACGTGAGTGAAGAAGACTCGAACGTTGCCGACCCCCGCAAAGGGGAATTGAAGATTGGAAGAGTGAGGAAAATCCAGATCATCCTAATCACGTACCCGAGTTCGGTAAAGGTCGCCTATCACAGTCGACTCGCACCTTATTTGAAACTGGGCCTGCGCCCTCCCATACGAGTAAGATACGTCTTTGGTCCATTGAGAGCGTTAGTGGACGGATTCAGAGCGTCGCTCACCTTCAACATGTGGCTGTCGGGTGGTCTACGTTTGATTATACAAACCGCAATTCCCAGAGAAACCCTTGCAGTTCTGTTCGTAGATCTAGAGAAGTCGACACGCCTCAAACAAGTAATGATGGAACAAGGTATACCAGAATGGTGGGTTAGTACAACGGCTGGTTTCCATGCAACAGGGCATGACATAATTAGAGTAGCAGGGGGTGACGTCTCCAAATACATTGGAGATGAAATTCTAGCAATCTTTAGGCCTCGACATCCTTGCTCGAAGGCCCTCCGCGCGGCGGCAGCAATAGCAGATCACTTAGAAATGCTCAACTCTCAAAAGAGGGACTCTGACATTGTAGACTGGATTGGGTTCCACATCAGCCTTGATTACGGGGAAGCATGGATGATTCATCATAATGATCCGTACTCTTCAGTCGTTGACAGGGCAGCTCGGATTGCCAAGAAAGCGGGAGAAAACGAAATACTGCGTTCCTCGGATTTCTTGACGCAGCTCAATCAGGACGGTAGTGAGGGTCTCAATCTAGAGTTCGTCGATGTGACTACGGAAAGAGGCCAACTAACAGAATTCCCAGACAGCCTGATTTACAAAGCCCAGACCGCGTGAGCTTCCTAAGCTGGCAGACTGACACGCAAGTCAATTCTTCTAGTGACTCTTGCTGACGGCCTTCAATCAACAAGTCCGATTTGGGTATGCTCGGACCCACGCCTTCGGGGTCCTTTTGCACTCAATTACGAATGGGTGAATGCAGAAAATTCCGGCATTCGATTGCCAAGCCGTCATTGAGCCAAGCTCCAGTGCAACATTGTACCACGTCTGCACCTATACGGAGATAAGTAACAAAGTCTTTGGGTGTCATTACGCCTCCGATGGCGATTACACCAAGAGAAGGTCGATTTTGCCTCCTCCATTTGACGATGGTCGAAATTGCTTCTTGCGCCAGTGATCTTACTCCATCCCCAGAAACTCCCGCAATTAGTCTCGATGCTCCATGAGCCGTAGGGGGGAAACAATTGTTCTTGTCCTCATTTTCAATTGGCATTGGAAGTGTGTTTATCGCAGAGATTCCGTCTAACTCAGGACCCACCACCTTGAGGAAATTCAAGAGCTCTTCCTCTGGCAGATATCCAATCTTTGCAAGGATAGGAACTTTCAATCCCTTATCTTCCATTCTGTTGGCAATCACGCGAATGATTTCTAGCGATCGATCCGGGTCACTGTAATACTCAACTCTCCGTCCGCTGTAATCACGTACATTCGGCGATGAAAGATTCACTTCGATCAGATCCGCCCCCGCATCCACCGCATGAATCGCAGTTTGTGCATAGGCATCACAAACCTCCCTGAATTCACTCGTGTTCTCTTCACCGTAGACGCTGACTGCGAGTGCCTGGTAACCATTGAGCGTTGCTTTTGCACGAGCAACGTCCTTTTTCCAAATCTCTGGCGCTTGGGAAGGGATTCCGAACGAATTGGCCGTAGTTTGTCTCTGGCGTTCTGACAGCCACGACAATTTCCGCGCGCGAATGACCGGGCGGCCTGATAGGAGGTCTTCTCGGCCAAATTGAGGACAAGGCGAAAGGGGCACCCACTGCGGCATAGGGTGTGGAGGGGCATATCGATGCCTGACTGTCTTATATGTAATCAAGTCAAAACCTTTGCTGGCATAATATGCTATCCATTGTGCGCTGGCTGTTAGGACTGAGGACGACAGGCCCATAGGAAAGCCTAACCGTAGACCGCAAAAGACAATCTTTCTTTCCTGTAGAATCATCTTCTCAACCGGCTCAGCGGATTCCGATCGCGGCGTTCTATTAACATTGGAGTCATAGTCCGAATTAATGTCAAACGTTGGAGGACGAGGTAATCCAAGTGTCTCCATAAGTCGGCCCATCCCTAAAAGGTCGCAGTACTCGAGCGATTCCTGAACCGCTTCTTGATAATCAGAGGGCAAGTGTTCAGATCCAATCCTCAACTTGAGTTCTAGCTCATCTACTATTGACCTGAACTCCTCGTTCTGCCACTTTGGACTTTTGCGTATGGTCATCAGCAGTTGCTTGAGTCGTAAGTTCAACTCTGAATTGGAGATCCAGGTGCGGTTTGGTTGGTCCACGATAGTCTCCACTCACCGTTGTCATAAACGCAAAATTACCACGACGATGGCCGCGAGCAGCCACCCGATGCTCATCAGCCTGTAAAGAAGTGGAATCAAACGCCTCGTCATCACCGATCGCCACGTACCTCTGACGATCATCCCATCCATTGGTCGAAACATACCTGCTGAAACCAAACCTGGGTCAACTGGAGACAATGCGATCAGGAGGTTGATGTGTTCCTGATCGTGCTCGACCGCTTGGCCTAACTTCTCAGTGAGGAGTGATTGGAGGAAACTATATGCTGCAAGGGCGATGAATACCGCAACTAAGAAGTTACCTAGAGCTTGGCCTGTGGTAATCGTAAATACGGCACCTGCTACTGAAACACCACCAAACAGTGTGGCGTAGCTGAGTCTCTGCGTCTCCACATGGCGGATTTGCAACCAAGTCTGTCTAAGAAGTTGGTTCCAGATATTGAACGGGAGCCCAGAAGAATCGATTTCTCCAGAAGGATGCCATCCGGTAGGCAGTCGCTCCATTGAGTCTGGTGAACGTGGTCTGAGCCTCTGTTTCTCATTCCAAGGTATTCCCGCAACCTTTCCGTCTACCTCCCATCCGTAACTTCCACATTTCGAACATCGTAGATTTCCAGAAGGATCGAAACCAAAAGGACCCTTGGTAAACTCGATTCTTCGCTTCGAAGTTGTCCCGGCGCGATTGACTTGAGACATAGTAGAGGTCAACTTACGGGCTCGACGGATGATACGGAGGTCTACCATATTACTTTTGAGCCTAATTGCGCCAGCTGGATCATTATTCCTCCATCGGTTAGGATTTGTAGTAGCTCAACAATTGAACCAGGAGTGAGTCAACCAAGACGATCAGAGACGCACTCATCAGCCAAATCGCGAATCATCAGATTGATTCACGAAAGCCCTGACAGAATCCACGTCTGAGGCCGTTGCGAGACCTGCCTCGACACCGTATTCCATCAGGTGCAAGCTGTCCAGCAGACTAATCAACTCCACTTTTTCACGTTTCAGTGCTGCTCTTGCGTATTTCAAACCATATTCAAAAACGACCATGCAATGTGTGACCTGTGCACCTTCCGCGCGCAAGCCATTGATGAATGTCATCTTGCTACCGCCATCAGTGATGAGATCTTCGAACAGAAGGACATTCGTCCCTTGCGTTATCACTCCTTCCACCAGAGACTTCCTTCCGTGATCCTTCGGCGCTTTTCTCACGTAAACCATCGGCTTGCCTAACCTTGTGGCCAGGAAAGCTGCGTAAGGGATGCCAGCCGTTTCGCCGCCTGCTATCGAGGCGATTCCGTCAATCAGGGTAAGTTGTCTTAACGCACGAACAGCAGCATCTACGATCTTTTCCCTGACAATTGGGAAGGAGATGAGCCTTCTGCAATCGGTGTATATTGGACTGAGTAATCCTGAAACGAATGTGAATGGTTTATCCCTTGCGAGCGTAACGCTATTGGTCTCCCAAAGGAACCTCGCGAGTTCTGGAGCCGTACATTCTAGAGATTCGCTATTCATTGCAATGACACCTCATTCGTAACAATTTTTGGAACTTCCCTCTATACATTTCCCAGGTTGTTCTTGGCTTGAGCGACGTCGCAATATCCTCCATGTCGAAATTACTCCACTTCTCATTAGTGCGAGCCCGCCACGAGGCTACCGCGCACAAGCCACCACTAATAAACTCAGAAAGTTGTAGCTGTAGCCTAAGGCTTAAATCGCTTAAATCGGCATAAAGGACCAAGATGCTAATGCGGGGAAACCAACTACCGTCAGACGCAGAATCGAGGGCAATGCTCCATAACGCTCTAAAAAGTCGTCTGTCAAAGGGCAACGTTCGGGGCATCCTCGCGCTTGACGACGACGGTGTAAGTCTTGCCTCTTCCGTCGCTCTTGAAATGAAGAAGCCTCTATTCTACGTCTACACAAACGAATTGGGAAGGAAAGTCATAAGCGCCCCTGTACCGGAACTGAGGGGCATGGAACTTCACGCAGTTGCCAACGAAGTGAGAGACGTCGAGTCTGTGGCGTCTACGAGGAAACTGGTTCAGGCAGTCGGGGCCGACTTCAAACGAATACTCGTGAGGTTGTCGCCGAGTGCAGAAGTCTCGAACAAGCTGCTGGAAATGGGACTAACATGCGACTGCTTCACACCCTGACTAGGTTAGACCCTGTACCTGACGGCCATCCCTCCTTCTAATCGGTATCCTCCCAACCCGCGTTCAAACCGAAATGCCCGTTACCAAGGATGAATCAACGTTTCAATCCGTTAATAACTAATCTTTCGTGTCTTGTCATGCATCCCGTGAAATCTAGGGCTAGAGACATTCTATGCATAGGGGAGTCAGCGGTAGATGTGCTCGGCTTTACTGGGAGGTTAGTGGACAGTGAGTCCTCCATGCACCTAACCAAACTACGAGAATCGTATGGCGGGAGAGGGTCCAATTTCCTCATTTTTTCCAGAGTATTCGGTGCAGATTCTCTGCTGGTCAGCCCTGTTGGTTATGACTTTGGAAGTCTCGGGTATGCATTATACTTTGAGAAATCAAGAATTGACACTTCCGGTCTCTTCAGAAGTGAAAAGTCAGCTACGCCTAGAGCGTTTATTTTCAGCGACAAGCAGGACAGTCGGACATTCTTCTACGGAGGGGTGCTGAACAATGAAAGGGACGCTTTTGCCAAACACGCGTTATCGTTAGTGAAAAAGACCGATTATAGAGCACTGTATTGCACAGCAGGACTCCGAGAGATAAATGAGCAAGCTTTAGCGATATCAAAAGCTTCCCTCAACTGTTATGCTCCAGGGCATGAAATATTCTACAACACCTCGAGAGGCCTGAAGAAATGTCTAAGCTGTACCAATCTCTTGTTCTTGAACGAATTGGAAGCGCAGATCATGGAGAAGAAATTGAAGAGTCCCATCGAACACTTGATGGAGGATTACGGGATAAAAATCGCCATCGTAACTCTTGGAGGTAACGGAAGTGAGTTGCATGTGGATGGCGCCCACATCCACATTCTCCCTTACAAACCAAGGAGAGTGATCAATACCGCAGGACCTGGTGACGCGTTTGCTGGCGCATTCGTCGCGAACTATCTAAAGTCCAAAGACGCTGTCTATTCCGCAAGAGTGGCATCGGCCACGGCTTCTTTTGTGGTGGAGGAACTCGGTTGCCAAGCAAATATCCCTGAAATTGGGGAGATAATGCGCAGGATGAAAGGTACAGAAACCTGAAGATCTGTTTGGCCAGAGCACCACGGTACGCCCCAATCCAGTAGAATGATTGATCCTATCCGTGGTGTTTCGCGAATGCTGTCATGGTGCCGCTCACTGAGCCCAGGTTCAAATCCCGACACCATTCCCGGTCTTTGAGTGCAAATTGTTGTCGACGGACAAAGCTTCGCGCGCTCTCGCTGTCGAGAGCGCTGTAAAGCAGGAAGACAATTGATACGGCCTCTGACTCGACCCAGCTCGTCGCGTGAGCCCCCGACGAAGGCCGCCCGGGAAAGTAGATTTGATTGAGGTTGCGATAATGATAGTCTGACATTGCAACCCGCCTAATCGTCTCTGCGTGGGCGTCTACCAGTCTCTGCATCGCTTGGGTACATTCGAGGGCATCAAGAGGCCGTCTCATTTCTTTCCACATGGAAATAGCGGTCGAATCTTCGTCATCTATGGTCTCTAGAAGGTCGACATATATGGCGATTCCCTCGGAGGTCTGGGTAGTATTTTGGGATTCGCTCTTCACTTCTGTCCAGATCTCATTGGAAATCGGCGCGTGGGTATTGGGATCTATCCCCAAGGGTCCGGAAAGCGATTCTGGATCATCATCACCACAGCGGGGATTAGGACTGGTTAGTCGAAAGCACTAACACTCTTTGGTCAGAGTCCAAAATACATTCCATAATGTTTATCTATGTCAATATGGACCGTTGTTCCAATTTGGCACACTATTGGAGAACGGTATGAGCCTTTCCACGGAGACCTCGATAACGGGATTCCTTGCCCGGCAATCGGTTCCACAACGGCTCGCGGAAATCTACGAAGGTCTGAAGACTTCTGGGGTGAGCAAGAGTACATTGTATCGGAACCTGCAGAAACTTGTGGACGACGGAGTTTTGGTAAGAGAGAACGATGGATACTTACTTGTAAGCAAGGGAAAATCTACCATAAAGGCTGCTGACCTGGCGAGGCTCAACGAAATGGATCCAAAGGTTCTGGAGAACAAACGGGGTCTCAGAATACGTGTCTACGTCAAGGATGATTTTCGTGAAATTAACTGGCATTCACTTACGGATTCGATTAAGAAAGCGACGGCGGAAGTGCTGATTCAGTACGATCCGTCGCTCTCGGGTATTCTAGAAGGCAAACCCTTGTCACACAAGGCAATCGAGAAGCTAGTCGGGTTGAAATTCGCGGTAATCACCAGCTTTGATGGTACTGACTTCACGACCTTGAGCGCTGATGACATTGCCGAAAAGAGAAAGGAAGCCATGAATCTCCTCGCGGAGAAGAAGAAGATGACTCTGGAACAGATGGCCGAGGATCTTCAACTAAATGTATTGGAAGTGCGGCAGCTGATTAATCCACTGCTTGCTCACGGATATGCAGACATTGATGAGGATGGTTACCTCTCCTACACGCTTGAGGTGATCCCGGACTGAATCAGGATGAACTTTCGATATGGAGGTTAGCCGCTCTGCGGACCCTTGTCTTCTGTTCGATGATGGCCTCGTTGCTCTTCCCTGCTGTAATCTGGTTTTCTTACAGGCCTGGAGCGTTCATCTACTTCAACCTAATGGGCGTATCAATTGGATTGATGTTGGGCGTATCAATTGGATTGATGTTGGGCGTATTCAAGCTCGAGTGTAAGATGATCGGGTTCAACCCACTAGAGCAAAAAATGATTGCACTCAGTCCTGAAGTGCGTAAGATTGTGTTGAGGATTACAGCATGGTTCAAGAGACATCAAAGTGCCACCCCGCTTGGCATCCTCAGTCTCTTCATGCTGCTTGTGATACTCATCGAGGCAGTTGGACCTTCATTGAATCAAATAACAAATCCGTGGCTGGGCCTTGTGCTCACTTTCGCGGCGATGATGGCATTAATGGCACCAGTGGCAGTTCTTCAGACAATCCATTGGAGCGCGCTTCATCCTCCAGAATCATCCGTGACGGAGTTGATTGGTCTTATGAAAGATGCAAGCACTCCTGCCGAATTGACTCCAGACTTGGTTGAGCACGCTTCGAAGACGAAAGTCAATGCTCCTACAAATTTGCATAGGCGAATCGCAATCGGTACTACAATCGGGGCCCTCGCCATGCTCGAACTCGTGGGGTCAGGTGTTCTTAGTCAATCGCAGGAGTTCTCCGTCTTGATGCCAACTTCACTGGTCTTAGTGGGGATTGTCCTTAGCGAGATGGTTTTCTCATATGTTTCAAAGTGGCGGACGATTCTCGAGGAAATCCTAGACCCTGAGACCTAAGGAACTGCAAACTAAAGTGATCAGGAACGATCTCTTTTCGGCGAACAGGAGCACGGAGAAATGAAAGAAGAACAGCGCGAAAAGTGGTTGGAGAAATTCGTCGAAGGGTATATGTTTCGTGATATCAAAGTCTGTCTGGACGGTTATGCTAACTTTGCCGATGCTCTGGCTGAGTGTGTATGCAGATGCCTTGGGTGGGCTGGACCGGTTTGGTCTCATTTGAAGGGTTTGAACTCTGTTAGAGTATAGACCCCACCGGGCCCGCCTTGGATTAGCTCAATTCAAGTTATTATGGACGGTGTGAAGGCAACGACAGCGCTGATGAAGTCCTACGACCTAGAGAAGAAGGTCTGGAAATAGTAACTGTCTAATTCCAATGATTCCGGGCTCGAACTTCGCGACTTCTATAAGGACGGATAACTCCTAGCAGTCGCCATCCTGATCCCCGAGGAGCGCTGATTCGGCTAGGCAGGAAGTACGGAGCGCGAAGGATGAAGCAATACCAAGTAAGGTGGCCGCGTTAGCAAAAAGACACAGGGGAGACTGGACGGCGCTAAGAGGCTGGGTAGGGTTCTCGTAAGCAAGACCATCGTCGAGCCAATTCTGACTGGGAAGGAGGTCGCTGGAACGGGTTATCAAATCAATTACGGGCGGAAGAAGAATATAAAGATAGGTGGCATCACATTCACAGTCTAAGCCTCCGTATTCGACCTGATGCTAATCGGGGATTGATGAGATACCAGATGAGGCCGAATCAGCCATGAGCCGAAATCCTGACGCCGCAGATGCTCTGGTCCACTACGGGACCGATGTCGCGAGCAGAGCCATCGAAGAGTCTTTGTCAAACGATCTACGGTTGAAGAATGCCAACTGGGGCGTCGCACTCCTGAAGTTTGGTGGTCTTCCCTCTTGCTCTGGGCGGGCAAGGAAAATACGAAAAACTTGTCCGCCCGTCGGAAGTCCGATGACTCCGTTAAACCACAAGAACAAAAGGTATGGCCGCTTCTATTATTGGCTTGTGGAGGCAGGTTCTTTTTTCCACAAGGCCGCGGGGCTGTCAAGTTTCGGCAGTCGAGATCTCTTCCTCGACAAACCAGTCCGGAGTTCAGGGGTGCCATCGTGGGCCTCTGGAATCAATCCAGGGACCAAAACAGGCAGAAAGTGGGTTTATGGGCGTTTCCGACCGAGCTGTGGTGGGTTGCAATGATAGCATTTCTTAGCAATTAATTTCTAAGGCCTACTAATTATTGTCACGCTATAGACCAGCACAGGTGAAACGGGCTCGTCTATGCCCGCTGCAGAGTTGTAGATGGTTGGTACACTCCCTATCTGGTCCACAACCTTCATTCCGTCTGCTAAGACCTTACCGAAGACGGCATACTTTCCATCAAGGCTTGTGTTGTTGGAAAGATTGATGTAAAACTGGGAAGTTCCACCAACGTACGGGGCAGTGCTCGCCATCGCCAGATATCCCCTGTAGTTATGGAGGTCTGGAGAGCTCTCGAATGCGATTGGTGAGCCATTCGACCCGAAACCCCACTTGGATCTGTTGCCTCCCCCGTTCTTGGTGTTCGGGTCTCCGGTTTGAATGACAAAATTCTTTTCTATTCTGTGCCATGTCAGGTTTGTATAAAATCCTCCCGTTGCAAGATTTTCGAAATTCACCACAGTCGCCGGAACCGAGGACTTGAAGAGTTCAACTTCAAATGACCCAAGGCTCGTATCAATCCGGGCATATCCAAAATTCTGGCCTGGTGGATAGATAATCCCATGTGCATAGATCACAACGAGCAACACCACCAATACACTCGTGAAGAAACTGGCCAGGTACCACTTGGTGCGGCCTGGATGTACTCTACGCCGAGGCTTGTTTACCATGAATTTCTATCTCCGCGCAGACGCTGATTTATTGCTCGCTTGGAGGAACTGTAAATCAGGTGCATTAGTTCTTCCAGACGACAACGACTCGGTTTCGATTGCGTCGAATTTACGATGACCCTATTGGGGAGTAACAATGAAGCAGAATCTGGGACGAATAGAAACGTTTGCAGGGTACTCTTCACAGCCCGGGAAATGACACTGAACGCAAGTGGAAGTCGGTTGCCGGATGCACAAACAAATCTTAATCGGCATTCGATTTACTTGAATGAACTTGCGACTTCACCGTAGGACCCGCTGTTTCCCCATGGCGAGGTGGTCGACCCAAGCCAATACACCGCATATTCCGCTCCGACGCCCCAACCAGTGTTTGCGCCGATTCTAGTATAGCCTGTCCCAGCGCTCCATCCTGTTGGCCCTGCGGCAATGTCAACTACGACTGACGTCGTGGAGGGACTGAATGAAGTAACATGAGGATGGCCTGACGTGCTGGAACCTGACGAAGTCTTGTCTAACGTGACACTTGCACCGCTAAAATCCACTATGAAGCCGTATGTGTAGACGGTCGTCTTTGTGGTGGTGAAGGTTATGGTGTCGCTACTCTTGGAGCCCGCAGTCGCGTAAAATATCTGGACACAGTCGTTTGTGCAATGAAGTGTCTCCGCAGTCCAAGTATTGCCCTGTGAATCTGAGACACCGAATGTAGTTCCGGTCGAAGCCATTCCCGCCATTGCAACGATCAAGTCTCCTTGTGAAACCGTACCACTGAAACTGACCGTGAAGGACGAACTTCCGGTCTTGTCATACTGAGCCGATTGGAATTCAGATCCGGCTGCAGACCATAGTTTCGTTCCTTGGGCTGGTGACGGCGTAGTGCAACCAGTTTGGCCACTGACGCAAAAACTCAATTCCTCAGAGAGAGGGGAAGACAACCCTATCCAGCTTGGTGGCCCTCCAGCGCCCACCCTGAAAGCAAAGCCTGTGCCGCTTCCTCCGTCATATACGTATGCAGCAGCCATACCCCCTGCGGGGGGCCAGCTGACCGTGTAGGCAGGGTTCCATCCACTGTTCGCGTAGTAACTGATAGCAGGCTCTACTAAGCAGGGACAGGTTCCGGCGCTTCCACCGCTGGGTTCCGCAACGTAGCCGGGAGAGCTTACGAAGCCACTAAAGTCGCTTTGGGTCGTGTCATCCGTTTCAACTGCAACACTTGGTTGAGGCCCCGTGACCATGAAGGCATTCTCTCCTGACACTAGGGGGGAAGATGCAAGCAAAACTCCGTTGAAGTAGAAGTCCCAAGCGGTTGCGGTGGTGTTGTACACAATCTCCATTGGGTAGTACTGGCCCGTGCTGAAAGTGATGCTGAATTCACTTGAACTCACCAAGCCCGTCGATGACCATACTTGTACCACAGCGTCGTAGCCCTGGGCATTTGTGTTACTGTCTCCCGGGACGAGATTTTGCAAGACGAGTTGATACCCGTACAGATTATCCCAAGCAGTCATTACATCGTATCCCAAGTAGCATACGCTGTTAGGGCAATTAGAAGCAGTGGCGGACCAGGTTCCTGAGGATTCCGCATAGCTCATGAGTCCAGTGACCTGGGAAGAACCTGACACTTTCGCCGGATCAGAGTATCCGCCCAAAGCCCATGGCGTCGTGAGGGCATGCACTACGTTACCAAAGTCGAGACTCCCGATGGTAGCTTTGCTTGGATTGTAGTTCGTAAGAGCAGCACTGCATCCCGTAGCTTGCAAGATACTTTGAGGTATTTGGACCCATACCTTGCCGTCTGTGACGTAAATGATATTGAAGTTAGGATACATTCGACCGTTGCTGTAGCCGAACTCTGTTGTGGTGTAATTGAAAATATTGGGCTCCGTTCCATTCCGACCTATGATTATCAATTTGTTATTCTGGTTCGAAAGTAGCTGACTCGCGGTTGGTAGCCTGGGACATTCAGAGTTCAATACTTCCGCTTGAAGAGGTCTAGTTACTGGCTGCGAAGTCTGCGTAGCGAGCAAGAGTCCCGGAAGAGTTCCTGGACCAAGAAGAATCAGCAAGGCCAAGCCAACGAAGAACACGTTGGAAATCCTCAACTTGGCAACCCCCCAACTCTCTGCACGCAGCATTAATGGTATTGCCATTAATTAAGGCTATCTACTTGATGGATTCACCAAGGACTCTCCGACTTTCCCCATTGGTTGCTCGATAGCGAGTTCGGGAATCGAAAAGCATTAAAATATCCGAGGGAAGTTAGATCGGACATGAAGCGGAGAATCGGCGCCACGGTTGTCATCTTGAGTCTTGCTATCGTGTCCTTCTTCGTGTTTGTTCCGGTCTACCACAGGACCAGTTACATTCCGTGTCTTATGCATTGTAGTCAGGGAGCACTAATTCAGATCAATTACACTTCTTCATTGGCGTTCAATTATCTTAGAGTCGGTGCGATCTATGGAGCTTGTGGTGGCTACCAATTAGTAGATGGGAGGACGTCAATGTCCTACTGCTTGTCAGGTAAATGACAAAGACCAATTCCCCGTTACAGTTTCAGGCATCCCCTCCTTGGATATCTTCTCCCGAAGATGACGAATCAATGACCGGGTCCTGTCAAGATAGCGGCTCAGGAAGTCCTCCATCAAGCACCGGCTGATAGACAATTCATAGTTCGGATCGAGGCCTGGAACGATGTTTTCGAATTGTGTCTCCCGCCAAGTCGAGTGCGCCGTCCTGTCTGGCATGGGAGATGGCGTTAGGGAAGCTCTCATCGCCCACCGGTGAGGTGGGGGTCCTTCCTCATTGCGACCGCGGCGAATTCCACGAGGTTCCGCCTCAGCACTTGTCTCCCTTCTTCGTTATGTGCCCCAGGTGCCGTGTCAGCGGACTCGTCCAGCCAGGGAACGAGGCCCAGGTACGCGCATGCATGCTTAGAGTCTGGAAACCGGCCCACATCGTCGAGTGCACAGGCAAGGTATAGGGCCAGGGAATGAGACGAGCTCCCCTGTGGCCAGCCTCCTCTCCTCCACGAGGGACCCATCCCTCTCGAATATCGCGAGCTGGGACTCCCTCTCGTGCAGATCGATTCCTATATACAGCACGTTGTCCATGCCTCCCAGTGTCGCTCGTTTCTTCATTTACCCACGTCATAGGGTCAAGATGTAGCGCCAGAGTGGGGAGTGGCGAGACTGCGAGAAGGTCATATCGCCACAGCAGCCATGAAATAGCAACCACAATGAAAAGAGGGGTGAAAGAGGATACAAGTGCCAAGTAGATGGCGAAGTTAGCTGAAGGCAAACTTGTGTACAGTACAAGTATAGCTTCTGATGAAAGCGTTAGGTCGAAATAGAGCTTTAGCCAACCTGCTCCCGCAACCATTTGCGTTAGAAGTGATAGCGAAAAGAGTAGCCCCATTGTTAGAGGCAGATACGTGAACGCGAACGTTCCGAAGGACAGATTGCCAAAATCAGGAGAAATAAAGAGGAAGGCAAAGAAGCATCCGAACCCCACCAGACCTGCCACAACGCTTAGCAAGTAGCCTGTCTTGAATATGACAAACTGTCGGGTCTTTCGGAAAGGGAGAGACAGCCTAAGCTTAGAATAATACTTGGAAGCATAATATGTGTGCACAAGGGAAGAGATGGTGAGCCCAGCTCCCCAAAAGAGGGCGACGTCCAAGTACAAGGTCTGCAATGACCCTTACTGTGTATTATCGGCGTAGATTTGGTTTCTCTTTTCAGGGTTTTCCAACTGGCGTTAGGTAGAATCCCCTGCATAAACTCGGCTCAGAATGGACAAAACCCACTAAGCTAATCGAATTGGAAGGTCACGATCCAGCCATTCCAGATACTGGCGCCATAACGGATTGTACTTCCTGACGACCCGTAAAGTCCTCGTGACGCCGTTGTCGGAACTTTCGTTGAGCTGTCTGGCCCGTCTCCTGAAGTCCGTCTTGTACGCCCAGTCGGGATCTGTAAGCCTGTCATACTCGAGCAACGCCAAGAAGGACTTGAGAGCATTCAAGTAATTCTCCATAAGGAGAGCCTCGCCGAAAAGGTCGATGAGCATTTGCTCGTTGATCTTGGTGAGGTCGACCTTGCTGCACCTCATGTAAAAATCGACCAATTGTTGATTTGCCAAGTGCCTCGTGGTCTCCAAGTTTGCCACGATTGCGATGTTCTTCGCTTGCTCGAGATCCAGCGGCAATTCCGATTCCGAGGATACTGAACGGTAACGGTGGCGGTTGCAGTTAGCCACGCCCGCATAGTAACCAAGTCTGTAGCATCTGTCTCGTAGATCCTTCCAAGCTGCGTCGATTGGTCTCAAGAGTTCCTCCGTGATTGAATCCTGTGGCATGCATGCGAAATCCTTGACGAGTTGCTGGTCAATCGCCAATGACCTTACTAAGTGCTCGAGGACTTCCTGTTGAGCGAGAATCTGGAAGACCTCCTGTGGAGCGCCACGGTCCACTGTAATCTCCAGTCCGTCTCCAAGGCTGAACTCGGATATGATTTGGCTGATTTCGGCGGTAATTTCTGCATTGTACTCATGTGAGTTTGCCAGCTGTCCTCTGTAGAGCTTGGCCGCAAAGTCAGAGTAAATGAATGACATGTACGGGACTAACATGCGGTGTTGTTCCGCCCCAACAATCATTCCCACGATTCTGAGCAGCGGACGGAGACTGGTGTCGCTTATTCGTATTTTTGAAAGTTCTTTCGCATAGTCCTTGAGGACAGCGAACTCAGAGAGGTTGTGGGCATCGGAGCAAAAGCACCACATCAGAATGTACCTCTGCGGCGCAGAAAGGCGAGCTAAAGGCGAGGCCCTAACGCGATTCAAGATCTTCTGAGATGCCCTAAAGTTCCCAGTCGCTTCAAGCAGACTCCCAAGGAAGAGTAGTTTGTGGTGCATTGTCCAGACAAGATCTTCGCGCGCCTCACGCCGGAGACGCCACATCGTGGATTCCTTCATCGCATCTAGGGTAGCGTCTGAGTCAGGATTTGCTCTCGTTGTGATTTCTGTTAGGCCGTTTTCCCTTGCGAACTCGAGACTGCTGAGGTACTCGTCCGGATAGCTGAATATTATTCTCGCCCCATCGCTCCCCATGCTGATCGCATTTCGATAGTCGATCGAGTCACGGCGACGAAACGCGTTTATCCAGTAAGTATCATTAGCCTTCGGATCCTTCGACTTGCCCCGTATGAAAGGGAAGTAATCCAGGTCTCTTCCACTGTACCCGACTATTGTAAGGAAGCGACGCTCCATCTCCGCCTTTAAATACTCCACAATACTCGGGTTGAACCTCGAAATCTCAGTCATGGTGACATAAAGCCCGGCAACATCACCTTCCTTACCCATCGACCCATGAAGCTTCATCAGGTTTAGCTTCTCAAAGTTAAGCCTCTCAGGGTCAAGGTTTGTTGTGCCCTCGATAACGTTGCACTCGATGCCGAGCACTCTGGCTGCCTCCTCGAATAGGAGGTCGAAGTTTGTCGTGAAGAGTGGCGTATGCATCATTCGTGAATAAAGCACCAGGAAGAAGTGGTTGATGTTAGGCCTGAAGGGAAGCGACAGAATGCGCCACAGAGCCAGACGCCTCTTATCCCCTTCCGTCAGTTCCAACAATCGCTCGTAGAATCTCTCGGGTTGGATCCGCGACAGAAGGCCTGACAAGAGAGGATGATCTGAGAGAAAGACCTGTGCCGAGGCCTTGAGAATATCGTCTGCCATTGGAACACCCGACGGTCTGCATATGCCAGAGCCTGCGAAGAAGAAAACCTTCTTGTCGACCAGTAGCTTTTCGAACTCCCGCCGACGAACGCCATCCGATGGCTCCACATTGAGGACATGGAACTGATTATTATATGGCCTTGCTTCTTCTCACTCACACTCTGAGATTGAAGCTACTTCTGATAATGAGGAATGACAGGACATGAAATGGCCATCGGGGAATTTGATGGTTCATTGACAGTACGTTTTCGCTCAGGGCCCCACCGGACCTCAATCCTCCCATATCCTCGGATGAAGATGAATCAATGGCCGTGGCGTTTTTATCTCTGGCCTTGTAATGGAACGCGGGTGAAGGGATTTCGGCCTTAAAAGTGCCCAAGTTCCACATGAATAATCGTGTGAGTCCCCCCCGGTCCACA
>Ga0187803_10000139_pt1 | contig 30359 bp, 29 predicted proteins | sample NC_wetland_sal_i_2_FD_132425 | JGI IMG/M metagenome (GOLD analysis project Ga0187803, IMG submission 132425) | Wetland sediment microbial communities from Neuse River Estuary, North Carolina, USA - Control_3 | ecosystem: Environmental > Aquatic > Freshwater > Wetlands > Sediment | place: USA...
AAGGAATTGTCCGCCTTCCTCGACAATTTCGCCAAGAGCTTCGCCTGAGTCCATGGCGAGCCTCAAGGAACTCCGCGTCCGCATCCGCTCCGTCCGCTCGACGCAGAAGATAACCTCGGCGATGAAGATGGTGGCGGCCTCGCGCTTCAGGCGCGCGCAGGAGGCGGCGCTCGCGGCGAGGCCCTATGCCGAACGCATGGAACGCATGCTGGCCTCGCTCGCGGCCAATCTCAGAAGCATGCCCAACGCGCCGCCCTTGCTGGCTGGTACCGGCAAGGATGCGGTGCATTTGCTGGTGGTCGCGACCTCGGACCGGGGATTGGCCGGCGGCTTCAACGCCACCATATTGCGCGAGGCGCGGCGGATCTTGCGCGAACTGGAAAGCGCCGGCAAGCAGGTGAAGATTCTCACCATCGGCCGCAAGGGGCGCGATGCCTTGAAACGCGACCGCGCCAAGCAGATCATCGAGAGCCTGACCGAGGTGGGCCGGCCCAGGCTCGCCTTTGCCGCCGCCGAGGACATCGCGACGCACGTGGTCACCCGCTTCCAGGCGGGCGAGTTCGACGCCTGCACCATCGTCTTCAACCGCTTCAAATCCGCCATCAGCCAGATCGTCACCCGGCAGCAGCTGATCCCCTTCGCCATTCCCGAGAGCAAAAACAAGCCCGATGCCGCCAAGGCCGGGGTTTATGAATTCGAGCCGGGGGAAGAGGAAATCCTGGCCGCGCTGCTGCCGCGCAATCTGGGCGTGCAGATCTTCACCGCGCTTTTGGAGAACGCGGCCTCCGAACAGGGCGCGCGCATGACGGCGATGGACAATGCCACGCGCAACGCCGGCGAGATGATCGACCGGTTGAACATGACCTACAACCGCCAACGCCAAGCCTACATCACCAAGGAACTGATCGAGATCATTTCGGGCGCCGAGGCGCTTTAGAAGGAATTCCACCATGGCCAAGAACAATGTCGGCTCCATCTCCCAGATCATCGGCGCGGTCGTCGACGTCAAATTCGACACGGACCTGCCATCAATCCTCAGCGCGCTGCTCGTGCAGAACCAGGGCAGGACCCTGGTGCTGGAAGTGGCGCAGCATCTGGGCGAGAACACGGTGCGCGCCGTCGCCATGGACACGACCGACGGGTTGGTGCGCGGCATGGAAGCGGTCGATACCGGCGCGCCCATTCGCGTGCCGGTCGGGCCCGAAACCCTGGGCCGCATCATGAACGTCGTCGGCGAGCCGGTGGACGAGCGTGGACCCATCAAGACCAAGCTCAAGATGCCCATTCACCGGGCGGCGCCCGAATTCGTCGACCAATCGACCGAGGCCGAGATCCTGGTCACCGGCATCAAGGTGGTCGATCTGCTGGCGCCTTATGCGCGCGGCGGCAAGATCGGCCTCTTCGGTGGCGCCGGCGTGGGCAAGACCGTCATCATCATGGAGCTCATCAACAACATCGCCAAGGCGCATGGCGGCTATTCGGTCTTCGCCGGCGTCGGCGAGCGCACGCGCGAGGGCAACGATCTCTATCACGAGATGATGGAATCGAAGGTCATCATCCCCGACGGGCCGGGCTCCAAGGCGGCGCTGGTCTATGGCCAGATGAACGAGCCGCCGGGCGCGCGCGCGCGGGTGGGGCTGACCGGCTTGACGGTGGCCGAATATTTCCGCGATGAAGAAGGCCAGGACGTGCTGTTCTTCGTCGATAACATCTTCCGTTTCACCCAGGCGGGCTCCGAAGTCTCGGCGCTGTTGGGGCGCATCCCCTCGGCGGTGGGATACCAACCCACTTTGGCCACGGACATGGGCACGTTGCAGGAGCGCATCACCACCACCAAGAAGGGCTCGATCACCTCGGTCCAGGCGATCTACGTGCCCGCCGACGATCTGACCGATCCGGCGCCGGCCACGTCCTTCGCCCACCTCGATGCGACGACGGTGTTGTCCCGCCAGATTGCCGAGCTGGGGATCTATCCGGCGGTCGATCCGCTCGATTCGACGTCGCGCATGCTCGATCCGCGCGTGGTCGGCGAGGAGCATTACCAGGTGGCGCGCGACGTGCAACGCGTGTTGCAGACCTACAAGTCGCTCCAGGACATCATCGCCATCCTGGGCATGGACGAGCTCTCCGAAGAGGACCGGCTCACCGTCGCGCGCGCGCGCAAGATCCAGCGTTTCTTGAGCCAGCCCTTCCATGTCGCCGAGGTCTTCACCGGCACGCCGGGCGTGTTCGTCAAGCTTGAGGACACCATCAAGGCCTTCAAGGCGATCGTCGCCGGCGACTATGACGATTTGCCGGAAAGCGCCTTCTACATGGTCGGCACCATCGAGGAGGCGGTGGAGAAGGCGAAGAAGATGGCGGCGGAGGCGGCGTAAGGCCAATGGCCGACAAGGTCAAATTCGAGCTGGTCTCGCCGGAAAAGCTGTTGCTCTCCGAGGAGGTCGCCATGGTGGTGGTGCCGGGGACCGAGGGCAATTTGGGCGTGCTGCCGGGCCATGCGCTGTTCATCTCCACGGTGCGGCCGGGCATCATCGACGTCTACGGCCCGGACCAGCGCGCGGTGACGCAGCGCCTGTTCGTCTCGGGCGGCTTCGCCGAGGTTTCGCCCGAGCGCTGCACCGTGCTGGCCGACGAAGCCATGCCGGTCAAGGATATCGACCGCGCCGCGGTCGAGGGCGAGGCCAAAGCCCTCGAAAGCGAGGTGGCGGGGCTGAAGGATGAAATTGCCAGGGCAGCGGCCGAGGAAAAGCCCGAGCTGCTCGACCATCTCCGGGCATCCGAGCGGCGCCTGGCCACATCCCGCGCCAAGCTCGAGGCGCTCAAGGCCCAGGCGCACTAGGCGTGTCTTCGTTTCAAGGCCGGGCTATCCCGGCGGCGCATGGTTAATTTATACTGCCGCCGCGATGGACCACTGGAAACTCGCCGACATTCCCTGGAAGAAATTCGAGCCCGGCAAGGTCGACCCCGAGCTCCTGCGACTCGTCAAGGCGGCAAGCCTGGTCGAGCATAATGGCGGCGATTACAGCCAATATCTCAACAGCGTCTTCGCGGGCGATCCGGAATTCCAGGAAGCCGCCAGGCTCTGGGGCGCGGAAGAGGTCCAGCACGGCCAGGCGCTCGGCCGCTGGGCCGAGCTGGCCGATCCCGGCTTCGACCACAAGGCGGCTTGCGCGCGCTTCAGCGAGGGCTACCACGTGCCCTTGCATCCGCAGGGCTCGGTGCGCGGCTCGCGTTCGGGCGAGTTGATCGCGCGCTGCATGGTCGAGATCGGAACCAGCTCCTATTACACCGCTCTGACCGAGGCGGCGCAAGAGCCGGTGCTGAAGGAAATCTGCCGGCACATCGCCGCCGACGAGCTGCGCCATTACAAGCTGTTCTATACCCACTTGAAACGCTATCTCGAGATCGAAAAGCCCAAGCTGTGGCGCCGCCTGCTGGTCGCGCTCATGCGCATCGTCGAATCCGAGGATGACGAGTTGGCATTCGCCTATCACGTCGCCAACGAGCGCGAGGACGCGATCTATTACCGCCGCCGCGCGGTTCATGCCTATCTGCGGCGCGCCTATGCGGTCTATCGCCGTTCCCATGTCGAGCGCGGCATGGCGATGATCTTCAAGGCGGTGGGGCTGAAGCCCAATGGCCGGCTCGAAAGCGCCGCCGCGCGCATTGCCTGGTGGATGATCAGGCTCCGCGCCTTCGCGCTCGAACAGGGCGGGCTTATCCCGCCGCGCGGCTACCGGACAGAAAAGGCGCGAATTCCGCCAACAGGTCGCGATAGAGCGATCGCTTGAAATCGACCGCGAGGGCGGGAAGATCCGAAGCCTTGACCCATTTCCAGGCGTCGAATTCCGGCATATGCGTGTCGAGGTCGATGTCGTCCTCGCTGCCGGTGAAGCGCATGGCGAACCATTTCTGCGCCTGGCCTTTGAAGCGCCCGCCCCACAGGCTCTTCTGCAATTCCGGCGGGAAATCATAGACGTGCCAATTGGCGCTCTCGGCCAGAAGCAGCGCCTGGTTGGTGCCGATCTCTTCTTTCAATTCCCGCCGCGCCGCCTCGAGCGGGTTCTCACCCTTGTCGATCCCGCCTTGCGGCATCTGCCAGGCATTGCTTGTGCCGATGCGCCGGGCGACGAAGACAAGCCCGTTTCTGTCGAGCAACATCACCCCAGTGCCGGGCCGGTAACCGGCCGGCGGGCCGTCCCTCACTCCGCCGCCTTGGAAGGGCCGAACAGCGTCACGCCGCGCAGCATATCGACCGCGCGGGCGAGCTGATAGTCGTCGGCCGAGCCGAAGCTGCTGGGGTTGGAGCTGTCGGCGGGCGCGGCGTTTTCGTCCGAGGGCTTGGCCGGGGACGGCGGCGAATTCGCCGCGCCCAGATCGGTGTTCTTGAGCGCGCCCTTCAGATCGGCCTCGTGGGTGGTCTGGCCGGTGGCGATCTTCTCGATCTTGGCCGGCTCGACCTTGATGTCGGGATCGATGCCCTTGGCCTGGATCGAACGCCCCGAGGGCGTGTAATAGCGCGCCGTGGTGAGGCGGATGGCGCCGTGGCCGGGCAGCTGGATGATGGTCTGCACCGAGCCCTTGCCGAAGGAGCTGGTGCCCAGCAGCACGGCGCGGTGATGGTCTTGCAAGGCGCCGGCCACGATCTCCGAGGCCGATGCGGAACCCCCGTTAATGAGAACGACCATGGGCAGGCCCTTGGTGAGGTCGCCGCCGGCCTTGGCGTCGAAGCGTTGCGCGTCCTCGGGATGGCGGCCGCGGGTGGAAACGATCTCGCCCTTGTCGAGGAAGTCGTTCGACACTGCGATCGCCTGGTCGAGCAGACCGCCGGGGTTGTTCCGGAGGTCGAGCACGATGCCGGCGAGCTTGTCGCCCGCCTTGGCCTTGAGCGATTTAATCGCCGCACGGACGCCGCTGTCGGCCTGTTCGTTGAAGCTGGTGATGCGGATATAGCCGATGTCGTTGCCGATGAGCTGCGACTTGACCGATGCGACCTTGATGATCGCCCGCTTGAGCGTGAGGGTGAAGGGCTGCGTGCTGCCGCGCCGGATCACCAGCTTGATGTCGCTGTTCACCGGTCCGCGCATCTTCTCGACCGCGTCGTTGAGGCTCATGCCGGCAACCGGCTCGCCGTCGATGGCGACGATCAAATCACCGGGCTTGATTCCCGCCTTGGCGGCGGGCGTGTCGTCGATGGGCGAAACCACCTTCACCAGCCCGTTTTCCATCGTCACCTCGATGCCCAGGCCGCCAAATTCGCCCTGCACCTGCACCTGCATGTCGCCGAAGCTCTTGGGGTTCATGTAGCTCGAATGCGGATCGAGCGCGCTCAGCATGCCGTTGATCGCCGCTTCGATCAGTTGCTGGTCGGTCACCGGCTCGACGTAATCGGCGCGCACGCGCTCGAACACCTCGCCGAACAGATCGAGCTGCCGGTAGGTCTCCGAGTTGGCGGCGGGGACCTGGTTCTGCGGCTGGTCGGCGGCGCCGGCCTGGAGCGGAAGTAACCAGAGGAGGGTGGCGGCCAAGGCCGCTGCAATACGGGAACGCATTATCCATTTACCTTTTCATCGCGGATTGCCAGCCACGGCAACGGGTTGATTGGTTGGCCGTCGTGTCGAAGTTCAAGATAGAGGCGGGGTTTTTGACTGCCTTGTGACATGACACCCACCGGCTCGCCGGCTACCAGCCACTGACCGACGCCTTCATCGACCCGGTCGAGGCCCGCCAGAAGCGAATGATACCCGTCGCCATGACCTATGATCAATATTTGCCCGTAGCCCTTGAACGGTCCGGCGAACAGCACCTTGCCGTCAAACGGCGCCACCACCTGCGCGCCGGGGCGGGTTTCGAAGGTCAGGCCCTTGCTGGGGGCGGCCCCCGCTTGCATGGCATCGCCGAAATGTACGACCAAGGTTCCAGTCGCTGGCACCACCATATGCCCCATGGCCTGGGCAATGGGCCGGATGTTACGCGGCCGCGTCGGGTCCGGGGTCACGGGCGGCGGCGCGTTCATCGCCACGGTTTCGCCGGCGGGCGGGCGCGAAGCCGTGCGGGCGGCCTGCGCGTCGCGTGCCGCGCGCTCGTCTTCCAGCCGGGATATCAAATCTTTGAGATCGCTTGCCTTGGCGGCCAAGGCGGCCTGGCGCTTGCCGCTTTCCGCCGCACCCTGGCGGGTTTGGGCGAACAGCGCCTGCTTCTGGGCGATCAGGCCGGCGATCTGATTCTGCTCGCGCGCCAGTCCCGCGCGCTCGGCGCGCGCGCGCTCCTCGGTGGACGAGATCTCGGCGCGCAACGCCCGGAGCGAGGATATCTGGGAGCCCAAGTCGCGGGCGCGCCGCTCCAGCGGCGGCAAGGCGCGGCCCATCAGGATTCCGCCCCGGACCGAATTGACCGGCGTGTCGGGCGAGAAGGCCAGCGCCTCGGGCGGATCGCGGGCCAGCAACGCCAGCGCCATCAGCAGCTTTGCCTCGTCGGCGCGGCGATGCTCGAGTTCGCGCGCCTTGCGCTTTTCTTCCGTTCCGAGCAAGGCCAGCCGCGCGTCGAGCTCGTCGAGCACGGCCTCGTGCGCCTGCGCCGCCGCCGCCGCCTTGACCTCGCTGTCGCGCAGCGCCTGCAGCTCGGAGGCCAGCGCGTCGGCCTGTTTGGCCAATTCCTGCTGCTTCTGGCGGCTCTGTTCGAGCTGCTTTTCGACGTCCTGCAGCTTCTTCTGCGGCGAATCCTGGGCGAAGGCGGGCGGCAGGCAGAACAGCCCCGCCAGCAGCAGGACGGGGAATGTCAGGCGAAGTTCAGGCCGAGGCACGCGCTGCGGCGCGGAGCAAGGCCTGCCCGGTCATGGCCTGGGGCTGCGGCAATCCCAGCAACGCCAAGAGCGTCGGCGCGATATCGGCGAGCTTGCCGTCGCGCAAGCCGGTTATGCCGGCGGGCGGGTTGACCAGCAGCAGCGGCACCGGATTGGTGGTGTGCGCGGTGTGCGGCTGGCCGGTTTTGGGGTCGCGCATCATCTCGGCATTGCCGTGATCGGCGGTGATGAGCAGGCAGCCGCCGGCACTTGTCACCGCCTCGGCCAGCCGCCCCAGGCAGGCATCGACCGCCTCCACCGCCTTGACCGTGGCGGCAAGATCGCCGGTATGCCCGACCATGTCGGCATTGGCGTAATTGACCACGATGACGTCGAAGCGTCCTTGGCCGATCGCCTCGACCAGCCGGTCGGTCACCTCGGGGGCCGACATTTCGGGCTTCAAATCGTAAGTGGCCACCTTGGGCGACGGGACGAGAATCCGGCTTTCGCCCGGGAATTCCGCCTCGCGCCCGCCGTTGAAGAAGAAGGTGACATGCGCGTATTTCTCGGTCTCGGCGATGCGCAGCTGATTCAATCCCGCCCGCGCAATCACCTCGCCGAAGGTGTCGGCGAGATCCTCGGGCGGGAATAGTGTTTTGAGAAAGGGATTGAGCGCGTCCGAATACTCGGTCAATCCCAGCGCTGCTGCGAATTTCACCGCGCGCGGGCGCTGGAATCCCGGGAATTTCGGGTCCAGCAAGGAGGCCAGGAGTTGACGCACGCGGTCGGCGCGGAAATTGGCGCAAACCAAGCCGTCGCCGTCCTTCATCCCGGCATAATTTCCGACGATGGTGGGCAGGACGAATTCGTCGCTCTTGCCCTGGGCATAGGATTGCTCGATCGCGCCTTTGGCGCTGGTCGCCTGCTCGCCTTCGGCCGCGACCAGGCAGCGATAGGCTTTTTCCAGGCGATCCCAGCGTTTGTCGCGGTCCATGGCGTAATAACGCCCGCTGATGGAGGCGATCGCGATGCCCTTGACGCCTTTGATCGCGGCCTCGAACGCGGCGAGGCACGACAAGGCGCTCTTAGGCGGGGTGTCGCGGCCGTCGAGGAAGGCATGGACCCTGACCGCGATCCCGGCTTCCGCCAGCAGCCTGGCCAGCGCCGCGATATGCGCCTGGTGCGAATGGACGCCGCCCGGCGACATCAGGCCCATGAGATGGGCCGCGCCGCCGCTCCGCTTCAGGCGGGCGATGAAATCCTTGAGCGCGGGGTTCTTGGCCAATTCGCCCGATTGGATCGCCGCGTCGATGCGCGGCAAGTCCTGCATCACCACGCGGCCGGCGCCGATATTGGTGTGGCCGACCTCGGAATTGCCCATCTGCTTGTCCGGCAAGCCGACGAAATGCTCGCTCGCCTGCATGTGCGAATGCGGCGACTGGGCCAAAAACCGGTCCCAGTTCGGCGTCTTGGCGGCGAGGATGGCGTTGTCGGCGGCATTTTCGTGCTCGCCCCAGCCGTCGAGAATGCAGAGCACGACCGGGCGCGGGCGATTCGGCTTTACCATGGGGTTTTATATAAAGGATGGGCCGCGCGAAGGGTAGGGGGCGCCGCCCCGTCACTCCCTGTGATAGGGGTGGCCCGCGAGCAGGGTTTCGGCGCGGTAGATCTGCTCCAGCAGCATGCCGCGCGCCAGGAAATGCGGCCAGGTGGCGGGCCCCAAGGACAGCACCAGCGCGGCGCGGCGCTTGACGCTCTCGCTCAAGCCCTCGGCGCCGCCGATGAGAAAGGCCAGATCGCGCGCGCTGCCGTCGCGCCATTGGCCGAGACGTTTGGCGAATTCCATGCTCGACAGCGCCTTGCCGTGCTCGTCCAACGCCACCACAACCGCGTCCTTCGGGCAGGATTCGAGCAGCAAGGCGCCCTCGTGTTGCCTCAATTCGGGGGGTGGGAGTTTGCGTTTGGCGGCGATTTCGCGGATTACCAGCTTCCAGCCTATGCGCCCGGCATAGTATTGCTCGAGGTTTTTCAGAGGTCCCGCCTTGAGCTTGCCGATTGCGACGAGGTGGATGCGCAAGCGCGCTCAGCCTCCCGCCGCGGCGGGATCTCCGAATTCCTCGCCCCACATTTTCTCGAGGTTGTATCGGGTCCGGCTCTCGGGGCGGAAGAGGTGGACGATGACGTCGCCGGCGTCGATCAGCACCCAATCGCTGTGCGGCAGCCCTTCGGCCGAGGCGCGGCGGTGCTGCGCCCGGAGCGCCTCGAGCAGCCTTTCGGCCAGCGCCGCCAAATGGCGCTGCGAGCGTCCGCTGGCGATCAGCATGTAATCGGCGATGCTGGACTTGCCGCGCAAATCGATCACCACCGGCGCCTCGGCCTGGCCGTCCTCGAGCGTGGTTTCGATCAGCTTCAACAGCGCCATGACCGGGCCGGAATCCGGCTTTTGCCGGGCGGCGGGAGATTTTGGTTTTCTGGTTTTGGTTGCCTTGACGGATTTGAGACGCGGTATGGCGGTTACCCTTTCTTTTTCCTGGACTGTTTACGCATGGATTTGGTCGGTTTCTTTGCCTTTTCTTGACGCTTTTGCTTGGGCTGCTTGCGCTCGGCGCGCAGCTCGGTGGCCGAACTCGAATCGTATTTGGCCCAGAGGAAAACCCAGGCGGGCGGCTTCATCCGCGCCAGGCCGCGCGCGGCCGAAGCGCGGAGCCGCGCATGGGCGAAACGCTTGGCGGCGAGCTCGGCCAGCGCCGCGCGGCAATAGCCCGGCCGCGCCAGCACGGCGATCGGAAATGTGGCGTAGATATCGCGCCAATACTCCCAATGCCGGATTTGCGCCAGATTATCGGCGCCCATCAGCCAGACGAAATGCGTGCGCGGGAAAAGGGCGGCCAACGCCTTGACCGTGGCGCTGGTGTAATGCGTGCCCAGCCGGGCTTCGAGGTCGAGCACGCGGATGCGCGGATGGCGAGCGAACGAAGCGGCGTTCTTAAGCCGCGCCTCAAAGGGCGCCATGCCCTTGACCGGCTTGAGCGGGTTCTGCTCGGTCACCAGCCACCACACCTCGTCGAGCTTGAGGCGTTTCAGCGCCTCGATGCTGACATGGCGGTGGCCGTCATGGGCGGGATTGAAGGAACCGCCCAAAATTCCGACATAGCGCAGAGGCGGCCGGCCGATGCGAAGCGCGCGTGGGTTCAGGGGCGCACCTGGCCGTCGCCGCGCACGACATATTTGAAGCTGGTGAGTTGTTCCGCGCCGACCGGTCCGCGCGGCGGCAAGCGGCCGGTTGAAATGCCGATCTCGGCGCCCATGCCGAACTCGCCGCCGTCGGCGAACTGGGTCGAGGCGTTCAGCAGCACGATGGCGCTGTCGACCTGGTCGAGGAAACGCTCGGCGGTGGCCTTGTCCTCGGTCACGATCGCGTCGGTGTGGTGCGAGCCGTAATGGTTGATATGGCGGATGGCGTCGTCCAGCCCGTCCACCACCTTCACCGCCAGGATGGCGTCGAGATATTCGGTGAACCAGTCCTTCTCGGTGGCGGGCTTGGCCTGCTTGTCGAGCGCGCGCACGGTCTCGTCGCCCCTGATCTCGCAGCCCGCCTTATGCAAACCGGCCAGGATGGGTGGCAGCAAAGTCTTGGCCACGGCGCGGTCGACCAGCAAGGTCTCGGCGGCGCCGCACACGCCGGTGCGCCGCATCTTGGCGTTCAACACGATCAGCCTCGCCTTCTCCGGGTCGGCCTTGCGGTCGACATAGACATGGCACACGCCTTCGAGATGCGCGATCACCGGCAAGCGGCTTTCGCGCTGCACCCGCTCGATCAGCGAGCGTCCGCCGCGCGGCACGATGACGTCGATCTGGTCGCTCGTGAGCATCATGCCCACGGCGGCGCGGTCGGTGGTGGGCACCAGCTGCACCGCCGCCTTGGGCAGTCCGGCGGCCTCGAGCCCGGCTTCGAGGCAGCCCACGATCGCCTGCGAGGAATGGAAACTCTCCGAGCCGCCGCGCAGGATCGCGGCGTTGCCGGCGCGGATGCACAGGCCGCCGGCGTCCGCGGTCACGTTGGGGCGCGATTCATAGATGATGCCGATGACGCCCAGCGGCACGCGCACGCGCGAGATCGACAGCCCGTTGGGCCGTTTCCATTCGGCCAGCACCGTGCCGACCGGGTCGGGTAACAGCGATACGTCTTCGAGACCCTTGGCCATGGCTTCGACGCGGCTTTCGTCCAGCATCAGCCGGTCGGTCAAGGCGGGGGAAAGCTTGGCGCTTTTGGCGGCTTCGAGATCCTGCCGGTTGGCGGCGAGGATGGCCTTGCTCTGCCGGCGGATGGCGGCGCTGGCGTGCTTCAAGGCCTGGGTGCGTTGATCGGGCTTGGCGCGGGCGAGTTCCACCGATGCCGCGCGCGCGGCTCGGCAGAGGGCGCGCATTTGGGATTCGAGCGCCGCGTCCGGCTTTCTCTCCGGCACGATCATGTCAGCACCAGATCGTCGCGATGAATCATTTCGTCGCGGCCACGGTAGCCGAGGATGGCCTCGATTTCACCGCTTTTATGGCCGGCGATGGCGCTTGCGTCCTCGCTCGAATAGGCCGAGAGGCCGCGCGCCAGCTCCTTGCCGTCCTTGGACCGCACCACCACCGCGTCGCCGCGCTCGAAGCTGCCCTCGACATGCGAGACGCCGGCCGGCAGCAGGGAGGTGCCGCGCTTCAGCGCCGCCGCCGCGCCGTCATCCACCACCAGCGCGCCCGAAAGCTTGACCGCGCCCGCGATCCAGCGCTTGCGCGCGGTCAGGGGCTCGGCCGAGGGGATGAACCAGGTAACGCGCGCGCCCCGGTCGATGGCGGCGAGGGGATGGAGGTCCTGGCCCTTGGCGATCGCCATGCGGCAGCCGGCGGCGAGCGCGATGCGCGCCGCGGCGAGCTTGGTCACCATGCCGCCCGAGCTCAACCCCGGCGGCGCGCGTTCCGCCATGGCGTCGATTTCGGCGGTGATCTCGTGCAGTTCCGCGATGTGCTTGGCCTTGGGATCGCGGCGCGGATCGGATGTATAAAGCCCGTCGATGTCGGAAAGCAGCACCAGCGTGTCGGCGCTGATCATCTGCGCCACCCGCGCGGCCAGCAGGTCGTTGTCGCCGAAGCGTATTTCGGCGGTGGCCACGGTGTCGTTCTCGTTGATGACCGGCAGAGCTTTCAGGTTCAGCAGTTGTTCAATAGTCGCGCGCGCGTTCAAGTGGCGGCGGCGCGCTTCGGTGTCGTCGGGGGTGAGCAGGATCTGCGCCACGGTGACGCCGAAACGCGAAGCCGCATCCTGATAGGCATGGGCCAGGCGCAGCTGCCCGGCCGAGGCCGCGGCCTGTTTTTCCTCCAGCCGGAGCGGGCCCGCCGCCAATCCCAGCGGATGCCGCCCCACCGCCACCGCGCCCGAGGTGACGATCAGCACCTGCTGGCCGCGTTTGCGGCAGGCGACCACGTCCTCGATCAGGGCTTCGAGCCAGGGACGCCTGATTTCGCCGGTCGATTCGTCGACCAGCAGGGACGAGCCGATCTTGACGATCAGGCGGCGGGATGAGGCGACGGTCTGGCTCATAACGCGTCCACCTTGGCGCGGGCCGAAAGCCCCTCCGCCTTGCGCGCCTTGCGGATGATCTTCAAGAGCGCAGCCATGACTTCGGGCACGCCGTCGCCCGACACGCCCGACATCACCACGACATTGCCGGCGCCGGCGCGTTTCAGCGCGGCGCGTTTCTTCGCCATCTCCTTGGGATCGACCGCGTCGGATTTGTTGAGCGCCGTGATCTCGGGCTTTTTGGTGAGACCGGCGCCATAGGCCTTGAGTTCGCCGCGGATGGTCTTCCAGGCGCCGACCACGTCATCCAAGGTCGCATCGACCAGATGCAGGATCACGGCGCAACGTTCGACATGGCCGAGGAAGCGGTGGCCCAGCCCCACGCCCTCGCTCGCGCCTTCGATCAGCCCGGGCAGGTCGGCGAGCACGAATTCCTCGTCGTGGGACCGCACCACGCCCAATTGCGGCTTCAAGGTGGTGAAGGGATAATCGGCGATCTTGGGCTTGGCCTTCGACACCGCGGCCAAGAGCGTCGATTTCCCGGCATTGGGCAGGCCCACCAGCCCGGCATCGGCGATCAGCTTCAGGCGCAGCCAGACCCAGCGCTCTTCGCCGGGCCAGCCCTTGTCGGCGCGGCGCGGCGCGCGGTTGGTGGCGCTCTTGTAATGGGTGTTGCCGAAGCCGCTGTCGCCGCCCTTCAAGAACACGTGGCGCTCGCCGGGTTTGCGCAAATCCAGCAGCATGGTTTCGTTGTCGGCGTCGAGGATTTCGGTGCCCGCCGGCACGCGCAGCACGATGGTTTCGCCGTCGGCGCCGGAGCGGTTGGCGCCGCCGCCGGGGCGGCCGCTTGGCGCCTTGAAATGCTGCTGGTAGCGGTAATCGATCAGGGTGTTGAGATTGGCGACGCATTCGATCACCACGTCGCCGCCGCGCCCGCCATTGCCGCCGTCCGGCCCGCCGAACTCGATGAATTTCTCGCGTCGGAAGCTCGCGGCGCCGGGGCCGCCGTTGCCGCTCTTGAGGAAGATCTTGGCTTGATCGAGGAATTTCATGACCGGTGGCCTTGGCCGGGACCGGGGACACGAAAAAGGGGGAATGCAGACATTCCCCCTTCGCGTATCACGCCTTGGTCTCGCGCTGTGGGGTTAATCCGCGGCCTCCGGCTGGCCGGGATTCGGGGAGACGACGGAGATATAGGTCCGGCCGCCGCTGGTGGTGTGGAACTGCACCGCGCCCTCGGCTAGGGCAAAGAGCGTGTGGTCGCGCCCGAGGCCGACATTGCGGCCGGGATGGAATTTGGTGCCGCGCTGGCGCACCAGGATGTTGCCGGGTATCACGGCTTCGCCGCCGGCGCATTTGAGGCCGAGGCGGCGGCCTTGAGAATCGCGCCCGTTGCGCGAGGAACCGCCTGCTTTCTTATGCGCCATCGCTTGTCTCCTTGGCTCAACCGGCGCGGATGCCGGTGATGCGCAGCACGGTCAGCGCCTGGCGGTGGCCGCGCTTGCGGCGGTAATTGTGGCGGCGCTTCTTCTTGAACACCAGCACCTTGTCGTCGAGCTTCTGTTCCAGCACTTGCGCCGTGACCGAGGCGCCCGAGACGAGCGGCGCGCCCGCCTGGGCCTCTTTGCCCTCGTCGCCGACCATCAGCACCTCGTCCAGGGTCACGGACGAGCCCGGCTCGGCCGCGAGCTTCTCGACGAAGATCACGTCGTCCTTGGCGACTCGATATTGTTTTCCGCCGGTGCGGATGACAGCGTACATGGGGCTCGTCTTGCGCTCTGGAAAATCGAACGGACGGCCTTTGCCGTCCGTGCGCGCGATAATAGCCGCAACGCGCTTCCTGTCAACGGTTTTGCGCCCCTGCCGGCGGGTTTATCCAGGGATTGCCGGGGGTTAGGCGGGTTGCGGGCGGGCAGGGGCTTGGGCTAGGCTCCGCGCCCCTGACTGAGGCCATCGCGCCGGAGAGGTGCCAGAGCGGTCGATCGGGGCGGTCTCGAAAACCGTTGTACCCTCACGGGTACCGTGGGTTCGAATCCCACCCTCTCCGCCATTTGGTTGACCATGTCGTTGGCCTCGCTCCAGCGATCGGGGCGGTGTCCGGGATCGAGTCGCACTGAACTCCGCATAGCCCAGTTGCACAGTATCCCTCGACAGCCCAAATAAGATGAATGTCGAAGACGACCGGCCGCAACGAACCTTGTCCCTGTGGGAGCGGAAAAAAGTTTAAGCGTTGCCACGGCGCGCTCACCGCGGTGCTGCCGAGCACCCAAAACTCGGAAACGCTTATGAAACAGGCGGTTGCGCGGGCCGAAGCGAAGCGCATTGAGATCGAACGCCAACATGGCATGGGCCGACCGCCGATTGCGCTCCAACACATGGGGCATCAGTTCGTTGCGGTGGGCCCGGAATTGTATCGGTCCAAAACCTGGAAAACCTTCCCCGACTTTCTCATGTACTATTTCAAGCGCTGCGTGGGTGAGGCCTGGTGGAAGGAGCAGGTCGCGCGGGTGCCGGAAATGCGCCATCCCCTCTATCACTGGTATGTGCTCACCTGTGAGCATCAGAAGCGGATGATCCCGAAGCCGGGGGAAGTCACGAACTACACTATGACTGGCGCGGTGCTTGGCGTCATGTGGTTCACTTATGGACTCTATCTGCTTCGGCACAACGTCGAGATTCAGCGGCGTCTACTCCAGCGCCTCCTTTCTGACGACGACGTGTTAATCTACGGCGCCCTGTACGAGGTCTATGTCGCGGCAACGATGATCTGGTGCGGTTTCACCCTCCGCCTTGAGGACGAGGGCGATGGCAGCACAACGCACTGCGAATTCACTGCCACATCGAAGCGCACCAGCAAAAGCTACTCGGTCGAGGCAAAGGTGTGCGGTCCCGGTAATCAGGTCGATGATGGCCGCAGCGATCGAGCGGTGAGACGCCAACTCGCGCGCGCGCTCAGAAAGAAGGCAAATCATCCTAGAATCGTCTTCATTGATCTCAACACATACCTTCCTCCCAAAGGTGCAGACCCGGCAGAATGGTTGAAGTCGCGCGCGAAAGCGTTGAGGCGGCAGGAGCGCTCGCTACGCAATGCTCCACCGGCCGTAGTATTCCTCTCAAGCTTCCCATACCGTTTTCAACTCGACGGCACCGATATCCAGCGCATTGGCATCGTCGAGGGATTCAAGATTCCCAAGCTCAAGTTCGATACGCCGTTTACATCATTACGGGAACTGGGGGACTTCCGTGAAGAGAACGCCGATATTGACCGGCTACAGGATGCGTTCGGCAAGATAAGGATTCCATCCACCCTGGATGGAGAACTTCCAAGCCGCGCCTTTGGCAAGGGAAAGGAGCGTGTACTTATTGGCGAGAAGTTCGAGATACCGATGGAGGATGGCCGGATCGTGGTTGGCGAACTTGTCCAAGGCAGCGTTGATGAGCACAACAAGAAGATTCTCGGGATTTTCCAAGTGGATGGCGTGGCTAACGTGATCTGTTCGATGCCAATTTCAGAGGATGAGTTGGCTGCATATCGCGAGAGCCCGGAGACGTTCTTCGGGGTGAAGCAAGACATAACGAAGATCGCCAAGGAGCCAATCGAGCTCTACGAGTTTATGCTCGCGTCATATCGTAACACGCCAAAGGAGAAGCTGCTCGAGTGGATGGCAGGTCATCCCGGTATCGCGCATTTACGGGAGCTCCCGCAAAACGAATTGGCGAAAATCTATTGCGAAGGATGTGTGCTATCGTCGATGGCGCATAAAAAATAGCTAGAACGGCGCATACAGATGTATAGACCAATATAAGGCATCTTAGATTTTTTTGATAAAATATCCATTGGCACTACAACAAGGTGTTTAGATGGAAGAATCCTCGGATGATAAGCCCTATAAAGGTTTCGTTTTTCCAGCTGAATATGCCGAAGGCATTGCCCAGATCATCAGTTGTTGGTCCGCGCTAGAATCTAATATCAACATGGCAATCTGGCATCTTGCGGGCGTCTATTCGGCTATAGGTGCATGCCTTACGGAGCAAATCTTTAATCTAGAAAACCGGCTTAGGGCGCTCTTAGCTTTGTTGAAGCTACGGCAAGCGCCCGATCAGATGGTGAGCCGCGTCAACAAATTTTTAAAACACTCGCGCAAAGCCCACGACATTCGGAACAGGGTCGCGCACCATACTTGGCATCAAAATATTGAGACAAAGAAGATGAGGCAGCTTGAGATAGGTGCGAGGGGAACGCTGGCTTACGGTTTCAAACCTATCGAACCCGGGGATATTAAAGCCAATGTTGCCGAAGTAAAAAAGTTGATGAGGGAAGCCTCGGATATTCGCGATGCTATCGAGATTGCGCTTCCCACATTGCCCGAAATACCGCTCGGAGAACTTCACCCCACAGTTCTTCGCTCCGGGGGTCTCCCACAAACTCGGGCCAGCGATTACACATTTGTTCTTTTCCCGCCGAAACCATCTCGGGGGTGACCTCGATCCACCCTTACCCCTTCAAGCTGGTGTTGATCAAATTCGTGGGAACGCACAAGGAATACGACAAAATCGATCCGGTGCTGATCGGAAAACCGGCAAAAAAAGGGAAGGGAAATGGGTAGGCAACTGGACACCGTCGACTATGACTTACACCGCCTTTATCGAGACTTGTGGAGATGACGATGGCGCAAACTGAAATCCGTCCAATTCGCAGCGAAGCCGAATACGATACGGCTCTACAAGAGATCGAGCGGTATTTCGATAAAGAGCCGGAGCCCGGCAGTCCTGAAGGCGATCGGTTTGTTCTGCTCGCGCTGGTCATTGGAGATTATGAAAAAAAGCACTGGCCCATTGAAGCGCCGGATGCGATCGAGTCGATCAAGTATCGTATGGATCTGTCCGGGTTTGGGCAGGCTGATTTCGCCAAGCTTATCGGTTCGCGTTCGCGTGCCTCCGAAATTCTTAATCGCCGGCGTCCGATGACCCTCGATGTTATTTGGAGGCTGGCGACGAAGTGGGCAATTCCGGCCGAGAGTCTCATCAAACCCTATAAGCTAAAAGCCCAATCGCGCCCTCAGCGCTTTAAGCGGCGAGCTCGCGCTGCGGCGTAGATAGAAAAAATCCGTAAGTTCCGTTCGATTTGTTCGTGGTTGCGTTCTAACGATGCTCCCCGCTCACACCAGCTTGCCGATTCGGGCTTCGAGCAGGCTCCCCGCTTCGTCGCCGTAAATCCTTTTCCAGCGCGCGGCATGGCGCACTTGCGGTCCGCAGGCGACTCGTCTATCTGGTACGCCAACGAGCCCGTCGCGGCGTTCCGGTTCCCGCGCTCGGCGCCCAGGATCTCGATGGCATCGAAATTTCATCGCGGCGCGGCCGCCTATACGCAAAAGGGGCAGCGTTACATCGTCGACGATGTCGAGGAGGGCGTCGTCTATTGCTCCACCGAGAGTGGCGCCGAAACCGAATTTCCCGAATCGGCCTTGCTGACCGAAACGGAATGGGCGGCGCGGCTGGACAGCAAAAAAGGCCTGATCTACGCCCGGCTGAAACAAGGCCGGCTCTATACCACGCCTCCGGCCAAGGTCGAGCGCGCGGCCGCGGAGCAGATGCTGGCGAAAGTCGAGCGGCTGAAGCCCGGGATGCTCGATTTCACGGCTTTTACCGTGGCATCGCGGAGCCTGGCCGAGACCGGCGATGCGGATCAGGCGGCCGAGCTGTCGATCGCCAAATGCCGCGAGATATTCGATGCGGCGAAGCCCGAGCTTCGCGCCAGCTTGCTGGCCGCGGTCATCGATGCGCCGCCGGCGACGCTGGTCGGCGCCGGCCGGCTGGGGGACAACCTCATGCGCGCGATGCTCGACAAGGGCATGGCCGAGCACGCCGCCGCCTTCGAGCAATTCAGCCAACGCCGGCGCGATTAGAGGTGTGTATTAGCTTCGCAAGACGCCATCGCCCTTGATTCCCCTTGGCTTCGCACGTCAGGTGCTACGCGGGGCGATGGCTTTGCTACGCGGGCATTATTTATTCGCTTCGCACGACGCCTCGGGCCTGAATCCTTCGACAAGCTCAGGATCGGCCCTCGGCTGTGCTACGCGGGCATTATTTATTCGCTTCGCACGACGCCTCGGGCCTGAATCCTTCGACAGGCTCAGGATCGGCCCTCGGAGCGGGGGATTGATCCAAATTAATATGACCCCTTCCGGGCGTTGCTAATCTGTTTCCCGTCAAAAACGGCGGCGATGGGCGCGCGCGAGATGGGGCTTCGACCGCTTCATACGGGTGAGCCTTGCCGAGGCTCGGGCGAAGGCCACCGACTGTCGCCAGTGCCTCCAAGATGGCGAAGACCCGATTGAGCTAAAGGTCGTCGACCGCTCCGGTGACCATCGGATCGGTCGGGGCATAGTTTACCTGCACGTCCTTAAAATTCTTACCCCATCCGTCAATCCGAAAGCCACGTCCGCGTTGAGTCCGTTCCACCCTCAACTGCGGACATGGGTCGGCGGGGCCGTTAGGTCCGTTCGGTACCGTTCGCCTTCTTAATTCAGCTTTTGCGTGACCTTCTTCACGTCGTCACCCTTGACCAAGATGATCCCAGCTTCGACTTTGTCACCATACAGGTGGGGTATGACCTGCGCGGCTGTATAGCCGGGATTCGCTTTCGTCGCCTCGGCCACGGCCTGATCGAGCGATACGGTGGCCTTCGCCATGGCCTGAACCTGTTTCTTGGCGTCCTTGATGTCGTCGGGATCGGTGAGTTTCTCCGCCGTCTTGATGGCGCCGGTTTTGTAATCGACGATGACTTCGAGGAGATCACTGCCCTTGTTCGTGAAGACCGACAATTGGAAATGGCCTTCGTCGATCTCGTACTGGGCTGAGAGCGGCTTTCCTTCGCGTTCGGCTGCCTTGATCCCCTGATCGAGCGTGAGCGTCGCCCCGGCAAGGGCTTTGGTGACCGCGGGCAAGTCTTTGGTGTACTCATCCGCCGAAGCGAGCGGTCCGGAGAAAGCCAGTATGCCCGCGGCTACCATCCCTATAACTAAACTTTTTTTCATGATACGACCTCCGGCGTTAGTGTTGATTGGTCATTCCTAGCTTTTCTAAATGGCCCAGCTTGCTTTCGACAAGCAGATTTTTCATGGTCTCGCCGACGAGATGGGCGCTCGGCGATATCCGCACGCCGGCGGAGCGCAGGGCTTCGATCTTACTCTCAGCATTGCCTTTGTCCCGCATTGTCAGCGTTCCCGCGTGCCCCATGCGGCGCGCCGGCGGAGCGTGTCGTCCAGCAATGAATGCCACCACCGGCTTCTGAATTCCGGCCGATTTCAGGAATTCTGCCGTATCTTGTTCCTCTGTGCCGCCGATCTCGCCAATCAATACCACAGATTCGGTTTGAGGGTCGGAGAAGAACAGCTTCAGGCACTCGACGAAGCCGATGCCATGGACGGCGTCGCCGCCGATGCCGACCGTCGTAGATTGGCCCAAACCGGCGGCCGTCAGCTGACTGACGATTTCGCTGGTGAGCGAAGCGGAGCGAGATACCACGCCGATCGTGCCTTGCTGCGCCCGATCGGTCGCCATGACGCCAATCTGGCAAATGCCGGGCGAGAGGACGCCCTGTGAGTTGGGACCGACGAGGCGCGTTCGTGAGCCTTTCAGGGCCTCGCGGACCCGAACCATGTCCAACACCGGCACCCGTTCGGTAACCACGACGACAAGCGGAATTTCGGCTTCGATCGCCTCGATCATGGCGCTGGAAGCATGAGCCGGCGGCACGAATACCGCGCTGGCGTTCGCGCCGGTTGCGGCAACGGCTTCAGCGACGTTTTCGAAAACGGGCCGCTCGAGACACGTCGTGCCGCCCTTGCGCGGCGTGACTCCGGCAACGACGTTGGTGCCGTATTGGATCATACGATTGGTGTGATACGCGCCGGCCCATCCGGTCATGCCCTGGCACAGGAGCCTGATGCTATCATTGACGAGTATTGCCATTACGAATTCCTGCCGGCAACGGCAACGGCGGCCGTCACGGCCTGCCACATATCTTTGCACTCAGTGGTGGGAAGATTGTAATTCGCCAGGCGCATGCGGGCCGTATTCTCGTTATTGCCCGTGAACCGAAGAATGATCGGCAAAACGCGTCCCTTGCGCCGGGCCGCAACGCCGAGCGCATCGATGATCGTGTCGCAGGGCTGCATCCCGCCGCCGTAGACGTTGACCAGCAATACCTTGGTTTTTGGGTTGTCGAGGACAAGCCCGACTCCATGCGCAATATCCAGGGTTTTCGCGGTGGTGCGTATGTCCATGAAATTGGCCGGGCGACCGCCCGCATCGCAAACCATATCGACGGTTGCGAGTCCGAGCCCCGCACCGTTGGCGATGATGCCGATGTCGCCGTCCATCTGCACGAAATTGATCTGATGGCGCTGAGCGTCGAGTTCGATCTCGTCCATCTCGTCCCGGTCGCGGAGCTCGGCCAGATCTCGATGTCGGAACAGTGCATTGTCATCAAGCGCCATCTTGGCATCGAGCACAACGAGGCCAGTCTCGGTCAATGCCAGCGGATTCATCTCGATCAGGCTGGCATCCAGTTCAACAAACGCGCGATACATGTTGCGGACGATGCCGGCACAGTCTGTTACATGCCGCTGATCGACGCCGATCGCGCCGCAGAACGCTTCTAAAGCTTCATCCTTGGCAGGACCTTTGCTGTCAAGAAACAGGGTCCGAAGCGTTGGACTCTCCAAGTGCCCGCGCTCGTCGGATTCGCCGGCGATGTGCGGCCCGCCGATGAGCGCGAGCGAACCTGAAGCGCCGTCGACGGCCAGCGCCAGATATAGCTGTTGCTCGAAGCGAATGCCGGATTCGACGAGGACGCGCCGAACGATCTGGCCCGAGGGTCCGGTCTGCGGAGTGACCAGCCGCTTTCCGAGCAAAGCCTTTGCCGCGATCTTCGCCGCTGCAGGCGTCTGAACCGCGCGCACGCCTCCTGCAATCGCCCGGCTGCCGGCGAGGATCTGGGCCTTGACGAAGATTTCGTCGGTCCCCACCTGCCGCGCCGCGGTCTCGGCCTCATCGGCAGTAATTGCGATCTCGCCCGCCGGGCAAGGAATGCCATAGGCCGAAAGTATTCGTTTCGCCTGGAATTCATGAAGGTTCATTCCCGCAGTCTCCCTACCATGCGGCCGGATGCGGAATTTCATGGATTTTGATTGAGAAACTAGTTCAAAATCAAGGGGCATAATTCCGCGAAGAACCAAACCGCATTGAATGTCAAGATGCGCCGCGTAATGGGGGTGATGACGAGGGGCTTGAATTGGGATGAAATGATCACATTCCCGGTCAATGCTATAGTTTCACTCTAAAAACTATCGGCAGGATTATCGATCCGGGGCGTTCAAAGTGGTCGCAGAGTTGTTCACAATGACGATGGCAACAGAGCCATCGTAATAGAAGAAAATTGGGGAGGTGACATATGGACGAGACATCAGTCATGGGCGCTGGAAACGCCAGGCTGAAGCTCGCCCTCGGCAAGGCTACGAGCGAGCAGGTATCCGAGCGGACAGAACCCAAGTTGAAGGCGATAGGTCGCCGCGTCTCGCTGCTCGCTGGCGCCGTCGGGCTGGCGTTGGGTCTGGCCAGCTGTGCGAGCTATCACCCGTTGCCGCTCCCGCAGAAGCCGAACCTGGTCTCCAAGCTGGAACAGCTCGATCTCGTCCTGCCGCCCGCGGAGGCAGACAAGCCGCCTGTCACAGTCGATCCGACGCGGCCAATTACGCCCGATGAAGTCGGCCTTTTAGCAATTCTCAACGATCCGGATCTTGTCGGCGCGCGCGCGGATCTGGGCATCGCCAAAGCCGAATTACAGGATTCCTCGATCCTGCCAAACCCGTCAGCAAGCTTCGCATATGCGTTTCTGATGGGCGGGCCGGGTACGGCGGGTGCCTTCACGGCAGCGATCTCGCAGGACATCAAATCGATCCTCACCTATCACCAGCGTGTCAAAGCAGCGACCGCCCGATATGACCAAGTCAATGCCGACCTGCTATGGGAGGAATGGCAGGTTGCGCAAAAAGCGCGTTTGCTGGCGATCGATATCTACGGCGGGAGCAAAGAAGTCCAGATGCGCGAACACGCGCTGGCCATCCTGGCGGATCAACTCAAGCAGGTTGTCGATGCGACGGAAGCCGGAAATCTCGACCTTACTTCCGAAGCGCCGCTGCGCGCCGTCGAAGCCGGCGCAGAACGCGATCTGGCGGCGGTACGGCTCGAGTACCTTAAGAACTGGCAGGAGCTCGATTCACTGCTTGGGCTTAAACCGGCGGCGCGCTTCGAAATTGCCGAGCCCCAGCCGGTGAAGTTGCCGGATGATCTCGAGCCCTTGATCGAGTCACTACCGACACGCCGTCCCGACCTTATCGCACTCCGGCTCGGCTACGATGCGGCCGATGCCGACGTTCGCGCCGCAATCCTGGGCCAATTCCCGAGTTTCAGCCTGGGTTACAGCGGCGGCTCCGACACCTCGTCGGTTTCATCGGGCGGTCCCCAGGTCATGTTTGATCTGCCGATTTTCGATCGTAATCAGGGGAAGGTTTCATTAACGCAAGCAACACGGGTTCAACTGCATGCCGAATATCAGTCGCGGCTCGATGATGCGGATGGGACCGCCCGAGGTCTAATCATCCAGATTCGCGCGGCCGCCGCCAATCTCGAGCGGGCGCGAAGCGCTTCCGCCAAGGCTTCCCAGCAATCGCAGGCGGCGCAAAACGCCTATACGCAAGGCAATCTCAATCAGCGTGATTTGCAGGATTTCCAATCGACCGCGCTCGAACGCGCGCTCGACGTGAACGATTACGAGAGAAAGCTCGAAGCGAACTCGCTGGCGCTGGCGGTCGAGCTCGGTCTCGGGCTTCCGTCCGTAACTCTTGCCCCTCAATCCTTCGACCAGGTGACGTCACAATGAAACGCATAGACACATTCGACCGACCAGGTGAAAGCAAAATGAAACGCATAGCATTAATCGTGGCCGTGCTAGGCGTTTTGATCGGCACCGCGTATGTCGTGCGCACGATGATATCTGGTTCTGCCGACACAGCCGGCGACAAGGAGGATAATGAGAGCGTGCTCGTCAAGTTGACCCCGCTGCAAAAGGGCAGTGCGCCGGTCTCGGTGGTCGCATTTGGCACGGTCGAACCGTCTTATGAGTCGCGACAAACCGTCTCTGCGCCGCTTGATGCGCGGGTGGTGAGCGTGATGGTTCGGGACAGCCAGACAATCACCAAAGGAACGCCGATGGTAACCTTAATCCCAAGCCCGCAGACGCGCGCCGCTTACGCCCTGGCGAAACAGCTCGCGGAGCGTACCCGGGCTTTGGCCAAGGCCCATTTGGCAACCGCGGCCGAACTCGCGAAAGCCGAATCGGATTTTTCGGTCCTTGAAGAGGAAGGCGCGAGCGGGCCGACCACGATCAAGGCGCCTTTCGACGCAGTTGTGATGAAGATCGATGCCGGGCCGGGCGCAGTCGTGACGCAGGGGGCGTTCCTGATCGATCTGGCGCGGCCGAACGATCTCACGCTCGAAGTCGGTGTCATGCCTACGCAAGCGATTGCGATCAAGCCAGGCAACAAGGTGGAAATCACGCCGCTCGGAGCGACGAATCAAAAATTCTCAGGAATGGTTCGGCTCAGCGGCGCGTCGATCGATCCTGATACCAACCTGGTGCCGATCGAAGTCACCGTGCCGCCGGATAAAGTCCTGCCCGGCGAGATGGCGCGCGCGTCCATCACGACCGGCCAGGTGGAAGGATATGTCGTTCCTCACGAGGCTGTATTGGTCGACGACGACGGTAGCTTGTATGTGGTGCAAGCGGTTGAAATGGTTGCGAAAAAGGTAAAGGTGAAGGTGCTTGCCTCCGCGGACGGCAAAGACGTCGTTGAAGGCGATGATTTCGAGGCAGGATCGCCGATCGTCTTGTCCGGCAATCATCAACTCGATGATGACATGAAGGTAAGGCTCTCAAACGAGGACGCTGACTCGAAAGGCGCGGTCGATATAAAAGCCGCGCCAGATACGAACGCCGCGCCCGATCAGAACGGCACGATGGATCCGAAGCAGGAGAAAGGCAAGTGAGCTTCGTCGACTGGGTTGAACATCATCGTCGTTCTCTCCTGTTTATCGCCTTCGCGCTTGCGGGGGCGGGCCTCTTTGCCGCGCTCACCTTGCCTGTCGGACTGTTCCCTGTCGTCAGCTTTCCCCGGATCAGGATCGAGGTCGATAGCGGCTCCATGCCGGCTAGCCAGATGCTGATCGACATCACCGAGCCGCTCGAGGAGGTGGGTCGCGCGGTGCCCGGTGCGCTCGACGTCGAATCAACAACCTCCCGGGGTTCGGCGGAAATCTTCGTCGATTTCCCTTGGGGCACCGACATGAGCCAGGCCCTTTTGAGCGTCGATGCGGCATTCGCGCAGAAGCTGCCGGACCTGCCTCAAGGAACCGGCTACGACGTTTTGCAAATGAGCCCGAACGCGATCATGCCGTTCGTCTCTTACGCGTTGATTTCGGATAAAGTTCCGCCTGCCGAGCTTCGCCGTCTTGCCAAATATCAGATCGGGCCGTTGCTTGCGGGCATTTCCGGCATCCGGCGCATTGGCGTTCTCGGCGGCCAGAAACCTGAGGTGCAGGTTTCTGTAAGTCCCGAGAAACTTCGGGCATATGGATTGACCGTCGCAGACATCGCTCAAGCCATTTCGGATACCAACACTATCGACGCGGTCGGACGGCTCGAAGACAATGACCTGCTTTATCTAACGATCAACAACAACGAATTCGACGACATCAACGATGTGCGTGAAGTGGCGCTGCATACCGGCAAGGGCGGAATCGTGCGGCTGGGCGATATCGCCCGCGTGGAAATGGGTCATGAGCCGCAATGGCTGCTGGTGAACGACAACGGGCAGCCGGCGGTCACCTTCGACGTTTATCAGCAGGACACCGCCGATTCCGTGAGCTTGGCCACGGAAGTCAAGTCCCGACTCGACGAATTCATGAAAACCCAGCCCAAGTCGATCAAGATGTACAAATGGTACGATCAAACCGAGCTCGTCCACTCGTCGATTGAGGCGGTGGAGGAGGCCATCCTCATCGGCCTCGTCTTCGCCGCCTTCGTCATCCAGGGCCTGTTGCGCAACTGGCGCGTGACGACGGTTGCGATGATCGTCGTGCCGATGGCGGTGCTGACCACCGTATTGCTGCTGTCCGCACTTGGAATGTCGTTCAATATCATGACCTTAGGCGGCATCGCCGCGGCCATCGGTCTGATGATCGACGACGTCATCGTCATGATCGAGCAGATCGCACGACGCGCCGGCGTTCCGGGGCTGCACGAACCAGAAAAAGCCGTGCTGCACGCGGCGAAGGAATTCCTGTCACCGCTCACGGGTTCGAGCCTCGCTACGACGATCATTTTCCTGCCGCTTGCCTTCCTGTCCGGGGTTACCGGGGCGTTCTTCAAATTTCTTTCGGTGACCATGGCTTCGGCCCTGATCATCTCCTTCGCCCTGACCGCCCTCGTCGTGCCGCTGCTCGCGCACCGGATTATCGACTTTTCGAAGTGGCAGGATCCGGCTCACGGAAAGGAAACTTGGACCAAGCGCCACCACAGGCGCATTCTCAATTCGCTTTTTGCCCGGCCATGGATGATCGGCGTCGCCATCCTGGTCTTTGCCGGCATCGGTTATGTCGGCTACATCAAGGTTGGCACGGGTTTCCTGCCGAAAATGGACGAAGGCGGGTTTGTCCTCGATTATCAGGCCGACCCGGGTACGTCGCTCGCCGAAACCAATCGTGAACTCGAGGAGGTCGAGGCGATTCTTAAACACGATCCCAATGTCTATACCTATTCGCGCCGGACGGGAGCGGGCTTGGGCGGCGACCTCATCGAGACCTATCAGGGAGATTTCTTCGTCCGCCTGGTCGATCCATCTAAGCGTCCACCGATCTGGACCGTAATGGATTCGATCACCAGCGAGATCACGAACCAGGTTCCTGGCTTGGACTTCGACACCCATCAGCTGTTGGGCGACATGATCGGCGACATGGTCGGCCGGCGTCAGCCGGTCGTGATCACGTTGAGCGCGCGGAATCCACTTGTTCTCCCCGGCCTCGCGGACAAGATCGCGAAAGCGGTAACAAAAATTCCGGGCGTTGAGCCGGCGTCGGTGAATAACGGCGTGGTGCCGGCTGGCGATGCGCTCGAGATTCACGTGGACCCGGGCGCCGCCGCGATGATCGGGATTACGCCGGCCGATGTCAAAACCCAGCTCCGGCACTACCTGGATGGCACTATCGCCACGAGTTTTCTGAGCGTCGTGCAGGATGTCGGCATCAGGGTGTGGGCGGATACGCCCCACACCAAGATCTTGCGGGACGATCTCAAAAACCTTCCGATTCATACTCCGAACGGTCACGTCGTCCCGCTGGGATCCGTCGCTCAAATCAAATTTATCGCCGGCCAGCCGGAACTCACGCGGGACAATCTTCAGCAGGTTGTCACGGTGACTGCCGTGATTGGCGGCGACCATGATCTCGGCTCGACGATCGCCGCCGTGAAGCAGAAGGTCCTCGATAAGCCGGGGATGATACCTCCGGGGGTGTATTACGATATTGGCGGCGAATATAAGCAGCAGCAACTGGCGGTACACGGGATGATCAAGGTCTTCGGCGCCGCCGTAATCGCTGAAATCATCCTCCTGCTTTTCCTTTATGAGCGCTTCTCGCTCCCGCTCATCATCATTATCAGTTCCATCATATCCACCAGCGCGGTTTTCGTAGGTCTTTGGATCACCCATGTTGAATTGAACATAACGGCGATGATGGGAATGGTGATGATCGTGGGCATAGCAACCGAGATGGCGATATTCCTTGTCTCGGAATATCAGGCGCTGCTGAAAACCATGCCGCCGCGACAAGCCATTTTCGAGGCGGCGCTCAACCGATTGCGCCCGATCGTGATGAGCACGCTCGCGATGATACTCGCCCTCATCCCGCTGGGCGTGGCGATCAGCGGCTCGGGAGACCAGATGCTCCAGCCGCTCGCCATTGCAATCATCGCCGGTATGTTCGTGCAGTTGCCCCTGGTGCTGCTTGCCATGCCGGTCGTGATCGGATTGACCGCGCGCGAAGGAGATCGATCCCGGACGCCACCGGCTTAAGCAGCGGTTCAATGCCGCTTACGCCAGGCACGAAGCTCGCGCTTCCGGCGAGGAACCGTTCAGCGGTTCGAGCGTGATCGCCTTTGGGCCGAACACGCTCTATCATTTGTTTGACGAGCAATTTCATCGGTTTGAATGGAATCACCGGCGGGTTCAATGGATCGACGCAACACCTTCTAATCACGTCAGATGAGGAGGGGGATGCATATGGAGGGGACCCGACCGTGGTTGACGGCCCGGCAGAGGGCCTGAACCAACTCCCAGGAAGACCTTGGCCTATGAAAGCCCTGCCGATAGGCTACGAGCAGTGTTGCACTGACCGATTGAACCCGCCCCCGATTCCATTCAAGCCGATATTGCTCTAGGCGGCCGGGGCAATTCCGGATTCCGCTCGGATCGGCAATCGGGAGCGGGTTATTGACTGGCCGTCACCCGATGAAACTCCGAACGGCGGGCAACCATTTACCCGTCTACGCGGCAGGCGTTCGAGTTCAATCCACCGACGACGGGTGCAGAAGCGGGGTTTGTGCGTGCGCCTGACCAATCCGGATGCTGCGGCCGCGCCGTAGACTGGCCGCGGCAATTTTCGGCTGACTTGAGCCGGCCGCAGTGCGGATGAATCCAAGGTCTTTGTGAGTCGGGCCGCGTTGAGACTATAATATGCGCAAAAGGGCGAGAGCCTAAAAGCCGAACAAAGCGAAGGAAGGTCGCCATGCCCCGCATCGTCCCAATCGCGCTCGCCGCTGGAATTCTGGGTTCGCTGGCGATCCCGAGCCTTGCCCAGACCAATTACCTGTGCGTGCTGAGGTGTATCGATCACGGACACCTTGATTCGTACTGCGAAGCGCGCTGCACCAACGGGGGTGTTCCGTTGCCAAAACCTCAAACGCCAGTCCCGGCCGGGCAGCCGGCATCGTCATCGCCGCCCAGTCAACCGGCGCCGCAATCTCCGGCTGCGCAAACACCGCAAGCCCCGGCCGGTCAACCGGCGCCGCAATCTCCGGCTGCGCAATCCCCGCAACCGCCGGCGGGCCAAACGGCATTGCCGCAAGCCCCGGCGCACTCGGTGTTCGATATCTTTAGTGGTACCACTCCGGCCGCCCAGCCAACGCCACCGGGCCCCCACGTCAATTATCAATGCGTACTTCGGTGTCTGGACAGGCACCTAGACCAATATTGCCAACGGGTCTGCGCCCGAACGACGCCGGGGACAGCGCTTTCGCCGGCGCCCAGCAAGTAACCGAAATACCCGCTGTTTTACGCGACTGTCTGTGCGGCAGACGTTAGGCGATCAGGCCTCGTCCGGCGGCTCGTAACCGCCGACCACGGCTAGGCACTTATGGTACGTCTCGAGGATCCACCGGCGGTCGGCTTTCACCACGGGATAGCCCGCAACGGTGTCAGTCTTGCCCTCATGCTGGGCGATGCCGAGCAAAAGCGCATACGCCACGGATTCCTTGCTGTTCCCGATAGAGATTTCCGCCATTTTCCGCTCCATGATCGATTTCTCCGCATGACATATCGAACCCAGGATCACCGGCTGCAACCGCACCGCGTCATCCAGAACGGCTGGGGCTCAAGTAAATGGAAACCCTGATCACTCGGGCCAGCATTGCTGAGAGAAATGCCGGCCCGGCACAATGCGTGTGCCGGGCCGCTTGTGGTCATTTGCCCGATGGGCTGGACTACTTAACGGGCTTGTACACGCCGACGGCCGCCCTGTCGCCTTCGTAGGCATAGACCATATGCGTCTTGGTATTGACGTCGCCCGTGTGGGTGAGCTTGACATGGCTCGGGACCCAGGCAACGTGCTCCATCTTGTTGGCGTCGTAGACGTCGAAGCCCCCGGGGCTGGACACGAAGGTGTAGACCAGGCCGAGCTTCGAATCGACCGACATCTGGTCCACGCCGCCCGTCTCGGGAAGCTTCTTGATCACCGCCAGCGTGTCGGGGTTCAGGACGAGGAGGCCACCTTCCTTGGTGGTCGTGGCGACCCACAGACGATTGTTCTTTTCGTCGAGCCACTGGCCTTTCGTTCCGCCCTTCGACGTCAGCTCGACCCCCGTGTCGGTGTGACGCTTGATCGCGCCGGTCTTCGCATCGACCACCTCGACATACGAGTCAACCGACTGGAAAATCTCTTGCCGCGAAACGGAGAGCCATCCCACGTCCGGCCCGGTGAAATCCGAGGTATCTATCCACCAGTGGTTGATGTTCTGCGGATAGAGATGCCATACGCCCAGGAGCTGGGGATGGGCGCCGGTGCTGTACGCTTCCATGAAGTTCCGGTCGTCGCTGACGACGTACAGGCGGCCATGCTGGCTGTCGGCAATGATATAATCCGGCGTGGTGCCTTCAGTGTTGACCCGGTCGACCACCTGCCAGGTGTGCTTGTCGATGACGACGATCTGATTCACGGTGCCGAAGCCGGTGCCGTTGTTGCCGCCGTTCTGGCCTTGGGGAAGACCTTCGGCCGCGGTGGCATAGACGTAATTGTTGTCGAAGGTATTTCCGTTGGGGTTCGGAATGTCCTTGATCGTGTGTACGACCGTGTTGGTCCGCGTGTCGATCACGGCCAAGCCGTCGTCCTTGAGCGAGACATAGACCATGTCGTTCGTCGAGTCGTAGGTGACGATGTCGCCGTGTCCGTTCACGGTCGGGAGATAGATCGTGGCGACTTTTTCGTAGTGCAACTCGCTCGCCAGCGCCGGCGCCCCCACTAGCCCAGCGGACGCCAAAAGCGCCACCACCAGTCCTATACTACGCATTGTTTCCTCCTAGATTCTTCGTGTTGCGCCATGTCCTCGTCGGCGTGGTCCGATCA
>Ga0187803_10000140_pt1 | contig 30349 bp, 33 predicted proteins | sample NC_wetland_sal_i_2_FD_132425 | JGI IMG/M metagenome (GOLD analysis project Ga0187803, IMG submission 132425) | Wetland sediment microbial communities from Neuse River Estuary, North Carolina, USA - Control_3 | ecosystem: Environmental > Aquatic > Freshwater > Wetlands > Sediment | place: USA...
AATGAGGTCAAGGCGGGTGCGGACGCAGCAGGGAACATATGCATACGCAACCCGTGGCCTGGGATAATGCAGACTATCTGGGGAGACCCGGAGAGGTTCGTCAAGAACTACTATGAGAAGTACTGCAAGGACAAGAACAGCAAGGACTGGAGGGACTGGCCCTACCTTTCGGGAGATGGCGCGGTGGAAAGCGCAGACGGCTACTTCAGAATTCTGGGCAGGATAGACGACGTCATCAAGGTGGCGGGGCACAGGCTCGGGACCAAGGAGCTGGAGAACGCAGCTCTTACCACTCCGGAAGTGGGAGAAGCCGCAGCGGTCGCAGTGGTGGATGAACTCAGGGGGCACGTCCCTCTAATCTTCGTCTCGCTGAAGCCGGGGTTCGAGCCGAGCCAGGAGCTCGCTGAAAGGATCAAGGCAAACGTCGCGAAGCAACTCGGGCCAATCGCAAGACCAAGGAGCGTGTACATCGTGTCCGACCTTCCCAAGACCAGGTCCGGAAAAATAATGCGCAGAATCCTGGTCTCCATTTCGGAAAAGAGGGACTACGGAGACGCCTCGACGCTTGCCAACCCCGAAGTGGTGGAGAAGATCAAGCAGCTGGTCGAAGGGCACTCGAGCTGAAAACGCGGCGCAAGCCGGGGCCTAGGTCCTCGAAAATATGGGCAGGACTGTCCTGCCATACACTTCGTTTAGCACCTCTGCGATCGAAGCGTACATGGCACTGAGTCCGCAAATTACTCCCTCGTAGCCCGCGAACGTCAGGATAGATGAGTTGTTGAAGGCGTTCCCTGCGGCTAGAAGGAAGAACAGGATAAAAAGCGAACCGAATACGAACATCAGGGCGCCGTTGAGGCGGAGAGTGCCTACGAACATCAGGAGTGTGAAGACCCCCCAAAGGAAGAGGTATGCGGCGAGGGAGGCGGATGTGAATGTCGCCAGCCCCATGGCGCCGAAGAGCACGATGAAAGCGAACGACTCCCAGAAGAGTCCGTAGGACAGGAAGGCGGTCATTCCAAAGGTGTTCCCCTTCCTGAACTCGAGCGCTCCAGCCACAATCTGAGCCAGGCCTCCATAGAACAGGCCCATCGTAATGATGGGTGAGCCCAGGGGATAGGCGTTGGCGTTAGCGAGGTTGAGCAAAACCGTCGTCATCCCGAATGCCATTAACCCCAGAGGGGCTGGGTTCGCTAGGATAGTTTCCGCCTTGACAGCCATCATTTTCGAAGCGGGCTCGGACCGATAATAAGGAGATTCCCGAATATGTTTGGAGCTGACATTGTGTCGCAGGCTTTAAGAATAGTCCTCTGGGCTCGGGTCGAACCGTGCGGGGCGAGTTGCGGAGCGGGATGAGCTCTGCTGGTGCCGCCATTGTAATCATGATTATCGCACTGGCAACCATGGCAGTCGTCTACGTCTCTTCCAACCAGTCCACTTCGGACCAGCTAAACACCCAGAGCCAGCAGATAGCCACGCTGAAGTCGGAGCTACAGCAGCTGTCGACCAAATTCTCCCTCGGCCAGGGGATTTCAGGAGCGAACCTCACGCTGCCCGTGATGAATCAGCCTCCGAGCATCAGGACAATCCGGGAGACCTGGTATCTGTCACCTTCCGCCCACCAGGACCGGTTCGACCCAACGTTCATAATCGTCAACCAGGGCGACACCGTCCGGCTGACGCTGATCGACAACGACACAGTCGCCCACGACTTCGTGATAGGGCCCCCGTACAACATCAACGTCAACGCGACAGTGCCGGGATTAATCAATGACCTGACGGGGCAGAAGTTCACGACGCCTTCGAGGAACAACTCTCCGGGGGTGGTCGTGACAGGGACCAGAGGCAACGTGTCCGCATCCCTCACATTCGTGGCGGGCACACCGGGAATCTTTGAGTTCGTGTGCACCTATCACGCGCAGGTTGGAATGATAGGTTACCTAGTGGTCCTCCCCAACGCCGCCTTCAAGGCGACGACGACCGCCACGGCGACGGTGACAACCACCGCCCCTGCCGGGACCTCCGTGAATGTGAGCATTGCTTCAGGTCAGACTTCATTTCCCAGGAAGGGCTTCACCCCGGACAACATCACCGTCAGGTTAGGAGTAAACAACACCGTCATCTGGACCAATGACGACGCATCAATTCACACCGTCACTTCGACCACCGTGCCATCAGGCACGACCCCCTTCGACTCCGGGTACCTCAATACAGGAGACTCGTTCGTGTACACTTTCACTACGCCCGGGGTGTACGTGTATCACTGCCAGCTGCACCCCTGGATGACTGGAACCGTCACTGTGAAGTCGGCCTAGCGCAGCGCTTCGGCCTGAATCAGCTCAGATAGCTTCTGGAAGTATAGGCGCGTAGCCATCGGCATCCCGTCCAAGTTTCTGTCTATGGCTTCGATGACGTACTTGATGGCGCGCCTGGAGCTCTTGAATTCGAACTTCATGGGGAGAATCGGGTCCTGGATGACATCTATGGAGTCCACCAGGTGGCTCGGCGCCTCGGCCCTCGCGTCGCTGGCGATCCTCTGGTACCACCCTGCCAGCACGCCTGGGTCAAGCCCGAGTTTCAGGTCCTCTATCTCCTGCAGCAGCTTGTTGAGTACAAGCATCTCTTCGTTTGCCATTGGCCCTGCATCCGCGTAACCGCGCGCGGTCAGTTTAAGGCAAAGTGTGAAAAGTTGTTGCTGCCAGAGTCTAGCTGCAGCGCATTTCGAAGATTTCAGTCTTCTCGTACTCGGCCTCCCACAGGTGGGTGCTGTTCCTCCCCCTGCGGACGGCGAGGAGCGTGTACCCCTCGGGTGCCTCCCTGTAGGCCCGCTCAAGGATCGAGGGGGCTGGCTCCGACTCCTCGTCGAAACTCTGGATGATGTGCTGCCTGAACTTTTCCACCTCTTTCATGTAATCAGCCAGGCAGAGCGTCCTCCCCTGGAGCTTGGACGAGGTGATTAGCTTGACCTCGTTCCCGCACGCTTCACACTTCACGCGGCCCATGCCGTCGCTCAGGCAGACCCTCCCAATACCCACCACCATCGGGAATGTCCCGGGCTGGCTTTCGACCGCCCCGCACATGACGCATTTGGCGAGCCCCCTGGATGACGAATGCTGCAATCGGCTCCAAACGTGCTGTCAACCAATTTAAGGTTGCCCCGCCAGTAGTCGGCTTCCATGAGAGTCGAGGCCGTCGAGGCTTTCCCCATTCGAATCAAGATCAAAGAGACCCTGAGGGGAGGGACGTTCGCATACACTCACTATCAGACGGTCATCGTCCGGGCGGTGGCCGACGGCGTGGAAGGGTGGGGGGAGGCTATGACTCGCTTCGACCCGGACGCGACGGCGCTGCTCGTCAGGTACATGTCAAAGACGATTGTGGGTCAAGAATACAGCGGCGTCAAGGACGCCTGGGAGAACGCGTGGCGCGAGCTGCGAATCAGGGGGCACACCCGGGGCACGGACGTAGAAGCCCTGAGCGGGATAGAGATAGCGCTCTATGATTGCGCCGGGAGACTTCTGAAGAAGCCTCTGGGCGCCCTCTTCTCCAGAAGCCCCGCGGCCAGAGTCCCTGTTTTTGCTGGATCTCTCTTCTCCTCCAGGGGCCCGCTCGAAAACCAGGTGGATGAAGCGAAGTCCCAGGGGCTTGGGGGGGCGAAGGTGAAGATCGGCTTCGGCATCAGGGAGGACGTAAAGACGCTCGCCAAAGTCAGAAGCGCGTGGCCTGACGGTATGCTTGTGGCAGATGCAAACGGCGCCTACGACTCGCGCACGGCCGCGAGGGCGTGCAACGCATTTTCGGACCTCGGCTTGGCCTGGTTCGAGGAACCCGTGCTGTCGGACGACTTCGATGGCTACGTGGCGCTGAAACGATCCAGGGTGAGGATAGGGGCGGGCGAAAGTTGGTTCGCCGGTGACTTCCTGAGGCCAATAAAGGAGAAACTCGTGGGCGTGATCGAGCCCAGCGTCAGCCGGTGCGGCGGCCTGGGGATGCAGGTTGAGGTGGCGAGACGCGCCGCAAGGGAAGGAATCGGATTTTCCCCCATGACAGGATTGAATTCGGTCGTCTCCCTCGCAGCTTCTCTGCACGCTGCCTCCGTGTGCCCTTCGGTGGGCGTCGAATACAACCCCTTCCAGAACCCCCTCCAGACAGAGCTCGCCACGGGCCTGCAGAAACCCTCCAGGGGGAGTCTAGAGACACCCAGGGGAGATGGCCTGGGAATCTCCGTGGACATGAGATTCGTCAGAGCCCATGCCAGGTAGCAGCAGGATTCGGCTTCAGAGGAGAGAGACTATCTCATCGACGTTCGACAGCTTCGCCAGGATCTTGCGGCCACCTGCGTCCTGGTCGATGCCGCTCGTCACCAGGATGGCATCTATGCCTGCGCGAGAAGCGCCTGCGATATCGGTGTCGGCCTGATCTCCAATCATGACCGTCTCTTCCGCGCTGCACTCCGCCCGCTTGAGAGCTATCCTGAACATCAGAGGGGATGGCTTGCCGATCACTGTCGCTCGCTTCCCGCTGGCGTACTCGATCGCTTTCACAAGTGGACCCGTAGCCATGGCAGGACCGGTCTTGAACATGTACAGGCGGGAGCTGTGAGTCGCGACCAAGCCGGCTCCGTTCCTTGCGACCCTGGCGGCATGGTCGAGCTTGTCGTAGGTGATCTTCCTGTCAAGGCCGATGACGACGAAATCTGCCGACTCGCCTTCGGTCCGGGTATGCCCGTGCCTACGCATCTCCGACTCGAGCCCCTTCTCGCCAATGAGATAATAGGAAACCTCTCCGTGCTTCTCCTTGAGGTACTCCGCCGTCAGGAGGCCGCTCGTCAGGACCTCCTCCTTCTTCACCGGGATGCCGAACTCGACGAGCCTGGAATGGACTGTGGCTGACGAATCCGTAGAGTTGTTCGTAAGAATGTAGAGCTTGCGCCCGCTCGCCTTGAGGGCCTCGATTGTCCTGGTCCCGCCTATCTTCACCCTGCTCTCCTTGCCTTTGTAGAAGACACCGTCGAGGTCGAAGAGGAAAAGCCTCTTCCTCCGAAGAAGCCTGCTCAAGCCCAAGTCACTTCCCCCCTGTCCGCGTCGACGGTGACGGCGGCGCCCGTCCCTACGCTCGCGTAGGCTGTCCTGGGCACACCGGAGACCACGGGGACGTCCTTCCCGTAGATTTCCTTGGCCATGACACTTCCTATTACGGCCGAGAGGTCTACCCCCTCCGTAACAATAGCGGCAGGGTAATTCCCGAGTCTGACGGTCTCGAGAAACCAGGAGGACGCCGTTGTCGATCCCTTGCCGAAGGGGTAGAACAGGATCTTCCCCCTGACGTTCATCCCCTTCATGTCGCTCCTGACGTCGGTGACGTCGCCAGTGGAGGGGTCCACTCCGTGTGCGAATGTGAATGCCTTCTGGGAGACAAGCGCCTCGCCCCGGGCACTCCCCCTGATGAGACCCCTACCACGGAGTACCTTCGGTTTCAACCCGTCACCTCCTCTATGATCTTCTTCTGCGGGGCGTACCTCATCTTGATCTCCCCTTCCGAGGAGACTATCTCCGCAAGTTTCGCCGAGTTCGTCATCACAGTGTTGAACCCGAGCCGTTTGAGCGGGGATATTTCTGCGTCCGTGCTGTGCGAGATTTTCGCCCCGGCACGCTCAATGGCGGCGGAAATCCCAGCCCTCCCGGCCATGTCGTAGGCCTGGGAAGACGTGTAGGCGTACATCTTCACACCTTTCTCCAACGTCCTGCCTTCGAGCATCCTTGCGAGCTCCCCCAGCTCGTTGATCGAGAGGTGGGGGACCCCGAAGGCGACAAGGTCGGGCTTCTCCGACGTCTGGTTCAGGTCGGATTCCACGTCTTCCAGATCGGCCCTCGTAATCTCGATCTCTTCCACTCCTCCATTCGTTGCCTCGCTGAGCGCGTCTGAACCCGGCGTGATGCCAGGGAAGTGAATCATCATCACAGGTCCCGCCGCTGCTGCGGCAGCGCCGAGATGCTTGATCTGGTCTGAGGTCACAGAAGCGGGGAGACCGAGCAGGGCGGGGACCCTGGCGCCGGAATTTCTTCCGATGAAGAATCCGACAGAGCGGTAGTCAAGGTCACTGAGCTCCTTGAAACCGAGCCTGAAAGCGACAGTTGCCCGGCGGTTTTCGTCCAGCAGCATGCCGAAGCGTGGGGTCATCCCGAGCACGGCGCACGCCACATCCATCCCTGCAGTAATCTTGTTCGACCTGCATCCGAGGACAGAGTTGGCAAAGACTACGGCGCTCGACTCCGCCCAGGCTACCGTCTCTCCCTGCTTGGGGAAGTTGCACACCTGGTACTGCACGCAGGTCCAGCACCTCATCCCCCCCATCCGGGCGTAGGCGTCGCAAAGCCTGAACTGCTGCCGGGCATACTCTTCAGGAATCCCGAAACTCCTCCAGTTCTGGAGGTCGATGCTCGCCGGGTCAACGGAGGTGGGAACAGCAAACTTCCCCCCTGAATCTGAGAACCTCTCGAGGACATCCACGCCGGCGTCGTGAAGGCTGCTGTAGTGCGCGAGGACATGGGCGGACTTGATCGGGACCAGCGCGTCGGCCCCAACTGCATCCCCGACCTTGGAGACGATCTCTAGCGCGAACTGCTTCGCCTCCCCCATTTCGCCGCGGAGCATTTTCTCCTGAAATGAGTCGAGATGCAACTGTCCGATTCGCCACCAGAATCGGTTAAAAAGCCATTTCACGCTCTAGACGTGTTGAATTTCTCCTACTTCCTTCCCACGAAGCTCTCCTTCGGCTTTGGGGTGGTCGAGAGCGTAGGCGCGGAGGCAAAGGGACTATTCGCTTCGCGGGCCCTCGTAGTGACAGACAAGGTGATGGTCAAGACTGGGATAGCGCAGAAGGTCACCGACAGGCTAGGCGATTTGAGGTTCGACATCTTCGACGACGTCGAGGCCGAGCCGAGGATCGAAGTGGCCCAGTCAGTCGCGGACAGGGTAAGGTCAGCCCCCTACGATATCGTAGTGGGGGTCGGGGGCGGGAGCTCAATGGACATGGCAAAAGTGGCAGCCGGGTTCGCCTCGAACCCCGGGCCCGCTGTGTCCTTCGTGGGGAACGGCCTGTTCGCCAAGAGGCCAGTTCCGTCGATAATGATCCCTACGACGGCAGGGACCGGTGCCGAACTGACCGTCACCTCCATGGTGACTGTCGAGGGACACAAGCAATGGATCAACAGCCCTCTCCTTTTGCCTTCGGTCGCCCTTGTGGACCCCGAGCTGACGATGAGCATGCCGCCGGGGGTCACGGCAGCCACCGGAATGGACGCCCTCAGCCACAATACAGAGGCGTACCTGTCCAACTTGGCAAGCCCAATAACCGATTCCGCTGCCCTCGAAGGGATCAGGCTGATCGTTCAGAACCTTCAGAAAGCGTTCGATGTCGGAAGCGACAGGTCCGCCAGAGAGGCGATGAGCCTGGGCGCGCTCATGGGAGGGATCGCGCTTCAGGCGAAGATGGTTTACGGCCACTCTGTAGGGTACACGATTGCTACGAGGTTCAAGCTTCCCCACGGGGTGTCTTGCGGCCTCCCGCTCCCGTACATAGTCTCGAACTACGCAGTGGCCTGCGGCCCGAAGGTAAAGAAGCTGGCAGAAGCCTACGGGGTGGGCTCGGAAGGAGAACCCGCGGCGCTGGGGAAGCCAATCGCTGAGAGGGCCAGGGCCCTGGCCGCGAGCATAGGGATTCCCACTTCCTTGAAGGAGGTCGGGGTCGCCGAATCTGACCTGGGAGCCCTCGCGGAGGAGTGCCTGACGATGTATCCTAGACCGAACAGCCCGCTGATATTCGATAAGAAGAGCATGACCCAGCTATACAGACGCATGTGGGAAGGGAATCTCGAGGCCTAGCGAGAAATTTTATACACATGCGCGAAGGGTTGGACACCGATTCATCATGAAAATGCTCATTCAGGGCCAGCTTGCCGATGCTGAAGGTGCAGCCACCTTCAACGTGTCCAACCCAGCCACCGGAGAAGTTGTCGACTCAGTGCCGAAGGGGACCAGGGAGGACGCCAAGAGGGCCATAGATTCGGCAGTCGATGCCTTCAGGGTGTGGTCAGAGAAGCCTGCGATAGAACGTTCCAGGACACTTCTGAAGATCGCCGAGGCCGTCAGGGCCAACGTCGAAGAACTTGCGACCAGCCTCACCCTGGAGCAGGGGAAGCCCCTAGGGGAGTCGAGGAGCGAGATCAATTCGTTCGCAAACACGTGTGAGTATTATGCCGGGGTGATAGGCAGTCAGAGGGGTGCCCATACCCCGTTCTCGACCGGGGAAGGTTTCTTCATCGTCACGAAGCGCCCGATCGGGGTCGTGGGAGCGATTCTGCCCTGGAACTTTCCGGTCTCCCTGATGGGGTGGAAGGTGGCCCCGGGACTTGCCGCGGGGAACACTTTCGTCGTAAAGCCGGCGAGCACCACGCCGCTAACTGACATCAAGGTGGCAAATCTGATGTTCAAGGCGGGCCTCCCCCCCGGCGCCGTCAATGTGGTCACAGGTCCCGGTCGAGTCGTCGGGGAGGAGCTCCTTGACAACCCGAAGGTATCGAAGATCGCTTTCACCGGCGAGACAGCGACGGGCAGGAGGATCATGGAGGGCTCGGCGAAGTACATCAAGAGGCTGACGCTAGAACTCGGGGGATCGGACCCCATGATAGTTTGCGACGACGCGGACTTGCAACTGGCGGTAGAGGGCGCCGCGTGGGGGAGGTTCAGGAACTGCGGCCAGTCGTGTACCTCCGTAAAGCGGCTCTTTCTCTTCGAGTCCATAGCTGACGGGTTCATCAGAGCGTTCGCCGAGAAGGTAAAGACAATCAGGGTCGGAAACGGCCTGGACAGGGGGACCCACATGGGCCCTGTTCACACAGAGGAACAGCGCAAGAAGGTGGAATCGATGGTGGAGGACGCCGAGGGCAGAGGCGCGAAGGAGATTGTCAAGGGAGGAAGGCCTACCGAGAAGGAGCTGGCCAGGGGGAACTTCTTCGTCCCCACGGTCCTCGGCAACGTGGACTACGACTCTACAATCGCGAGGGAGGAGTGCTTCGGCCCCGCGCTCCCGATTTTCGTGGTGAAGGACCTTGAGGAGGCCATCGAGAGGGCCAACGACACGCCGTACGGCCTTGGCTCGTCTGTCTGGACCAATAACGTGGAGAGGGCTTATCACGCTGCGGAGCGGATTCAGGCAGGTACGACCTGGGTCAACTCGCCCCCCATAGCGAGGGCCGAGGTCCCCTTCGGTGGGTTCAAGCAGAGCGGGTTCGGGAGAGAGCTCGGCATCGAGGGCCTTGACCACTACTACGAGACAAAGAGCATCCAGGTGCTCGAGTACGGCAAGGGAAAGAAATGGGCTTTCCCCATAAACTAGAACACCCAGTCCGTACTGCTGCAGCTCAGCCGGGAGTGCCGCTGCCGTTCGGCTCGGCGTCTCTCTGGTAGTATTTTGCCCAGGCGTTGTTCAATGGGAAGGCGAACCTCTTCCCCATGATCTTCTCCAGCCATATCGGAACCATGAACCCCCGGTTCACGTCGAAATATCTGTAGTACTTCTCATCTCCCGTCTCGCTCCTTGCGAGTACCTGCCTGGCGGCGAAGTCCCCGCAGAACGTTGCCCACGGAAGACCTACGCATCCCAGTACTCGGTGGACCCACCGGGAATGCGGCTCGCGCAACACTGTGGGAAGGAGGTCCCTTGTCATGTCTATCCTCCCCGACCAGTACTGAATGAACTTCACCGAGTCCAACTCCGGGAACATCTTTCTGAACCCCCCGACCACCCGGTCGATCACGCCCGACGTTGTCGAATCGTTCCTTGCGTACGTCGTCAAGAGGCTCCCCCCTCCGAGAAGGAGCCTCTTGGCCCCAGTCAGCCTATAGTAGGAGTAGATCAGGTCCGAGTCCCAGCACTGGAAGGGCTCCTGGGGGAACATCGATTCTTGCTCTCTTGGGCTCAGGGGCTCCGTGATGGACAGGAAAGTCTGTTCATGGTAGACGTTGGAAGAGTAGGGGCTGAGCTCGGGGCCCAGCTTGTCTGCGCAGAAAATCACCTCATCCGCCGTGACCGAACCCATGTGGGTTCGAGCGGTGTGCCCCGAAAAAGAGACCACTGCCGAAGATTCGAAGATTGAGACTCCCCCGTCGATGAGCATCCCCTTGACTCCCTGGGCGTATCTCAGCGCGTCGACTCCGTAGGTGTCCCTGTACCGCACGGCGGCAGAGTACCCTTTCGATCCTATGACTGAAGCGAGCTCGTTCCCTGAGTAGACCCTGGACTCGTACCCGAGGCGCCTCCTCGAAGCGTCCTCTTCCCGGACAGCCTTGATGCCGCCTCTCTCCTTACCCAGGAACAGGCTGTCCTGCTTCTGTAGGTCGCACTCGATACCCCCCGACCTAATCAGCGAGAGCATTAGGTCGATGCCCCGGACCGGTACCTCCCAGAGGTCCTTGGCGCCAGGCGCCCCGAATCGCCGGATTAGTTGCGAGAGCTCCAGTTCGCTGTCAGGGGTCAGGAACCCGGCGCTCCTGCCCGTCGAGCTCCCTCCGCAGATACTCTTCTCCAATAACACCACCTTCTTCCCGCTCCCGACGAGCCGCGAAGCCGCGGCGAGTCCTGCAGCGCCCCCTCCGACTACCAGGACGTCGCAGTTGAGGTCATCCCTGAGAGGAGGCTGTATCGGCCTCTTGGTTCCGATGAGTGTCGTGAACCACCAGTTCTGAAGAATCAGGGGCTACTTCTCCTCCTTCTCATCGGGGTCAGGGTCGCTCCGGGCCGGCAAGCCAAGATGCGACGGAGAGGTGCATATCGCGCATGTTCTCTTCTCTGAACCAGATGACCCGGGCGCGGAACGTGTCCTCCCTCGAGGAGACCTCCACGGGCTTGCGCTCGTCTGCTGGGTCCCTGAAGGGAGGAACACAGCCTGCAATGAACGCTCCTGCGACTCCGATTCCGGCGGCCATGGCGCCTACGGGGAATATCCTCCTGTTCGCTGTTGGGAAGTCACCTAGCCTGTCTATTGCCGTACGAACGCTCGTTAGTCTTTGCCTCCAGGATGAGCGCGACACTTTCCGACGGTTACTATTTACAACTAACTGTGTACCTATTTCAGAACTAGATGAAAATTCTATAAAGCAAGTGGGATAACTTGGAAACTTGGAAGATCTAGCCGCGACACTCCCTGAATGGCGGCTCGAGGATGGACGACTACCGCAAAGGCAGGGCTGTGATGTTGACCATCCAGTGCACACCGAATTTGTCGGTCAGCTGGCCGTAGGTGTCTCCCCAGAACTGCTTCGCAAGGGGCATGTCGATTCGACCGCCGCTGGCCAGGCCGTTGAAGATCTTCGTTAGTCCGGCGCTGTCGTCGCCGCTTATGCTCATGTGGACGTTGTCACCAAACTTGGCCTGGCGGCTGGGCATGGCGTCGCTCGCCATGAACGTCAGCCCCTCCTTCTTCAACACCGCGTGAATGATAAGGTCCTTCTCCTCTGGCTTCTGCGCCATGTTCGATTCGCCAAAGGTCTGCATCGTCAGCTCTCCACCGAGAATTGAGTGGTAGAACTTCATCGCTTCTCCGGCCTTCCCGTTGAACGTCAGGTACGGAGTGAGAACTGGGTCCACTGGGAAAAGTTGAACTCTGGTCTATTTAAGACGATACGTTCGCATTGCTTCGAAAGGCTGAAGCCCGTCAGGACCTTTGACGCCGGGCAACGTCTAAATACACTCACCCGGCGTCGGTGAAAGAAAATGGCCCAGTTCGCCAGAATAAAGCTCACGAGCACAAATCTTCCAGAGTTGGAAAGGGTGGCCAACGACATCAGGGAGATAGCCGACAAAACGGGCGTCAAGGTCCGTGGACCCCAGCCTCTTCCTACCAAGAAGCTGAAGATTACAACGAGGAAGGCGCCGACGGGGGAGGGGAGCCACACCTTCGACCACTGGCAACTCAGGGTCCACAGGAGGATACTGGACGTTCAGCCTGATGACAGAACAATGAGGCAGATTACGAAGCTCAGGATACCCGAAGACGTGAAGGTAGAGCTGATTCTTACTTCCTAGGCTCCTGATTTAACCCAGTCGATTGTCCTCAGCAATCCCTGCTCGAGCGAAAGCTCCGGGGCGTACCCCAGAAGGGACTGGGCCTTCTTGATCGAGGGGTAGCTGATTTGCGGGTCTTTCTCGAGCTCGCTCCTCGGCGGAAGAAGGGTGAGCTCCGAACTCGACCGCGTGAGCTTCTTGACAGTCTCCGCGAGCTCCCGAATCGACACCGGTCCTTCTCCCCCGAAATTGAAGGCCTGCCCTACCGCCTTGTCGTCGGTGAGTATCGACAGGACCAACCTGGCGTAGTTGACCGCGTGAGTGGGGGACGTTATGTCCTTCCCGCCGTTGAAGAGATTGAGCGGCTCGTTCTTGAGACACGCCCGAATGAACCGTAGGGTCGCCCGGGTCGGCTGGTCGTGCTCCCCGAAGAGGAGCCAGCTCCTTGTGATGGAAACCGGGAGCCCCTTGGACCTGTAGAACCCCATGGCCAAGTTCTCGCAGATTACCTTGGAGTAGTCGTAGGGGACGCGTGGGTCGAAGGGGGATTCCTCCGTGACCGGGTTGGACTTCGGCGCACCGAACACGTTGGCGCTCGAGGCGCATATGAACCTGGACACGTTCTTCCTCCGGGCCAGCTCGAGCATGTTCAGAGTGCCGCAGCAGTTGACCTCGAAGCAGAGGCGGGGATCCTCAATGGTCTTCTTGATCTCGGTAATGGCCGCTAGGTGGATTATGGCGTCGAAATCCTGCGATGCCAGGGTGCCGAAGACGAAGTCCCTGTCCAGCAGGTCTCCCGAGACTTCCCACCCGGAAAGGTCCGTTGGCAGCGTGTCCCCCCCCTTTTGCTGCATGTAAGAGACGAGGTGCCGACCTACCATCCCAGACGCCCCCGTGATGAGGACCCTCAACGCTTCGACCGGCCGATTCTGATTCTATTTAAGGAGAGGAGACGATTCCTGACTTCCTCGACATTTCGACGACCAGGGCAGGGTCGACAACTCCGTATCCCATTGAATCGCTCCCGTCAGCCATCGTGATAGGGAGCCTCGAGACATAATATGGAACTTCGTAATCCCCCGATTTCTCAGCCTCTGCCCTGAAAAGGACGTTCCAGGCCGCGTCCTTTAGCTCAAAGCAGGTGACAGACGTTACCTTCCGCTCGCCGAATCCGCCTCCCCTACCTCCCGCCGCCAGTGAACCTTCGCCTATCCGAAGCACGAAGATTCTGTTGTCCCCTGAGCTGGCTCTCAGGTCAACGTCCTTTTGTGCGATGACTATCGCCCTGGAGACACCGGTGAGCTCGGAGACAAGCTCCTCGAGCGCGTCCATCTCGAAGCCACCAGGCCTTGGAGGTATAAATCCGAGCGCTCACTCGGACTTCCTTCCGTGCTTCAGGTATTCAGTGAGCAGTATCACGGCGTCTGGGGTCATTGAGTCGTCGTCAAGCATGAGGCGGAGCTGCGGCCCATCAACCTCCTTCACCCCTTCGAGCTCGGTTGTGTCAATCCTGCATGGCAAGTCGGTTCGCGCGACGTAGAATGCCACCCACTCTCGCTCCGTGAACCCTGCTGAATGAATGGGCGGAAGGAGGACCTTCTTGAATATCGCCAAATTCGCCTTCACCCCCAGTTCTTCCTCCAGTTCGCGGACGGCCGCGGCGTCGTAGGTCTCCCCCTTCTTGACATGCCCGGTGCACGAGAGGGTCCAGAGACCCGGCTGCCAGAGGTCATGCCTGCTTCGTTGCTGGAGGACGAATTCGCCCGTGCTCCGAATCACGAGCACAGCCACGGCGCGATGAAGCAAGCCTCGACTCAGACACTCGCCAAGATTGGAAGAGCCGGTAACCACGTCGTGCTCGTTCACGAGGTCGACCTTTTCTCCGGCTGGCAGTTGCTTATCTCACCCTCGCGGTGCGGTACACGAGTCGGCACGGGCCGATTTGAGATGCTCTTTTCTCCCGATGCATGGCAGACTAGCTTTATTGTTTCGGAGCGGTCAGGAAGCTGTGGCTGCGGGAGTCCCTCCCCCCGCGGGCGTCGGAGTCGTCGCCGCCTTGAACATCTTGGGCGTCCTCCCGAGGTACACGTTGACGAGAATCAGGACGACAATCGCAGCAAGTACGAGAGCAATGGTGTAGTTGAACGGGATGAAATCGAACAAAGAAAGTGCCGCTATAACAACTCCCCATCCCATGTAATAGCTCCTGTCCTTGATGTCGAAGATCACAAACGCGGCGACCAGGGTCCAGAGGCCGGAGAGAAGCAGAATCATGGAAATCATCCCAGCAAAATTGACAACGCCGACGAGCCACACTGCCACAGAGAGGAGGATTGCCACGATGATCCCGACACCCCACCCTTGCTTCAATCTGCGAACACCTGCGTCGGCCAGGTCTGGGGGCGATATTAAGGAGTCCCCGGCGGTCATTCGTGGACGGGCGGGAGAGAGTACGGGCCGAACTTCGACTCGAAGGCGTTGGCGAGCCGAAGGACCCCGACCTCGTCGAACAGCTTGCCAGCCACCTGGACACCCACGGGGAGACCGCTCACCAGACCGGATGGAATAGTGATTGTGGGGAATCCTACATAGTTGAAGGGGAGGGTCAGCCTGTTGAGGGCCGAATACACGCTAATTTCCTTGCCTTCAATGGTGGCGGTTGTCTGCCCGATCTTGGGCGCCGGGATGCTCGTCACCGGGGCTATCAGGAAGTCTACCTTCCTCATCGCTTCGGAGAATCGCTCTATGACGGCCGGGCGAGCGTTCAGGGCGTTGACGTAGTCCACCGCGAGGACACCCCTGCCAAGCTCCATGAGCTTCCTTACGTCCTCACCGTAGAGCTCGGGAAAGCTTTCGAGCCACTTCTGGTGGAAGGCGGTCGCCTCCGAGCGCCGGATCACGAGCCATTTGTCGTAGACGTCCTGAATCCCCTCGATGTCGACGGCCTCGATGGAGCATCCGACCTGCCCGAGCTTTGAAGCGAAGGCTGAGAAGTTCTCCTCCAATCTGGGGTCGATGTAGTCGTGGAAGTACCGGCGAACAATGCCGACTCTCGCCCCCGAGAAGGGAGCTGAAAGTGAGCCCACGTAGTCAGGGACTGGTTCGTTGGTGGTGGTGATGTCCCCCTCAACGTGCCAGGAGAGGGCCTGCAGAAGGGCCCCGGTGTCCCAGGCATTCAAGGCAAGGACGCCCACGGTGTCAAGGGACGCTGCGAGGGGGACGACACCGATCCGGCTCACCCTGCCGTAGGTCGGCTTCAACCCGACTACGCCGCAGAGGGCCGCAGGGATCCGCACGGACCCTGCTGTGTCCGTCCCGATGGCGCCCGCAGCCATACCCGTGGCCACAGCGACTGCCGACCCGCCGCTCGACCCTCCTGCAACACGTGTAAGGTCCCAGGGGTTCTTCACAGCCCCGTAGTGAGGGTTGTTGCTCGTGACTCCCGCGGCAAACTCGTGAAGATTCGTAGTCCCGACCAGAACCGCGCCCGCCCTCCTAAGGGCCCTTACGGCGGTCGAATCGTAGGAGGCCACGTTGTTTGCAAGTATCTTTGAGCCGGCGGTACACCGTACCCCCTCGATGTAGAAGACGTCCTTCACGGCCACTGGCACGCCGTCCAGGGGGCCGAGAGGGGAGCCGGCCTTGTACCTTCGCTCTGACTCATCTGCGCCCCTGAGCGCCGAGTCCCCCAGGACTGTGATGAAGGAGTTGAGCTCGACGCCGAGCTTTTCGATTCTAGCGAGGCACGCCTTCGTCACAGCGACGGGACTGGCGGCCCCAGAGCGAAACGCCTCCCCCAGTGAGCGGACGGTGCGGGGGTTTGTGGCCTTGGTCTTGTCCGGTTTCAAAGAACCTGCCAGCCTATTGCCACCGGTAGAATGCGGGGTGCCCCGGCTTGACAGCGACGAACTGCCCTGTCATGGTGGCGGTTACTGTTCCGTCCACCTTGAGCTCCCCTGAGACGCTCACCTTGTCTCCGTCGATCTTGGTTGCCCAGGCGCTGAGCTGCCATTTCTTGTCGATGGGGGAGGGCTTCAGGAACTTGACAGTGTATTCCGAGGTGACTGTCCCGGGGGGCGTCTCGAGGCGCCTCGCCATCATTAGAGCATAGGCCGCCGCCCAGTTGCCGTTGCAGTCCATCAAGACTGAGATGATACCGCCGTTCCCGAAGTTCCCAAAGGCTATGTGGTGCGGCTTTGGCTTCCAATCGGCCACCACGGCGTTCCCGATCGGGACGCTCTTCAACTTGAGACCGCGGCCGTTCTTCGGGCCGCAGCCGAAGCACTCTCCGTTGGGAGCGTACCTGTCCTGGAGGTTATCAACCATGGAGCTCACACAACTCGCTCGCGCCTTCGTCTGCTAAAACGACGGAAAAGGTCTCCTTTCTGAAAGATGCTTTGTCGACCCCAGCTCTGTATTCCGTAAGGATATTATCAAGGACTACTTCGCCTGGCTGGTCATGTCAGACCCGGCCGAAGGTGAGCTGTCTCAGCTTGAAATTGGAAACAGTGCGGAAGGGCCATTCGTTGTCGATGCGAACCTCATCGTCACGGGGAGGACCTGCGTGCTGGGGAGCAGCGGCAGCGGCAAAAGCTACACGGTGGGGGTGCTCTGTGAGGAGCTCCTTAGAAACGACGTCCCCTTCGCCATCGTGGACACGGAGGGGGAACATACCGGTCTCAGGGAGAAATTCGAGGCAATCTGGGTGGGGGAGGAAAAAGACAGCGACCTCTCCTGGGACAACCTGGACCTGGAGGACCTCGCCAGGCAGGCACCGGATATCTCACCCCTCATATTGGACGTCTCGGACCTCACGGATCCAAAGGAGAAGGTGGCGACGTTCATCACCGCGTTGTACGAGACGCTCACCCAGAGGAGGACCCCCTACCTGGTGGTCGTCGAGGAGGCGGATAAGTTCGTGCCGCAGTACGGCCAGAGAGTGCCCATATTCGCCGAGGTGGCCAGGAGGGGGAGGAAGAGGGGGATGGGGCTCATGATCTGCTCCCAGCGTCCCTCACTTGTTGACAAGAACGTTCTCAGTCAGTGCGGGAACCAGCTGATCGGGAAGCTGATCATCCAGAACGACCTTCAGTCAGTGGCCCAGTTCTTTCCCGGCAGGGGGCTCCCCAAGGAGCTGACGGCGCTCAAGGCGGGACAATTCTTCGCGATGGGAGGGTTCGCCCATTCGCCATCGCTTGTAACCATCAAGAAGCGGGTGACCACGCCTGGAGGGGTGACGCCCTCGCTCGCCAGAAGAATAGTGAAGAAATACGTGGGCCCGACGAACCAGAAGTTGGTCTCGGTCAAGGAACCGATAGGCGGGAAGACAAAGGCGTCACCTGAGAGAACAGCCCTCGGGCTCCCGCCTTCGGTAAAGGCGGAAGACGTTCCGAAAATGGTCCGGAGGGAGCGAGGATTCGGGATATTCGGTCCCCGTGAGACTGTAACTGGGGTGACCCCCCAGTACAGGACCCTGATCCAGCTCGGTGTAAGGAAGCGGCGGGGTCTGCTCAAGCGGAGATTCGAAACATTGTATGCCTACCTGGACGGTGCGACGGGGAAGGAAATCTCCATCGACAGGGGGCTCGAGGTGGTGTCCGGGTTCGAGAAGCTCCTCGGGCTGACAACCCTCCAGGTTGAGGTCCTGCGGGAGGTGAAGCCGGACAGCGACACGAGCGCCCTCGACGTGGCGAGCACCATCGGCGAGTCGAAGTCCACCGTCACAAGGGTCCTCAACTTCCTCAATGACAGGAGGCTGGTCAGAACAATAGAAGTCAGGAGGAGGAAGCTGTACAGACGCCTCACCGACCTTCCGGGCGAGCCTTCCGAGTTCGTCCCTCTCGAGCTCGAAGAAGTCAGCGTCGAAGCAGGGAGGGTAATCGCGCCCAGGCTGAAGGAGTCAGACGTGAGAGACGTGGTCAAAGGGCTCTGGGAGGGGGCGGACGTTGACAGTTTTGAGACGTTCCTCTACCCCGTCTTCAAGGTCGAGCTCGTCGTCAGGAGGAGGCACAGGCAGGTCCTGATAGACGGGAGAAGCAGCAAGGAGCTTGTTTTCTAGGGCAAAATCCCTGTGCTAACTGACAGAAGCCGCCCGGAGCTACTGAGGCAGTTCCTCTATGATTCTCGTCCCGGAGCTGGTACCAATCCTGTTGGCCCCTGCCTTGACCATCTCCAGGGCTTTCTCGAGTGTCCCTATTCCCCCGGCGGCCTTAACGCCCGTCCTGTTGGTTAGCGTCCTTCGCAGCAGAGCGACGTCGGCGACCGTCGCTCCTCCTGTGCCGAACCCGGTTGACGTCTTGACGAAATTCGCTCCTGCCTGTTCTGCCAGTCGGGCTCCCTTCACCTTCTCTTCGTCGGTGAGGTAGCAGCACTCGAGTATCACCTTCAGGATTGTGTTCGACCTTCCGCAGAAGGCGGCGACCTCGTTGATGTCAGCAAAGTAGTCTCCCGTGTCCCCGGACTTCAGCGCGCCTATGTTGGAGACCATATCAATCTCCCTGGCTCCATCGGCCATGGCCGTCCGTGCTTCCATCAACTTCCCTTCGGTGGTGGTGCAACCGAGCGGGAAGCTCACAACAGAGCAGACGACAGTGTCGCTCCCCGCTAGCTTCCGGGAAGCCTGCTTGACGTGAACGGGGTTCACACAGACGCTCCAGAAGCCGTACCTCCTCGCCTCCTCGCAGAGCGTGTCGATGTCAGCGAAAGTGGCCACGGGCTTGAGAAGCGTGTGGTCTATGATCCGTGCAAACTCGGCCCTCCTATTCAGGTGAGCAGGTGAAAGCAGCTATCCTACCTCCTTCAAAAAAGCGCAATTGAGTGGCCCTCATAAATGGAGGGCACAATTCCCACAGTTGAAAGCGACCGCCGGAGGCGGCCGGGGTTCATCCGTCTCCACCTGGTTTCTCAGGTCTGAGAAGAGCCTCAGGCCTTGAATCGATGCTGGACCACTGGACTGCGAATGAGGGAGAGGGGCGATCTCGAGAAGACACGGGCTCTGGCTGAGCGAGCAGACGGCTCCGCACCTTCGAAGCCCCACATGGGTCCTTCGGCTGACTTCTACGAGGAGTGTATGGCAGGGCGGGTGCGAAAGAAGATGGATAGACCAGAGCTTGCGAGGTAGACCGTTCCCCGGACCGAGAGCCACCCACGTGTAGGCATCGACTGGACCTGCCGGAGGGCGCCCTGACTCAATGGTTTCTCAAAACTGGGAATTGTGACCATGATTTAATATGATGAAGTGGAATTTCCTCCGGGAGATTCGGATGCAACGCCATGCCGGGCCGTTCGCGAGGGACTTCATGGGGAAGGGGGTCGTCACGATCACGCAGGACACGACCGTTGAGAAGGCGATCAGGGTCATGGATGAGCACAACATTGGCAGCGTGGTTGTGCTCGACAGCCTTGGCCCAAGCGGTGTGTTCACCGAGAGGGATCTCCTTAGCAGAGTGCTCGCCAAGGGGAAGGAACCGGCTTCGACGGTCATAGCCGAGGTGGCTTCTCCCAAATTCCCGTCCGTCATGTCGTCGTTGACTCTTGAGGAGACAGCCGAGGCCATGGTGGAGAAGAAGAGCAGGCTCATGGTCTTTGAAGGCGCCGACCTCGTCGGCATGGTTACCCCCACGGACTTGGTGAGGGTCCTCAAGGGGATTGACGCCGACTTCTCGATACTGAAAGTCATCTCGACGCGCCTTGTCACAGTCGCCCCTGAGTCTTCAGTGGACGTCGTCGTCAGGCTCATGGACGAGAAGAAGACGGGGAGCGCCCTCGTAAGCGAGGAGGGCCGGTGGACCGGAATCTTCACGGAGAGAGACCTGCTCAAGCGAATACTTGCTCCGAAGCGCAGCCTTGAAACCTCGGTCAGGGATGTGGCCACGAGCCCGGTGATAACAGCGGAGCCTGGCATATTCGGCCGGGAGGTGGCTGGGATAATGGCAATCCACGGGTTCAAGCGGCTGCCGTTGGCCCTCGAAGGTGAGGGCGTCGGCATCATAACGGCCAGGGACGTCGTTGAAGCCTTTGCCATGGCCAACAAGCCCCGGGCGCCCCGCGTCGACTGGGTTCAGTGGAACTGAGAGTTTAACTCGCTCGGACAGATTCCCTGAGCCGTTTGTTCGACCGGATTAGCGTCGCCAGCCTGTGACCTCCCACCTCGGCGGCCTCGAACCGAACTCTTGCTACAGGCCTGCGGATGCGAATCATTCTTGTCAGGTCTGATGGGGTTCCCAGGACCACTGTGTCGCAAGCCACTCCGTTGATGCTCCGCTCCAGGTCTTTGAGTTGCGCTTCGCTGTAACCCAGGGCAGGTATGACCTTCCCGAGCTTCGGGAACCGCTGGTAAGCCTTCCGTATTGAGCCAACGGCCTTACTTCTCGGGTCGACGAGAACGCCTCTGACCCCCCTCGCTGCGACTGCGCCAGCACCCTCCGAAAGGCCCCCGTGGGTCACCGACGGTCCGTCCTCGACGACCGTCACCCTCTTCCCCCTTACCAGCTCCGGCCTGTCAAGGGTCGCTACAGAGTTGGTCTTGACCATCAGGGCCTTTGGGTTGAGGCTCCGGCAGGAGCGCACCACCTCCTCGATGGCCTTCTTCGAAGCGATGTTCACCTTGTTCACCACTATGGCGTCAGCGAGGCGGACGTTCGTCTCACCCGGGTAGTACCTCGATTGGTCTCCAGGTCTCATGGGGTCGACGACCGTTATGGTCAGGTCGGGGAGGTAGAAGCTGAAGTCGTTGTTCCCTCCGTCCCAGACGACCACGTCCCCCTCCTTCTCTGCCTTCTCCAGTATGGCTCCGTAGTCCACGCCCGCGTATACCACAATTCCGTTGTCAATGTGACCTTCGTACTCCTCTCTCTCCTCTATGGTCGCGTGATACCTGTCAAGGTCTTCGTGGGTCTGGAACCTCTGGACAGTCACAGAAAGGTCTCCGTATGGCATCGGGTGCCTGACAACGACAGGCTTCAAGCCCATCTTCAGAAGGACGCCCACGACCAAGCGGCTTATGGTGCTCTTGCCCGCGCCTGTCCTGTCTGCCACGACCGCAACCACAGGCTTTGATGACCTGAGCATGGTATCCCTGGGGCCGAGGAGGTGGAAGCTCGCCCCCTTCGACTGCGCCAGCGAGGCGAGACTCATCACGTAAGGGCCGGACACGTCGCTGTACGCGAAGTAGACGTCGGTGACATCCTGAGATTCAATCAGCTCGCCAAGCTTCTCCTGGGGATAGATGGGGATGCCTTCAGGGTACAGCCGGCCAGCCACGGAAGCCGGATAGGTCCTGTTCTCAATGTACGGGATCTGGGTGGCAGTAAAGGCCACTACGTGGTACTCGGGGTTGTCCCTGAAGTACACGTTGAAGTCGTGGAAATCCCGTCCGGCGGCGCCAATGATTAGCGCTTTCCTGATCATTCTAGAACACATGCCCGCCCCGCCGTGGGAGCGTATATAATTTCGGAGCCCATTCCTAGCTTTGGGAATAGGCGCGACCCACTGGGGCGGGAGGCGGAGCGCAGGGGAATCGGTAATAATCCGCCGCAGGGTGGCAGTCGGCAGTACATCTTCAGTTGAAAGCCCTCAATGCCGAGCAGCTAACAAAAGTCTACAAGAAGTCCAGGCAGCCGGCGCTCGACTCCCTCGACCTCGAAATAGACTCCGGCCAGATATTCACGATGCTTGGGAGAAACGGCGCCGGAAAGACAACTTTCCTAAGGATAGCTAGCACCCAGCTCATGCCCACGTCTGGCAAAGTTACTGTCCTAGGGCTGGACGCAGTGCGGGAAGCCAAGGAGCTCAGGGAAAGAATCGCAATCACCCCTCAGGAGGCGGAGACGATCTATCCACTCACCCCGCGGGACCATGTTCTCCTCAATCTGAGGATGCGAGGCATGCCGAAGGACGAGGCAAGGAAGAGGGCCCAGGAAGCCCTTGATGACCTTGAATTGGGGGACGTCGCGGACATCAACTCTGACTGGCTTTCCGGAGGCCTCAAGCAGAGGGTGATAGTGGCCATGGCAATCCAGACAGACGCGGAGCTGATATTCCTGGACGAGCCGACCATCGGGCTTGACCCCCTCAACCGGCGGAAGGTGTGGGACCAGCTCACCTTGCTGAAGAAGGGTGGAAAGACGATCATTCTGACAACGCACTACATGGACGAGGCGGAAGCGCTCTCCGACAACCTGGTAATAATCAACAGGGGGAAGGTTGTTGCGTCCGGGACGCCCCGGACCGTGAAGGCTGCTGTCACCGAGAGGAGCACACGCGTCGACGTTTACGACAAGTTCACTCAATCGGAGCTGGGGCGATTCGGCCGCGTAACGCCCATCGCCGGGCGGTTCAGGGTCCTCACTGACGAGCAGGGGGCGACGAGCCTGGGGGATGAGGCGGTGGCCAGGGGGGCGAGCATCGCCATGAGCCCGGTGACGCTCGACGACGTTTTCGTGGACATCGTAGGGGAAGCAGAGAAGGGGGAGGAGAATGAACACTAGGAAGAAGCTCCGCTCGCTCTGGGCCATAATGTACTATCTCGGGTTCATCCCGATGCTTAGGAACCCCCTCTTCATCGCATTCGTCTTCTCGACCCCCTTTACCCTCCTCTTCATCCTCTTCGTGGCGAGCAACGGCACGGCCCTCCCCTACGGACTGGCTGGCGCCCTCACCATGGTGACAACGGAGCTGGGCCTGTTCGTGGGGACCGACCTGGCGTCGTACAAGCTCCAGAACAGGTTCCAGGACATAGTGGTGGCCTCTCCAGTTACCCCTCTGATCTACATGTTCGGTGTTGCCCTGTCGGAGCTCATATTCGGCGCCCCGGCGCTCATAATCCTGTTCGCCATGATCGCAGGTCAGGGCGCCTCGGCCGCTTCTCTGGTAGTCTGCCTGGGGGTGGTTGTCCTGCTCTGGGTGACGACGACGAGCCTGGGATTCTTCTTCTCCGCCTACGCGCCGAACACCCAGAATGCATTCATCATCAACGGGTTCATCACCACCATGCTGTCTGTCCTCCCTCCCGTCTACTATTCGGTCAACGTCCTCCCCAAGTTCCTCGTGCCACTGGCTGAAATCATCCCGACGACAGATGCTTCGGCCCTCTTCCAGGGGACCATAGGCCTCGGCTATTCGGTCACCCCGGCGTCGGGTTTCGTCGTGCTGTTCGCAGCCACTCTGATCATGCTTCTGCTCGTCTCGTTCAGGATGAAATGGCGGGAGAGCTAGGGCCGAAGACATTGGAAAGGCGCCGGGGGTAGGATTCGGACCCACGCGACCCGAAGGTCACGGGCTCTCTTTCTGAGGACTCAAGGCCCGCGCATTAACCACTCTGCCACCCCGGCGACCTTCGGACACGTCCGATTCTGTCTTCTTATCCTTTAGGACGTGTGTTCATAAGGCCAGCGAGCGGCCGCCGAGCTTCAGCCCTTGAAGCAGGACCGCCTGAGACTCCACGCATTCTGGAACTCGTTTGCCACCAACGTCGCCGCCCCCTTCGTGTCATTCAACGTAACGTCCTCCGGGGGGAGCGACCTGCTCATAGGGTATGTCCAGTCGATAGGTTCCCTGGCTTCGGCGTTCACTCAGCTGATCGGGGGGAGGATAGCTGATAGGTCAGGGAAGAGGGTTGCAATGGCAGGCCTTTCGAGCCTTGCGGCGGGCGCACTCTGGGTGGGGACTACAGCCTTCCAGGCGCCAACTTTCCTTGCCGTCTTCTTCACTGCCATCACCCTGGTTCTGGGGGTCTACGCCGCCGGGTGGACTGCGATACTCGGGGAGAGTTCGGAGGGGACGGAAAAGGGCGAGTTCCTCGGTTCGTTCGCCAGACTCACAAGCGCCGGAGCCCTTGCGGGCCTGGTACTCACCACTGCCATTGCGGCCGTCAATCCATCCTACGCAGTCCTCTATCTCGTCTCTGGGTGCCTCTTCGTCCTTTCTGCTATCGTGCTGAAGGGGCAGGGGGAGCAGAGGGTGCAGAAAGCGACGATTACTTCATCCGGTGCTGCCGTGCTGAGGAGGTACTATCTGATCACGGGGGTGTACGGACTGTTCTGGGGGTTCGCCTGGCCCCTCTTCACCATAACGGTAGTCAAGATCGTCAAGATGAGTCTTTTTGAATATGGAGTCTCTCAAGTCATAGCGCTCGCGGCGACGGTGGCCTTCCAGCCGATCGTCGGGAGGCTGGTCGACAAGGACAGGCGAAAGTGGGTGTTCTGGGGGCGGATGGGGCTGGTGGTGTACCCGGTCACGTACATGTTCTTCGGGGCGGCGTGGGAGGTATACGCCATCAACGTTTTCTCAGGGCTGACAAACTCGCTCCTTAACATCGCATTCGCTGCTTATCTGTACGACATCTCACCGACCGGCCAGAGAGGGAGGCGGAGCGCTGAGTTCAACCTGATAACGGGGGCGACCACGATGGTGGGGTCCCTGGCCTCCGCCTACGCTCTGAGTGTCATCAGCACGCCGGGGACCCTCTGGGCGTCGCTCGCATATCTCTACGTCGTGGCTGCTGTCGGGAGGGGTTTCGCTGCCCTGCTCCACCTGAGGCTCCCCTACGGAGGACAGACGGGAGCCCTCGAAGAGGCATTCTACCGCCGAGTGCCAGCGGGAAAACCTTCGCCGTCCGGGAACAAGGAGAGCCAGGCGCTAGGACTATAACACGACCGGGTGGCGAAGTAGTGTTTGCACACTGGTGCCAATCTAGCCGGCTCGCCCCCTGGTGGGAGGACAATCCTGGCGACATTCGTGATTGCGGCCGCGGTCGTGGTAGCTCTGGTCTTCTCCCTTGGGGTATTCTCCCCGCCCTGCACAGGACTGGTCTGCGGTCCCGTTCCCGAGCCCGTGATTCAGGGTGCGACGGTCCAGGTGGCTCCGCTCGCACCTTCGGCCTGCCAGACCGCCTCTGACGTGGTCACATGCAGGGCCTTTCTGACTGCGGGAGACCACGGGGTGGTCTCGCTGAACGTTAGCGTCATCGACCAGGCCGGGGGCCAGGCTAGCCTGCAGGTCGAATTCCTGGCCTACTCTTCCGCGGCGAACTACGTCAGTTTCACATCCATGCCCATCTGCTCGCATACTTCGGCTCCAAGCTACGAGGATCGGGGGTGCACGATTTCAGGCGAGTCTCTGGAAACTTTCCACTTTGCGTTCACAGTCTCTCGGAGCTACGGAGACGCCACCCCGCGATGGCCGGACAGCATCAGCATCGTGATGTGGACTAACTGCTGCCTCCCCTAGACAGGATCGCAAAAGGAAGGACCTGGCGACAAACGAATTTACGTATGTCCAGGGCGGCCAGCGGGTTTGGAAGCGAAGGTCAGACGGGCACGCCAGGAAGACAGGGCCCCTCTACTGAGTTTCATCAAGGACGTCTGGGGCGGCCACGATTACATCCCGGGGGTGTGGGACGATTGGCTGCACGACGCGAAAGGGGAGATGTTCGTCGTGGAGGTTGGCGGGGTGCCCGTCGGGATGAACAGGGTGAGGTATCTCGAGGACGGGTCGGCCTGGTTCGAGGGGGCGCGGGTCCACCCGGACTTTCGGGGGAGAGGGCTGGCGACAATGCTGGGAGAGAATTCTGTGCGGGTCGCAAGGGCGAGGGGGGTCAAGGTGCTCAGGCTCACGAGCGGGTCGACCAATAGGCCTGCTCACAGGCAGATAGCAAAAATAGCGTTCGACGAGGTCGCCCGGTTCAGCGTCTACGAACCAACGAATGGCAAGAGGGTGAAGCCGGCAGGAGAGGCAGTCAGGGTGCGGCCGACAGGGCTGGCGGAGGCGATGCGCCTCCTAAGGGGGTCGAGAGAATACGAGCTTGGAGCGGGGGTCTTCTGGCATGATTGGTCCGCCGCTTCCCTTCCACCCGAGACGGTGAGGAAGTTAGTGAAGGAAGGGGCCGTGTGGAGAGGTGGAAGGGCAATCGCTGTCGCAAGGAAAGGCGGCGAGGGGAGGGATACGTGGGAAGAGGTCTGCTTCATAGGGGGTCCTCAGTCGGACGCCGTCATGCTTGTGAAGTCCCTCGTCGGGCGGAGCAGGAAAGTTGCCGAAAGGTTGGTGTTTGTCCCGCAGGGCTCCCCGTTGATACACTTGCTGAGGGTGGAAGGGTACCGGAGGCACTTCTCCATGGTGCTCTACGAGCGGCGAGTCGCCAAGGGTTAAAGCAAGCACGCTGAACCGCAGGCCCATGGCCAACAGCGTCCGCAAGGTTACCGTGCTTGGGGCTGGTCTGATGGGCCACGGCATCGCCCAGGTCGCGTCCCAGGTGGGAGGTTTCGACGTCTCGATTCTCGATGTTGAACAGAGGTTCCTTGACGGCGGCATCAAGATGATAAACGCCAGCGTCGGGAAGTTCGTAGAGAAGGGGAAGTTGACCAGGGAGCAGGGAGAGGCGACCTTGGCGAGGATCCATCCGACGCTGGACTTGCCGGAGGCGCTGAACGGGAGCCAGCTGGTCATCGAGGCGGCGACGGAGGATCCGAAGTTGAAGCTCGACCTCTACAGGCGGATCGCCGAGCTGATCGGGAAGGACACGATACTCGCATCGAACACGTCCTCCATCAGCATCACGCTCCTCGCGTCGGCTACCAAGAACCCGGAGAACGTGTGCGGGATGCACTTCTTCAATCCGCCGCAGCTCATGTCTCTGGTCGAGATCATCAGGGGGCAAAGGACCTCGGATGAGACGGTCAGGAGGGTGAGGGAGGTGTCGGCGCAGCTCGGGAAGGAGACCGTTCTCTGCAAGAAGGATTCCCCCGGATTCATAGTAAACCGGATACTCGTGCCTGCGCTGAACGAGGCCGTGTTTCTGGTTCAGGAAGGGGTTGCGGAGCCTGAGGACATCGACAAGGCGATCAAGCTGGGTCTCAATTGGCCCATGGGCCCCCTGCAGCTGCTCGACTACGTCGGGCTCGACACGACGTTCAACATCACCCAGGTATTTATGAACGAGTTCCAGGACAGCAAGTACAGAGTCTCCCCGCTATTGAGAGAGATGGTCCGAGCGGGATACCTCGGTAGGAAGTCCGGCAAGGGATTCTACAGTTGGAAGGGCCCCTCGGACACAAAGGCTACGTGATTCGTCTGTTCCTTCGGAGGACGAGCACAGGAGCATTTATCAAAAACACGACTCGGCCTTGGCCACATGCAATACGAGACACTCCTGACCGCGAAAGAAGGGATGCTTGGGATAATCACTCTGAACCGTCCGCAGGCGATGAACGCCCTGAGCTCCAAACTAGTCACCGAACTGATCTCGGCCCTGAACGAGTTCGAGAAGGACGACGAGGTGAGATGCCTCGTTATCACTGGGAGCGAGAGGGCGTTCTCTGCAGGTGCAGACATCAAGGAGATGTCGGCCATGACAGCGGTGCAGATGACAATGACAGGACACTTCTTCCCGTTATGGGACAAGGTCGGGAGGTATCCTAAGCCCATCGTAGGTGCCCTAAGCGGCTACGTCTTGGGCGGGGGGCTCGAGCTTGCGATGAGCCTCGACGTGCTTGTCGCTTCGGAGACGACTCAGCTGGGCCAGCCCGAGATAGACATAGGGGTGATGCCCGGGGGAGGTGGGACACAGAGGCTGACCAGGGCGGTGGGAAAAGCCAAGGCAATGGAGATGATCTTGACGGGGAAAAGGATCGGCGCCGAAGAAGCGAAGACCCTAGGGCTTGTGAGCAGGGTGGTCCCGAAGGAAGCGTATCTGGAAGAGGCGAAGAAGATAGCCAACGAGATATCGTCGAAATCGCCCGTCGCCATCAGGCTGGCGAAGATGGCAGTGAACAAGGCCTTCGAGATGGGGCTGAGCGAGGGCCTCGACTTCGAGAGGGAAGTCTTTTACCTCCTGTTCTCGTCCGAGGACAAGGTCGAAGGGATGAAGGCGTTCACGGAGAAGCGTAAGCCTGAATTCAAGGGGAAATAGATGGAGTACGAAACTGTCAAGGCGTCAGCGAGTAACGGTGTTCTTTGGATAGCCCTCAACAGACCAGACAAGCTCAACTCGTTCAACGAGCAGATGGGCGTCGACCTCCTTGAGGCCCTGAAAGAGGGGGAGAAGTCGCCGGAGGTCAGGTGCCTTGTGCTGACCGGCGAGGGGAAAGCCTTCTCCGTGGGAGAGGACCTGAGCACGAACAAGGCAATGATCGAAAGCGGGAAGCCAGTGCTGCTGGGAGAGGTGCTGAAGACGAAGTACAACCCTATCGTCCAGAGGATAAGGAGAATGGAGAAGCCCGTCCTCGCCGCAGTCAATGGGATTACGGCCGGGGCCGGGCTCGGGCTTGCTCTCGCCTGCGACCTCAGGGCGGCTTCGGACAGGGCGACGTTCCATGAGGCGTTCATCAAGGCAGGCCTTGTCCCCGATTCTGGCACGAGCTTCTGGCTGACCCGAGTACTTGGCCTCGGGAAGGCGATGGAGGTGGGCCTCCTGGGGGAGCCCATTGACGCGGCGAAGGCGCTAAACCTGGGGCTCGTTAACTGGGTCTTCCCTGACGCGACCTTCAGGGGCGACGCGGCGAAGATCGCGGAAAGGCTGGCCAGGGGACCCACCAAGGCCCTGGGGCTCACGAAGCGGGCCCTGAACAGGGCGGTGGTCGTCGACATGGACTCGGCGCTGGAGTATGAGATGTACCTCCAGGACATCGCGGGAAGGACGCGGGACCACGTCGAAGGCGTCAGGGCGTTCTTCGACAAGCGGGACCCGAACTTCACGGGGCAGTAAAGACAGACGCCCTGGGCGTCATATCGTGACCCAGCAAAGAACATAAGTTGCTGGCTGCGCGCTGACCCCGTGAACGAAGCAGTTGTCGTGGACGCCGTGCGGACCCCCATAGGGAAGTACGGGGGCGTCCTGAGATCTGTACGCCCTGACGACCTCGGTGCCCTTGTGCTGAGGGCAGCGCTGAACAGGTCGAAGTTGGACCCCGCCTCCGTCGACGACGTCTATTTCGGGTGTTCAAACCAGGCAGGGGAGGACAACAGGAACGTCGCGAGGATGGCCACGCTGTTGGCGGGGCTCCCCTACTCGGTGCCCGGCGCCACAGTGAACAGGCTGTGCGGTTCTGGCCTTGAGGCTTTGAATTCGGCGGCCAGGGTCATAATGGCAGGCGAAGGAGATGTACTGCTTGCCGGGGGGGTCGAAAGCATGACCCGGGCTCCGCTCGTCATGCTGAAACCCGAGACGGCGTTCAGGAGGGGAGCATCAACGCTCGTGGATTCGACAATCGGGTGGCGCTTCGTGAACCCTGCCTTCCCACAAGAGTACCCTCCACTGTCCATGGGCGAAACTGCCGAGAACCTTGCCGAGAAACACAGTATCAGCAGAATCGCCCAGGACGAATTCGCGCTGGCTAGCCACAGGAAGGCCGTGGACGCTATGAAGAGCGGGAGGTTCAGAGACGAGCTCATCCCTGTCGAGGCCCCTGAGAAGCCCGAAGGAGTAACGGAGGACGAGGGGCCCAGGGGAGACACCACAATGGAGAAGCTCGCAGGGCTGAAACCCGCGTTCAAGAAAGGGGGGACTGTCACCGCCGGAAACTCCTCTGGCATAAACGATGGGGCGGCGGCTCTCGTCCTGATGGCAAGGAGCAGGGCAGAAGCCCTCAAGGTCAAACCCATCGCGAAGGTCCTCGGTTCTGCGACGGCGGGAGTCCATCCGAGCTTCATGGGGATAGGGCCCGTCTACGCCACCCGCAAGCTCCTTTCCCGCCTGAACATGAGCATGGGGGAGTTCGGGATAGTGGAGCTCAACGAGGCGTTCGCCGCCCAGGTGCTCGCATGCGCGGCCGAGATGCCCGAGTTCGACATCGCCAGGATGAACCCCAACGGGGGGGCTATCGCCCTGGGACACCCTCTGGGGTGCAGCGGAGCCCGTCTTGCCACCACCCTTCTGCATCAGATGAAGAGGACAGGGACGAGGTACGGCTTGGCAACCATGTGCATAGGAGTGGGCCAGGGCATCTCAACGGCGTTCGAGCTGTTGAAGTGAGAGTTACGTCCTGGCAGCGGCCGGCAGAGCAGGACCTGCCATAGGTTGCATCTTTCGTCGGAGTGAGGTACGTCCCGATAAATCCCGACTAGCCTCTCCAGACGTCTTCTTTCTTCCCCTCCATCTTGTTCGCCCACCGGGAGAGGTTGAAGAGGTAGGAGGAGAGCCTGTTGAAGAACCGTAGGAGCTCGGGGTTCATCTCCTTTGATCTCGACGCTGTCACCAGCCGCCTCTCGGCTCGCCTGCAGACCGTCCTAGCAAGCTGGAGCCTGGCCCCCGTCGGGGACCCTCCTGGCAGGATGAAGTTGGCGAGATTGGGGAGC
>Ga0187803_10000141_pt1 | contig 30349 bp, 22 predicted proteins | sample NC_wetland_sal_i_2_FD_132425 | JGI IMG/M metagenome (GOLD analysis project Ga0187803, IMG submission 132425) | Wetland sediment microbial communities from Neuse River Estuary, North Carolina, USA - Control_3 | ecosystem: Environmental > Aquatic > Freshwater > Wetlands > Sediment | place: USA...
AGGTTGCCGACCACGTTGGCGTGGGTGAGAACGACTCCCTTGGGCTCGGCCGTGGTGCCGGAGGTGAAGACGATTTCGAGCGGATCGGAAGGCTGGATGCGGAGCGGACGAAAACGGGAAACGGGATGATGCGCGACAGCCGTGGGTAGGCCGGCAGGATCGAGCGTGGGCAGCCCGGGAAAAACTTGAGCGCGCTCTCCAGGGCAAAGGACGAGTTTGGTGCGCACCTGCCCGCTGATGCGGCGCGCGAAATCGGGACTGGAGGCGTCATCTATAGGGACAGCAATGACGCCCGAGAGAGCGCAGCCCAGAAAGGCGGCAACCCATTCGCCGCAATTCGGGCCCCACAGGAGAACGGCGTCGCCCTTGGCGATGTTGCGCGCTGTGAGCTCGCGAGCGAACTGGTAAGCGACGCTCGTGACCCGCTGGTAGGACCATCGCTCCCGGCGATACCCGCGCGGAGAAACGTAGGCCGGCTCGGAGCCCCAGCGCCCGAAATCGTCGAAATAGTCCAAAAGACTTGCCCGCATACCCTGTTTAGTAGCACAATTCCCGGAACTTTACCGTGAAGCCTGCAGCCGAGAGGCGCAGAAACGGGATTGAATGGCGAGATTCTTTCAGGCTGGCGTGGTTGGCATCGCTCTGGCGTTGGCGCTAGGAGCGCTGATCTCGTGCCAGCAGCCGGCGGCGACGGGCGGGGCGGCGCAAGCGGCAGGCGCGCGCTAGGACAGACCTGGCGGCAGTTTGATGTCCGGTCCGACCCGCGACCTCAGCCAGGATGAAGCCGCTGGCGGACATATTCTGCGCAAGCACGTCGGCAAAAGCGACGACGATCTGCGCGAGCGCCTGGAGCGGGAACGCACTATCTCCGGCGCATCAACCTACACCGACCGCCAGACCGCCGAACACGCGGTGGGGGCGGCGATTGCCCAATCGCAGGATCGGATCGAGCGCTGGCTTAGCCGTCCCGGCGGGCACGCGAACCTTGTGCTCGACTACGACAGCCCGGAGCCGATCGGCCGCACCATCAACCGTGGCGAAGATCATTCGCATCCGTGCTCTCACGCGCTTGTCGTGCTAAAGTATGCTGGGCCGAGTAATTACTACGTTCTAACTTCGTATCCGGAGTGCCGCTGATGAAAACACAGAGCCCAAAACTCGACATAACAAGGGAGAATTTTCCCGCGTTGCACACGTTTCTGCGGGGCTACTTTCACGAAGATATGGCCGATGAGTACGGAACCGCTCCGGAAGCGGCCGACCAGTTCTGCGACGATGCCGAAAGCGACGAGCGCATCCCCGTGGCGCGAGAGTGGCAGAAAGTTGTGGAGCAGACGGAAGGCCAGGCAGCAACATTAAATGCGGCGCTGAAAAAGCTGGGCAGCGCAATTCAGCTAAAAGAATCCGAGATTCCGGAAGTATCAGTCATTTTCGCCCGCTGCCTGGCGGTAAAACCTCCGCGTAAGGCAGCGAACGGGTGAAGCGGCAGAAGCGCGGGCGTGGGTACGCCATTCGGTTGTACAAACTTGCCGCCGTTCGTGATATTTAATGCTAGCGATGAGTTCTTCGGCGGCCATTCAGCAGAGACAAGTCATATCCCACCTCAACGGGGTTCGATATTCTCTGTATCTAGCCGACTGCCTTTCCTGGATGGACCAAAGACCGGCCAACTCAATCCACGCTATCGTCACCGATCCACCGTATGGGCTTAAGGAATACACCGCCGAGGAGAAGCACAAATTGCGCCAAGGCAAAGGCGGCGTGTGGCGGATACCACCTTCGTTTGATGGTTGCCTGCGCAGTCCCCTGCCGCGTTTTACGGTTCTGACGGACCAGGAACGCTCCCAGCTTCGGCACTTCTTCTCCGAGTTTGCGCGCAGGGCATTTCGTATTCTGGTCCCCGGAGCTCATCTCTTCATCGCAACCAACCCGCTGCTTTCGCACCTTGTTTATATCCCGCTGCTGGATGCGGGATTTGAAAAGAGAGGCGAAGTCATCCGGCTGGTGCAAACGCTGCGGGGCGGCGACCGGCCGAAAAACGCCCACCGCGAATTTGGAGATGTCACGGTGATGCCTCGTTCTTCGTGGGAGCCGTGGGGATTGTTTCGCAAGCCTTGCGAAGGGCGGGTTCAAGACAATCTGCGGAAGTGGAAGACTGGTGGGCTGCGGCGCGTCTCGAAGGATGTTCCGTTCAGCGATGTGATCCCCTCCGCCCCAACTCGTTCGGAAGAACGCGCAATTTGTCCTCATCCGTCCTTAAAGCCACAGGCTTTCATTCGTCAGGTCGTGCGCGCCAGCCTTCCTCTGGGCGAAGGAATTGTTTTGGATCCGTTCATGGGCGGAGGCTCGACCATCGCGGCTGCTATCTATGTCGGCTACGAAAGCATGGGCATCGAGGTGGACCCGAAGTTCTTCGGCGTGGCTCGAGAAGCGATTCCCTTGCTGGCCGCTCTCCCGGCAAACGGCAAGTTGGCAAGAAAGTTGATGTCCTCGCCCCGTCAGTCCCTCCCCACCCCCAGCGCGTCCGCCACGCGGTTGATGTAGTTGAACCACGCCGCAATCAGCGTAATCTGCAGAATCGCTTTGTCGTCGAAGCTGGCGGCGCGCAGTTGGTCGTGATCGTCTTTCGAGACTCTGGTGGCGTCCTTGGTGAGCTTGACGACGTAGTCGAGCATGACACGTTCTTCCGGTGGGACTGGGGCGGTCGTGTAATCGCGCTCCAGCGCTTCGACCAGCGGCTTGTCCAGCGTGACGCGACGCAGAAACTCTGCGTGGGACTCGATTCAATACACGCACCGGTTGGTCACCGAGACCATGGTGGCGATCATCTCGTGCTGCCGCCGCGAGAGCGGCAACTCGGGCGACATCAGCGCCCCATACGTCGAAAAGGCGTGAAGCAACGCCTCGGGAATCAGCGAATGCGAGGCCACGATTTCCGATCCGCCGCCTTCGGCCGGATGCATAGGAGTGGCGTATTCCACTGGATACAGCGACTTTTGCCCTTCCACCGCTTGGCGGAGGATTTCACCGGCGCCCGTGAGCGGTACGGTGCGAATCCATGTCATGGGCTTGTCCTCGATTCTCAGTTTTCTCGCACGACTGGTTTCATAAATAGGTTTTGGGTAGGGCACGGCTTCAGCCGTGCCGTCCGGGGTCGCAATTGACCGGACTCTAGCCCCTGGGGGCCTGGCTCCCAATTGCGCGAGAGCATTTATGAAACCAGTTCTAGTTTTCTTCCCGCAACCCCAGGTTCAAAAACGCTACACCTGGCCCCTGCTGGCCGCCAATAACTGGAAAGCGTTACAATACGCCGCATACACCGGTTCAGCCGAAGCTCTATCAGCGGCGGTTCGAACCGATGGCGTTTGTCCTGTACCAGGTTTTGCGGCGGCGCGAAATCGCCGGGGCACTGCAACTGGTCCAGATGGCGAGGATGGCTCGGGCATGAGCGCGTCAGGCTCGGGGTGCTGGTTAAGAACACGCCGGCAAGGGATGTAGGCCACCGCGCAAGCTGTTCGCGCATCACTAAGGTTCAGGGCGTTTCCGTGCACGACGGGCCGGTTCACTCGCTATCCCGACTCCGAGGTGCGAAGTTCAGCCGCCCGATCATGATCTCATTTTCTTTGGAGGAACAATGCCGCAAAACACCCTCTCCATCACCGATAATCGAACCGGGCAGAACTACACTGTGCCGATCGAACATGGCACTATCCGGGCCATGGATCTGCGCAAGATCAAGACCGGTGCCGACGATTTCGGCCTGATGACCTACGATCCGGCCTTCATGAACACCGCGTCGTGCCGTAGCGCCATCACCTTCATCGACGGCGACAAGGGCATTCTCCGCTATCGCGGCTATCCCATTGAAGTCCTGGCCGAGCACTGCACGTTCCTCGAAGTCGCCTACCTGGTTCTTTTTGGCGAGCTGCCGACGGAAAGCCAGCTGAAAGAGTGGGTGACCGATATCACCTATCACACGATGCTCCACGAGAGCGTAAAGAAGTTCATGGAGGGCTTTCGTTATGATGCCCACCCCATGGCCATGTTCGTCAGCACCGTGGCGGCGCTTTCCAGCGTCTATCCCGAGTCGAAGCAGGTTCACGATCCCGCCAACCGGCTTCTGCAGATCAAGCGTCTGATCGGCAAGGTGCCTTCCATCGCCGCCATGTCGTTCCGCCATAGCATGGGGTTCCCCTACGTCTATCCCGACAACGACCTTACCTATCCCGAAAACTTCATGAACATGCTGTGGAAGATGGCCGAGCCGAAATATGTCGCCAACCCAGCGTTGGCCCGCGCGCTCGACATTCTCTTCATCCTGCATGCCGATCATGAGCAGAACTGCAGCGCCAACGCCATGCGCGCCATCGGCAGCGCCCAGACCGATCCCTATCTCACCCTGGCTGGCGCTTCCGCCGCCCTTGCCGGCCCGCTGCATGGCGGAGCCAACGAAGCCGTGCTCATCATGCTGGATGAGATTGGCACCAAAGCGAACATCCCCGCCTATATCCAGAAGGTCAAAGAAGGCAAGTGCAAGCTGATGGGCTTCGGGCACCGGATCTACAAGAATTACGATCCCCGCGCCAAGATCATCAAGTGGACCGCCGACCGTGTGTTCGAGGTTACCGGCCACAATCCCAAACTCGAAATCGCGATGGAGCTGGAGCGCATTGCCCTGCACGATGAATACTTCGTCTCCCGCAAACTCTATCCCAACGTTGATTTCTACTCGGGCATCATCTACCAGGCCATGGGCTTCAGGCCGGAGATGTTTACCGTCTTGTTCGCCATCGGGCGCACGGTCGGCTGGCTGGCGCAATGGCAGGAGATGATCACCGATCCAGAGCAGAAGATTGCGCGTCCACGTCAGGTGTGGATCGGACACGAAACGCGGCAATTCGTGCCCATAGAGAAGCGGGGGGCGGTCGCGGCCGACTGATCCAATTGCAGAAGTTAGAAGTTAGATTACAGAAGTTGAGGCGGTTGCGCGGCCCATTCGGCAACCGCGCTCCGCGCGGTTGCTCAGGGCAGGCTGAGTACCGAGTCGCGAGCCGAATCATGAGCGCAGCGAAGGATCCCGGAGATAACTTCTGCAATCTGACTTTTGCAATCTGACTTCCCGCATCGGGTTTTCTCCTCTTCCCGGACGTACACTCCCTTTCGGTCACCCTGGTAATCGTCGGTAACCATCGGACTGGCTCTACCCCGCCTTACAATGGCCGTGACTGTCAAAGTCAGAGGTCAGATTGAAACGATTGCAGACTGCAGAAGTTAGTTTGCAGAAGCTGAGGCGGTTGCGCGGCCCATTCGGCAACCGCCGCTCCGCGCGGTTGCTCAGGGCGGGCTAAGTACCGAGCCGCGCGCCGAAATCCTGGGCGGAGCGAAGGATCCCCGAGATCAGTTTCTGCAATCTGACTCCTTACTTCTGCAATCCCGCCGGAGTCCGTGATCTTATGGCGTTTGGTTTTGGATTCAACAAGCAGAAGGTTCTCAGCGCCGCGGAAAAGTTTGTCCAGCAGGGCAAGTTGCAGAACGCCATTGCTGAGTACGAAAAGATCCGCAACCACGACGCCAAGGACCTCACGGTCGCGAATACGATCGGCGATCTGTACGCGCGGCTGGGTGACACCGCCAATGCCATCGAGTGCTTCAAAGCCGTGGGTGATGCCTATGCCGCACAAGGTTTCACGGTCAAAGGCATCGCCATGTACAAGAAGATCACCAAGCTGCAGCCCAGCATGGACGGATCTTTGAAGCTGGCGGAACTCTACACCCAGCAGGGCCTGTTCAACGATGCCCGCGCCCAATATCTGCAGGTCGCCGAAGACTTCATGAAGAACGGCGAACTGGATCAGGCGGTGCGGCTCTTCCAGAAGGTCCTGGAGATGGACCCGGAAAACGTGCCCATGCGCGTCAAGCTGGGCGAGGTTTACATCCGGCTCGGTAAGAAGAAGGAAGCCTGGGAAATTTTGAGCGCGGCCGCCGAATCTCTGCGCGCGCGCGGTTCGCTGGCGGCCGCCGAAGACATTCTGCAGCGCATGCTGACTCTCGATCCCGGCAATAGCTACGTTCTACTGCTCAAGGGCCGGGCGGCGCTGGAAAGCGACGACCCAAAGAAGGCGGTCGAGTATCTGGAGAAAGTCGCCGACATTGATTCCCATCCCGAGGGCCTGCGCGACCTGCTGCGAGCTTATCTCGAGAACGACGATCTGCCCAAGTGTGCTGTGTTGGCCGAGAAATTGCTGACCGTACACAACGACGTGGAAGGATTGTTCCTGCTGGCAGAGGGTGCAGCCCGGCTCGGCCATTATGACCAGGCGCTGGACGTTTACACCAAGCACGCCGACCGCCTGTTAGCGGCAGATTCAGCCAAGCTGCTGGGCAACCTGCATGCCATCATCTCGCACGTGCGCGACGACACGGGCGCGCTCGAGAACCTGCTGGAACTGCTCAAGAAGTCCGGCGAGAGCACCCACATCAACGAAGTTTCCGAACTGCTGGCGCATGCTTCGGTCAAAGGCGGGAACCTGGAAAGGGCCCGGGATCTGTATCAGATGCTGGCCGCCAGCGAGCCGCAGAACGCCGTGCACACGCAGAATTACCAGCAGGTGATGGAGCGCCTCCAGGGCGTCTCCGGGCCCGCTGCCCCGCAGATTACGGCTGAGGAAGGCGCCCTGATCGTCGAGGAACTGGAGGCTACCGCGCCGGTGATTGATCAGTCCTACCCCGACCCGATCGCGATCGCGGTGCGCTCGGCGGTCACCGAAGCCGATCTGTTTCTCTCCTACAACCTGGCGGACAAGGCCGTGGTGCCGCTGCTGGGCGCGCTTCCCCAGGCGCCGCGCGACGTGCGCCTGAACCAGCGGCTGGCTGCGTTGCACACTCGCTTCCACCGCTTCACTGAAGCCGCCGTTTGCTGCCGCACCCTGGAAAGCGCATATCACGACGCCGGCTTCCCTGATGAAGCGCTGCGCTATGGAGAGCTGGCGGCGCGCTACGAGCAGAGCGCGGATGATGAAGCGGAGGCAATGCCTCTTGTAGCCGCCGCGGCGGCGGACAGTGCGGCTCCGTGGCCGGCGCCTGCGCAGGCGGACAAACCCGAAGCTGCCTCCCATCCCGAGTTCGCTGTCGAAGAGACGGAGATGCCCACACCTTCGGCAGCTCACGATCTTTCTTCCGAGTGGGAGCAATCGCTGTCGGCGGACCAACCTGCGAGCGTCGACGAGCCGGCCACGGTTCAAGAAGTTTCCGCAACCGCGGAAGATGCGGCGGATAATCCAGAAATCGCCGAGACGCTGGAAGAAACCCGCTTCTATCTCGAGCACTTCATGACCGATCAGGCGCGGGTGGCCTTCGAGAAGCTGCAGAGCATGACTCAGGATGTGGCCATCCTCGAACCCCTGCGCGCGGCCATCGAAGCCAGCGCGCGGCCATCCCAGGAACCCGAACCCGAGATCGCTGAGATCGCCGAGATTAATGCGGATGATCCGGAGACATTCAACGTCGAATTGGGGACGCTATCGGAGGCGGAGGTCGCGACCTCGCCCGATCTGATGTCCTACGACCACGGCGATGAGCGCGATGCCGTGGCGGCGACGGAGCCGGAACCATTGCAACCGGTGCACGAGCAGGTCACGCACTTCGGCCTGCCTAACCTGCCTCAACCCGAAGCGCCACACGAGGAGCCAGCCCACGCCGAGCCCGTGGTTGCCGAAGCTGCGCACCCGGAGCCGAGCGAGCTGAGCACGCTGGTCGCGCACTTGGAAGCCTCGCTGGGAGATTCTTTCCCGGCGGCGCCGCCGGCCGAAGCACAGTCTCCGGAGCCTGCCGCGGCCAAGCCGGTGGAGACTGAACCCTCTGCGCCCCTGCCTTCCGAACCCTTGCCGGGATGGCCGGTTATGGCACCCCCGCAGCCAATGCCAGCGCCAGTTGCACCGCTCGAACTTGAACCGCAACCGGTGGCCAGCGCTGCTGCTCCCGCCGCCGAGGCCATACCGGCGGTCACAGTAACCACCGGGGGCGCGGCTGCGGCGGCGGCTCCGGCCCTGAGTTATGGCCCCGTTCCGCTGCGGCCTCTGGGCGCTGGAGCCCAGGCCATGCATCCCTGCGGCAGCGTCGATCTTTCGGAGATGTTCAGTGAACTGAAACAGGAACTGGAAGAGGACGTTGTGGCAGGGGCCGGGGATGAGGATCCCGAGACGCATTACAACATGGGCGTGGCTTTCCGCGAGATGGGCCTGCTCGACGAAGCCATCGCCGAATTGCAGAAAGTCTGCGCCGCCATTGATCGCGGCCATCCCTTCGCCCAGACGGTCCAGACTTACACCTGGCTCGCACAGTGCTTCCGCGACAAGGGCGTCCCCGAAGCTGCGATTCCCTGGTACGAGAAGGCGCTGAGCGTTCCCGGGCTCGACAGCGAAGGGCGTGTGGCCATCAACTACGAACTGGGCTCAGCCTGCGAAACCGCGCAGGACAAGCCCGCGGCCCTCCGTCATTTCACTTACGTCTACGGCGCCAACATCGATTATCGCGACGTAGCCGAGCGCATTCAGGCCCTGAAGTCGTAGAATCGACAAGTGGGTCTGGCAGCATGCGCAGGGGATGGGATTTGATCCCGCGCTCATCCTGTGACGAACCACTGGCAGTTTGCTGAAAGGGATCAATTTGTATCGGGTCGGTTTGCATCAGAGCATCGCTTGAGAACCGGTCTCGTAAATGGTTTTGTGGAAGGGCACGGCACGGGTTTCGTAACAGACTCAAACTAACCGCCCCTTTTGGGGCTGGCGAATCTCGGCTTTTCAGCAAACTGCCAGGGCGGCCAGCTTAAGTCGATAACCAGGACTTCCATCCCACGACGACGCGCGCAATGAGTTCCGATCCCAAACTCCCTTTTGCCGGTGAGCCTGCCGCTATTGACACTTCGCCCGAAGCCGCTCCAGACTCTGCGGGTGAAAACGGCGAGCCGTCGCCGAACGAGAGCTCGCCTCCCCGACCGCCCATGTCCGCCGCGCGTCTTTGGCTGCGCCGGGTGGGAGTGCTGCTGTTCGTGTTTTTCTGTGCAACGCTTGGGGTGATGCTGATGATCGTGCCTTGGAGCCCGGAATGGTCCGACAACCCCTTGCTATTTTCCTACCCAGCACTGCGCGAGGTGGTTTCGAGCGGCTTCGTGCGCGGCCTGGTAACCGGCCTCGGCCTGCTGAACGTGTGGATAGGGTTCTGGGAAGCCCTGCAATACCGGGAAGATTGAAAAATTGTCGTCGGTCGCCAGTCATCTGTCGTCAGGCATCAACTATAGAAGCCGAAGCCCAAGCGACCAACGACTGACGACCAACGACCAACGACGAATTACCCATGACTGACAAGAAACTCAAACCCGCTCTTCTGGCCTACAACAACGAAGGCTTTCTCTCCAGTCCTGACGGCCGGATTCTGCGCGTGCTGTCAGAATACGTCGAGCCGCTGGCCCGCTTCCGTCGCGAGCAGATTCAGGACACGGTGGTGTTCTTTGGCTCGGCGCGCGTGCCCAGCCGCACCTCAGCCGCCACGCAACTGAACGACGTCCGCAACAATGGCGCCGGCATCGCGCCCGCGCGACAGACGCTCGACATGAAGCGGGCCGAAGCCGCCGTGGACATGGCTCGCTACTATGAAGATGCGCGCCGCCTCGCCTACCTGCTAACGCAATGGTCGGCGCATATCCCCGCCAAGCGCCACCGTTTTGTCGCCACCACCGGCGGCGGCCCCGGCATCATGGAAGCCGCCAATCTGGGCGCGCATGAAGCCGGAGGCAAAACCATTGGGCTCAACATCAATCTGCCCATGGAGCAATTCCCGAACCCCTACATCACGCCTTCGCTCAACTTCGAGTTCCACTACTTTTTCATGCGCAAGTTCTGGTTCGCCTATTTGGCCAAGGCGCTGGTGATCTTCCCCGGCGGCTTCGGCACCCTCGACGAACTATTCGAAATTCTCACTCTTGCCCAGACGGAAAAGCTGGCCAAGAAAATTGTGGTACTCATCTACGGCAGCGAATATTGGAAGAGGATCGTCAATTTTGACGCCATGGCCGAAGCCGGCACGATCTCGCCTCAGGATCTCGACCTGTTCAAGGTCGCCGATTCGCCGGAAGAGAGTTTCGAGTTCCTGAAAGAGAACCTGACCCGCTACCACCTGGGTCCCCAGCAACCAAAGCGCAGAGGCGAGGCCATACCAGAAATAGCAAAAACGCGACCGTAGGCCTGTGACCGCATTCCAACCCCTCGCCCGCCTTGTCATTCCGACCGAAGGGAGGAATCCGCTGTTGTCCCTCCGACCATTTCCGGTGGAGGGACCGCCCCCCGTCAGGCGGGAAGCCAGAGTAGTGCCAAGGCCGTTGTATCCCGCATCCCCCCAAGGCACGGCCTCCTTGGCGCAGTTGTCACTATATTAGCTAGGAAAAAGCCCAAAGAATGGCAGCTAACCCATTGATTCCAAAATACCTTACGTCTAAGTCCTTATTCCTCAAAGACCTGGCCGGACATTCCCGCTAAGTCTTTGATTCCAAAAGACCGCATAGGAGGGGGTGGATTTACCAACTGATAAAACCTCGCGTGCAAGTGGATTCTATTCTATAGGGAAAACAGCTCACCACCGATCCACTCGAACGTCGTTTGCGTATACTCTTACCGACAAGTTTCTGGAGGCAAACGCAATCATGGCCGTACGTGCCGCTACAGCCACAGGTCTAGGCTTGATGATCTTCCTCTGCGCCGTTTCGGTGTTGGCTCAACCACCTGGACCGAACCAGATGCCATCGGTGATCCAGGTTCCCGAGGCAGCCCGGGCCACCGCGAACTTCGACGCCATCGCAGCCACCAACGCCTATCTCGCGCAGATTTCCCCCGAAAAGACGGCCCGCTCCGATACTTACTTTGAGGGCGGTTATTGGATGATTCTCTGGGACTTCCTCTACGGAGTAGTGGTCGCGCTATTGCTTCTAAACCTGCGCTGGTCGGCCAGAATGCGCGATCTGGCCGAGCGCCTGACGCGCTTCAAGCCCCTGCAGACCTTCGCCTACTGGGTGCAATACCTGATTCTCGTCAGCCTCCTCACGTTCCCGCTCACGGTTTACGAAGACTATTTCCGCGAGCACAAATACGGACTCGCCACGCAGACCTTCGGTCCGTGGATGGGTGATCAACTCAAGGGTCTTGGCGTGGGACTGGTTCTGGGCGGCTTGCTGACCATGTTACTGTTCGGCGTCGTCCGGCGATTGCCGCGCACCTGGTGGATCTGGGGCGCGGGTGTGACGTTCGTGTTCCTGATCTTCGTGGTGCTCATCGCGCCGGTGTACATCGTGCCGATCTTCTACAAGGTCACCCCTCTTAACAACCCGAAGATAGTTGACCCAATTCTTCGCTTGGCGCGCCAGAACGGAATCCCGGCCAAAGACGTGTATGAGATGAATGAGTCGACTAAGAGCACGCGCATGAGCGCCAATGTAAGCGGCTTTGGCAACACCATGCGCATCACGCTGAATGACAATCTGCTGCGACGTGGCTCGCCCGAAGAAATTCAGGCGGTAATGGGACACGAGATGGGCCACTACGTTCTTAACCATATTTACAAAAGCCTCACGTTTAGCCTGATCGTGATTGTGGTGGCCTTCGGCTACCTGCGCTGGTCGCTCGCCTGGGCACTGAAGCGTTGGGGCGAGAAGTGGCAGATTCGTGGCATAGGAGACACAGCCGTGCTCCCTCTGGTGTTGTTGCTGAGCTCGGTTTTTGGCTTCGTCATCACGCCCGTCATGAACACTTACACCCGCACGCAGGAGTATGAAGCCGACATGTACGGCCTGAATACGAGTCGTCAGCCCGACGGCTTCGCGCAGGCGGCCATCCACCTGGGCGAGTACCGCAAGATGAGTCCCGGACCGATGGAGGAGTGGATCTTCTTCGACCATCCCAGTGGCCGCAACCGCATCTACGCCGCGATGCGCTGGAAGGCAGAGAACTTGAAGTTGTTCTCCGCTCCAGCGGAACCCACGGCAGCACTCGCGCCGGCGCAACCGGCAGATGCAAACAAGAAATGAGCGCCGATATTGGAGTACGCTGAGCGCTGATGGTACGTGGTCTCCGATCAGCTTTTACGGCTGTCTCCCTGAGCGGAGCGTGAGGAATCGCGAAGCGATCCTCACACGGAGTCGAAGGGCCCCTACCCGCGCATGCTCTTCTATTACATTACCGACCGCTCTCAATTTCCCGGTGACGAATCTGCGCGCCGCCACGCCCTGCTCGACAAGATTGCCGAGGCCGCAAGCGCCGGCGTGGACTACATCCAGCTCCGGGAAAAGGACTTAAGCACCCGCGAACTGGAAAGCCTGGCACACGAAGCCATCCGCCTCGTTCGCAAGGAACAGCGAATAGCGAGCAGCGAACAGCAAACAACCACTAGCCTCCTGATCAACTCGCGCACTGACGTGGCTCTTGCGGCCGGAGCCGATGGAGTCCATCTGCGCTCAGAGGACGTTTCTGCATCACTCGTGCGATCCATATGGAGCGAGGCACGAACTCAAAGCTCCCAGACCGCAGCTCGTGACTCGAAACTCGTAGCCCGCAGCCCGCTCATCGCCGTCTCCTGCCACAGCTCCTCCGACATCCTGCGGGCCGAGGCCGAGGGCGCCGACTTTGTCGTGTTCGCACCAGTTTTTGAAAAGAAAGACGCTCCCGGGACAAAGCCGCAGGGCCTCGTCGCCTTGCGTGAAGCGTGCGCGGCCAAGATCCCGGTGCTTGCCCTGGGAGGAGTTACACTCGGAAACGCCGTCCATTGCCTCCACGCGGGAGCCGCAGGCATCGCCGCCATCCGCCTGTTCCAGGAGAATAGAATCGAGGAAGTCGTCCGCTCTCTGCGGGCGCTCTGACAAGTCGAAATATTTGGTCTTGGGTGGAGCAGCGCTCCAGTGGGTGAGAACTACTCTGTGGGGGAATTTTGGGGGGACAGAATCTGCGAGATCCCAGCCCCAGAGGGGCGAAATATGTTAGCCCAGGACGTAAGTCCTGGGTAAAGTGGGAAACCGGACGGAGTCCCGGAGGGACTAAGGGAGAGCCACCTCTTTTGCCATCACTACTGAGAAAAATCGTTGTTCCTCAACAACTTTGCTCGGATACCCGCCTGAAAAATCTCAGCAAAAATGGAATTCTGGAACTGTGGGTTCAGAGCCATTTTTAGTAGGGAGTAGTAGGGCAGCCACTAGTAGGCACCCACGCCGCTACTATAGGGGGTTCTGGAGAAAAGTAAAGCCGAGAATTGGTCCGCGCCAGCAAGCTCATCACGATCGGTTGGCAAAAATCTTGTGCTGGGCGGCAAGAATTCTTTTCCGCTCGCCAAAGGCCAACCCCACGGAGGCGCGGTAGTCCACCGCGCATCTCATGGTCTCGCGAACCGCGAAGGCCGTGTCGTGGGAATCTGGTTTGACAACAGCTCACCCGGCAGCCGCCTGCGGGTTCGTGAAACACCGGAGGCATGTACTCGGTGGAACTCTATGGACTTGTACGGGCGCGCAGTTTTCGTAGAGATCGCTCGCTGAGCCACCCGAGAAGGTTCAGCGTTTTGACTCTTCTCCAGAAACGGTGTGAACACTCCCGGGACGATGTTGCCAAGCTCAAACTCAGCACTGCTCTTACATGTGACCCCTTTCATCCCCGGACCGGCCGCGATGATTCCCATGTGTCGCACCAGGGATTCAAATAGCCATTGACTCGAGAGCCCCTGGCGTCGCACCAGGGGATCAGATTGCGATCTTCGCCTCCATGTTATTAAGGGCCTTGGCGGGACGCACGGCGGTTTGCAGCCGCAAAGAAACGTGGGGTTTAGAAAAAGGGTTCGCATTCTCGTAGCCAGCGACCTAGACACTCTGTCTTAGCGACGAGTCGACGCGACTGACAGAATGGGAACTCACCGCGCCGGCTCGGCAACCGGCAGCTCAATATAGCTTGGGTGTTCCGCATCGTGGTAGATGGTGACGTGAGCTGAGTGAGCGTCCTTAGCAGTCTCATCGGCGACCACCCCACCGCTGTTGTAGTTCTTCTCCAAGCTGCGAGAGTTCGGCGAGTCGACAACGACTCTAATTCGGCTTCCTTTGGCAATACGACGTGAAAACCACGTGAAACCAGCAAACTTGTAGCGCTCGATGGTTCCGGGTTTCACCAACTTCGCATGGCTCAGCGACTCCCGGTACCGCGCTCGGAGAAGATCCCCGGACAGCCGAACGCTGCTGCCGTCAGCCTTGATCTCGGAGAGCGACACTTCAAGGTCGGTATCGAGGACATCCATCGCGATCCACAGCACCAGTTTTGGGCAACCGCTAATTTCAGTGTCCTGGGTAAAAGGTCCGCTCTGGTAGATCACCCCGTTGCCGTGGAGGACCAGCGCAAATCTCTGGTCAGTCAGGTAGTTTGGGAATTCAGTCTCTTCCAACTCTCCGAAGCGCAGGTCCAGCGGATCGTAGAGGTACTTGTCAGGCTGCGAAGATGTGGGTTTCTGGTCCGTGAGCTCGCCCGAGTGGAAAACGTCAGAGGCCTGACCGTTTTGTGAGTCGAGATAAAAGGTGCTCGTCCGGCGGGCGATGCTTTCCAGAGAATCGGAATATTTCCATTCGTCCGCACCCATCACGTAATAGGCGACTCGTTCCTTCAAGAACTCTGGTTTGCTTCCGTTCTTCAGCGTCCAGTCGTACCAGTCTGTGTGCAGCTTGTTCATGTCTAGTTTGCTATTCTCGCCGAAAGTCAACCCGCCAACATCCCTCTTGGGGGTTCTCGTGCCGGCGTGGTCCCAAGGCCCAATGATCAAATAGTGCTGTGCCTTCGCTTCCCCGGCGCCGTGTTGCATGTGAGCCTTGTAATAAGCCAGCGCACCAGGTTGGTCATCGTCGTAGCTGCCGGTAATGGTCAGAATCGGAATATGAATCTGCTTGTACTGGTCAGGCGAAAGCTCCAACGGCTTGTAGTACTGGTCCACCTCCGGGTGCTGGAGCCACTGCTGGAAGGCGGTGGTTGTGTTCCCAACAATCTTGTCCAAGTCACGGAACGGTAGATGCTGCCGGTACATTTCCCCGAACTTCTCGTTCCAGAAAGAGAATTCACCGAACAGGTTGCCGTTTCCGGTCACGCCACTGGTAAAGGTCAGCCACTGGATGATGTACGAGGGAAAGATGTTGTGGAACGCGGGAAAGTCGACTCCTATGTGCGCCGCGGCAGCCGGAACGATGGTTGCCAGGTGCGGCGGTTGCTCCCGTAACGTCATCCACTGGTCAAAGCCCGCATAAGAGCCGCCCCACATCGCGATTTTCCCATTCGACCACGGTTGTTTCGCCAGCCACTCGACCACATCGTAGCCGTCCTGGGCGTCGTGGAAGAACGGCTCGAATTTGCCTTCTGAATTGCCCCTTCCCCGAACGTCGACAATCGCGAATACATAACCGTGCTGGGCGAAGTAATAGCCACGCTCGTGATAGGTGTCACTGATATAGGGCGTCAATTCGAAGATGACGGGCAGCGGATCTTTCTGCCGATGTGGACGGTATACGGTGGCGCTAAGGCGTACGCCATCCCGCATGGGGATCTTCACTCCCCACATCAGGTCCACCGGTTGAGGAGTTTTTGGCACTTCAGCAAAAGCCGAGATGGCTAGGAGCAGCAGAGTAGCTAAGGCGAAGCGCAGAGTTCGCATCGAGTTCTCCAAGAAACGGGCAAGTGTAGCGGGGAAACCAGCAAATTAGCCACCAGGCCGCCCGCGATACCGAACTGTAACCGCAACGGTCCGAATCTTAGTTCTCCGTCCGCCACCGCAGAACGTGTCTGTCAATTTCCCGGATCTTTTCTCGTTCTTCTTCCCAAAAACTCTGGGACTTCATGCGATTCAAATATGTTTGGCTATAACCAAATTGCAGCCATAGTTCTTCCTTGCAGCGAAACAGACGTTCCTTCTCGTTCGAAGGTCGCGTATCCAATATGTCGTTCGTGTCTTCATTGCGGAATATCTCTTCCACCCATCTTTTCAGCAAAGCCTCAGTGATTGGGCCTGTACGCTGCTCGAGATCTGCCAATACGGATGGATATCGGTCGAAGCCATCGGTAGCGACGGTTACGACATTGTCCTTTGGACCAAGGTGAAGAAAGCGGGCCAGCCGAATGGAACCTAGGACATTGCAAATGCCAGAGATTCCGAACATGCCGCAAAGCCGCCCTAACGATCCTTCCTTCAGGTGTAGGACGCTCTCCAGAACGGGCTGGTGCCGCTCCACCAGGGCCAAACCTTTGACGCAATTGTCGTCGTGGATCAAGGCAACGAAGTCCGTGCTCAATACGTTGTGGATGAGGGGAACCATCTTGTCCCCGATTCCCTCGATGCGGTGCTTGCCGCAACCGCTGTTGAACAGGGTCGGACACTCCCGAGGCTCCAGGGCCGCAATGACACACTCCGGGAATCGCATCTTGATTTCCTCGCCCGCCGCGAGAGTACCGGCCGATCCTGGAGCACACACAAAGGCCGCTACCCGGCCGTTGCCGTGTCCGCCAGATGCCTCGATCGCGGACCCACCAGTCACGTAGCGGTGAAACCTGTAGTTTGGCAACAGCTCGAACTGCGCCATCACCTTGCTGTGTTCATCTGCGCGGTAATGCTTCGTACGTTCCAGCACCAGAATTACGTCGCTTTCGCTTCCCGGGGTGAGGTCCAACTTTGCTCCATACTGCCGGATACGCTCGTAGCGTTCCAAACTCATCTGGTTTGGCATGATCACGATCGCGGGATATCCCTTAAGTTTCGAGATATAGGACACCCCGATACCAAAATTTCCTGTTGAGGGGCCGATGATCACACTCTTTTCTTGATCGATTTCGCCGGCCAGTTCACCTTCCATGAGAATCGAATATGCAGGCCCGACCTTATGGCTGCCGGAGGGAAAATCACGGCCGATCAGAACAACCAGATTGGCCTCAACTCCTGTGAATTCGCGCGTGAGGACGATATGCCGAATTTCATTGCTACTGTTTCTCCAGTGGATATTAAAGAGGTTGGCTGGGTCCAACTCGGAGTTGCGTGCGGTCACCGCTGCGCGTTTTGCCCATTCCGGCTCCTTGGCAGGACATAACATCTCCTCGTAGGTGGGACCGGCGATCGGCATGATCCTCACGTGCTCGTCAGGCTAAGGCTTCCATCTTGGACTGTCTTGAACACCCATAATCCGATTGTACGAACCGTCGGATCCGTCGAGCAGCAACCCACTCTTCAACCTGTGGCAGTTGACGCTGGCGCAGTCCCCCAAGTGCAAACCGATTCCCGCCATACAAGACAGCCTCGCTGCGCAAGGTAAACTCATGCCATTTGAAAACAGCATCTCTCTGAAGAGAACCTCATATGGCCATTCGACGACGCTGGCGCATCGTTCCACTGCTCGTACTGTTCTCATATTGGGCTGTTGCACAAAGTGTTCCCGCTGCGGCACGAGCTGGCGCTACTCCATGGTTCGAGATCACGTTTCCGGCGAGTGTGCACGCGGAGCCAATCACCGGGCGCGGTTTCTTAGTCATCACGGGCGCTGACAAACCCGAGCCTCGGCTACAGATCGGCTCTTGGACGCAGGAAGTTCCCATCTTCGGTGTCGACGTATCGCAGCTTCAGCCCGGCGAGGCAGCTGTAATTGACGCCACAACGCTCGGCTATCCTCTCAAGAGCCTTACGGAGATTCCGGCTGGTGATTATTACGTGCAGGCCGTGATGAACGTTTATACTGAGTTCCCCCGAGCCGACGGACATACGATTTGGGCCCACATGGATCAATGGGAAGGCCAGGATTTCAATGCCTCTCCAGGCAATCTATACAGCAAACCTCAGCGTATACATTTTGATCAGGAGCTTCATTCGGTCAAACTGGAGCTTAGGGAGCTGATTCCCCAGGTACAAGTTCCGCCCGACAGCGATTGGGTCAAACGGATCAAGTTTCAGAGCAAGCTGCTCAGCGAGTTCTGGGGGAAACCCGTCTATCTCGGCGCAACGATTCTGCTGCCCAAAGAATACGACCAGCACCCGAATGTGCGTTATCCGGTCATCTATGAACAGGATCACTTCAACCTGGATCCACCTCTATATTTTCGCGAGGAGCGGCTTGAGCATGCCGAGAACGAACTTTGGAAGCAGTACGCAAATGCCGGATTCGAACTGCAGCAGCAATGGCGCGGTCCGAACTTTCCCCGGGTGATTGCAGTCCGCTTCCAACATCCCACGCCCTACTTCGACGATTCCTATGCCGTCAACTCGGCAAATGACGGCCCTTACGGCGATGCGATCATGCAGGAATTGATTCCGTATATCGAGGAGCATTTTCGGGTGATTCGAGAGCCCTGGGCACGCATGCTGACGGGCGCCTCGACCGGAGGCTGGGAGTCACTAGCCTTGCAGGTGTTTCATCCAGACTTCTTTGGAGGCACTTGGACTTTTTTCCCTGACCCGATCGATTTTCGGCGCTACCAGCTTGTCAATATCTACGACGATGACAACGCCTTCAAAGTACCCGGATTTCAATGGGTACAATACGAGCGCCCTTGGAGGCGCACCGTCGAGGGCCAAGTGCTTGGTACGCTGCGGCAGTTGAGCCAGTGGGAAGAGGTTCTCGGCAGCCATGGGCGATCCGGTCAGCAGTTGGATGCTTGGGAAGCCGTCTATGGGCCGGTGGGCGCGGACGGATATCCACAGCCGCTATGGGATAAAGTGACAGGGAAGATCGATCACACGGTAGCGCTCTACATGCGCGATCACGGTTTTGACCTCGACTACTATTTGCAACAAAACTGGAATCGAGTTGGACCCAAACTCGTGGACAAGATTCACATCTATTGCGGCGACATGGACAACTACTATTTGAATCTAGCCGTATATAAGATGCAGGAGGTGCTGCAGACCGCCAAGTCTCCAGCTGCAAATGCCACCTTTGAATACGGGCGGCCCATGAAAGGTCACGGGTGGACGCCGTTCAGTCAGGTGGAGCTAGTGCAAAATATGGTGGAGTTCATCGCCAAACATGCGCCTGCAGGCGCGGGCACACAGAATTGGAAATACTAATTTCCACTTCCAGCGGTCTTCGCCTCGATCCTCGAAATCTGAATTGATCCGTTCCCGGTGTGGATCTCGAATGGAAGTCCTCCGCCATTGATGGTGCCATGCAAATGGTGTTCGCTGACAACACCAGAGGTCGCAACCGGAATCTCTGAGATGATATGACCGTTGCTGGTGCGCGCATCGAGTTCGGCGCTCAGCTCATTGGGCAGCCTTAGGCGGACTCCGCCGTCGCTCGTATTCACCGACCAGGCAGAGGCCAGTCTGGAGCCAGCAGCCACCTCCGCTTTGATCTGCCCGTCGTTCGTTTTCAGCACCAATACATCAAAGCGGCCACGCACCTGGATGTTGCCGTTAGTGGTCCGTGCATGCAGCTGACCACCAAGTTCGCTTGCATCGATCGAACCATCGCTGGTTTGCAGGCGCAGATTGCCGGCAACATTGTTGATGCGGATCTGCCCGTCACCAGCGTCGAGGTCGAGGTCCGCCTCTGCGGGAACCATGGCCTGGATAGAAATGGACCGAGCCAAGTTAACCGAGGCCAGAAAGCGCGAAATGTGAACGGTGACTGAGATCCGGTTGCCTTCGGCGCTCTGCTCGATCCGGACGTTCTTACCCAGCGTCCCTCCTTTTCGGCTGACAATAAAACCCACTTCCTTCCGCGGCCAAGTACTGACCTGTACCACGCCATCATTGGTTCGCACGCTTACCTGGGGCTTTCCGGTGACGCTGTAGTTCTTCTGCCACTGATCATCGCCGGCGGTCGCGACGGTGCAGAGCAGCAAACAAATAATGGCAGTGATCATGGTATGGCGCATATCCGTTGGTCCTCTCCTGTGTCGTGGTCGTAAAACAAATCCGCAGTTCACCGATGGAGCCGAATCACGCCTACGCTCCCTGTGATATCAATCGTGGTTCCGAAGGGTTTCGATAGCCTCTGTAGCGTTTCCAGAATCGACCGCGCCACGATGGGATCCGCCAGGCTGGGAATGCCTCCCCGTCTCGTGGTCCGGGCTGGAAAGTCAAGTTCGACGGGATAGAGGCGCACTTCCGAGAGTTCACCGTGTTCGAATTGGCTGACGGCAACAACGCTCTCATACCAAACTGGTTCGTTGAAATGCATCTTAACGATCTTTGCCATCAGATCTCTGTCCGTCGAGGTTGCCGGATCGGCCTTGAAAGCTTCGTACGTGTCCCTCGGAAGCGGTTCCAAGGCTGTGATCTGGAAGAAGAAATTTCCCAAGCTATAGAAAATGGGTCTGCCCTTGTAGATCTCGATGCCGCGAAGCCGGTGGGGACCGTGACCTACGAAGGCATCAGCGCCCGCATCGATGCAAGCATGCGCGAGCTTGGGGAGAAAGTCCCCGGGTTCTTCGGTTGGGACGGCAATATCAGGCTCGTGTGCATGAATCGTCGCAATCAGGAAGTCGGCGTTCTCCTTGCCCTTACGAATGCTTTTCAGGATTTCGAGGAGATCGTTTTCCCTCATTTCATAGCTGAAACCGCCAGCCTTTTCACCAATCCGGTAGTGCGTTTCGAACAACTCGAGCTCGTTCGGTTTCTCCTGCGAGCCTTCGGTCCACGATTCCGCCAGGCCTTTCGGTTGTGCATCGCGGAGCTTGCGCAGTCCCTGCATCATTTCAGAGGTCACAAGAGCGTAAGGCGTGACGTGAAGAGCATTGAGACCGGGTCTACCCGGCGATTCCCCCAACGGATCGGCTGCCGCGGACATAGGTGTGAAGGTCGAAGCCATGGAGACCAGCCCGATCCGGCCTTTGGGGGTGTCCAAATAATGGGCCGCTCGCGCCGCCGCAAGGTTCTCGCCAGTTCCAGCGTGCACCAGGCCGGCTGCATCGACGGCATTGTCAGTCTCACGCATACCCTCCACACCCCAGTCGGCGGTGTGGTTGTTGGCGCGCGCAACCATGGTGATGCCCATGCTCCTCAAGTCCTTCGCAACTGCGGGCGAGCCAATGAGCTGCGCGCCTCCCGACTCGGCCTGGGGATACCCATGGAAGACACGAAGGTCGATGAGCGTGTTTTCAAGATTCCCGAGAGTGACATCGGCATCGCGGAGGAGTGTCTCCACGGACTTGAGGCGATCCTCCGACGAACGAAGCAAAGGCCCTGCGAAGATCAAGTCGCCAACTGCCGTGAGCCTGAAACCGTCCGCGACTGTGCTCGTCAAAACGCGGTTTTCGCTTTGGGCCGGACCTTGGTGGGATTGCTGAGTGACCGGAGAGTTCTGACTCGGCGCAGGAATTGCAAGAGTCAGCATCAAGGAGAAGAGCAGGTGACGCGAAAACAATGATCGAGGTGTCGTCATCACCCGCATCCTCCAGAACTACCGATCGCTGGCCTTCGCCAGTCAGAGCAACTCTAGCGCTTCGCCGGGACCTTGGCGCTTGCTAATACAACTATCGCCATCTGGAACACCAACGATCTAGGACGACAAGAACCGCTTTGCGCAAAAGTGACGAACCAGCGAAACCTGCGGATGAGCCACAATCGCGCCACCTACTCGCCAGTGCGACTAATGGACCGCCAACCGCGGCGTCCCCATAGGTTGCAATGAGAGATTTCTCAGATGAAAGAGGGTACCGAGCGACCGGAACTAGATGTACAGACGTGCTCAAAATCGAGCAATACCAAATGATTCTAGCTGTGCAAGACGCTCTCGATTGATTCTGTGAGACTCTGGCCCGATAGTAAGCGAAGCCTCGTTTGTTCGACTTCCAGGGAAGGACGGAGGCTTATGTACACGAATTCGGACATTGCGCGAATTTCCTTAGCAGTCTACAAGAATTTCTCTGCACTTCTGGGCTGTTCCTGGCGTAGACCATCGTCAATATGCGCGCCAACTGTTTTGGTCGTGTTCTCGTTGCTGGTGGGATCCGTGTATGCCCAGACGGCTGCCACCGGTGCCTTGACCGGAAAGGTGACCGACTCGACCGGAGCTATCATTCAAGGTGCGGCTGTCACGGTCACCAGCGTTGCCACGGGTGCGGTACGCAAGACGGCCACCGACGCGAATGGAAATTACACCGAACCCTTGTTACCGCCCGGCCTGTATCGGGTGGAGTTCTCGAAGGATCAATTCAAGACGCTGGCCTACGGTGCGATCGTTGTCAACATCACGGAAACCGCGATACTCCATGCCCGGCTTCAGATTGGCGCGATTACGGAAAAGGTAACCGTCGAATCCACTGCAGAACAGTTGGAGACGCAAACGACAGCGCTGGGGCATGTGATACCAGAACGTCAAATCGAAGCCCTTCCCCTGGTCACACGCAATTACACCGACATCATCGGTTTGTCCCCCGGAGTTAACAAAGAAGCAAACAATGCCGGAACGCTTGGCCGTGGTACCGGAGGTCTCACCGGCGGGACGGGTGGAGAGGGCATGGAAGTCCATGGTGCCCCTTCCTACGATACAAACTTTCAAATGAATGGTGTCGGTATCAACGATGCGATCGCCGGTGGCGCAGTTTCGGGCGGTGTCGCCATACCCAATCCGGACACCCTTCAAGAGTTCAAGGTGCAGACAGGGCAATACGATGCGGCCTTCGGGAGAGGCGCCGGTGCGAACGTCAATGTCGTGACGAAAGGCGGCACGAACGACTTTCACGGCACGCTCTTCGAATTTTTCCGTAATGAGGCATTGAATGCCAACGAGTACTTCCGCAAGCAGCAGGGCCAGCCACGGGGGATCTTGCGGCAGAATCAATTCGGTTTCACCTTTGGGGGGCCGATTAAGAAAGATACGCTCTTCTTCTTCTTGTCCTATCAAGGAACCAGGCAGCTCAATGGCATTGACTCCCAGTGCTCGAGTACCGTTCTCGGTCCCCCGCTGACCAATGACCGCAGCCGCGCGGGGCTGGGAGCGATTTTTGGCGGCATGACAGGACTCTTGGGACCGGGAGCCGGCGGAGCCAACACGATTGCGAATGACGGCTCCAACATCAGCGATCAGGCTTTGGCTGTCTTAAATCTGAAATTGCCCGACGGCAGCTATGTCATTCCGACTCCCCAGAACCCGTCGGGTTCGTCCGCATTCAGCTTGCCGTGCACATTCAATGAAAACCAGTTCATGACTAACGCGGATTACCAGATGTCCGCAAAGAGTCGATTCGCAGTTCGCTTCTTCTCCGTGAACAGCGATCAGAGCCTTACCCTCCCCGCGACGAATCTCACGGGCCCCAGCATTCCAGGATTCCCGGTTTCTGGACCAAGTCGATACCGCAATTTCACTCTGTCGCACAGCTACATTTTCAATGGGCATCTCATCAACGAAGCGACCCTTGGATTTCACCGCATTCTCTCCCGGAACGACCAGAAGGCCCCTTTCTCGTGGCAGGATGTTGGGGTGAGCGCAACTCCCTATACCATTGTTCCCAACATCGACGTCATAGGAAACTTCGCTGCTGGAGGCCAGGGACAGTCGCAGGACATGGCGCAAAACACCTACAGTTTTGTCGATACACTCTCCTATGTTCATGGACGGCATAATCTGCGCTTGGGCGGTGGCGTCACGCGCAGCCAGCAGAATCTCTTCAACTTCAACTTTTCCGGAGCACTGATATTCTTCAGCTTTCCAGACTTTCTACTGGGCACTGACGGGGTTACAAATGGAACCGGACTAAGCAACCTCTTTGGTTCTGCCGCCCTTTCCGGCTTGTTTACGCGCGAGTGGCGAACTTGGGATGGAAACGCATTCGTGCAAGACGATATCACGGTCACTTCGCGGCTCACCCTCAACCTCGGTTTCCGCTATGAGCGGCTGGGGGACATAGGAGAGGAGCTTGGCCGAAATTCAGGATTTGATATGGCCGCAGCGGATCCGAATCCTCCTGATGCGGGCTCGTTGGCGGGATTTACCGTCCCCTCGAATTTTAGAGGCACTGTTCCTGAAGGTGTAACGCGGGCGAGCAATGATCTTGGTATACGGGGTGACGGACAGAATACGTTCAGCCCGCGCATCGGTTTCGCGTGGCAATTGCCATACACACAGCGGTTCGTGCTGCGTGGCGGATACGGAACTTTCTATTCACGCCTCCCGGCAGTACCAGTTTTGCAGGGCATCAGTGGAGAGCCTTGGGGCTTGTTGCAGTTCCCTCAGCTTGACCCAACCCTTACCTTCGCGAGCCCTTTTCCGCCTGCCCCCACATCGTTTCCCCAATTCGTCCCTTATTCTCCGACAACGGCATTGTCGCCTTTTGTCCTCGCCCAGAACTATCGCCCCACAATGGTGCAACAGTACAGTCTGAACCTGCAGAGCCAGATCGGGACGAACTTCCTTTTAGAGGCCGGCTACGTGGGCACGCGTTCCACACACGTCATTACAGCGCGGTTGGCCAACCAGGCGCTCTTCGCCAGCCCCAGTAACCCGATCCGCGGGCAAACCGATAACACTGTCGAGAATATCCCGCTGCGGCTTCCGATCGAAGGGTTTGCTCCATCGGGCTTTCGACAAATCGAGACTTCCGACTACGGATGGTATAACGGTTTGGAAGTCAGTGTCAGAAAGAGATTCAATAAGGGACTGCAATTTCTTGCTTCCTATACGTTCTCAAGAGCCCTTGCAGTCGATGGAGCAAATGTTACGGGGACCACGGGCGGCCAGTTTAATGCAGTCGGAAACCAGAACGATCCCCGCTCCCGATATGGCCTGAGCAGTTTCAATCGTCCTCACCGCTTTGTGGTCAGCTATGGGTATGAGTTCCCGCATCCGGCGAACCTCTCTTCTTTCAAAGGAAAGCTACTGGCGGGTTGGCAGCTCTCGGGAGTAGCTACGATCCAAGCCGGGCAGCCTTTGACAGTTAGGAACGAGGAGACTATAGGTAATGTCTTCGGCATCACCGACGACCGTGCCCAACTTGCCCCTGGATGCACCAACAGCCAAGTGGAGACCAAAGGCTCCGTTACGGGCAAGTTGACCAACTATTTCAATACAACTTGTGTGGGTCCTTCATTTCAGCCGCCCCCTATCGGAGACGGTATTGGATTCGGCAACAGCGGTGTTGGCATCGTTCGTGGGCCGGATCAGCGGAATTTCGATTTGGCGATCGTCAAGAAGACATCCATGGGGTGGCCGCGAGACGGAGCCAATATCGAGTTCCGTACGGAGTTTTTTAATGCTTTCAATACACCGCAGTTCAATAACCCCGATCCGGACATTTCCTCCGCGAGTTTCGGTCAGGTGACGACCACGGCGGTCAATCCACGAATCATTCAGTTTGCCCTGAAGCTCAACTTTTGAGAAATGAGAAGACAGAGAGGCCGATCGGTCAGAACTGGAAGCGGGGCGGCAAGGCGCGCATTCGGCCTTATGTTGTTGGGCGCGTTGTCGTCATTCGCGTTGGCACAACAGGTACTTACAGCCCAGCAGGTCATCGAAAAGGCCCTTGTCGCGATGGGCGGAGAGCAGCACCTCGCCGCGATCCATACCGCAACTGCAGAGGGCAAAGTAGAGTTACTGGGTGGATTTCCTGGCACATATCAGCTCTGGGCCAAAGCGCCGAACAAACTGAAGACAGTCTGGGATATTCGATACATACAACAGGAGCGCGCGTTTGACGGTGTTCGGGGTTGGGAAAAGAATGCCTCAGTCCGCGAACTTGTTGGGCGCGACCTCAGTCACCTAAGGCACGCCGCTGTGTTCGATCCGCTGCTGACATTCGTGAACGAAGGCGCTCCGGCCACGCTGAAGCCAATGGAGACCATTCCAGCGAATCAATTGCCATTCCATGCATCCTATCGCGTAGACAGCACGGCCCCGATGACCGCTCAGCCGCCCGAGGAACAGCAGAAGGGCCGGAAGGCATACGTGGTGGAACTTACGCCTGCGGGCGAGGAAGGGACGACATTCTATTTCGACGCGGAAACGTTTCTTCCACTGAGAGAGTCGTACCAGGAACCATATGAGGAAGGACTGCTTCCGGTCGACATCAATTATGGCGACTACCGCAAGGTGGACGACGTTATGTTGCCGTTTGCCATTACCGATGCCGTGCCGGATCTACCCTTGATGATTCATGTCGACGAGTATCATCTGAACCTTCCCATTCCCGATGCTGTGTTTCAAAACCCCCTTGGCGCACACGCTAGCGATGCCTACGAAGTGACCCTGGATACGATACCCCACAACGTATACAAGGAGAATGACGGCATCTGGGGGACGGGATGGACCCGGGCCTGGGGCATACCCTTCGTTCCGACGGAAAGCTGGCTGTTCAATTTGGTGGTGAATGAAAAGTACGGCCGCTACCTGGAACCGGTTGCGGCGACGCTCGAATTCTTTTCGGGGACAACGCTGGAGAGAACAGTCACCTACAGCCAGGATGCATTGCAAGCGATACAGAAGTTTCCTGCGACGCGGTTTTCACCTCAGCCTGAGATTTTCGATCTGAGATACCAGGGCACGGAACCAATTTCGCCCGCGATCGATCGACTTGTCTGCAAACTCCAACTGAGGGCTCCCAATGGGGGGAGGATCAGTCGAAGCAGGGAGATTCCACTGACCCATTACGCCCAGAAAACGAAGCTCATCTTCCCCATAAAGGGAAAGTGTATCGTCACCGACGGTCATGAATTCTACGAACTTGCCCACAAGTACGAATGGAGCCAACATTATGCTTACGACATTGTGGGGCTCGGACAAAATTTCGAGCTAAAGAACAAGGAGGGCCGCGTTAGCGAGAATTTTGTCACTTACGCGAGTCGCGAAATCCTGGCGCCCGCGGACGGCACGGTCGTGTATGCCCGGAATGATGTGCCCGACGACATGAGTTCGATAGATTACCTGCGCAACATGCCTGATCCGATTTATGCGATCGGCGGCAACGTGATCGTCATCGATCACGGCAATGGGGAATACAGCCTTCTTGCGCATAACCACCAAGGGTCAGTAAGGGTAAAGGCGGGTGACAAAGTCAGGCAGGGACAGGTCATTGCGCTCATGGGCAGTTCGGGCTCACCCGGTGCTCCCCATGTGCACTACCAATTGCAAGCCGGACCGGGTCTGTTCAGCAGCGACGGCCTGCCATCACAGTTTGAAAATGTGATGTGGACGGGGTGGGGCATTGGAGATGAACCTTTACGCATGCCGAAGCGCGGGTTGTACCTGATTGCGAAGTAGCCGTCAAGGCAGCAGACCACATTTCGAGGGGGCAAAATGTTGGCCCTGGTACGCGAAGTCAGCGGTGATGCCGGCTTCAATCTGCCAACCCCGCACAACCTGTCCTTATATCCGCTCGGTCAAAGAGAGTGCGCACCGGGCGGAGCGGTATCTTACTGAGACAACAATGCGGAAATTGACAGGTCGGGAGAGCGGGGCTAGCATGTTTTTTGGATCATAATGGAACTCTCGATTGTCGAGTTCTGTAATGGTGGCCATGGCACCGCATATTCCCGCCGCTCCTCAATACGGTGCTTTCTACGGCCAAGTGACCCGACGGCGCGAACTTCCAGACCTCACAGTAACGGAGACTATTTACCCGCCCTGCTATGATGTCCCGGTCCACCGGCACCAACTGCCGTGGTTCGCCTTTGTTTTGGAAGGTTCGTTTGTAGAGACATTCGGTAGCAAATCAGTAGAGTGCAAGCCATTGACGCTTCTGTACCGGCTGGCGGAAGACTGTCATGGAGATCGATCCGGTGAGCGCGGTGGCCGTTGTATCACTGTCGAAATGAAGAAAGCCTTCTTCGAGCAGGCGACCCAATGTGCCTCCAGTCTGGCTCATTCGGCAGAATTTGAAGGCGGGTTGCTGCCCATGCTGGCCCTCAGGCTGCACGACGAATTCACGAGTACCGACAGCGTCGCGCCGCTGGCTATTGAGGGGCTCACGTTGGAGTTGGTTGCAGAATCAAGTCGCCGTTCAATCCTTGTCACAAGTCAGGTGCCTCCCATCTGGATCAAGCGTGCAGTTGAAATGGTGCGGGAGCGGTTTCGGGAAGATTTTTCTCTGGCGGACATGGCGTCAGAGCTCGGCATACACCCCGTGCAGTTGGCTCGCACTTTTCGCAAGCACTACGGTTCTTCCGTGGGAGAGTACGTTCGAAAGTTGCGCGTCGAGTACGCGTACAACCAGTTGATGAGTACTGATCTCCCCATTGTGGATATCGGTTTGGCAGCAGGGTTCTGTGATCAGGCCCATTTTGGCCGCATATTCAAGCGGCTCACGGGATTGAGTCCAAAGCAATTGCGTGTCTCCAGCCGATCTCGATTTTTCCCGTATCGGTCATCCTAGCTCTCACGATTCCGACGGTGGTTCGTAGCTTTCCGCGTGGAAGGAAATCCTGCCAACAGCCATAGTTAGGGCTGCTGCCGAAGCTTCTCGACTGATAACGGCCCTGCAGCACTGTACAAATACATTCCCTCCTTACAATATTTCGCGAATTCATGGCTAAATACTGGATGCTAAGGGTCTCGCGGCATCGTGCAGGAGAACCTTCAATCGGTTGGCTAAACGCCTGGGATGGAGGCAGATTCGGCAGAATCCACGAACGAACCCAGGCGTCTGTCCCCGAGCCCCTCATTGTTGTTGGACATACCATGGGGTTGGAGTGAGAGGTCGGCTTTTCGCATGAATTCCGTAGTCAACTCCGAGAGACAAGAGTCCGAGCTCCGCAAAGAACTGACCGTTCTCGATGCGACCTCGATTGTTGTTGGCACAATCATCGGATCCGCAATTTTTCTGATCCCGTCCACAGTTGCGACTCTGGTTGGCTCGCCATCTCTCGTGTTGGTGGTGTGGGTGGTGGGAGGCATTCTCACCGTTTTCGGCGCGTTGTCGCTTGCGGAACTTGGCTCCATGTACCCCGGCGCGGGAGGATTATACGTTTACCTGCGCGAGACGTATGGTCCGCTGGCGGCCTTCCTATACGGCTGGGGACTCTTGGCCATGATTCACTCGGGCGGCATTGCGGGTCTTGCGCTCGGATTCGGAGTCTACTTTGGCGAGATCTTCGGGCTCGCCACAGCGGGACAGAAAGCCGTGGCGGTTAGCTGCGTAGTGCTATTGACGATTGTGAACTCCCTCGGCATTCGTGTAGGTAAGTTTACCCAGAATATCGTCACCGTGGCGAAGGTTGGCTGTCTTTTGGGGATGATCGGGTTGCTGATGGGCCACGGCGCTCGGACAGGCCCTTTGGGAAAAGCCCTGCATGCGCCCCTCTTTGTTGGCTCGTGGTACTCAGTAGGAGCAGGCTTGATCGCGGTGCTCTGGGCCTATGAAGGGTGGCACGTCGTTTCCTTCACAGCCGGCGAAATGCGGCGGCCAACGATCGATTTGCCGCGGAGCCTGATTATAGGTACCGGAATCATTGGAAGCGTCTATCTCCTGGCGAATGTGTCCTACTACATGGTCCTGACCCCAGATGAGATTCGCTCAAATCCTGCGGTAGCAACGGCAGCGTTGACCAAATCGGTCGGCGCGGAAGCCAGCTATCTCATTGCCTCTCTGATTCTGGTTTCGGTGTTGGGATCCATGAATGCGATGGTGCTGACCGGTCCTCGCGTTTACTATGCGATGGCAAAAGACGGGGCATTCTTCAAAGCATTTGGCGTTACCAGCAAGAGATTCAGCACGCCAAATCTGGGCCTGTGGGTGCAAGGGCTGTGGACTTGCGCCTTGTGTTGCTCAGGAACTTACCAGCAACTGCTCATGGATGTCATTTTCACGGCCTGGATCTTCTATGGACTTGCGGTAGCCGGGGTCATTGTCCTTCGTAGGTGCAAGCCAGCTCTGCAACGCCGCTTTCGCGTACCTGGATTTCCGTTTGTGCCGGTCATCTTTTGTGCTGCGGCGCTGGGCGTTGCCGTTAGTGCGATCGCGGAATCGCCGAAACGGGCGCTGCTTGGCGCCGGAATACTCCTAACTGGCATTCCTCTGTTCATGCGGTTCCGCAGAGTTGCCGCAAGAAATGTGGAGAGGACCGAGCCGGAAAGTGCACCGTTGCGGCTTCAAAGCTGACGCGAGAGAGAACCTCTGCGAGAGCGATCAAGAAAGAGGAGGGACCGATATGAGCGCAGGAGATTGGAGTCGCTATGACGACGGTAGGGTTTTCATGAGACGCATGCGCGAGGGCATGCCGCCAGCGATCATTTGTTGTGCCTGCAATGGAGGGCTGCAGGGGAAGGAATATAACCAGAACATCCCCGAGACCGCCGACGAAATCGCGGAATCGGTCTATGCAGCCTACAAAGCTGGGGCATCGATGGTGCATGTCCATGCTCGCGATCCGCAAAACCTTCCTGAGC